>Ga0070676_10001634_pt1 | contig 11392 bp, 6 predicted proteins | sample KBSM53metaG_FD_64667 | JGI IMG/M metagenome (GOLD analysis project Ga0070676, IMG submission 64667) | Miscanthus rhizosphere microbial communities from Kellogg Biological Station, Michigan, USA - KBS M5-3 metaG | ecosystem: Host-associated > Plants > Roots > Rhizosphere > Soil ...
AGGATCGCAGAGTTTTTTTCAAAAGCTATGGATATACCATAGTTTTTACTTTTCAGGATCATTTGTTTGACGTGTTCCGGTAGTTGACTGTAATCGCTATTTTTAAAAAGGTATCTGAAATAATTATTTTTTTCCTTTGGTTTGTACAACCTTGAAAAAAAATCAACACGGTCCATCCTGGCATTCAAAATGTCCGCAGGTATCTGGTGATCGGTGTAAGCCAGGTAGAAAGGGACCGCATAGGCCTGACCGGCATCAGCGATCCATTGTGTGTGATCCTTTGAATCCGGAGAATAGGTCATTACAACAGCCGCACCCTTATCAACTCCAAACTCCAGTTGCTGTAACTTCTGGAATAAAACGGCAACAACTTCCTTCAGTTCATCACTTTTGTGCATGGCTAATGCACGGCTTCGGACTTTCTCCAACGCTGCCTCGATCTGCGCCTCCCGGGCCTGCGCTTCGGCTTTTGTAATATCAATATAGCGCTGATATGAAAGTTTAAAAACGTCGCTGAATCGCTTAAGCACTGATTTTTTCCCTTTACTTATGGCACCAAAGGTGGAAATACCGATCGAGCCTATACCAATGGAGTATAAATAATAATACAGGCCTTTGCTGTTCTTGAGTCTTGGGTCATCTTTTTCTCCCACTCTCTTTCTGAATTTTTTCCACTCGGTTAAATCTTTTCCGGTAAAGTACGTTTCCGAAAAAGCATTGGAGGTGCGCCGGATCTTTTTGATTTGTTTTTCAACGAGAGGATGAATGCTGTATGTTAACTGGTTGGTGCTTTTTCCAAGTTGGTCAGAATAATCATAATTGATAAATGATCTGTCAATATCGTTGTGAATATTGATCATGGCGTTGCGTATCTCGCTAAAGCCAAGCGATAAAAATTGTTTATACATGGTTTTGCAAACGCCTGGAAGATCATCGGGCTTGTTGATTGCCATTGCGACCGCTCTTACATTTTCCAGCGCCGCCTCGATCTGCAGTTCATGGTTCTTTGCTGCAAGTTCTTTTTGCAGTTTCGCAGTTCTTTTTAGCAGTTTTTTTTCGGAGCGGTGGGTGCGCATGTTTTATTATGTGGATGGGATGATAACTATGAATTTACTTCCTTCACCTTCTTTTGTTTCAATTTTTATTTCCCCATTGTGTCCCTTTGTAACAATATCGTAAGCCAAAGAAAGCCCTAATCCTGTTCCCTGTCCCGTTGGTTTTGTTGTAAAAAACGGTTGAAATATCTTGTCCAGGTTTTTTTGAGGAATGCCATTGCCATTGTCAGCAACAGTTATGATAACCGTATCTTCAACTTTTTTTGTGCTTACAGAAACGGTTGGCTCAAACGAACCATTCAATCGTTTTTGTTTTTCATTTACTGTATAAAAGGCATTGTTGATCAAATTAAGAATCACTCTTCCCATTTCCTGTGGTATAATACTGATCTTCCCAATGCGATCGTCAAAATCAGTGATGAATTTTGCATTGAACGATTTATCTTTTGCACGAAGACCATGGTACGCTAATCTCAGGTATTCGTCTGCCAATGCATTGATGTCTGTCAGCTCTTTTTGACCGCTGCTGGTTCTGGAGTGCTGCAACATCCCCTTTACAATAGCGTCGGCTCGTTTTCCATGATAGAGAATTTTTTCGAGATTTTGCTTTACGTCGTTAACAATGGCGGCGGCATCTTTTGTATTTCCTTTTTCCAATTCGGCTTTCATCTCTTCCAGCAGTTCATTGCTCACGTCAGAGAAATTATTGACGAAATTCAATGGATTTTGAATCTCGTGCGCGATGCCTGCAGTAAGCTCACCAAGACTGGCCATTTTTTCTGATTGAACCAGTTGCTTTTGTGTGGCCTGCAACTCCACGAGTGCATCCTCGGCATGTTTTCTTGCCGCCTTTATTTCAATGAGATCCTGTTCAGCTTTCAAGGCATGTGCCTCGGCAATTTTCAAATCGTTGAACCGTGTAAAGGTGAGATTGAACACGGCAGCAAACCTTTCCAGCAGTTGCATGGTTTCAGCAGGTTGCTCATCCGGTGATGCCATTCCAATAAACCCTTTACCGAAGTATGCTATGTATTGTAGTCTTCTTTTGGGGGAAAGCCCGTCTTTGAAGGGAACATTAAGCTCGTTAAGAAATTTAAAGTATTCATCGAGTTCTTTGCCATGTATGTCAATGATCAGCGATTTCTTTTGAGCCCTCCACCCGTCGTACATTTTTTTGAATGTAGGATTTGTATTCAAATTGGTTGAATAGGCCATGGCTACTTTACTTCCGTCTTCATCTGTTATCCAAAACTCCCCCTCCCCATTTTCGTTTTTTACAATATTAATGTATAGGCGATTTGGCTCAATGCCCAGGTTAATGAGCTGCTGAAAAAGAACAGATGCCGTTCCTGCCAGTTCATCAGACTTTTGCATCGCCAGTGTTTTTGAGCGAACTCGTTCCAGTGCGGCCTCGATTTGCGCTTCTCTTGCCTGCGCTTCGGCTTTTTGGAGATCAAGAAAGCGTGTATAAGCCCGTTCAAACTCTGTCGCAAATCGTTCCAATATTTTCTTTTCATCTTCATGGAGTGGATGTTTCACCATTACACCAAAGCAGCCATACTTCATGAAGGCTTCAACGTAAAATAATCCATCACTAAAATATTCAGGCCTTAATTGTTCGACACCTGCAATCAATTCATTCCATGCCGCAAAATAATTTTCAACGCCGGCTGGCGGTACATGATAAGCAACAACAGACTCATTGCTTTTCCAGTCAACCAAACATTGTGCAGTTGCAGGTTCATTTTTATCTAATGGATAATTGATGGCTTTGCTTTTAAATGAGCCATTTTCTGCCCACGCAGCCCAAAAAATATGTCTGCCTTTTTCTTCATCAGGCAGCCATAAAAACGAAAAAGCTGAGGGAACGTTCAGCTGCAAAACCTGTTCATGAAACACACGCAATGTATCATCCAACTCTGTTGAATGTTGCATGATCATGCTTTGTGCGCGGGCACGCTCTAATGCTAATTGTATCTGGCCTTCTCTTGCCTGCGCTTCTGCTTTTTGGAGATCGAGAAAACGTTTATAGGTAAGATTGAATACATTGGCAAACCGTTTCATCACCGCTTTTCCCTCGTCGGAGAATTCAGCTTCCTGAAAAGCAAACAGGCCACCCGCGCCGAACGATGTAACATAGTAAAACTGGGTCATTGCCTCAGCCTGGGACCGGGGCAGACGTATATTGGTTTCACCAACTGCTTTATAATATTGAAGCAAGTCATCCCCTTCCAGCCTATACGAAAAATCGCTTTGTTTGATCCAGGCTTCAAAAGCACCCTGCAACAAAGGATGGATATCCATGGACTCCGCGCCAGAAACCTGCACTGTATTGCTTGCATCGGACACCGAGGTTGTCCAGACCGCGACAGTCCGTTTTTCTCCGTCAATGATCCCGATCCCGCAACGCAGCATGCCGAGGTTCAACTTATCCAGTTCTTCAAATACAATGGCCACCGCGGGATTAAGATCATCAACGTTGTGCATAGCCATAGCCTTTGCCCTTACTCTTTCCAACGCCGCCTCGATCTGGGATTCTCTTGCGTTCGCTTCTGCTTTTTGGAGATCAAGAAAGCGGGTATAAGTTTGTTCGAAGACCTTTCCAAATCGTTTAAATATGTCATGTGCTTCAGGCACGGGTTCATATGTAATGAACATCAGGCTTACTTTTGAACCAAATACAACATGCTCGAATTGTTTCGTCGGGAATTGAAAACCACTTTCCAATATTCCCTTGAACTGGTCTTTGCCAAACCGTGCAAGTTGTCGGTAAGTCTCCGCAAGTAATTCCCCTTCCTCATAATGGACGAAAAATTCATCTCCTCTTTTCTTTGCATCACTCATCAGCTTAAACACAGAAAATTGATTGGCATCTATTGTATAAGGCTCAACAAATCCTCCCTCCGGATTGGTTATATAATCTGTATAAAAGTTGTTGTCTTCACTCCAAACATTAAAACCAGTTGTCCATGTTTTGATACCGAGATCGCTCACTTGTTTGAACAATAAAGCGGCCACGTCGGTAAGCTCATCACTATGATGCATAGCCATCGTTCTTGCACGAACTCTTTCCAATGCTAATTGGATCTGTGATTCTCTTGCCTGGGCCTCTGCTCTTTGCAGATCAAGGAAGCGCGTATAAGCCTGGTCGAACACATTGGAAAATTTCTTGAGTATCTCACTTTCTTTTTCTGAAAATGATTTTTTAAAGTACCGGGTGACATGGATCGCAGTGTTTTGGGCTATGGCCGCTGACATCGTCGCACATTCCTTTTGCAAAAGAGATTCCTTTTGTTCCGGAGGAGTAAATCGAAAATCAGTATGATCAAAAAGATAATTGAGCAATTCATTTTTTTGCTCAAATGAATATAAACCTGAAGGCAGATCGCCTTTATTTTCCCTTGCTTCAAATAAATTCCTGAGATAAAAAATATCTGCATAGTCTACGGCAATCCTTAAATACTGTTGATTCGCGCTGTTTTGAAGCCACCATACTGTATCTTTTGATCCTTCTGCAAAGACGATAATGATAGCGGTGTCCAACTCAAAACTCAATTCATTCAGTTTTTCAAAGACAGCATGAACCACGTCCTGTAGCTCATCGCTTTTATGCATGGCGAGTGACCTCGAGCGAACTTTTTCCAATGCTGCTTCAATATTTGCTTCTCTTGCCTGGGCCTCGGCTTTTTTTATGTCGAGGTACCGGCGGTAAGCTAATTCAAACACGTTGCGAAAGCGTTTGAATAATTCAATTTGCTCTTCACGTAATGGAGTATATGCGGACATCCCGATCGCAACAGGGCCCAATGAATTCCAGTAATAGTCCAGTGTATCGGCGTTCTCAAGGTAGCTATCAACGAATACATTGGTATTTTTCTGGTAGTTGAGCCAATCCTTTACTTCCTGACCTCTAAAAGCGTACATCCAAACCTGGTTGGGTCCCTTGAGCATCTGCTCTGCAAAATTTTTGGCGACGGGATGATCACTGTAATTGACTTCCGTGATCAATGTTTTATTATGCTTTGAATAAAACTCATAATTGAAATACATGCTCTTTGCCTCGACAAAAATGGCTGTCTGCACATTCCTGATCTCTTTTACTTTCAATGATTCCAATTGCAGAGCGATCATTTTGCACACTTCCAGCATGTCTTCCGGTATTTTCATTCCCATGGCAACAGACCGCACTCTCTCCAATGCTGATTCAATTTCCAGCTCGCGGTTTTGCGCTTCGATAGCTCTGGATTTTTTTTGCAGGTCTTCGATACTCTCTTCAAGCATCACCTGGAGAGTATGCCTGTCTTTTTCTACGCGCTCCAGTTTGAACTGGAGCATGCGTTGATTTTTTTCTGAATCCCTGAGTGCCTTGATGAATGCTTCTTTTTCTTCGACGGAAAGATGATCGATTGTTGGTATTTTATCTAATATGGACTGAAAAACGGAATTCATGAAAGATCAGTTTTCTTTTAGTATTGCCAGGGAACAGGTCATGTTATGAAATTCGTGTTGTCCTGATACGACGCGCCCAATCTCGCCGTAACAAAAGAACCCGGCCAAGGGAGCATTCCAGATATTTTTTATTCCATTTATTTCTTCGCTTGCATAAGGGCCGAGTGTTATTTGCCGGCCCGCGCACGAGAAAACGATCAAGGCATCTGCCTCCGGCTGTTCATTTTTATATTTCACAAATTCGGCTTGCGTGGCTTCTATCACGTCAAACCCGGGCAATAAACTTAATTTCACTTTTGATCCCTGGGGTAAACTACCTGCAAAAACAATGGATCCATCATTTGTATTTGCTCGCATGGGTGTCCGCATCACGGGATGCTTATCCTGTCGTTGTAACTGCAATTGAAAATTACTTGCCAGCATAAAATTTAATCCATTATCTGTGTCCACATCTTTCAGGCCCGCATATCGTTTTACAAAACTTAATGCCGGTTCGTCATCAATTGTATAAACAACATTGCCCTCGCTTTTGGTGATAACGCGATCCATACCGACGGGACGCCATCCGCCTACAGCTACTCCATTTAAAGAAATTTTTTCTCCATTAAGGACCAGGGCAAGCAATCCTTTATCGGTGAAGGTGTCATTCGTGAAAACGTAAGTTCGCTGCATTTTAAGAGCATCCGCGGCAAGCCCACCGAATATTGTTGTGTCTTTACCGCAAACACTTTCGAATCCCTCCAAGATCTCATCTCCGTCAATAGTTAACCCACCTGAAATGACCAGAAACGCAGGCCTGGTAAATAATTCTGCTGCTCTTTTCCCAATTTGAGAAGCGCTTTCTTTGACGCCCTCTATCTCGCATTCCTTTATCTCCAACCGGAAATACGAGGGATTGATATCGAGAAGCATGAGGGCTGCCGCGCCTGATTCTACCTCTTCGTCTATAAAATTATCGCCGGTGGAGGCACCGAAGATTCTAATGTTGTTTTTGGTCAATAGCTTAGTGATCGCAGGACGTTCACTATCATTGGCAATAAACACAATGGCCAATGTGGGTTGGAAATCCTCACCAATGATCGCTTGCAACGCAGTATTTATTTCCTCGTAAGATTTTCCTTTGATCGATTTTGCTTTCATTCTCAATTTTGTTTTATCCATTTCAACCTTCTTCGGTCGGCATCATTGTATAATTCCAATGTATCGATCCGAAAATAAATCTTCGCTGCACCGTTGTATTCCAGGCAGAAGGAATTGTACTAACTGCAAAAACTTCTACCGGCTCTTTTACATTTTTGAACAGATATTTACCTGGTGAAACAGTTTGAATATCTCTCTGGTTTTTTATATCGTCATAGACCTTTTCTGAACTGAAAATACTACTCGCTACCTCAAAGGATTCAAGCCTGGAAGACATATTGACTCCATCGCCGTAGACATCTGCTTCTTCAAAGATCACGTCTGACTGATAAATGCCGATCCTTCAGGCAACTTTAGAATCTTTATTTTCTGATTCACGAGTTTGTGATCATCCGGCATACCGAAATATACTCATCCCGATCACGGCGAAGATGAGCAAGACGGCGATCACTCTGCCCGCTGTACCCAGCCTTTTTCCAAGCATCTTCAATTCATCCATTTGAGCCGTGGTGGGTGGGCCACCGGCTACTGCAATTGCTTTTCCAATCTTTGCGATCCTCATGCTTGCAGGGCGGCTAACTAAAAAACCGATAATAAAAGCGATGATCGCCAACACACCGCCCGTCGTCAGCACCGTTCCGTATCGGGTCGACAGCCACTGGGTTTGCAAACCCCCTGATAATTTCCAGATCAATAAAACTCCGGCTGTCACCGTGATCAGTGCCGCCAAAAGAATAACGACAGGGAAACGATTTGTCTTTACAAGTTGCTGCATGAATTTGGGTCCTTCAATCCCCAATGCTGTAACGGCAGGCTCGACAAAAAAAGCCACGTAGATGGCTGTGCCGGCCCAAAATATGCCGCAGCCAATATGGAGCAGGCGAAGGATAAGCAGGTAAGTTTGGTCGCTCATATTAGTCGTTGCGTCCGAAGGACTCCTTCGGAGGTTTAAAATTTCCTTAAGATACAAAAAGATGAACCGATAAAAATTCGAATTTCCCCGCATGAATATTTTTTGACAAGTTTGGGTTTTGCCACGTTGATCGAGATTCGGATATTAAAGCATTGCAAGACCCAATTCCAATATCCCAATCAGCAAATGGATTAGTTTATTGAATAAAAAAACCGCATCATGAAACATCACAACGCGGTTAGAATATTTTTATTAACTAATTATACGACTGCTTCAGCAGCACCCTGAGGCGGTAAATTATCTTTAACTGCTTTTATTTTTGCCGGCTTTTTTAATTTTTGTTTTTGCTTCGCAACTGCCTTGGCTATATCAGCCGCAAATAGTTTGCTTGCTTTTTTGAGGTTGCTGTCGAATTTTTTTTCTTTAAGATTTGCCTTGTATTCAGCCAAGGCGTGCGAAAACTTTTCGTATACTATTTTTCTCGCTTCTTTTTTGGATAGTTTAGGAGAGGTCTTTTCTGTAATCTCTGTCATACAATGTTATTTTAGTAACCTAAATTTAATTGTAAATTAATATTACCCAATATTAAGTTTGCCTGAAATAATTTCGACGCCGCGGTTCCCGCTGAAAAAAGGGGTTAGCCATAATTTATTTTTCTTCATACCCGGCTGAAAGACAAGGCTTCCCGACTATGAAATGGTGTTTGATGATACTTAAATCGCTGGCAAGTTGGTTTGCGGACCACCCAGCGGGTGAATACCTTTACATCACCAACGCATTAACAAGCTAGCCAGTTCCAAAATCTAACCACTGCTTCACTTTTTTGCACCTTGCCTCTTTCTTCGATTGCACTAACCGGTTTCAAAAATGTTTTGCTTCCATAGTTTGCTTGTCATCGTGATTGCGCCATATTACCGATTTATTAAACCCATTCTTAACAAAAAAAAACGAAGTATTATGAAAACAAAGATTAGAAATTACGGAACTATCGCCCTGGCTCTTGCTTTTAGTTTTATCGCAACCGTTTCATGGGCAACTGATGGAACAAAAGATACACCGGTTGTCGCATTGAAGTACATTGGTCTTGTTCAAAATCAACCCATGTTTCAATTGGATCTTAACAGTGTTGAAGAAACTGACTTCTATATTTCGATCAAAGATCAGAATGGCCAGGTGATCTACAACGAAAAAATAACGGCGAAAAACTTCACAAGGAATTACCGTCTTGATATAGAAAATCTTGACGACGCAATTCTCAAAGTTGAAGTGAGAGATGGTAATAATAAACCGCAAGTATTTACCATCAACAGGAATACCCGTTACTATGAAGAAACAAGTATCAGCAAACTCTAAACTGGTCCGTAACTAGTAAACAGGTCTTTTTCAGTAAGGCATCCCGACAAGTCGGGATGCTCTTTTTTATTAGTTCTGGAATTGCCTTTTTATTAAATTCAGCGCACTTCCCGCTTTGAACCATTCTATTTGTGACTCATTGTAAGTATGATTCAGCACTACACTGCTTTCTGATCCATCGCGGTGATGAAGTACCATGGTTAATGGCTTACCGGGAGCGAAGGCAGTCAGCCCCGTGATATCTATAGTGTCTTCTTCCTGCACTTTGTCATAATCTGCTTTGTCGGCAAATGTAAGCGCCAGCATGCCTTGCTTTTTCAAGTTGGTTTCGTGTATCCTTGCAAAGCTCTTTACAATGATCGCGCGAACGCCAAGATGCCTTGGTTCCATCGCTGCATGCTCCCTGGAAGAACCTTCACCATAATTCTCATCACCCACCACAACGGTACCGATATTCAACTGTTTATATTGACGCTGCGTAGCGGGTACCGGACCGTATTCACCCGAGACCTGGCTTTTTACAGAATCAGTTTGTTCGTTGAAGAAATTGACCGCCCCAATGAGCATATTATTGCTGATATTATCGAGATGTCCCCTGAATTTTAGCCAGGGGCCAGCCATCGAAATATGATCAGTCGTGCACTTACCTTTTGCCTTGATCAACAGTTTGAGATTGGTAAGATCAGTGCCTTCCCATTCAGGAAACGGAGAAAGCAACTGCAATCGCTGGCTGTCAGCTTTGACCACCACCTGCAAGTTACTTCCATCCACGGCCGGTTCCTGGTATCCCGCATCGTCTACAGCAAAGCCTTGTGGTGGTAATTCAAAACCTATGGGTTCTGCCAGTTTTACTTCTTCCCCTTTGTTATTTTTTAAGGTATCAGTGATCGGATTGAATGCAATGGTACCGGCCATGGCTAATGCGGTTACGATCTCGGGTGAGGCGACGAATGCGTGTGTACTTGCCAGGCCATCGTTTCGTTTCGCAAAATTCCTGTTGTAAGAAGTAAGAATTGTGTTTTTCCTGTTCGGATCGTCAATATGTCTTGCCCATTGACCGATACACGGCCCGCATGCATTAGCAAGTACCACGCCTCCTACATCCTCAAACTCTTTTATGAAACCATCTCTCTCAATGGTATATCGCACCTGCTCACTCCCTGGTGTAATAGTAAACTCGCTAACGGCTTTTAACCCTTTGCTGATAGCATCCTTTACGATGGAAGCAGAGCGGCTCATGTCTTCATAAGATGAATTGGTGCAGCTACCAATTAACGCAACTTCCAATTTTGACGGCCAGCCCTTTTCTTCAACAATCGATTTCATTTGCGAAATGGGAGTTGCAAGGTCGGGAGTAAAGGGACCATTTAAATAAGGTTCAAGTTTATCGAGATCCAGGTACAAAACCTGGTCATAATATTTTTCAGGGTCATTATAAACCTCCTGGTCAGGGCGAAGGTGTTCGCGAACACCATCAGCCAGTGCAGCCACTTCCGCACGATCGGTCGCGCGGAGATAAGCACTCATCTTGGAGTCGTATGCAAACAATGAACAGGTAGCACCGATCTCGGCCCCCATGTTGCATATGGTTCCTTTACCTGTTGCGCTTAAACTATCGGCACCATCTCCAAAATATTCAACGATCGCGCCGGTACCACCTTTTACGGTTAATTGGCCCGCTACCCAAAGTATCACATCCTTAGCGCTTGTCCAGCCGTTCAGCTTACCGGTAATTTTTACCCCGATCAGCTTTGGCATTTTCAATTCCCACGCAAGACCGGCCATCACGTCAACAGCATCCGCACCGCCAACACCGATTGCGATCATTCCCAGACCGCCCGCATTCGGAGTATGAGAGTCTGTTCCGATCATCATACCACCGGGAAAGGCATAATTCTCCAGCACAACCTGGTGAATGATCCCGGCACCTGGTTTCCAAAAACCAATTCCATATTTATTGGAAATGCTTGCTAAGAAATCATAAACCTCTTTATTGACATCGATCGCGGTCGCCAGATCCTTTACAGCCCCCACTTTTGCCTGTATCAGGTGATCACAATGCACCGTAGAAGGTACAGCCACTTTATCGCGCCCGCAGGTCATGAATTGTAACAATGCCATCTGGGCTGTTGCATCTTGCATGGCCACTCGGTCGGGAGCAAAATCAACATAGTCTTTACCACGCTGGTAAGGAGTTTGTGGCGGCTGAAATGTATGAGAGTATAAGATTTTTTCAGCGAGAGTCAGGGGTTTACCGGTTAATTTCCGGGCTGCTTCAATTTTGCCGGGCAGTTGAGCATAGACTTTCTTAATGAGATCAAGATCAAATAACATGACACTTCCGTTTGAGGTTTAAAGTTTGATGTGCGAAGTTGGGTGAAGGTATTTAACATCGAACCTCGACTTTTTAACATCATACCTGGATTTCGCGTGCGAATTTACTTAAATAACAATCTTTAAAAAAATCAGTTGAGATAAGCGG
>Ga0070676_10001638_pt1 | contig 11383 bp, 11 predicted proteins | sample KBSM53metaG_FD_64667 | JGI IMG/M metagenome (GOLD analysis project Ga0070676, IMG submission 64667) | Miscanthus rhizosphere microbial communities from Kellogg Biological Station, Michigan, USA - KBS M5-3 metaG | ecosystem: Host-associated > Plants > Roots > Rhizosphere > Soil ...
CCAACTGCTGTCGGGGTCATACTCACTCATCTTCCCCGCAACTTCTGCAGTCTTTTCGCCCAGGTCTTTCTGATAAATCACTCCATCTTGGTTAACGATGGACGTTATGACACCGCTCACTCGATAGTCAGATGGATAGGCAACCAACCCGAATCCGCCACTCATTTTCCCATCAATGAGGTAGGGTTTTGCGCCCCCTTTGGCGTGTGGTCCTTGTCCAGTTATTAGAAGATGGTAGAGATAACCGTGATAGGGAGTACGCCCTTTCGACGTGTCGTACCCTTCCTCAGCGGCTCGAGCCAACAACGGACCGGCAGCACTTAACGGCTCCCCTTGCTTTACCTCCCAGTACAAGCCGTTCGGTTTACCGGGCTCGCTGACTATGCGTTGCGCGTAGGTCCGGGCACCTGCATCATCATCAGCACTGGCGGCATAGTCGTGCTGGGCAGCGACCACACCTCTACACACGCCCATTGCCGCAATCTCATTATGGCCAATTCGGCGATATAGGATTTCATCTTTCCCGACTGCACCGTCGAAGTACCATTTGCACCTCAGCTCGGCGAGTGGAATGGGAAGCGGCCACTCGTCTTGTCCAATATCTAGCGTCAATTGGTGAGGGCCTGGTTCAGATAACGAGTGTTTAAAATCGTATTTCTCGATGAAACGCTGGCGTTCGGTCTTGTCTGCAACCTCATCGCCGGAGGAAATGATCTGCTCACTGCCTGGTCCGAGCGTCGCGAGAAGTTCTGTGCTATTGCCTGACCGAATTGCTCCGACAAAGGCTTGAACCGCCCCTTTGAATGAAGAGAAGGTTCTCTGGCCAGTAGCTTGCGCTTGTGCAGCTTGAGCGAGAAAAACCACAACGGCAATAAGCATCGTGCACATGACAGAGCTCATGGCCTTGGAATCGGGCAGTGTTGAGTTGTTGGCCATTTGCATTGTCCTTTTTGCGAGCGTTGGCGCGCTTTGGTGAACCGCCCTCTAGCGATTTCGACGGCTCGGGCCGTGAGTCGCTCCCATGCTGGCACGACCCCGATTACTCGCTTGGTGTTCAGCCTTTGCGCTTCCACCACCGCCGAAGGCGCTCACGTTGTGGCTCTGGGCACCAGAATTGTAGGACGATTGGGATCGGGTAGCAGTGCTTGTCGCCGGAGAGGGAGCGGAGTATCCACGGTCACCACCACGATTCATGTTGGGCGGTGCCGAATTGCGTGCAACCGTATTGCTGTTCGCGGCGCCCGCTCGATTCGTCGCTCCCAAGGTGTTCGCGGTCTTAGGACGATCCACGTCTCGATTGCTGGCGAGGTTCACCGCATTAGAATTCTGACGATATTCAGGACGTGCGGTGCCTCCGAGGTTAGAACGATTGCCGTTGCGCGTGGCCATCTGATTTCCCGAGCTCGGATTTCGGACATTCGACGGTACTGCGGTGGCCATATTAGCGCCGGGCCTTTGATTGCCAGCTTGAGGACGGGCACCCAAATACGTGCTCTGACCTTTCCAGCCAGGCTGGGCTGGACGAGTGGCGGCGGAACTCACTCCTCGATTGACGTTAGTGTTATTGAAGCGGCTGTAATAATTGTTGTTGTTCACATTGATGTTGACATTGCGGTTGTACTGGCTCCACTGATAGTTGGCGGGGGGACGGTAGTAAGGTGCTGGCCGGTATCCCGGGTACACCGGGCGGTATGGCGGCGGATAATAAGGTCTACCTCCGTAGTACATTCCGCCGTAGCCCCATGATGGATACGGATAGTAATCATTGTTATCGCTGATCGCGTGGCCAACTGCCATGCCGATCCCGAACGACAACAGTCCAATCCCGACCGCAGCGCCCGTGCTGACGCCTGACTTCTTCTCTTCCGTGGTGGTAGTGGTGTTCGTGGCAGCGGTCGCCGGCGCCGGAGCCGCTGGCGCCGGATTGTTATAGATGGTGACAGGGTTGTACTGCGGAACATAGACCACTTTCGGATCGGCCGGCTTGATTTCTACGTACTGCTGCCCATTTTCAGTCTTCGTTGCCACGGTCATCTGTGGACTCGAAGTTAGGTTTCCCACCTGCTGCGCCTCGGACCGCTTTCGCTGAATCGCGGCCATCACGCCCTTCGGGTCGCTCGTGAAAGCTTCTCCAAGCTGTGTGGTCCAGTCCATCTGTTGGCACATGTTGTCGACGACCTGGGGAAAATTCATCAAGTACTGCATGGGTGGGCCGAAACCCGCCTGCTTAGCAGCGGCGGTAAGGGCGTCCCCTTTCAAAGCTTGGTTTTGAATTAGCCAATTCCCCCCATCAAGCACTTGCTGCGGACTGCCTGCAGCCGTGAGGACCTGCCCCAGAAGTTGGTCGGGGTAGAGCGCAATTGGCGCAACCAGATCGTCGACCGAGAGGGCTGAGGGCTGGCTGGGGGCCTGATTTTGCAACCCTTGGTTGGCGGTCTGGCCATTCGCCGCCGTGCTCGTTTTGCTCGACTTGCACGCAAGCGTTAGGTCCAGCGTCAGCAGCAGCAGAGACAATGAAACAGCAGTGCATACGCGCGGAACGGACTTCATGGACTCCTCCCGAATCGAGCACATCGGGTACAAAGTGTTTACCGCCTATAAATGTTGGCTGGGTTGAAGCCGCGGTGAAACTGTCAGATGTGACAGACGGCGGGTCACGAACAAGAATCCTAACCAGCTTTTGTACGGCTTTACATCCCCTGCCAGAAACGACGGATGTTTCTATGAGCGGTCGGGTGCCTCACCAGGCTCTTGGCCCGAGGCCGCGCCAGCAAAAATGTTATTAGAAACATTTGGATAAGGTCGACGACCGGCAAAATTTGCCCTACTGGTAGAACTGACAGTAGCCATGAACCAATCGTGGCGGTAAATTGTCTCCCTCTAAAAAGTGGGAAACACTACCCTTTTCACTTGCCCGACACTTTCGTCTCGGCCAATAGATTTACAAACGTTGACTTCGTGAGGTCAAAATGTCTCTTTCCAGCCGGCCTCGAGTGTTGATCGCAGACGATCACAACCTCATTGCAGAGGCCTTCAAGACACTGATTGCAAGCAATTTTGACGTGGTTGCAACAGTTCATGATGGGCACAGCCTGATCGCCGAAGCTCTCTCCCTTCGTCCGGATGCAATCCTGACGGATATCGGCATGCCTATTCTGAACGGACTAGATGCAGCTTGGCGAGTCAAACGAACCTTGCCCAACGTCAAGATCATCTTTGTCACCGTGAACCCTGATCCAAGTCTGATCGCAGAAGCATTCCGACGTGGCGCATCGGCTTATTTATTGAAGACGTCTGCCGCGTCCGAATTGGTAACAGCGATCCGTCATTCCTTGCAGGGTCGCGTCTATCTTTCTCCATCGCTAGCGACCTCGGCTTCCGACTTGCTCAATCAACTTGAGGATCCAGGCTCGACTCGGGACAGACTGACGGACAGGCAAGTAGAAGTGTTGCAACTGCTCGCCGAAGGTAGATCGATGAAAGAAGCCGCCGCTCTCCTGGATCTTACGACCCGCACGGTGGCGTTTCATAAATATCGAATTATGGACAGTCTTAGTCTTCACAACGATGCGGAAATCGTTCAATACGCTATGCGCGAACACGTATTGTTCTCGTAATTGCGCAGACTCGACTCGGTCAAATGAACCACACCCGATTCATCTTCCGGCCTGCCACGCTTGACAGTTATTCGAAGGCTGGAATTCACCTATCTGCTGATCAGGAAACACCGACGCCGATTACGACTTACGGCAAAAGACTGATGACAGGCCCTTCATCTAGCCGAACAACAGGATGGTTGTCCATCACCGAGCAGGCGCTCTGGGTTGCCGGCATCGTTTTACTACTCTTGTGGCTGGGCGCTCGATCGCATTCACTCATTATGTCGCGTTTTGGCCTGTGGCAATTTCAAGGTGTGAGGACTATTTCCAGCACCGAAGGAAGTAGCACCATAGGTCTTGAAGGCAAAGCGAGAGTTGATTTTAGTCTGTGGTCTTCAAAACGGATTCAGGCATTTCAGGAGAGTGTCGCTCGTACGTTTAAACAGCCAATAGCAGTGCTACGCATCCCAAGTATTCACCTAACCGCTCCTGTCTTTGAAGGAACGGACGATCTCACGTTGAATCGCGGACTCGGTAGGATTGCCGGCACCGGCATGCCGGGCGACGGAAATCTTGGAATTGCAGGGCATCGCGACGGGTTCTTTCGCAGCCTGAAGGACATTGCACCCGGCGATCCGATCGAGATCACGACACATTCAGAGACTGACACCTACGTGGTCGAGCGGACCGAGATTGTTTCTCCCGATAACGTTAGCGTTCTAAATCCGCAACCGAAAGCTCTGCTCACGCTTGTCACCTGTTATCCATTCTATTTCGTCGGGGATGCGCCTCGCCGCTTCATTGTTGAGGCATCGCTCCAAAAGCGCGGGAACCATGTAGTGCGAACTGAGCCGCCGAGCGCAGAAAACCAAGGGCAGCGGTAATAGGACAGGTTTATGTTGCGTGTTTTGCCGAGAAACATGTTGTTGAATAGTCACCAACTCTTGTTTAAGTAAGCAGGAGGAAGCAATGTCGTCTCTGTCAAAGTCTGAATTCGTCGGATTAAGTGTGCCGGCACGCACCCCTGCCTGCCTGCTTTTGTGCTCAGACATTAAAAGGCTTTTCTTGGCACTTAGAGTTTTTCTCAGACGGCAGTAGCAACGTCTGTAGACTTTGAGAACCCTACTGCGCCGTGTCGGATTTCTAGTGCCTAACGAAATCCTTGCTAATCGCAAGGGCATTCAATTTGACCGCCCTCTCCACGAATCCCGACGACCACCACACGCTCACGTCAAACAGTTGACAGTCTGCACTCTGGTGGTTCTATCAGTAGCAACCTCTCGTAAAGAAGAGTTCACTATCGATAGTACGAAAGACCGCGCGGGGCAGACCAATCCGTCATGGCGTTGCCATTTCATAAGCCGACAGTGGTCATAGCTGACGATCACAACGGTATTCTCACAGTAGCATCGATGCTGCTGGGAGGGGAGTTTGAGATCTTGGCCACCGTTGGCGATGGTATGAAAGCAATCGAAGCGGTTGCCGATCTGAAGCCGGACGTCTTAGTACTCGACATTGGTATGCCAGGTACTAACGGCATCCAGGCCGCTCGGCAACTCAAGCAGCTTGGTTATACTCCGAAGGTGGTTTTTCTCACGGTACAAGAAGACGCCGACTGCGTGGAGGCCGCTTGCTCGATGGGTGCAAGCTATGTCCTGAAGCCACGAATGTACTCTGACTTACTTGCAGCAATCAAAGAAGCATTGGCGGGCCGGTTGTTTTTTTCCATTCCCCTCCATCCTCTGGGAAACCCGAACTCTGCATGAACAGTCGCTGTTCAGACTCGCTCGTTTCTCAGATCCAAAGGGTGTCCCTTTAGCTCCAACCCCTACCTGTCACATTTGACAGTTAGCGTAGCTCGTTGAAGGGCCTACATTGCGATTCAAAAGGATCGCCATTTCGATGATGGCAGGCGTTCCAAAGAGTTTGGCACAACAACGACGAAACTAGGTCCGCAAGAAAGGATTTGGCATGAAGATTTCGACGCTAGCGGCGACCATCTTTTGTTTGTTTCTGGTCCTTGCGGTATCGGCATTCGGTCAACAACCACAGCCTGCCGCTGCAGACGACTTGAATTCTCAAATCGAGTCCTTACGGGCCGACACGCGTGCAGACAAAGTGGCAATCATCACTGAAGCAATGAAGTTCACCCCACAAGAGTCATCGGCATTCTGGCCGATTTACAAGAAGTATGAAAGCGACCTTGCAAAGCTCAACGACGGCCGAGTCGAGTTAATCAAGTCGTATGCGCAAAAATACACTACTCTCACCGACGCAGATGCCAAGCAATTCGCTGAACAATCGTTTGATCTCGAACAACGGCGCGTGGATCTGAAGAAAAAATACTTTAAGGAATTCAACAAGCAGCTGCCGGGAACGACGGTCGCCAAGTTTTTTCAACTGGAGCATCGGCTCGACTTATTGATTGACTTGGCCATTGCTTCTCAGCTACCCGCACTGCTAGCCAAGCCACCAACGAATCCAGCACCTGCACCGCAGTAGCGTATGTTTTCTTAGAGTTCTGCACTCAGCGAGGCATCCGTGTCTCGCGGCTCACCAAACTCGGCACCCTGCGTGAAACTGTTCAGGTTGACAGTTGTGAAATCGCTTGGCGCGGGTTGAGTATTTCAGGCAACACAAAGCACGGACTGCTTGATTTGCAAGTCGAGGCTACATCAGAAGGTTCGAGATAAATGCGACAGCGCTAAAGCGGCTTGTCGTCGTACGCGCATTAACTGAGTCAGGGTTTAACGAGTGCGTCGGCAGAAGTTGCGGCGCGGGGAGATTCTAATAAAAGCTGCGGTTCTTGTTGGGATGGCGGCGGTCATCCGTCTTGCCATATCGATGGATGACACGCTGTGTGCACAAACTGCATCACCCCTCCACCGGCGAACGCCGCCACCCCTACCAAGACGCCAGCGCAAGCAGTCGGCTTGTATGTTTACCCCACTAAGGAACAAGACCAAGCCCAGCAGGCGCAGAACGAGGGCGAGTGCTATACCGCTTCGAAACAGCAAACGGGCTGGGATCCAGCTGCGCCCGCGCCACCGGCTCAAGCCGGGGACGCTCCCAAAGGGGCGCCGTAAAAGGTGCAGCAGGTGAAGCAGCTTTTGGCGCGATTGCTGGCGATGCGGGAGAGGGCGCTGCCATTGGTGCGACAGTTGGCGCTGTAAAGGGCCGTCGACAACAAAAAAAGCGCAAAAGCAGGGCGAGCAACAGGCGAAGCAGACCGCCCAGACTCAACAATCGCAGCAACTCGATGGGTTCCGCCGGTCGATGGATGCTTGCCTCGAAGCCAGGGGATATACGGCTAAGTAAGAGACATCGCGTTCTGTCACTCTTGACAGTTGTCGATATGAAGTCCTCACCTTATTTTTCATTCCCACGTTGATAAGCGCTCGTGTGGGAGTTCACAATGGCACGCACGTGCAGAACATCGCCAGCTTTTATTCTTCATGTACGGCTTCAGTTGCCCGTAGTCGCTTTAGCTTTTTCTTGCGTTGCATGGGCGCAATCGGACTCACTGGCAGCGTTCAATACAACACTCGAAGGTGTTGTAGCTAAGGTCGCTCCCGCGGTCGTCGAGGTTCAGGCCACAGGACAATCGACGCGCTTCGGAGATGGGAACGACGATGACAATTCCAACAGCACTCCATCAAAATCAGAACGCTTTATAGGCTCGGGCGTCATTCTCGATTCTTCGGGCTACATCGTTACGAATGCACATGTCGTAAGCGGCGCGAAGAGCCTCACTGTGAAACTGGACAAGGATGCAACTCAAGGATCTCGTCCGGATGAGACGAGTTCAACGACATTTCCTGCCCGCCTGATCGGAGAGTTTAAGGAAGCCGATCTCGCAGTGCTCAAAGTTGAAGCAGCACAGCTCCCAACGATTTCGTTCAACACTAACGAGAATCTTCGCCCCGGCCAACTTGTAGTTGCTCTCGGAAGTCCTGCGGGCCTGCAGGGGTCCATTTCCATCGGTGTTGTAAGCACAGCGGGAAGACAAATAACCCCGGACGGTCACGTTGCATATGTTCAAACGGATGCAGCCATCAATCCCGGAAACAGCGGAGGCCCACTGGTGGACATTCGCGGCCAACTTGTGGGGATAAATTCGTTTTTCATTACCCAAGGTGGAGGCAGCGAAGGATTGGGATTTGCCATTCCTAGTCGGCTCGTCAAATTTGTTTACGAAACGATTCGAAGAACCGGACGCGTGTCCTGGGCCGACATCGGAGTGCGAGTACAAGGGGTAACGCCAACTTTATCGCTGGGCTTGCGCTTGCCGCGCGATTCAGGGGTCGTCGTCTCAGACGTCATCCCTGGAACGGCGGCGGAACAATTGGGAATTAAAGCCGGAGACTTTCTAAGCACAATAGACGGGCAGCCCGTCGAGAATCTTCCCAAATATTACGAAGCGATGTATCACAAGGGTATGGGCGACAAGGTTGCCCTGAATCTCATACGAGACTCGCACCGGATCAGTCTAGAAATTCCTATTACTGCCTCGATGGGCGACGTTGATCACGCCGCCGCCGAGTCCAATCCACCCAGCAACCTGGTCCCAAAACTGGGAATTCTGTGTTCCGAAGTGGGGACCATGCCGCGCATCGAAACTGCGCAACTGCGATCTAAGACTGGGGTTTTGGTCGAAGCCAAGGCGGTTGGCGGCGACATGCAAGCGAACCTGATGGCTGGCGACGTCATTCATTCCGTGAACCTCACGTCGATATCGAACGTCGCCCAGCTGCAAACTGTTCTCGACCAGGTTAAGTCGGGTACGCCGATTGTCCTTCAGGTAGAGCGTAAATCTCAATTCCTTTATGTTCCCGTCGACGAAAATTGAATGGTTGTGACTTTTGAGTGACGTCGGAAGAGCAATGTTCGATGTTCGAAGAGAACGTCTTTGCTCCCAGTATCGGAAGGGACATTGTCGATGACTGCATCAGGCACGCTGCCCCGGGCCGGGATAATGCACTCTAAGTTCTTTGCTGGAATTCCCGACCATGACCAACAGTTGATTGTTGGGATAGCCCAGGAGCGTCACGTTTCGGCGAAGGAGGTCGTTATACAGTGCGGTGACAAAGCGAGTTGCCTGTTTCTTTTGTTTGAAGGAAACATGAAGTACTACAGGGTGACAGAAAGAGGCGAAGAGTTAATTCTTTGGTGGCTTACACCAGGCGACGTCTTTGGCCTGGCAACTATCCTTAAAAATCCGCCCAGATACATGGGCAGCGCAGAATCGAAGAAGGAGTGCAAGTTGTGGGTGTGGGACCACGCCTCGATTCGAAAACTTTCCGGTGTTTATCCACAGCTGTCGGAGAATGCGCTTCGCATCACCCTTGGTTACCTTGCCTCATACGTCGACCGCCATACGGGAATTGCCACAAAAACTGCCGAGCAACGACTCGCAAATACACTCCTTCAGTTGGGACATCGCACGGGCCATGCCCATGCCACCGGTGTTGATATCGACATCACCAACGAGCAACTCGGAAGTCTCTCGGATGTCGGAATGTTTACGACCAGCCGTGTCCTGAGCAGGTGGGAACGCGCCGGTACGATAGCTAAAGCACGGGGCAAAGTATGCATTCACGCCCCGGAAAGACTGCTTAAGGACTAGCGCTCATCCGTTCCACAGTCGCCACAAAGTTCTCCGAAAACTCTTTGCTCTGGCGCAAAGAACTCTCTCGCAAGTGCTGCTACATTTTGCTTTCTTGATACCAAGAAAGCTTTCTTCGCGCCAATCATGCCCACCTCTCTCCAATCGAGGGCCCGTGTCGTCATCGGTGACGACAACGACACGACGCTTCAAACAATATCTCGCATTGTCCGCGTGCAATTCGATGTTGTCGGAACGGTTCGAGATGGTGAAACAGCGGTCAACAGCATTGAACTTCTGAAGCCAGACGTCCTGGTTCTCGATGTATTCCTGCCAGCCCTTGATGGGATCCAAGTTGTACGGAGGCTCAAAGCTCTAGGATCACCGCCTCAGGTCGTAATTCTGACCGGGCTCGAGGGCCAAGCCTTTGTTGACGCAGCGATGATTGCCGGGGCCAGCGCTTTTGTCTTCAAACGAAGAATGGCTGTCGATCTATTACTGGCAATTCGAGAAGTATTGGCAGGACGTATTTTCGTATCCGCAGACCATCCCGAGGACATCGAGCAGCGTTCTAAATGACAAAGCGGATACTGCTGCGATTTCGCGAGACGCTTTTCATCTACATAACATTCGGTACTGATGCAGACACCACCCTTCGGTGCCAGTCGTTCCTCCTTCAGTGCCATGTGAGGTGGCCGGAGTTTGGTACATAATTGAAGTCACCGATGGAGCCCACTCAATATGGAATGACCACGCAAGCAAATCGGCCTGCTGGCCATAGCGCTGCGCAAGCCAGAACAACTATTCTTCTGGCCGACGACAGTAGCGCGATGCTGTACGAAGTATCCACCTTTTTACAAACTGATTTCGATGTGGTTGCTACGGTTAGCGATGGCGCGGCGGCCGTGAAGCAAATCGCAGACCTGCAGCCCGATGTAATCATCTTGGATATCGCGATGCCCCTCCTGAATGGGATTGAAGTGGCACACGAGATTAGGCGCAGAGGATTGTCGCCGAAAATTATTTTCCTGAGCGTTGAGCAGGACCGGGATTATGTTGACGCGGCGGCTCAGATCGGCGCCAGCTATGTCGTTAAATCACGAATGAGATCGGATCTGATACTAGCCATCAAGGAAACGCTGGATGGTCGTATTTTCCTTTCAGTTCCCTGCCAGTCTTAGGTCCATCAACCGTAGAGGTATAAAACTCTAAGCGTCGACCCAAGGCCGTTGCTAGTCTCCCTGATACCTTTTCAAGGTAGAGCGCACTCTTTTCCACCTGTTAGCTTCCACTCAGATGATCACCGTTCTTCGTGACCGTCAGGTCATGTCGTTCACCTCGGCAGAAATACGGTGGCGTGATGTGATTACACACACGATCATGAATGCGACGACGGGAAATTCGAAATCCTAAGCACTTTGTCGATTTCAATCCTCAGAGGGACAGTGGCAAAACCCACTCGAGAGACACGCCGATCAAGATTGGGATCTCAATCCAAACTGTTTAGTCCGGGAAAGAGTTTGGAGAACGCATCCGACATTCAAGCACTGTCAGAGTTGACAGTTTGGAGCAAAGAGGCGGCGCGGCTATTTTACTGAGAGGTGTTTAGGTTTACCCGAGCCAGCGCGATCTACCGCGGCTACTTTCCAAAACATCGAGCCGGAGAGATGGAAAATATCAAGACCGGTTCGAGTGACAGCGGACAATGAAAAACCACTCCCGCAACCCTTGCCTTCCGATGTGGTTGGTGGTTGTCTGCCTGTGCGTAACCAGTGTTGCCCAAATCTCACTTCCGCCTGGGCTCGCGGCCCCCGATAGTCAACCTACAGCGTCAACTCCCAAGGATCCTTTCGGAAGGCAATCTCCTCAGAGTGCAGTACTGAATTTTCTGAGAGTCGCACATCATGGTGACTATGTTGTGGCCGCAAGATATCTCGAACTCCCAGGCCCCAAGGAGAAACGAATTGGCCCCGAGCTTGCGCGAAAACTTCTCAACCTGATGGACACTAGCCTGTTGGGCTCCGTCGCCACCCTGAGCACATCGCCAGAAGGCCTTTCTAGGCACCGATATTTCATTTCCAAATGGAATGCTCGTTCAAAACAGCATCGAGAATTTGTCGCGACGAAACAGGTTTCTGATTCTTACAACGTTGGGTTTGAGCAGTCGGTGTTCCCTTGA
>Ga0070676_10001645_pt1 | contig 11371 bp, 4 predicted proteins | sample KBSM53metaG_FD_64667 | JGI IMG/M metagenome (GOLD analysis project Ga0070676, IMG submission 64667) | Miscanthus rhizosphere microbial communities from Kellogg Biological Station, Michigan, USA - KBS M5-3 metaG | ecosystem: Host-associated > Plants > Roots > Rhizosphere > Soil ...
ATTGTCAATAAAAGGCTCTGTCTGTAGTCAACCCATTCACCATTCACTATTCTGATTCACCATTTCATTCCGTTCTTAAATTTTTTGCTGGCTTTGACAGAGCCGCTCTGGCTGAATGAAAGCCGGCCGTAGCTACGGCAGTGACGACGATCACCATAGCTGATATCACAAAGGGTACGACGGATAACCCGGTATTATAGGGAAATACCTGCAACCATTTATTCATAAAATACCAGGCGACAGGAAATGCGATCGCGGCGGCAATTAGCGCCAGCCATAAATAATTTTGAGTGATCATTTTTACCACTTCAATAGTGGAAGCTCCCAGCACCCGTCGAATGCTTATTTCTTTTTGTCGCTGTTGCGTGGTAAAGGCAGTAAGCCCCAACAAACCAAGACAAGTGATGATAATGGTAAGGATGGAGAATGCAGCAAATATCTTTCCCCGTTTCTGATCAGCGACATATTGTGAATTATAATTTTCATCCAAAAACTTATATTCAAAGGGAAGTTGGGGAAAATATTTTTTCCAGGTGGCGTTTACTTTCGAAATGGATGTTTTGATATTGGGTGCATCCATTTTCAGTTGAATGACGTTCCCATTGGGGTAGTAAAACAATATCAGAGGCGCAATGGGATTGTATAATGATTTTTGGTTAAAATCATGAAACACTCCTACTACCTCCAGGTAATTGTTGGATGTATCACCGGGGAATTTCATTCGTTGACCGATCGGTTCAGTCCACGCAAAATGTTTCACCAAAGCCTCATTCACCAGGATACTATGTGATGTATCAGGAGGACCGGAGAAGTTACGTCCTTTGACCATTTTAATTCCAAGTGCATCGAGGTAATGTTCATCAATGTTGTAGCTTTCAATCGCCTTGTCAACATGCCCACTATTGGTTTGCACCGTAAATAAATTGAGATTGATATTTGGAGATCCCGGGTAGGAGTTCGCCGCACCTACCGCTCGGATACCCGGCAGATCCCTGAAGTCATTATTCATCGCGAATATCTTACTTCGCTCATCTTCACCCGTGTTGATGGTGACGGTCATCACCTGGTCTTTATTAAAGCCGAGGTCTTTATTGCGCACATAAGAAAGTTGCGAATAGACCACCCAGGTACAAATAAGCATGATCATCGAGATAGAAAACTGCAACACAACCAGCGTGCGGCGAAGATTGATGTTCCCGGATGCTTTTGAGAGAGCGCCTTTTAATATCCCAACCGGCTTAAATCCCGACAGGTAAAATGCAGGATAACTGCCGCCTACGAGCCCCGTGAATAATACAATTCCAAGCAACAGCGCGATATTTGACGGTTGAAACAAGTTGCCGATCGTAAATGTTTTACCCGAGATCGAGTTAAACATTGATAATAAAAGGAACACCAATAAAACACTCAGCAAAACAGCGGCAAACGAAGTGAATAAACTTTCTCCTAAAAATTGTAAGACCAATTGTTTTTTTGAAGAACCCGTCACTTTTCGTATGCCTATTTCTTTCGCGCGACGTGCGGATCTTGCCGTGGTCAGATTCATGTAATTGATGCAGGCGATGAGCAACATGAAAAAAGCGACCGCCGAAAAGATCCAGATATACGACATACTGCCAAGTTCCTCCGGTTCAAATTGCAAATTGGAGTGCAGATGTATTGAAGTGATGTTTTGCAGGTCATATCGCATCGTTATGTTGAACTGTTTAAAGATCGGGTCAACATACTTTTTATAAACATCGGCTAACTTTTTATTTAGTTCCTGCGGGTGCGCGCCCGGCTTAAGAAGCAAATAGGTAAAGTTGTTAAAGCTGCCCCAGTTATCCTGGCCCTGGTTATTTCTTAGCAAGGTGGACATGGAGATCAGCATGTCGTAACGGATATGTGCATTTTTGGGAACGTCTTCGATCACACCGGTTACCTTATACACATCATAGACAGTTCTCAGTGTTTTACCGATGGCCTGGGCGTTTCCAAAATATTTTTTTGCCAGTGATTTTGAGATCACAATATCAAAGGGCGCCTGCAGAGCCGTGCCCGCGTTGCCTTCCACAAACTTTACCGTAAATACTTTGAACAAGGTACTGTCGGCATAATAGATCTTCGTTTCATAAAAACTATTTTCACCGTTTTTGAATAATGTTCTTTCACGGCCGTTCAGTCTCACCATTTCTTCCACCTCGGGATAGTCCTTTTTCATCGTAGGACCGAGAGGCAATTGTGTGATGGCTATGTCCGTATTTTTATCTTTTTCATGAACATAGGTGTTGATCCTGTATATCCGGTCGGCTTTCTGGTTTTGCCTGTCATAGTTCAGTTCATCCTTAATGTAGAAAATCAGGAACAAACTAAACGTAATGCCGATGGTAAGACCTAATATATTCAACAGGCTATACCAAAAGTCTTTTTTTAAATTGCGCAAGGCAATAAGAAGAAAATTTTTTATCATAAAAAGCTTTTTAGCTATAAGCCAGTAGCTCATAGCTTTTATCACTCTGTTCGTAAAGACCTCACCGGGTTTGCAATGGCCGCTTTTATTGCCTGGAAACTTATCGTTGCCAGTGCAATAATTATTGCAGCGAGCCCGCCTCCAGCAAATAACCACCAACTGATGTTGATGCGATAAGCGTAATCCTGTAACCATTTATTCATAAAATACCATGCAAGAGGTGTAGCAATTAAAAAGGCAATCGAAATAAGTATGATGAACTCTTTTGAGAACAGGTAAACAATATTAGCAGATGTTGCACCAAGTACTTTACGAATACCCACTTCTTTTATTCTCTGCACGGCCATGAATGAGGCTAAACCATACAACCCAAGACAGCTAAGGAATATAGCGATGGCTGCAAAAATTTTATACAGCTGCGACAACTGGTTTTCCTGTTTATAAAAGCTTGCAACTTTATCATCCAGAAACCTGTATTCATAAACATGATTTGGGAATGTTTGCTCCCATATTTTTTTAATGGATTGCATGGAAGAAGCAATGTTCGTGGTTGAAAGTTTTATGGAAGCCTGGCGATACATGGTAGCGTTTGTCGCAATCAGCAATGGTGCGAGATTGTTGCGCAAAGACCTGTCATTAAAATCTTTCAATACACCAACAACGGGGCATTTTATCAGACCATCCATTATGCTTATTTCTTTGTTCAATATATCTTCCGGTTTTTTAAGTCCTAAACTTTTCACGAATGATTCATTCACTAAAAATTCTGTCGTAGGACCGGAAGGTTGCAAATTTCTTCCGGCTACCACTTGTAATTTATAAGTCGGTACATAGTCATTGTCCGCGAATTTGGCAATGGCCTGGAAATCTTCATCCTTTGATGCATGGTCAAATTTGAACGTGGTAAACATATTATTATCGTCTTCTATCGGGGAGTTGGAACTGAAGCTTACTGCCTGGGCACCGTTTGACAATAACTGTTGCTTTAAATAATCCGTCAGCCTGCCGCCAGTACTGTCCGGGCGATAAGGAACATTTACGATTGCATCTTTGTCGAAGCCCAGCGGCTGATCCATAAAATAATTCATTTGCTTAACAATGATGAGTGTTCCGATGATCAGCGCCTGTGCAATGACAAATTGAAATACTACCAATCCTCTTCTTAATGAAATTCCCTTTGTAGTATTTGCTGTTAGTTTACTCTTTAAAGCATTGACAGGATTGAAGCGTGATAGCACAATAGAGGGATAAAAGCCTGCGAGTGCCGTGACAACAATTGTTACAGTCAAAAGAAATAAAATAATGGTTGGATTGTTCAGGACGTTGAATGAAAGCGAAAGTTCTAAAAGATGCTTTACGTAAGGCAATGCAATAATCGTAATAATGGCTGCAAGTATTACAGCGCATGTAACAATCAAAAATGTTTCAACGATGAATTGCATTTGCAATTGAGATTTATTACTCCCCATAACTTTTCTTACGCCAACTTCCTTTGCACGATTAACTGCCTGTGCCGTGGAGAGGTTGATAAAGTTTACGCACGCAATGAGCAGGATGAAGGATGCGATCAGCCACAATACGTTGATCAGTTCGTGACTGATTGTTTTGTTGCTGTAATTTCCTGCTGCTGCATCATAATGCACAGCACTTATCGGTTGTAGGATATAGCTATCCTTACTGTCGTTAGATTGAGCTTTTCGTGCGTATGCGCTTAATTGTTGATTGAACTCACCAGCAGAAATATTTGATGGCAACAAAACATAGCAACCAAAATCAGGAGCTGATTGATTCCATTGGGGTTGTTGAAACCCGTATTCTTTATCTCCTGTAAAATCTGTTCCATAGGCAACGACCAATTTTAGCTGAAAGTCTGTATTTGCCGGTATGGTTGCAAGAATGCCTGACACCTTCAGCGCAGTTGCCGGGAACTGAAACAATCCCGCGCCCATGCTATAATATCCTCGTATTTTAACGGTTTTGCCCATTGCTATTTTCCAGTCACCGAAATAGGTTTGGGCAATTTCTTTTGTCAGCAATACATTACCTGGATCTTTTAATGATTCGTACGAGCCTGCCAGTAAAGGGAAATCAAACATTTTAAAGAATGAAGGCGATGTATAAAATACACCGCTTTGCTCTTTAAAATTCTTTACAGGCGTTCCATTATCATCAATTACCTGTAATTCATCATTGTGACTTGCATAAACCGGAGCTACTTGTTCAAGTTGAGGAAAAGCCGTTTTCAATCCTTCCGGCATGGGAAAAGGAACGTTTTTCCCGTAAGTAATAGTTGCTGCGTCTGCATGATGAGATTCAGTTAAGACACGATAGATGTTATCTTTCTTTGCATGAAAATCGTCAAAGCTTGTTTGAAATTGTATAATGGCAAAGATGATCATACAAACAGCAATACCTACAGCCAGCCCGGCGATGTTGATAAGAGTATAGTTGCGGTTACGGATCAAACTTCTGAATGCGGTTTTGAAATAGTTCTTAAACATTTTTTTCTTTTAATGAGTGATCAAAATTCAATAATCAGTAATCAATGATCGGTAATCAGTAATAAGTCGCTGACTCATCACCGATCACTCATTACTCATTCAGTTCGTAATGACTTCACAGGGTTTGCTATCGCCGCTTTGATCGATTGAAAACTTATTGTTGCCAGGGCTATGAGCAAGGCAGCAACAATGGCAATACCAAACATCCACCAGCTGATCATTATCCTGTAAGGGAAATCCTTTAACCAGTTATTCATAGCCCACCATGCAATGGGAAATGCGACCCCTGAGGCAATGACGATCAGCACGAGAAAACTTTTCGAAAGCAATCCAACAATATCGAGAACATTTGCCCCCAATACTTTTCTTATTCCTATTTCTTTTGTCCGTTGCTCGGCACTGAATGCTGCCAGCCCAAATAATCCCATACATCCAACAATGATCGCCATGATCGTAAAGATCCATAGCAGATCACTTAATTTTTCTTCGCTGTTATACATCACGCCATAACTCTCATCTATGAATTTGTAATCAAGCGGATAAGAGGAAATGTATTTGTTCCATTCATTATTAATAAAAGCGATCGTACGTTTTATGTCAGCGGTTTTTAATTTGGCCGCTACGGTATATGTCCACTGCGGATAGAGTTGAATGACCGAAGCGGTGACCTTTTCGTGCAGACTTTTATAATGGAAGTCCTGCACCACACCAATCACCTTTCCTTTTTTAACAGGATGGAGCGAATCAGTGGGAGCCCATTCATTCCAACTCATCGGCTGGCCTATCGCTTTTTCAGGTGTACCATAGCCGAATTCTTTTACGGCCGTTTCGTTAATAATAAATGCTTCCCTTACATCAGTTGACATCTCTCTCGAAAAATCCCGACCGGCAATGATTCGTAAGCCGAGTGTCTTTACGTAGTCTTCATCCCCAAGAAAGACATTGGCGGGATGTTCTTTTTCTTCAGGACCTATATTAATACCGTCGCCAGCATATGCATCGCCAGGCAACCCGTATCCGGACGTAACCGCCAAAACCCCCGAATATCCCTTCAATTCGGATTTAAATGTTTCAAGAGTTTTTGGATTGGATGCAAGACTGTCTCTGACCTGGAAATAAATAACCTGCTCTTTATTAAAGCCAAGGTCTTTATTATTCAAATATTTTGTTTGCCGGTATACAATTGTTGTAGATATGATGAGTAAGACAGAAAGTGAAAACTGCACGACGACAAGGCCCTGTCGGAGCCAGGTGCCACGGACCCCTGTGATAGCTTTTGTGCTTTTTAAGACTTTTATCGGTTGAAAGCCAGAAAGGACAAGCGCAGGATAAATGCCGGCGATGATGCCAATAATAACTCCCGACATTAGAATGACCAGTAAAAGCAGGGGATTGGTGAAAATTTTAGCTCCAATTGATTTACCAGTAAACTGGTTGAGAAGTGGAACGATGAGTAAGGTAGCAATCACCGCAACGATCAGGGAAAAAACAGAAAGCAAAATTGTTTCGCCAATGAATTGGAAAACGAGCTGCCTGCGATCCGCGCCCACCACTTTTCGAACGCCGATCTCTTTAGCTCTCCTTAAAGACCTGGCCGTGGCGAGATTGATAAAGTTGAAGCAAGCTATAACAAGGACAAAAATGGCAATGATGGTTAACGCTTTTACATAAGTTTCATTACCCCGCTTTGCGTTATCATATACAAAGTCAGAAGACCGGAGATGAATGTTTTTTAATGGCTGAAAAAACGGAAGGAAACTGGTGTTTGCCTGCTTCAGTGTGGGATAAATTTCTTTCTTTACATGAGCCTGGAATTTATTTTGAAGCTGGTTGACGTCAGCTCCCGGTCTTAATTTTACATAGGTATAAAATTGATTCCATGTCCACCTGTCCATTCTTTCTTTTGGCATGTTCAACGTTGAGAGAGACATGAGATAGCGGAAATTCAGGTGGAAATGTTCTGGCAATTTTGCCAATACCGCTGTTACATTATAATCGATCTTGTCAACCTTGATCGTTCTTCCGATAGGATCCCCGGTACCAAAATATTTTTTAGCGATCTCGTCAGAGATAACAATAGTGGCCGGTGCTGCCAAGGCTTTTTCAGCATCACCCCTGGTTAACTTCAAAGGGAAGATCTTGAAGAAAGAGGATTCAACAAACCATCCCTTGTCTTCATATGATTTTTTGTCGCCGGATTCCATTAAGAATTTGTCCTCGGCCATCAGGATGCGCAGCGTAGTGTCTACTTCTGGATATTGTTGTTCCAGAAAAGTGGCAAATGCAGGTGGCGTGGGAGCCATGAAGGTGATATTGCCATTATTATTTCGCTGGTCATAGATGCGGTATACGTTTTCCCCTCCGGGAATATTTTTATCGTATTGCCATTCGTCCCAAACAAATAAGCCGATCACAAAACATCCGATCATTCCAATGGTAAGGCTTGCAATATTGATCAGCGCAAAGCCTTTATATCGAAGTAAATTCCGGAATGCAGTTTTTAGATAATTTTTGATCATAAAAAAAAGCTTTGAGCTGATAGCTATGAGCCCGAGGCTCATCGCTCGCAGCTTAATTATTCTGTTCGCAACGATTTCACAGGATTCGCCATCGCAGCCTTCAAAGTGTGAAAAATTACCGTCAGTAATGTGATCAGCAATACCGCACAAGCTGAAAGAATAAATGGTGTTGCGGCAAGGCCCGTATTATAGGTAAATATTTTTAACCACTTGTCCATAAAATACCATGCAACGGGAAATGCAATCAGGCACGACAATCCTATCAAAGCAATAAAATTTCTTATTATCAATGGAACTATCTGTCCCGCACTTGCTCCCACAACCTTCCGAATACTTATTTCCTTCTGTCTCTGTTCTGTGGTAAAAGCAATTAATCCTAATAAACCAAGACAGGTAATGAGAATGGTCAATGTTGAAAAGACAACGAATATTTTACCACGTTTCTGATCAGCTGCATATTGCGAATCAAAATCCTGGTCAAGAAAAGTGTATTGAAACGGCAAGTCGGGAAAAGCCGCTTTCCAGGATTTTTCAACCGATGCCAGCGTGGATGAAATATCCTTTGCGTCCAGCTTTAACTGGATACCATTGCTGTTAGGCCGGTAAAACAAGATCAATGGTGCAATAGGATTATATAGTGACTTCTGGTTGAAATCTTTTACCACGCCAACGACTTCTAAGTAGTTGCCCGATGTGTCTCCCGGAAACTTCACTCTTTTACCGAGCGGGTTATCTCCCCAACCAAATTCTTTAACCATATTTTCATTGACGACAATGCTGTGGAGTGTGTCAGGCAATCCGGAGAAGTTTCTCCCTTTCACAAGTTTCATCCCGAGCGTTTTGAAGTAATCTTCATCTACACTATAGCAGTCAACTCCCTTATCGACGAAACCATTTTTTGATTCAATGGAAAACAGGTTAAAGTTGATGCCGGAGCCTGGTACCCCTTGTGAGGTGCTTACAGAAAGTATATGCGGATTTGACCGCATGTCATTTTTGAATGAGAGGATTTTTCCCCTTACATCTTTGTCTGTATTTGCCGATATTGTCAGTACCTGGTCTTTATTAAACCCGAGGTCTTTATTGCGGAGGTATTTCAGTTGGCCATACACGACCCACGTACAGATGAGCATGATCATAGAAATGGAGAACTGAACTACTACCAATGATCGTCGCAGCGTCACATTGCTCGAGCCCTTTGAGAGATTTCCCTTCAGAACATTTATCGGGTTGAATTTTGAAAGATAAAAAGCAGGATAACTGCCACCGACCAAACCGACAAATACAATTATTCCTACAATGATTAATAAGGTACCGGATTCAAGTAAGGTATGGAAAGAAATGAACTTTCCCGATAAGGAGTTGAATGTGGGTAACAGCAGCGCAATTGCTCCAATGCTGAGCAGCAAGGCGAAAACTGCTGTTAATGTAGATTCAATAAGAAACTGTGCAACCAATTGCAGCTGGGAGGAGCCGGTCACTTTACGAATTCCGATTTCCTTTGATCTCCGTGCTGAGCGGGCTGTCGTTAGATTCATGTAGTTGATACAGGCGATGAGCAGCATAAAAAATGCTACCGCGGAAAATATATATATGTAGGAAGTACTACCAAGTTCTTCGGGCTCATTATTCATGTTGGAGTGAAGGTGAATAGAAGTGATGGGCTGCACCCCAAACCGCATCTTAATATTGAATTGTGCAAAAATGGAAGCGAGGTATTTATCATAGAGTGGCAATAATTTTTTTTCAAAGGCGGCGGCACTCGTATTCGGTTTTAATAAGACATACGTGTAGAAGCCAAAGCCTCCCCAGTTGTTCGCAAAATCCGCCGGAAGCGAGCTTCTTGAAATCACAATATTGAAACGGATGTGGGAGTGCCTGGGGACATCTTTTATAACGGCGGTTATTTTATAGACATCACCGCTGGCATTTTCCAGTGACTTGCCAACATAAGGTTTGTTTTTACCAAAGAATTTTTCGGCAACTGATTGCGTCAATACCATTGAATTCGGCGCCACCAAAGCTGTTTGGGGATTACCTTCAATAAATTGGTGGGTGAAAACCCTGAATAAATTACTGTCTGCAAAAAATACCTTGTCTTCATACAAGCGGACCTCGCCAATTTTATACATGGTTTTACCATAGTTGTTGACGAAGCGCACCGCTTCTTCTACTTCAGGGTAATCTTTACTCAATGCGGGCCCCATGGGGAAGGGAGTAACAGCCCACCTCATGGTATCTTTATCGGGCTCCTTTATATTTGAATTGATGCGGTATATCCGGTTTGCTTTTTCGTTATACCGGTCATAACTCAATTCATCTTTGATATAAAATATCAAAAACAAACTAAACGCAATGCCAATAGTTAATCCAAGAATGTTAAGAAGACTGTACCATTTATCTCTTCTGAAATTTCGAATGGCTACGAGAAAGAGATTTTTTATCATGGATTCTATCTTTTAATTATATTCCAAATCTTGAGTAGCGAACGATCCCCTAATACCAGCCCTAATGTCCATCACTCAGTTCGCAGGGATTTAACCGGGTTCGCAACCGCCGCTCTGATTGCCTGGAAACTTATGGTGATCAGAGCTATCGCTAATGCCAACACCGTTGTTATAAAAAAGACCATCCAACTTATATTTATACGGTAAGCAAAATCCTGCAGCCATTTGTGCATGATCCACCAGGCTATGGGCGATGCAACGAGAACAGAAATGGCCACTAACTTCAAAAAATCTTTTGACAGAAGTGTTACAATGCCGGTAACACTGGCACCCAACACTTTTCTCACTCCAATTTCTTTTGTACGTTGTTCCGCGCTGAAGGTTGCCAGGCCAAACAACCCGAGGCAGGAAATGAGAATAGCAATCACCGTGAAATAGCCAACTAATGAAGCCAGGCGATTCTCAGCTTCGTAATTTTTTTGAAAGTCTTCATCAAGAAAACTGTACTCGAACGGCTCATTGGGATTTAAGTTGTGCCAGCTTGCACCCACTGATTTTACCAAGGAAGCAATATCCTTCGCTTTTGCATGAGCGATAATATAATTGAAATTCGGCCGGTTATTCAGTTGAAAGCCGTAAGGTTCAATGGGCACATGGAGGTCCTGGAAATGAAAATCTTTTACGACGCCAATAACGGTCCATGAATACGATTCTCCGCGCCAGTCAAATTTTACTTTTCCACCAATTGCTTCCTGTGGCGAAGAGAACCCCATCTTTCTTATGGCGGCTTCATTAAGGATCATGCGGTTGTTCGTATCCCCAGGAAATTCCTTTGAAAACAGCCTCCCGGCTACGGCTGTAATACCGAGCGTCTGAAGCAGCGATTCATCTACCCAATTGGTATGAACATCGGCTCCATCGTTCACTGTTTTTCCTTCCCTGTATAGACCCATATCACTTGGGTTGACAATACCTGGGTAGAACAGAGTTGCGCCGACGTTTTGCACCCGGGGATTGTTCCTGATCTCATTCTTTAGAGATGCGTAAATATTTTTTGCAGTCGTGCTTCTCAATGGTATTACCAGCTGCTGGTCTTTTGCGAACCCAAGATCAGTGGAGCGCAAATACTTCATTTGATTCATAATAACAACAGAGGCTATGATCAACACTACTGAAATAATAAATTGAAATATGACCAGCCCCTTTCTTAATGCAACAGCTGACAGGGAATTGGTGAACCGTCCTTTGAGGACCTTGACAGGTTGAAATGATGAAAGATAAAAGGCAGGATAGCTTCCGGCCAATAGACCCGTTACTATTGATAGAACAAAGAAGCCCACAACAATGAACCATTGCTGTGAAAAATGAAGCGATAAATTTTTTCCTGATACTTGAGAAAAGGCTGGTAGCAAAAGTTCTGTCAGGCCCAATGCGATAACAAAAGCGATCATGCTC
>Ga0070676_10001655_pt1 | contig 11345 bp, 10 predicted proteins | sample KBSM53metaG_FD_64667 | JGI IMG/M metagenome (GOLD analysis project Ga0070676, IMG submission 64667) | Miscanthus rhizosphere microbial communities from Kellogg Biological Station, Michigan, USA - KBS M5-3 metaG | ecosystem: Host-associated > Plants > Roots > Rhizosphere > Soil ...
GCCAACAGCTGCTTCCAATGCTGCTCGGCCGCAGCCTAGTCGTAAATGCCACCGCGCAGTGTAGAGACGAAGCCGTATCGACCCCCGGGTGCCCAATCGGCCGTCACCTACACGGGGCTTTGAAGCTCCACGACCCGGGGAACTGGGGGCAGGCCCGCGGCGTCAACGACCGGTCTTGGCACAAGCTGATGATCGACTCGCCGGGTTCGAGCGGCTGCAATCAGTCTTTTTCCCTCGGTCGACCTTCTCGCTTCCAAGCCTTTTCTTCTTCGGCGCTGCTTAAACAGTCGGATGCCCCGACGCCATATAGGGACCCTACGATCAATGGGCAATTGTCGGCGCCTAAAAAACTCGCTTATAGCTTGCCGGTTCCCGGCGGGCGATCCGGCAGCGCTAGCTTGCGCGCCAACGCGTCGAAGCGCGGTTCGCCGCGAAGGGCGCCGAGGCACGGCGTGATCATCACGAACGGCAGGTGGATGTCGCGCTCGACCAGCGCCTTGTCGAGCCAGTCGAGCGTCCGCTCGCGCTCTCCGATCGCGCACTGCACCTCGGCGATCATCATCGGCGGCACGTAGCGCTGCTGCGCGCGCGCCATCAGCCGCTCCAGCACACCGACCGCCTCGGCGCGCCGGCCGGCCAGCGCCAGCACGGTGCCAAGCCGGGCGACCGCCTGCGCGCTGCCTTCGGACAGCTGCTCGGCCCGTTGCGCAGCGGCGATGGCGCGGTCGATCTCGCCCGCGGCCTGGTGGACGCTGGCGAGCAGCAGCTGGGCCGGCCAGAAGTCGGGCTCGATCTCGAGTGCCTTATTCAGGCGCGCGAGGCCAGCGTCGCGCTGCCCCCGGCCGATCAGGTAACCCGCCTCCAGCGTGTTCGAGATGCGCGACAGCGGGTCGAGCTCACGGGCACGCGCGATGGCCTGCAGTCCCTCGTCGCCGGCACGACGCTGCGACAGCAACAAATGGCCGAGCCCCAGATGCGCTTCCGCGACGTTCGGGTTGATCGCGATCGCGCGCCGGAACGATTGCTCCGCCGCAGCCCAGTCCCAGTCGTGCCACCACTGGACCCAGCCGAGCGCGGCATGGCCGTCGGCGCTGCGCGGGTCGATCTGCAGCGCGCGCAATGCTGCCGCGCGGGCGCGCACCAACGTCGGCCCCGGCGCGGCGTCGGCGCCGACGGTGAGGCGGCGCAGGCTGTCGGCCATCGCAGCATGGGCGAGCGCGTAGTTCGGATCGCGCTCGATGGCGCGCTGGTACAGCTCGACGCTGCGCACCAACGCGCTCGGGCGGATCGTCTGCGCGTGGAAGCGCGCGGTGAGGTAAAGCCGATATGCCTCGGTGTCGTACGTGCCCGAACGCGTCGGCTCGAGCGCCGCACCACCGAGCTTCGGGATCAGCAACTGGGCGACGCGCTCGGCGATCTTCTCCTGCACCGTGAAGACGTCGTCGAAGCGCTCGTCGAAGCTGCCGCTCCAGCTCGCGGTGCCGTCGGCAGTACGCAGCAGGCGTGCGGTCACGCGGAGCCGGTCGCCCCAGCGCTGCACGGTGCCGTCGAGGATCCATTGCGCATCGAGCTGGCGTGCGGCCGCGACCGGGTCCTGCTCGGGCCCGGCGAAGCGCCGCACCGAACCGATCGACCGCACGACAAGCCCGGGCGTCGTGCTGACCCGCACGATCAGGCTGTCGGCCATGCCGAGCTCGAGGACCTCGTCGCGATGCTCCGCGACCAGCGGCTTGAAGGGCAGCACGGCGAGCGTGGTGGGCAGCGGCGGCGCGCCGCGATCGGCGGCGCCGTTTCGCGCGAACAGCCACCCCGCGACCAGCGCGACGGCCACGACGACGGCCGCGATCGCAGCGTGACCGGCCCATCGGCGAGCACGCGGCGGGGCGGCGACCACATCGGTCGGCGCTGATGCGATCGGCTCCTCCGCGTCGCGCGGATCGGCCGGCGCAGCCGCCACCGGCGATGGCGGCCGCCCTTCGCCATCCAGCTCGATCTCGCGCACCGGGCACACAAAGCGGAAGCCACGCCGCGGCACCGTCAGCACGAAGCGGTCGTGCTGCTGATCGCCCAACGCACGGCGCAGCGCCGATAGCGTCTGGCTGAGGTTGTTGTCCTCGACCACGAGGCCGGGCCAGAGGCGCTGGAACAGCGTCTCGCGGTCCAGCAGTTCGCCCGGGTGCTCGACGAACAGCAGCAGCGCATCGAAGACGCGGGGGGTCAGCTCGATCGCGCCGCCGTCGGCGCGCTGGCGCAATTGGCGCCGCAGCGGGTCGAGAACGAACCCGCCGAATTCGTAGCCGCGTCGTCCGTCCGGCGCCACCACAGGTCTTTTCACCTCTTTTCACGCGCCGACGAAGCGCTTTCAGCGGCGCCCGGTCGATTCTGCCAGCGCCGGTCGCCGCGGTGGCACCGGCCAACCCACCTGAGGAGAAGCGACCATGACCTACCGCTTGACCCCGACGAACTGTTCCCTCGCAGCGCTGCCCGTGCTGTTGACCGCCCTGCTGATCCAGGCGTGTGGCGGCGGCGGGCGGGCCGTCGCCCAGAGCGTCACCGACGCCGACCCGATCGAAGGAGTCTGGGAGTCGGCCGTGACCATCCGCGACTGCAGCAGCGGCGCGCCGCTGCGTGCGTTCAAGGGCCTCTCGGTCCTGCACCGCGGCGGCACCGCATCGGCGACGAACAGCAATCCGCCGTCAAGCGCGGGGCCGGCGTTCGGCACCTGGCGGCCGACCAGCACGCCGGCGAACTACACCGCTGCGTTCCGCTTGATGCGGTTCAACCCCGACGGGACGCATGCCGGCGCCCAGAACTTGACCCGCACCCTGAAGCTCGAGGCCGACCGGAATTCGATGACCGGCACGATCTCGGCCGAACTGCTCGATCCGTCGAACGCCGTGGTCGGCGCACCGATCTGCGGCGTCGAGACCGCGGTGCGGGTCGGCTGATGGGAGCGGCCTAGACCGCGTCGTCCCAGCGCGCCGACAAACGGGCCGCGCCGTTGACGATGCCGACCATCGAATGGTTCTGCGGGACGTCGTTCCACAGCGCAACGGTGGTCGGGCTCATGTCTTTCCGACAGACTACCAAAGTGGTCCAGCAGAGCGCCTCGAGAGGGCGCCAAGCGAGCCTCTCTTCAATGCGACGGCATCAGCGCTTCAATGAACTCGGAATCGATAGATCGTCTCTACGGTTCCCGAACCGGAACCTTTGGTCATCCTTTGTGGCGCAGGGGTTTGGCCGCTTCCCCTTTCGACAGCGGCGCGTCACCGCTCGAAGACGTCATCGGTTGAACGGGTGACTCGAGCCTTGGATGCAAATCTGCTCGTGCAGGCAACTGAGAGCAGTTATCAGCACGCGCTGTGCAACGGCAGTTGCCGGAGAAGGGTGACTTTGCCGTTTCCTTGCCGATTGTCGAAGATGAAGTCCACAAGTCTCCCGATGTGACCTGCACTACACCATGACAGAAGCATCTCGGCCATGCGCGTGACAGCATGCCCGGTCATCAAGAGATCGGCAATCCATCGGACGGATGAATGAGGCGAAGCCACCCTCGCATCCATGATGATCAGGACCCGAGAGTCGCGCCTTGCTGACAATCTTGGGAGTTGCAGCTAGATGGGTGCCTTTAGATTCGAAGCCATTCTCGAGTTGACTAGAAGACCGCTATCAGCGCGAGCAGTCGTTCGACCTCTCCATGCGAATGGCTGAAATCAGTCTTGCGCTGCCTAGAAAACTCAAGACCTTGGCCGGGTCGCGCCTTCTTCACAAAAGTGATGAAGAACGCGGCCGGACCATCTAGCAGACACTCCCCATCGATCACTGACAGGCAGGTTTCATGTGGTCCGCATCGTCCTCGTCGAGGTCTTCGGTGTCGTCGCTACTCATGATCGGCCCGAGCAGCGAATCGCGCCCAGGCGAGTAACGGAAGCCCTCGGCCTTGAGCTTCAAGACTTCCTCTTCGCTCCCGCCCTTTCTGACCATGTGCGCCACCACCTGGTCGTCGATATCGATCGCGTCGTATTGGCCATGACCGACGCCATCTTCGTGACAGTGGACTGCGCACTGTCAAGCGCCTTGCGGACGGCGTCCAAGGGATAGCCGGCGATCGCGCGCTCGCCGATCTTCGAGTTGTCAGTCTCGACATGGAAGAAACCACCGAGCAACTCGTACTCCCCATCCCAAGCGACCTCGATTCGCGACGGATCCTCAGAAATTCCGACTACCTCGCGCTCGCCGTGCCAAAGCAGGCACATCGCCAACCGCTCGTCAGGTTCCAGTAGCCGTCGCCAGATCAGCGAGAGGTACGGTACTCGTTGCAAACATTGGCCGACGCGGTAAACGAGCTCGGCGGCCTGCAAGGTCGCCTCTTTGAACTTCGCGAGCAACGACCTGTTTAGGTCACGTCAAGACAGCTTCTACCCTGCGCCTGTCCGTCGCGAAACTAAACGCTCAAATTCAAAGTGACCGGAGACCACCTTGAAGTCGACACGTGACTCGTAGTGCGAGGAACAATTCGCTGGGAATCAGTGCACATCTCCGACGTTGACGATCGACATGCGGTCCGAGCGGCACGCAGTCGAGCAGGCACTGCAACGCATGCGGGCGTGGCCCTTCATCGGAAGGAAAAAGCGAGGGTATCGTGCTTGGCCGCCCAGCAGCCGATTGCGCCGGGATCGTCGACGGCAGAAAGGTCGGGTTTGGTCAGTCGGTCGTTTTGGCCTCTCAAAGATCCATCTGAATGCCCAACGGCGGAAGGGTACGTTTGAGGGTCTGCATTTCCGCTTGCAGGTACGCCTTGAACTCTGCGGGCGACATGACCTTGACCTCGTTGCCGATTGACTTGAACTGGACGGCGAGGCCAGGATCTCTCAACGCCTTAACAATGCCTTCGTGCAATGCCGCAAGCACGGGTGCTGGCATGTTCGGCGGTGCGTAGATCGCGAGGTAAGACGGGAGGTGCACGTCTTTCAGGCCAGACTCAGCGAGGGTCGGCACATTCGGCAGGGCAGGAAACCGCCTGTCCCCGGTCATTGCCAATCCTTTGAGCTTCCCGGACTCGATGAAGGGCATCGCAAGCGACGGGCCCATGAACATGACGTCGGTCACGCCGCTCATCAGGTCGGTAAGAAAGTCGGCGCGGTAAGGAACGTGAAGCAGGTCGACGCCTGTAGATTTGGCGAGCTGGGTGGCGACCACATGAGGGGGGCCTCCGTTGCCGGTGGATGCGTAGGAGATCTTCCCCGGATCTTTCCTCGCGGCGTTCAGCACGTCCTGAATGTTGTTGAAAGGACCATTGGCCCTCGTCACCAGCAAAAACCCTATACCGTCGGCGGCCATCGTTACGGGCGTAAAGCCATCAATGGGGTCATACGGCACCTTCTTCTGCAGGACGGCCGTCGTTGTGTGGCTGCCCGTCGTCCAGAACACAACCGAGCCATCCGGCTTTGAGCGGGCCACCTCCGACGCGGCGATGGTTGTGGCTGCCCCCGGCTTGTTTTCGACGATGGCAGTGCGGCCGGTCGCCTTGTGGTACGCCTCCCCGAACCAACGCGCAGATGCATCCAGTGCGTTACCCGGGGGAAACGGGACGATGATCCTCATCGCTTCCGGAAGCACTGTTTGGGCGAAGGTCAACGTGGGCATCAGGGCTGCGGCTGCGAGCAAGACGACGTGGCGGCGGAGGAGTGACATTGGGATTCCCTTCAGGTAGGTTTCAAGGCTGGGCTGGTGATCAAAGCGGATCGGACCCGTCAAGGCCACGCGGATAGCGACACCAGCCTTCGCCCTGAACGTGGCGGAAGGAAGCGAACATTGGTCATGGTGTCTCCTCAATGGGTCTCGAGGACGTGTATTCGGCCGCTGTCTTAATGTGGCGATTCGGAACGGGTGATCAGGCTGGCACGCAGATGTCGAGCAATTCCTTTAGCGCCTCTATCCAGAGCGTGGCGTTGCCGACGGTCGCGTGTCCGCATGTGTCTGCGCTCTCAGGAATGACATGCATCCGGCCGTTGCGGACCTTCGCGATTGAATGTCGAAGGGCCGCCTCAGTGGAACGCTCGTCGTCCTCGGAAAGGATTGCCAATACCTTGGCCTGGATCAGATGCAAGCTGCCAGACGGGTCATAGTCACGAGACGAGTCCCATTGATAGACGAGATCGTTGGCGTCGACGTCTATCGGCTGTGAGAGCCGATGCTCGATCAGCCGATCTGCGGCTTGTCGCGTGGGCGCGAGGCGCTGCAAGGCCAGTGTTCCGCCGTTCGACGCAACATTGAACCAAGCCAAGGCGCGTCGCAGGCTTTGGGGCTGCTGCTCATAGTGGCCGCCTCGCCATTTCGGATCCTCACGCACGCTGTCGATCAGAAGGCGTCGCAGCATCCTGTTGCGGCCGGCTATGGGAGCCGGAAGCGAAGCCAGCGGCACCAGATATTCCATGAAATCCGGATACCGAACTCCCCATTCCCACGCGTGCATTCCGCCCATCGACATGCCCACGATCAGTTTGCAACGAGCCAGCCCAAGGGCCTCGGTCATGAGCCGATGTTGCAGTTCCACGAGATCCGAATACACGTAGCGCGGGAACGCGGTTCGCAATCCATCCGATGGCCTCGAGCTCTTCCCGTGCCCCGACGCATCAGGAAGAACGATGAAATGCTTGCGCGCATCGAGGGGCCCGCCTTCACCGAACAGAAGGCCACCGAATTGCGCGCAGAGCAGGGCCGATCCGCTGCCGCCAGTCCCATGCAAAACGAGGACAGGGTCGCCGCTCGGATCGCCCAGCGTGGTGTAAGCGAGCCGCATACCCCGTAGGAGCTCGCCGCTTCGCAATCGATGCTCGTCGATTGTCCAGATGTGAGAAGTGGGCTGCATGACCTACGACTCGAGGAATGCAATGACCCGCTGGGCCAATTCGGTCGGCGCTTCGATGGCGGCAATGTGCCCGACGCCATCGATCACTTGCACGCTAGGTTCGCGCAGGATCGCCGCGACTGCTTTCGTCGCAGCGTTGGGTATCAGCGCGTCTTTCTCGCCCATCAGCAGTAGCGTCTCAACAGCAATCTCGCCATCTCGAATTGCATAGGGAATACCGAGCAGGCGCGCACGCCGCGTGTTTTGTTCGAGCGTGCGCCGACTGCCGCGGAACATCTCGATGCGCTCAGGATGCGCGCGAAGATAGTCCTCGGAGAAAAACTTCGACGCGATGTCGGGGGCGTAGCGACCGAGGTCGGTTCGCCAAACCGACATCTGTTCGGCCACCCGCGGGTTGACGGCCATGAGATCTTGGCCCGCCATCCAAGTGCTGCCCAGAATCAGCCGGTCCACGCGATCGGGATGTCGCGCTGCAAGCACTTGCGCGATGTGCCCGCCGAGCGAAGTTCCGAAGACATGCGCACGGTTGTAGCCCAATGCCTTGATGAATTCGGCCGCATCGTCGCCCATGTCCGCGAGGCAATAGTTGCGAGGCGGGTCCGATAGATCCCGAGTTGCGCCCGAATCCCTTTGGTCATAGGCAATCACGGTGAAGTGCGACGCCAGTTGCTTACCTAACACCGAGAACATCGAATGGTCCGCCTCTCCGCCGTGAACAAGCACAAGCGGTGGCCCGGAACCGCGAATCGAATAGCCGATCGACAAGCCGTTGGCCTCGACGTTTCTCAAGCTCTCGGTTGAGTCAGGGTGATCGCTCATGACGCCAACTCGAAGTTGAGTTCGATCTTCACGCCCAGAGGGTCGTTGAGAAAGAGCTGATAGAGCGGAAAGTCGGGCACCGGCGCTTCGGTGAAAGGAACGCCGTGCGCCGTCAGCTCGTTGCGGTACTCGTCGACCGCGCCGCTCGCACGAAGCGCGATGTGGTCGATCGATCCTGTCGAGAGGCCGCCACCCGGGAGTGCGGAACGTGAAGACGACGTCGAACCGACAGCCACGGTGGCGTCATGAAGGACCGCTGCCAAATGGACGATAGGTTCCTTGCCCGCGTAGAGCCAGGCACCAGGAAAGTCGAACGACGGCCTCGCTCCCGACTCCAAGCCGATGACTCGCTCGTAGAAGTCTTTCACGCTGGCCAGTTGGGCCGGCGAGCACAATAAAGTGACATGGGCTATGCCCCCGACGCTCATCATTTCAAAATCGCCTTGACAGCCTCGGTGAGCGCCTCGACCGGGTCGTCAGGCATATAAGGCATGCGCCACGCGACGTGGCCGTCCGGGCGCACGAGAACGGCACCGTGCAGGCCGATATGAATGCCCGCATCGGTCGGTGCGCAAGGCAACACTTTCGCGGTCAGCGGCACATCGAGCCGAGATTGCACGACACGTGCAGCCTCCTGCCAGGCGTCGCCGAGCGCACCTGAGACGAGCACGAATTCCCGTTCGAACCAATCGAGAGTGGAACGCTTGCGAGCCGCGTCCAGCCACACGTGCGGAAAGCGCCCGCCCGGCCGATCGGATGGTTCGTAGAACCTGGAGTTGAGGGGCTGTCTGACGGTGCCATCCTGGATCACGGCTCCTGATACATAGCTGAAGCCCAGCGACTGTCCGATGCTGTGCATATGGTTGTCCATGTCGTTGATCCAGAAGGCAATGCGTTCCTCGTTCCCCGAGATGCAGGCTTCCTGCATGTGTTCCATGCGGAAGCGGTTGCCCGTGCTGAAGTCGGCATTGGCCTCGGCGACCGGGCGGCGCTCCGGGTCGTAGCTGTCGAGCAATTTGTCGGAGGCCTGACCGCGCAAGACGAACGCGAGTTTCCAGGCCAGGCTGTGGGCGTCCTGAACACCCGAGTTCAAACCGAATCCGCCGGTGGGTGGAAACCGGTGTGCGGAGTCGCCTGCAAGGAACACGCGTCCGCGCCTGAAGGTCTCGGCGACTTGCCTGCTGACCCGCCAGATCGACCGATTGATGATCTGGACGTCGAGGTCTGGAATGCCGCTCTGGTCGCGCGCGATCTGAATCACTTCCTCATCGGTCCACGGATGTGGACGCTCGTCCTCTTGAGCACCGATCTGGCTGACCATCAACCAACGGTCGCGGCCGTTCGTATTCAGGATCATCGAAGACGGCGCGTCGGGATTTTTCGGAATCACGCGGATGCCTGCAGCGTCGCGTGTCATGGGGATGCTCGACAAGTCGGCCCGGTAGTAGTCGTTCGCCATGACAGCAAGGTTGGCGGGGCCCTTCATCTGGATGTCGAGCTGCCGGCGCGTCTGGCTGCCGGCGCCGTCGGACGCGACGGCGTACTTCGCGCGAATGGTCCGGACCTCACCGGTTTCGACAGCCCGCAACCGGGCCGTGACGCCATCGGCATCCTGCTCGACGTTGATGCATTCGGTTGAATAGCAGACGGTTGTGTATGGCGAGTCTCGCAACGCGTCGAGCAATATTTCTTCCACTGCATCCTGCGCAACCAGGCACTTCCAGGCGGGAGACTGGTCGACACGCGGCTCGGGGCGCGTGCGGCCGAATTCATGACCCGACATGTTCTCGACGAACACGAACACATCCGACGAATCCGGCAGGCCCCGGGCGCGAACCTTGTCCTCGATGCCCCACTGCCGGAACAGTTCCATGGTGCGAATCCAGCACCCGCGCGACTTCGGGTTGTCGGTGGTTCCCGACGTCTTCTCGACCACTACGCAGTGGATCTCGTGCCGATGAAGCAGCAGCCCCATGGCAAGGCCGACGGGGCCGCCACCGATGATGACGACGGGTGTAGAGCTAGGTGTGGATGAGGAACCGAACATGGTCTTGTCTCCCGAATGATTTCGGATGTTCTGCTTAAGCACAGTTTGGAAGCCGTCGATGTATATTGCAAATATCCATTTGTCGACCTATCGATGCTTTTTTGAGATGGGGAAATGAACCTGCGGCAGCTCAGCTACTTTGTTCGCATTGCGCAAACAGGCAGCTTCAGCGCGGCCGCGGACGAACTTCACGTCGCCCAGTCGGCGTTAAGTCGCCACATCAAGGATCTCGAATACGAGTTGGGAGGCGAGCTGCTCGACCGCGGCTCGCGCGGAGTGACGCTGAGCGACTCCGGACAGGTTCTGTTCGATCGCGCGCAGTTCATCCTGTCGCAACTCGACGACGCTCGCTCGGAGGTGCTGGCGCACAACAAGGAGCTGATGGGCACGGTGCGTCTGTTAGCGCCTTCGAGCATCGGCCAGGTTCTCTTCGAGCCACTCGTCGATCGCTTTCTCGACAAGTATCCGAAGGTTCGTCTGGAGCTCAGCGAAGGACTATGGAACGATGCCGTGAACCGCTTACAGACAGGGGCGGTCGACCTGGCCATCGTGACGGGCCCGAGAACGAGTGACTACATCAATCTCGAGCCTCTGGCGAACGAACACATGAGCCTTGTCGGCAAGGAAGGCGACCTGCTTGTCGACAAGCAATCCATCCCACTCAGCGCGCTTGCCGATCTGAAGCTGATGATGCCCGCGGTGACGCTGGAGTTCATTCGGGGCTTCGCGCCGCATCTTTCCGAGAGGCTCAATGTCAACATTTTCGTCGAGAGCTCGCCCGCGATCCGGGCCTTGGTCGCGTCCGGTCATGGATACGCGGTCGTTCCACATTCCGTTCTGCTGGGAAAGCTCGAGAGCCGAAGCATCAAGGGCGTGCGCATCCGCGGCCTCGAAGTCGTCCGGCAGATCGCTACTTTGCGAGGGCGACCCAGGAGCCGCGCCATGCGAGAGCTGAGCGCTGCGATACGACTCGAGTTTCAGGGCTTCATCAGCGCCGGATTGATGCGATCTCCCAAGGGGAGCGCTTAGCGCTAAGAGTTTGGTGATGCGAGGACGTCGGCTCTCGGGCGACTCATCCTCGGCCTTGAAAGTCAGCTCCGTGTCGGCCAGAGCCGCTAAGCGATCGACGGCAAGGTCCGCGATGGGTTACACAGCTGACGTCTTCGGGCTGACCGTCGGCTCTACGAAGTACTGTGGTCCCTGGCCATCGCACCTTGAGCGACGCTCGTCGACCCGAAGCGGTCACACGGTGGTCGAGATTCCGCGCCGCAAAGCCGACCTTTGCTGATAGGGCGTCTGACTGGGGATGGCGGACTGGGTGTCCCGTGGCGGCGAGTTCTGTTTGCGAACGTGGGATAGACCGGCCGGACGGAGTACTCTCCAATGCATGTGCTGGGACATTCCGGCATCGGCAGCAAATCTCGCCGGCACATCCGTTTGGTTCAGCCGGCGGCGGATCGCGAGGGGTGAAGGAGGGACCGAGATGACGACGAAGTCGAGACCACTGACCCGCGCATTCGCTCTGGCGCTGGTGTTGGCATTGCCGCTGCTGGTGGTCCACGCACAGCCCGCCAGCCCCTTCCGCATCGGCTTCCTCTGCGCCAACGA
>Ga0070676_10001669_pt1 | contig 11296 bp, 10 predicted proteins | sample KBSM53metaG_FD_64667 | JGI IMG/M metagenome (GOLD analysis project Ga0070676, IMG submission 64667) | Miscanthus rhizosphere microbial communities from Kellogg Biological Station, Michigan, USA - KBS M5-3 metaG | ecosystem: Host-associated > Plants > Roots > Rhizosphere > Soil ...
AACCGAACCTTTATTTTAAAAGACGTTGACCTTTCCGTAAAACAGGGCGAATTTATTTCCATTATGGGGCCATCAGGTTCCGGTAAATCAACCCTGCTGAATATTGTTGGTATGCTGGACGATTTTAATGAAGGAGAATATCATTTCATGCATGAATCTGTGCATAAGCTAAAAGAAAAACAACGGTCGGCATTGTACAAGCAATACATCGGCTTTGTCTTCCAGGCTTATCACCTGATCGATGAATTGACCGTGTATGAGAACATTGAAACACCATTGATCTATCAGAATATAAAAACCTCTGAACGCAAAGCCATGGTGGCTGATATTCTTGACCGCTTCCAGATCGTTGGGAAAAAAGATCTTTTTCCTACACAGCTGTCCGGGGGGCAGCAACAGCTGGTAGGTATCGCGAGGGCATTGATCGCAAAACCTAAATTGATACTGGCCGACGAGCCAACGGGAAATTTGAATTCAAAACAGGGGGAAGAGATCATGGGACTCTTTAGAGAAATGAACAATGAAGGAGTAACGATCCTGCAGGTCACTCACTCCGAAAAAAATGCCTCGTATGGTTCAAGGATCGTCAACCTGCTGGATGGAATGATCGCAAACTAATCATCTACTTATCATTAAAAATGTAATTCAGATAAAATAACACGAGATGAAAAAAATATTTTTGAGTATAGGCGTAATCTTTTTTTATTTAGCAACGATAGCGCAAGCCGACACTACGGTTCACGGTCAAAATAAATTAACTCTTCAGCAATGCGTTGAAACGGCGCTCGCCAATAACTTAGATGTATTTCAAAGCCAATTGCAAATGGAGAGTGCCAAAATAGATAAAAACCAGGCAAAGTTGAATCTATTGCCAAATTTAAACGCTAGCGCAGGACAGACCTTCAGCCAGGGCCGCAGTATTGATCCCTATTCGAATACCCCCGTAACACAGAATGTCAGCTCATCCGACTACGGCATTAACACGGGTGTCGTTTTGTTCAACGGTTTATCGCTTCAAAATCTTATCAGGCAATATTCGCTGACCTATGAAGCTTCCAAAATGGATTGGCAACAAGCGAAAGACAATCTTACCCTGAGTGTCATACTTGGTTACCTGCAAGTGCTAAGCACAGAAGACCAGTTAACGCAGTCGAGAAACCAGGCTACCCTTTCAGGGAGCCAGGTGGAAAGACTCCAACTAATGAATCAGCAAGGTGCTATCAGGCCTTCTGACCTTTCTGATCTGCAGGGTCAATATGCCAATGATAAGTTAACAATTGTCAACACGCAAAATGCAGTAGAAACGGCAAAGATCAACCTTTGCCAGCTAATGAATATTCCCTATAATAGTGATCTGGAGTTGGAAAGAATCGACCTCGCCGCATTTGCCGTAAAATATGAAAGCACAAGAGACCAGATCTATCAGACTGCATTGCAGGAATTGGCACTTGTGAAATCAGTCGACCTGAAAGAACAAAGTGCTGCAAAAGCCGTGAAAGTCGCACGAGGACAGCTATGGCCGACACTGAGTTTCGGAGCCGGTGTTTCAACAGCCTATTCAAGCGTTGCTCAAGAAAATAAATTTGTCAATACGACGTATGAACCAACATCTGATTCTGCTATCGGGAATGGGATGAAACTGCCGGTGTACAGGTTCCAGGATAATTTTAGCCCGTTCTCAAAAATTCCTTACAGGGACCAGATTAATAACAACGTCTATACTTCTTATGGTTTTAATTTGCGCGTCCCGATTTTTAATTCACTACAGCAGCGGAACCGTGTTAAACTGGCAAAGATCAATCTCAGGAACACTCAGTTTGTTTCCAAAACCACCCGCACTCAATTGGGTACTTCTATCGACCGGGCTTATACCAACCTGGTTTCAGCGGCAGACCGGTACAAGGTATTGCTTGAGCAGGTGACCGCGTACGATGAATCATTCCGTGCCGCGGAGATCCGTTTTAATAATGGGGTAGGAACATCGGTTGATTATCTCATTGCAAAAAACAATTTAGACAGGGCCAATATTGATCTTATTACCACCAAGTATGACTATGTATTGCGGACAAAAATCTTAGATTTCTACCAGAACAAGCAGTTGTGGTAATTATTAACGAGTGCGCTTAGTGCTCTTTGTGGCTCTTCGTGGACTTCGTGACCCTTTCGTATCGATAAAATATGGTCACAAAGCTCACAAAGAATCACAAAGGACACAAAAGGTTGTTGCAAACACATAGAAGAGTTAAATTCTTAAAAGCAATCTCCGGATTGCTTTTTTTATTTGAACAACTCACTCTTTGTTTTTGACAATTCAAACATTTTACTCTACCCGGTGACTCTGTGCAGAATTACTTTTAATCTTCAATCAAAAAATCATGAAATCAAAATTTATTATTGCCGCATTAGTGATCATGTTACCATTCTTCGCGGGCGCTCAATTGAAGGGACTCATGAATAAAGTGAAAAACAAAGTGGACCAAAGGATAGACAATAAAGTAGATAAGCAAATCGACAAGAGCCTTGATGAAGTTGAGGGGAAAAATGATAAGGATGTTGTCAGCAATGAGAACACCGCTGCAAATACCGCCCCCGAAACCAAAGCCGAAGAGCCTGCATTAAAGAGCTTTTCGAAGTATGATTTTGTTCCGGGTGATTCGATCCTCTACTATGAGAACTATGAGAAAGAAACCATTGCTGAACTGCCTGTCGGCTGGAATACAACGGGAAGTGGCGAAGTTGTTACACTCGATAAAGTAGAAGGGAAATGGCTACGCCTCCACAAGCAATTCATCTACCTTACCAGCAGTACCAAAGAATTCGGTGAGAATTATACGGTCGAATTTGATTTGATACTGCAGCTGAAAAATAACGGATGGATGTTCCCGGAATTCAATTTTGGTTTGTTTTCAACCAACAAGGAACCGAATACCGATAATGGCTTCTTAAAGGATAACAGAAAATACGCCGCAGTGTTTGCCTCTATTCACCCTGGTATGTTCAAGTCTTCATCAGTTAAAATAAATTCTTATCTCGATAACAAAAACTATTTCACCGGTGATCTGAAAGCGTTTGGCAAACTTGAAGAATCCTTCAGTGGTATACCGGTGCACGTTGCTATCCAGGTCCAGAAAGAAAGATTCCGGATGTGGATCAATGAAGAAAAATTATTTGATGTGCCCAAGGCCACGCCACCGGGCTATGTGATGAATCAACTAAAATTTGATGTTGGCTTTACCAACTACGCTGAAGAACAATATGGCGTTTTCATCAGCAATATCAAAGTAGCCACAGGCAAACCAGACACCCGGCATAAACTCATAGAAGAAGGAAAATTCAGTACGACGGGGATCCTGTTCGACTTCAATTCTGATAAGATCAAACCGACATCATACGGTGTAGTAAAAGAAATAGCAGATGTTCTTCAACAAAATTCCGGCATAAAAGTAAAGATCATCGGTCATACCGACAGTGATGGCAGCGATGTTTCTAATCTCGAACTTTCCAGGAAAAGATCAGCGGCTGTAAAAGATATGCTTGTAAATGAATTCGGCATTGATGTTTCAAGAGTTGAAACGGATGGCAAAGGGGAGGCACAGCCTGTAGTCGACAACAAAACAAGAGAAGGCAAGGCAGCCAACCGGAGAGTTGAATTTATCAAACTTTAAAATCAAACTAAAACCTTATAATTATGAAACATTTCTTATCACTGGTTATCGTAACACTGAGCCTGGCCATGTTCACCAACCAGGTGACCGCGCAAAAAGATACTTCAGCATACAAAACATGGGACGATCTTCTTACGAGGATAAAAAAAGACAAGAAAACAGACGCGACAGCGGAAACAAAGTTAAAAGCGATCAGCGCACAATGGACTGCAGGAATCAACAAATCCTTATCTGCAAAACCTGCCACAGAGCCCTGGAAAGAATGGACGCCGACCAATCAATCGACAAAAGGTGAAATAAATTTGTTGCCATTGATGGAGGAAGCGCCGGCGCCTATTTATATACTTGCCCTGGCAGGACAAGCAGACCTGGACGCTAAGTATGATCCCTACATCAAAAAAATAGAATCACAACAAAAACAACTGGTCGAAAGCGTTACAAAAAATAACAAGTTGCAGCAGGTGTATCAAAAAGAAGGAGAAGAAGGAATAAAGAAAAGAGCTATCGCCGAGTCTGATAAAAATAAAATGGTGCAACAAATGGGAGGAACAGAAAACCTGATGAACATGAGCGAAGCAGACAGAAAAGCTGCTGCGTTAAAAATGGCAAGCGATATAAAATCTAATCCGGGCATGCTCACCGGAAATAATAATCCCGGCATGAATGTCCTGATGCAAAAAATGATCAATGATAAAGATTATGCGAAACGTTTCAATAAAATGAGTGATGCAGAAAAAGAAGCGGAGGTAAAGAAATTCATGTCAGAAAATTCACAGCAACAAGATGGTTTTGATCTGACCAAATCCAGCCAGCAACATAACCAGTTGATGACCGAAGCAAATAACACAAAATATACACAGGACATCACGCTTCTCACTATGAGGATTCAGAAAAGATTAGGTGCCGCCACAGAACTTTACAGCAAAAATGTCTTAGCCATCAATGAATGGGTAGACAATGTCAGAGACAACATCGGCAAATGGTACAGTGCAAAATATGCTGCTATTCCTGTAGTAGAGTTGGGAGAATATGGTCATGACAAAGATCCTGAACAAGTGCAGGCTCTCAATTTTACCCTTGCTTATTTAACCTATCAAATGATCCGCGGTCCTGAAATGAAATTGCGTAGCGATAACTGGAACCTGTATAAAAACAATTGCAAATATGCGATAGGTGAACTGAATGATTTTATCGCCAGTTACAAATGGGGAAGCCACACATCAGAAAATATATTCGGTCCGGATGCTGATCAACAGGTTGTCTCTGGTATTGGTTTGGCTTATGGCATGATGAATCAATTGGCAGAAGAAGCGAGGGGTTTCAGTACAACGGCAAAAGGTTATCAAAAACAATTTGAGACTATATCATTGGGCAGATAACAAAAGATTTAAGACTAACCCTTATTCGCCATGTAAGTTAAAATGCTTACATGGTTTTTTATTTGTTGCATCGCTCACCTTGTTATCGATCATCTTTTATCATATTTTTTTTACGACATAGGATCATAGATACACATAGGTCTCTGTGCGACCCTACTGTGATCGATATATCTATGTGGTTAAATAAATTCAATCTGCTTTTACCAATACACTTCTCATGTTATAAATATTGTTTCACTTCATTCAATGATTAATGCAATTCATGAAGTGGTGCATTGTCAAACGATGATTTAGAGAGCAACTTTGTGTTGCAAACATGATAACAATTAAAAATTAAAACAGTTTCTATCCAATAAAAAATAACAATAGAAATAGAGTTTGAAAAAAATTCAAATCAACATAAACAACCAACCTTTAAAATGCGAGTTACCTCAGCCATATTATTTCTTATTGCCTTTACGGTCAATTTGGCTGCAGGTAGCTCCGCAAAAGAAGGTCTTGCCGGTAAAAGGGAAGACCATGTAGTTGATACAACAAAAAACAACGAAGATGCTTTTCTTTTTGCATCCGCTACAACAAAGAACAAAAGTGAAGAATTGATCTTTAGCCGGGATGCATTAAAGAAAATTCTGGAAGAAAGAAAAACCACCAGGTTTCTGTTAGGACAGTCAAAGCAAATGCGAACAATAGAAGCCTGGTTCTTCCCCGGCACTAGTGAAAAAAAGGCACTTGTCATTGGTGGTGTTCATGGAACAGAACTGTCATCCATGGAAGTAGCCAAAAGCCTTATCCAAAAATTGTTGCAGGGACAAAAAAGTTATTACAATGTCATCATCATTCCCTGTCTTTTTCCCGACAATGCTGCTACCGCAAAGGAAAGCACTGATGCCATTGGAAGCACTGCAAATATTGGCAGATATAGTTTTTCCACCGCTGCAGATCCCAACCGCCAGATGCCTTCGCCGGGTCAGCCTTTTGACGAAGAATCAGGAAAAGACCATATAGGAAGAGAGATCGAGAAAGAAAATCAATTGTTGTTACGGTTGATCAACCTCTTCAGACCTGGACGTATTGCCAACATTCATGCTATTCGCGATACGGAACACGCCGGTATTTATGCCGACCCGAGAACTGACAGTAAAAGTTATGCATTAGGATTTGAAACTGATAGCAGCCTTGCCGTTGAAATGGCATTGATGGTTGATAAGAGCGGCGGATATATTCCCGGTAACCTGTTACACAAAAGGCCGACTGCACTTTATTACAAGGACCCGGCTCCTGTTGCCAGGGGAAGTTTTCAAAAAAGAAATTTTTCAGGTTCATCTCTGGCAAATAATCGCGGCAGTGGGATATCGCTGGGAACATGGGCAAGTACCGCGATTTCTAATGTAAAAAACCCAATGCTGGATCGCGAGGCTATGAGAATACTGACCATAGAATTTCCGGGTTATAAACGCCCGGGGGATTATAAAGATGTAAACCAAAAGGAATATTTCAACAGGCAAGTGGAAATATATGCTTTGGCTATCGAGAAGATCTTTTTAAGAGAATATTTTGTTGAAGAAAGCGACACAAATGCAACAAATGTGGCGGCTAACAGGTGAGGTTTTTCACGTTTCACTTTTGTCGTTTTAACATTCTCACAGTTCATACGCTCTTTCGTTCAACTCAAACATTTCTCGATTGACGGCGAGACTTTCGAAAACTAATTTGCTCTGAAATTTAGAACCTATAAACCTGTTTTTTATGAGACGATTCAAGAAAATTCTGAAATGGATAGCAAGCATCTTGCTGGTGTTGGCTGCAGGCTTAACTGTGGTGGTACTGGCAAGACAAAATTTAAAATATGAGGCACCATATCCTAACATCAAGGCCTCTACCGACAGTGCGGTCATTGCCAGGGGAAAACACCTTGTGTTTAGTTCCGCCCATTGTATTAACTGCCACAACAACAATAATGCTGATTCATTGATAGCATTAGGACAGGACGTGCCTTTAAGTGGTGGAGTTTTATTTGACGTGGGCATCGCGAAGATCTATTCAAAGAATATAACTCCCGATAAAGAGACCGGTATCGGCAGATTCACCGATGGAGAAATTGCCAGGGTACTTCGTTATGGCGTTCATCCTGACGGAGCACCTGTACTGGATTTCATGCCTTTTCACAATACAAGTGATGAAGATCTTACAGCGATCATCTCTTACCTGCGTGCACAAAAACCTGTAAGAAATGAAGTGCCGCCCAATTCATATACTGTAATGGGAAAAATAGTGAAAGCATTCCTGATAAAGCCGGTAGGACCTGACGGTGAAGTCCCAAAGACAGTTAAGCATGATACATCAGCTGCCTACGGAAGATACCTGGCCGTAAACGTGGCGGAGTGCAACGGCTGTCACACACAAAGAGACCTCGCCGGCAAATTCACGGGTGAGCCCTTTGCAGGTGGAAATGATATTGAGGGTTTTATCACTCCTAATCTTACTCCCGATTCAAGCGGAAGAATATTTAACTGGACGCAACAAAATTTTATCGATCGTTTTCGCATGGGTAAGCTTTATCCCAAGAGCCCGATGCCCTGGAATTCCTTCAAGAGGATGAGTGATGATGAGTTAAGGGCGATCTATAATTTTTTGAGATCAACAAAGCCGGTAAAAACAGAGAAAATAGTTAACAAATAATAACCAAAATAGAACCTAAACCTTTAAACCTTTTCATTATGAAAAAGATCTTCATTCTCGCGATCATTACAACTGCAGCCATTTCAGTTTCTGCCCAGACTTCAAAAGGGTCAAAGTCAAAAATTGGAATAAAAGCAGGTTACAATTTTTCAAATGTTGTCGGAAACCAGTCGTCTTTCGATCCGAAACACAATAATGGCTACATGGTCGCCGCCTTTTTTGGAAGCAGCAATAAAAATGGCCTTGGGTACAGGAGTGAGTTCGTGTATTCAAAACAGGGATACAGTTTTGATGATGGCGGAAAAAATACAGATGTGATGAATGATTACCTCTATATGCCGCATTTGATGACGTACACCATTGCTAAAGTTGTGCAAATACAGGCAGGAGCTCAAATAGGTGTTTTATTGAATGCGCAAAAAACAAGCGGTGGTAAAGACAGCTCAATTACCTCTCTGATGAACCGTTTTGATTATGGTTTTGCCGCCGGGGTCGAAGTTTACCCGTTCAAAGGATTGATCATCGGTACCCGATATAACCTCGGGCTTGGGAAAATGTATAAGGAATATGATCAAACACAAACTACTCCCTATCCCTTACCATTTGACCCATCAACAACAAATTTGAAAAACGGTATTCTTCAATTATTTATTGGTTACCGATTCTGATATAACTAAATCTATATAAACCTTAAATTATGAAACTACTAATTTTGATCGTAACGCTGGCAACGGGATCTGCCTTCTTCTTGCCGAAACAAAAAGAGATCGCGGGTACCTGGGTGCTTGATACGACAGGAAAAAAATGTGAAGCAGCAGTGCTGCATATTCAAATGGCTGAAGGCTATTTCACTGGAAAATTGGATATACCTGATCAGCAACTCTATGATCAACCGGTTATTGTCCAGTTCAACGAGGACAAAATAAAAATTTTGCTTGATCCAAAAGGGAATTGTTTTATCGAAGGGATCGTTACCGATTCGCTGATCCTTGGTCAATCAGCTGTCTGTGGCCAAATGGAACCTGTAAGATTTTACCGGGTAAAGAACTGATTTAAAGAGGCCGTCTCAAAACATCAAAAGTAGGTTTCACGCCACCGCGCTACGACGCAAAGTTTAAAGACCAGGATAATGTTCTTTACGGCGTTGCGCTTCCCGCCAATGGCGGGACAGGTTTGCGAGAACCGAGCTTCTGAGATGGCCTCTTTTCAAGCTGGGCGAAAATCTTAAATCATATATATGCTCACGAATCTTCCCGACAGTCTTATCCTGATCTTTTTACTGACTGTTATTCTAACCTTTTTGTTATTTATCAATGCTGTAAAAAATAAAGCAACTGTAGCAATTATACTGGTTGTCTGGCTGGCAGTGACCGGTATTCTTTCTTTTAAAGGAGTATTTCAGGATACATCTGCAATTCCCCCAAGGCTGATGATAGGCATTGCCCCGGCGATTCTTTTCATCATCCTTTTATTGACCACTAAAAACGGAAGAAGATTTACAGATAACATTGACCTGAACAAATTGACACTGGTCCATATTGTCCGGGTTCCGGTAGAAATTACATTATTTATGCTTAGCACACATAAGTTAGTTCCTGAATTGATGACCTTTGCTGGAAGAAACCTCGATATTCTTTCCGGCATAACAGCACCCATCATGTATTTTGTTTGTTTTAAAAATTCACAATTAAAAAACAGAACGCTACTGCTGATATGGAATTTCATTTGTCTTGGCCTGCTGTTAAACATTGTTATCAATGCTATTCTGGCAGCGCCATTCCCTTTCCAGCAATTTGCATTTGACCAACCAAACATTGCTATACTTTATTTTCCATTCACCTGGTTACCTTGTTTCATTGTGATGATCGTTTTGTATAGTCACCTGGCAGCGATCAGGCGATTGATAATATACAGGAAGGAATGAATTTTCCGGTCCTTGTGTCTACTTTGTGTATTCCTCGTGAATCTTCGTGATCTTGGTGCCTCTGTGGTAGTTTTGCCACGGAGAAACGGATCGGACAACAGAAGCACAGAGTCGTCGTGAATCTAAAGAATACAGAAAAATGAAAATCAAAAAACTTAGTCTCCAAACGGCGTACTTAAAAACCTTGCAGGAATTTTATTCTTCTGTTCTCGAATTACCCGTTCAACAGACAGATGAAAAGAAGATAACAATAAAAACAGGAGCCAGTGATCTCATTTTTGCCGAGACAAGAACAGGAGAGCCATTTTATCATTATGCAATAAATATCCCGGCCAATAAAATTGCAGAAGCAAAAGACTGGTTAAGCAATAAGGTGAAGTTGCTTTGGATGGAAGATTATAAAAATGACATCGCCGATTTTGTCAATTGGCACGCTAAGTCCGTTTACTTTTATGATCCTGCCGGAAATATCGTTGAACTCATTGCCCGGTTTGACCTGGATAATAATACCAGTGAAACTTTCTCTTCTCACCAATTCCTTTCGGTCAATGAAGTGGGTTTGGTTTTCACCGATGAGAATTTTGAAGAAGAAATAATGTCTCTTCAGGATTCCTATTCACTCTCCAATTTCGATAAACAGCCGCCATTGCCAAAATTCAGGGCTATCGGCGACGACCATGGATTGTTCGTTGTCGTTCCTGAGCATCGAAATTGGTATCCAACCGACAAACCTTCGGAAATATTTCCTATGCGCGTTGAATTTGATCATGCAGCGAAGAGTTACAAGTTAGGATTACCGAAAATAATACAGTGATCGATATTGTATTGATGCCGTGACAATACAGAAGAGGTAGGACTAAGAGATTAATTTTCAATTAGCATTTTTTAAAAAATTGCAAGTACCCCTTATATTTATTTGTTGGCGGCAATGCTATCAAACCAAAACTTATGAATGACACTTATTCGACCAAAGTAATTTCAAAATTGCGGAGCCTGGGCGCCTACCAGATTTTCGGCGGTTCAATCGGATGCCTTCTCGTGATTTGGGCAATTCTGAATAATCAAACCATCGACCTTTCATTCTTTATCTATGGCTTCATGGTGCTCTTCTTTGCGTTCTCTATTTACTGCGGTATCCTTTGCTTCAAAATAAAAATCATTGCAGTGAAACTTTCATTGATCAATCAAGTTCTTCAAGTGATTGGGGTTGCCATGTTGGGATTCACGTTCAAGTATGCCGCAGGCGTTTACGTGACTGCGGGGATTAACCTATCCGAGGCTTTCAACTTTACATTCAGCGCTGGTTTTTCACGCTTTGACTTCGCTTTTAATACCGACCACCATAGACTCGAGGTTGATCTCAACTTTGTGGCACTCCCCCTGATCATTTTTATTGAAAGACTGAAAAATCATATAAAGCAGGAGCAAAACAAACTCGTTATTTCGGCCATTGGTGAAGAATGAGGCACCCATATGAACATTTGTGCTATTGCCGGTGGAGAATATCGCCAGTCGGTTATGTGCGATACTGCCTAGCCTTAGCTTATCGTTAGCCGACAGCAAAGACACAAAGCACCGCAAAGTATTCTTGCAAGAAGCGATAGCATTGAAATATTTACTACTGAAAAATCATACCTTCCAGAATAAAT
>Ga0070676_10001674_pt1 | contig 11268 bp, 10 predicted proteins | sample KBSM53metaG_FD_64667 | JGI IMG/M metagenome (GOLD analysis project Ga0070676, IMG submission 64667) | Miscanthus rhizosphere microbial communities from Kellogg Biological Station, Michigan, USA - KBS M5-3 metaG | ecosystem: Host-associated > Plants > Roots > Rhizosphere > Soil ...
CTATCCGGGTGACCTTCGCGTTGCGATCGTCGCCACCGGTGGCCTTTCGCATCAGGTTCACGGCGAGCGCGCCGGCTTCAACAATCCCGAATGGGACGCCGAGTTCATGGATCTCTTCGAGTCCGCTCCCGAGCGCCTCGTGGAGATGACCCACGCCGAGTACGCGACGCGCGGCGGGATGGAAGGCTCAGAGGTGATCATGTGGCTCGTCATGCGCGGCGCGATGGCGCCGCGGATGCGCCGCCTTCACCGGACGTACTACCTGCCGTCGATGACGGGCATCGCCACCGCGATCTACGAGGACGACGAGCTCGCGGTCACGCCGGCCGACGTGGAGCGCGCGCGCAAGGATTCGACGCACCAGCTCGCGGGCATCGAAAATTTGCCGGGCACGTATCCGTTCGATTTCGTGCGCAGCGTCAAGGCCTACCGGCTCAACGACTTCCTGCATCGGCTGGTGGAGCCGGCGCACCGGCAGGCATTCCTCGACGCGCCGGAGCCGCTTTTCGACGCGTTCGGCCTGACCCAAGAGGAGCGCGATCTCGTCCGCCGCCGCGACTGGCGCGGCATGATCCACTACGGCGTGATCTTCTTCATGCTGGAGAAGCTCGGCGCCGTCATCGGCGTCTCGAATCTCCACATCTACGCGGCGATGCGCGGCCAGACGCTCGAGGAATTCCAGAAGACGCGCAACGCGCCGAACGCGCTTTATTCGGTCACGGGCCAGAAGGGCGCCAGGAACGAATGGGACACGCAGCCGGATAACGGCCACGCGTGAGCGTGCGCAGCGTCACGCCGGTTCCATGCCGTATCGGCGCTTGACCGGCGCGGTTACGGGCGAGACGAGGAACGCGAGCAACGCGCCCACCGCACCGGGCCTCGTCGAGCGCCTGCAGAGGGCGGCCGCGAACACCGTGACCTCCTGGATGTCCGGCGGAAGCTCCCCGGCGATCTCCAGGCCGGGAACATCGATCATCTCGCTGAGCTGCTGGAATCCGAGCTCCGCGTCACCCCGCGCCACGAGCGCGCCGACCGGCACGCCGGGCGGTGCCTGCACGATCCGTGGCCCGACGACGTCGGCAAGTCCCCAGCGGTCGAGGAGACGGGCAAGATGAGCGCCGCTCGGCCCCGTCGACGTGCCGATGCTTCGCGCCGAGCGCACGGCGTCGCGAACGGCCGCTTCGCTGCTGATGTCGGGCTTTCGTGCGCCCGCCGCCACCGCGATCGCGACGCGCGAGCGCGCCACATCGACGCGACTGGCGGGATCGACTCGCCCGACAGCGGCGAGCGACGCGATGGCGCCGGCTGCGAGCACGACGAAATCGAACGCCTCGCCGTCTCGCACGCGCCTGGCGGCGTCGACGCCGCCGACCGATTCGATCGTCACGCGCTGTCCGGTCGCGCGCGCATGCGCGTCCGCCAGCGCCGCCAGCGCGCGGCGCGTGGCCATCGACGAGATGCCGGTGATCGGCGGACTGGCGGAGATCTCTTGCTCCATCGCGCGCCGGTCAGTCGATGTACCTGAGGCCGGCCTTCTCGAGCGGCCCGCGCATCCCGTACATGTCGAGGCCGAGCACGCCGGCCGCGAGTTTCGCGCGCTTCTCGCCCTCGTTCGCCTCGCGGGCCGCGGCGGCCTCGAGCGTTTTCTGCGCGGTGGCGGCGGGCACGACGACGACGCCGTCGTCGTCGGCGACGATCACGTCACCCGGCATGCACAGCGCCCCGGCGCAAACGACGGGCACGTTGACCGAGCCCAGCGTCGCCTTGACGGTGCCCTTGGCCGACACGGCCTTGCTCCACACGGGGAACGGCATGCGCGTGAGCACGTGGACGTCGCGCACCCCGGCGTCGATGACGAGCGCCCGCGCGCCGCGCGCCTTGAAGCTCGTGGCGATGAGGTCGCCGAAGTAGCCGTCGGAGCAGTCGGCGGTGACCGCGGCGACGACGATATCGCCCGGCCGGATCTGCTCGGCCGCGACGTGCAGCATCCAGTTGTCGCCCGGGTGCAGCAGCACGGTGACGGCGGTGCCCGACGCCTGCGCGCCCGCGTAGATCGGGCGCATGTAGGGCTTCATCAGGCCCGTGCGGCCCATCGCCTCGTGCACGGTCGCGCTGCCGAACTGGCCGAGGCGCACCGCGACGTCGCCGTCGGCGCGGCGGATGTTTCGATAGACGACTCCAAGCTCGTACATCGTCAGCGTCCTTTCGCTTTCAGCGCGGCGTCGAGGCGCGGATAGACGCGCCTCGCGTTGCCTTCGTAGATGGCGGCGCGGTCCGCGGCGCCGAGATGGGCGGCGGCTTCGACGTAGCGCTTAGTGTCGTCGTAGTTGAAGCCGGTTTCGGGGTCGATGCCGCGCACCGCGCCGATCATCTCGCTCGCGAACAGGATGTTCGCGACGGGGATGACACGCGCCAGCAGATCGATGCCCGGCTGGTGGTACACGCAGGTGTCGAAGAACACGTTGTTCAGCAGGTGATCGCGAAGCAGCGGCTTTTTCATTTCCTGCGCGAGCCCGCGGTAGCGACCCCAGTGGTACGGCGCGGCGCCGCCGCCATGCGGAATCACGAAGCGCAGCGCGGGAAATTCGCGGAACAGGTCGCCCTGGATCAGCTGCATGAACGCCGTGGTGTCCGCGTTGATGTAATGCGCGCCGGTGGTATGAAAGCACGGGTTGCAGCTGGTGCTCACGTGGATCATCGCCGGAATGCCGTACTCGACCATCTTTTCGTAGATCGGGTACCAGTGCCGGTCGGTGAGCGGCGGGCTCGTCCAGTGCCCGCCGGACGGATCGGGGTTGAGGTTGATCGCGACGTTGCCGTACTGCTCGACGCATTTGACGAGCTCGGGAATGCACGTCGCCGGATCGACGCCGGGACTCTGCGGCAGCATAGCGGCCGGCGCGAAATGGTCCGGAAAGAGCGTGCTCACGCGGTGGCACAGCTCGTTGCAGATCGCCGCCCAGGTGCTCGACACCTGGAAATCGCCGATGTGATGCGCCATGAAGCTCGCGCGCGGGCTGAAGATCGTGAGGTCGAGCCCGCGCTCGCGCATCAGGCGGAGCTGGTTGCGCTCGATCGATTCGCGCAGCTCGTCGTCGCCGATGCGAAGCTCGGCGGCCTTCGGCATCGCGGCCGGATTGCCGAGCGCGGCGATCTGGCGGTTGCGCCAGTCCTCCAGCGCTTTCGGGGCGGTGGTGTAGTGACCGTGGATGTCGATGATCATCGGGGAAGGCGCCGGTGAGCAGGCGCGGATCAGGCGGAAGCGAAGCCGAAAAGCGCGGCAGGGGTGTCGAATAGCACCTGCCGCCGCGTGCGCGCGTCAGGCAGGATCAGCATGGCGTCGGCGAGGAGCGTGCCGTAGTCGACGTGGGCCGGCGCCCGGAGGTAGGGCCAGTCGGACGCCCACATGCAGCGCTCCGGCGCGAAGGCGTCGAGCAGCGCGTGGACGAACGGCCACGCGTCGCGGTGCGGCGACGGCTGGTCGGAGAACTTGATCAGCCCCGAGAGCTTCACCCAGGCGCGGCCGGTGCGGCCGAGCTCGAGCAGCGCCTGGAAGCCGGGCTGCGCGAGTCCCGCGGCGACGGTGGGCCGGCCGCAGTGGTCGATCAGGACGCGCACGCCGGAGCGTTCGAGCATCGGCGCGAGCGGCACCAGCTGGTCCTCGATCGCCTGCACCTGCACGGCGAGGTCGTGCGCGCGCAGGCGCTCGAGCAGCGCATGCTCGCCGGCGAAGTAGCCGACGCCGTAGTGCGAGACGTTCCAGGTGATGCCGACGATGCCCGCTTCCTTCAGCGCGACGAGCTCGGCGTCGCTGACGTCGTTGCGCACGACGGCCACGCCCTTGCAGCGTCCCTTGCTTTGCGCGAGCGCGTCGAGAAGGCAGCGGTTGTCGAGGCCGTAACCGGAGTTGGGACCGACGATGAGCGCGTGAGTCACGCCGTAGGTGGCCATCATCCGCCACAGCTGCGCCGTCGTGCCGATCTCCTGGCCCGCGGGGCGGTAGTGCGTGTCGTCGCCATACGGAAAGCGGGCCGGATCGAGGACGTGGACGTGACAGTCGATCTTGGGCGCGTCGAGGAGTTCGAGGGCCACGGTGCGAAGCGCGGAAATCGCTAGAACGTCGCTTCGATCGCGCGCCGCAGCGCCGGCGAGATCTCGGGCATCACCCCGAACCAGCGCTGGAACGCCGGCCGCGCCTGGTTCAGCAGCAGCCCGAGGCCGTTGACGGTCTTGTTGCCGCGCGCGCGCGCCGCCGCCAGCAGCGGCGTCTCGGGCGGGACGTAGATGAGGTCGCCGACCAGCGCTGCCGCCGGCAGGCGCGCGAGCGAGATCTCGAGCGGCGGCTTGCCGGCCATCCCGAGACTCGTCGCGTTGGCGAGGAGCGCCACGCCATCGAGCGCTTCGGCGCGCTGCTCCCACGGCACGACCGTCACCTGCGGGCCGATGACGTCGGCGATCGCCTGCGCGCGCTCCGGCGTGCGATTGGTGAGCCGCACTTCCTTGGCGCCGTGCGCAACGAGGCTCGCCACGACCGCGCGCGCGGCGCCGCCCGCGCCGAGCACGGCGATCGGACCGCTGTCGGGCCGCCACGCGGGGTCGAGATCGCGCAGGCTCAGCACGAAGCCGTTGCCGTCGTTGTTGAGGCCTTCGAGCGAGCCGTCGTCGCGAACCACGACGGTGTTGACCGCGCCGATGTTCCGCGCCAGCGGATCGACATGATCGAGCAGCGGCATGATCGCCTGCTTGTGCGGCGTGGTGACGTTGCAGCCGCGAAACGTCAGCGGCGCCAGGCCGCGCACTGCCTCGGCGAGCTTTTCCGGCGGCACGCCCAGCAGCACGTAGCGGCCGACGATGCCGTGCTCCTGCATCCAGTGATTGTGGATGACCGGCGAGCGCGAGTGCGCCACCGGCCACCCCAGAAGGCCCGCCAGGCCGAACGGCTTCGGATCCATCTGCTGTGCTTTCCTCGTTGTGCGCTACTTCGCCGACGCCGGCATCACGGCGATCACCTGCTGCTTGCCGTCGACAACGCGCGTGAAATAGCTCTCGCGCTCGATGTCGCCGTTCTGGTCGAACGTCACGTCGAGCAGCACGCCGGGATTGTCCTTGACGCTGATCTTCGCACCGTGCATCGCCGCCGCCAGCGCCTTCGGGTCGGCCTTGCCGATGCGCTCGGTCATCACCTTGACGATGTACATCGCGCTGTAACCCTTCAGCGCGTTGTGATCACCCTTGTACTTGTACTCGGCCTGGAACTTGCGGTCGAAGTCCTTCACCGGCTGCTGCGGCGCGTCGGCGGTGAGGCCCACGTGCGCGACGGCGCCGTTCGCCGCCTCGCCGGCGAGCTCGATCACCTTCTGGCTCGTGAGCACCGTCTCGCCGATGATGGGCTTGTCGTAGCCCTGCTTCTTCAGCTCGCGCAGCGCGCGCGCCGACTCCTCTTCGTTCGAGTACACGACGACCGCGTCGGCGCTCGCCTGCTTCGCGCGGAGCACCGCGCCGGAGAAGTCGACCTGGCCGGGATCGGTGGAGATGTCCGCGGCGACCTTGATGCCGAGGCGCTCGAGCTCCTTGTACAGCGTGTCGCGCCCGCCCTTGCCGAAGTCGTTGTTGACCCAGATCACCGCGACCGAATTCGCTTTCACCGTGTCCTTGAGATAGCGCGCGACCTTCGGCATCGCGGCCGTCTGCGTGAACGACGTGCGGAAGATGTACGGATTGCCCTGCTGCGTGATCGCCGCCGCCTCGCCGCCGGTGAAATTGGGGATCTCGGCGCGCTTGGTCTCGGCCATGCTCACCATGATCGAGCCGGAAAACACCGGACCCATCACGACGTAGGCGTTCTGGTCGACGGCCTTCTGCGCCAGGCCCTTCGCGATGTTGGGCTGCGATTGCGTGTCGTTGCTGCTGTACTCGATCTTGCGGCCGAGGATGCCGCCGGCGGCGTTGATCTCCTTCACCGCCAGCTTGACGCCATTGTCGAAGTTCGTGCCGGAGGTCGTGCCGGTGCCGGACAGCTCGACCAGGCCGACGATACGGATGGGTTCGGTCTGGGCGAAAAGCGACGGCGTGGCCAGCAGGCCGAGCAGGAGCGCGCAAGCGCGTGCCAGGGAGCGCATGAGTGGAAAGTCCTCCGATGGATGTTGTCTTCGGCCGTCCGGACGCGGACGGCGCGTGGGGTTTCCATTGTCTATCCGAAGGCCGCCGCCGAGCTAGGACTAATGGTGGAAGCAGTTATCGAAATGATTGATCGCGTCCGTCGTTTCGGCGCGATTTGGCTAGACTGCGCCTATCCGCTCTCGACCCGGAACCCGCCTGGAATGCAGCTCGATTTCCGCCATCTGCGGGCCTTTCTCGCCGTCGCCGACCAAGGCAGCGCCAACCGCGCCGGGGCAGCGTTGTTCCGTGCGCAGTCGGCCGTGTCGCGCTCGATCCAGAAGCTCGAGCGCGAGCTCTGCGTCGGCCTGTTCGAGCGGCGGGCCCGCGGCATGCTGCTCACCGAATACGGCCGCGCGCTGCTCGTCCGCGCGCAGCGGGTGCAGGGCGAGATGGAGCGCGGACGCGGCGAGCTCGCCGCCCTTGCGGGCCGCGCCACGGCGCGCAACGCCCCGGTCTTCGGCATGCTGGTGCCTGAGCGGCGCGTCCGGGCGTTCGTCGCGCTGACGGAGCAGCACCACATGCCGTCGGTGGCCGAGAGCCTCGGCATCACGCAGCCCGCGGTCAGCATGGCGGTGCGCCAGCTCGAGGAGAGCGTGGGCATCGCGCTTTTCGAGCGGTCGGCGCGGGGCATGCTGCCGACGCCCGCCGGTGCCACGCTCGCGCTGCGGCTGAAACGCGCGCTGGCCGAGATCCGCCACGCGGTGGCGGACATCGCGGCGCTGCGCGGCATCACGCAGGGCACGGTGACCGTCGGCGCGCTGCCGCTGTCCCGCACCCGCCTGCTGCCCGAGGCCATCGCCGGGCTCGTCGCCAGGCATCCGGGCCTGCGCGTCGCTACCGTGGAGGGCGCTTTCGAGACGCTCGCCGCCAGCCTCCGCTCCGGCGAGCTCGATTTCATCCTCGGCGCGCTGCGGCCGGCCGATTACGCCAGCGACCTCACGGGCGAACCGCTCGCCGACGACGAGCTCGCCATCGTCGCGCGGAGCGGCCACCCATGGGCGGGGCGCGCCCGGCTCCACCCGCGGAACCTCGCGCGCGCCCGCTGGGTGCTGCCCCGGGTCCGGACCCCCACCCGGACGCTGTTCGAGCGGGCGCTGGCCAGCCGGGGGCTGCCCGCCCCGGACGTCGTGGTGGAGACGAGCGACCTCGCAGTCCTCCGGGGCGTGCTGCTGAACGGCGATCTCCTGACCGCCATCTCGCCCCGCCAGCTCGCCTACGAGCTCGCGGCCGGACTGCTCGTGGTGCTGCCCGTTCCGCTGCCGGACACGCGGCGCGTCATCGGCATCACCCGCCGCGCCGACAGCCTGGCCTGGCCGGGCGCCCGTCTGCTCATGGAGGAAATCATGGAGCGGAGCGGGGCGCTGCTGGCGGACGGCCCCCGGCCGCGCCGGACCGCCCCGCCGGCGCGGCGAACGGGGCGCGGCCCGGCCGGGCAGACGCGCACGACCGTTGACGCAGTCCCTTGAATCGTCCTATAATCTTGGTCTTTTCGCCGTCCGGTCGGCTTTAGCAACACGCCTCGCAATCGAGGCGCCGGAAACGCCGAGCGCAGGTCCTGCGGGACTCGCGCACCCTCGGACGAAGGCGAGCGTACCCGGCCTTCCCTCCCAGAACGGGATGGGCCGCGGCGCAGAAGGGTGGCCCAGCCGTCGCGACACCGTCCCTCGCTCGAAGCATGGCGAGCGACGTTGACAAAAGCGTGGCAATTGCGTGGGCCATCTTGATTTGCGTTCTGGACAACGAATCGATCGATGAGCCCTGCGCGCGTCGCCGGGGCAGTGAAAACTGCTCGAGGTGCGCGTCGCATACTCAAGACAATTTGCGCTGGAAACTTTGCAGGAAACACTGAGCGGACTATTACTACATGCCTACCATCAATCAACTCGTGCGGAAGGGCCGTGAGCCCGCCGTCTCGAAGAGCAAGGTTCCGGCGCTGCAGCAGAGCCCGCAGAAGCGCGGCGTCTGCACGCGCGTCTACACCACCACGCCGAAGAAGCCGAACTCCGCGCTGCGGAAGGTCGCCAAGGTCCGGCTGACCAACGGCTTCGAGGTCATCAGCTACATCGGCGGCGAAGGCCACAACCTGCAGGAGCACTCGGTCGTGCTGATCCGCGGCGGCCGCGTGAAGGACCTGCCGGGCGTGCGCTACCACATGGTGCGCGGCGCGCTCGACACCGCCGGCGTCAAGGACCGCAAGCAGGCGCGCTCGAAGTACGGCGCCAAGAAGCCCAAGTCGGCCTGAGGCGCGTCAGCAGCACGAAGCCCCGCCCCGAAACTCAGCACTGAACCGAGAGACACATGCCCCGTCGCCGCGAAATCCCGAAGCGCGAGATCCTGCCGGATCCGAAGCACACCAATATCGACGTCGCCAAGTTCATCAACGTCCTGATGGAAAGCGGCAAGAAGTCCGTCGCCGAACGCATCGTCTACGGCGCGTTCGAGCAGATCTCCAAGAAGGGCGGCAAGGATCCGCTGGAAGTCTTCAACCAGGCGCTCGCGAATTCGCGGCCCATGGTCGAGGTGAAGAGCCGCCGTGTCGGCGGCGCGAACTTCCAGGTGCCGGTCGAAGTGCGCCCCGTGCGCCGGATGGCGCTCGCGATGCGCTGGCTGCGCGAAGCTGCGCGCAAGCGCGGCGAGAAGTCGATGGGCCAGCGGCTCGCCGCCGAGCTCCTCGAGGCCGCGGAAGGCCGCGGCGGCGCGGTGAAGAAGCGCGAGGAAGTGCACCGCATGGCCGAAGCGAACAAGGCCTTCTCGCACTTCAGGTTCTAAAGGCGACGAAAGACCGCGAGCAGCGATCTCTCGATCAGTGGAATGAGCGTTTTCACTGATCGAACGCGTCAGGCGTTGTGCCTGACCTACACGAAAAAGACCCGACAAAGTGCCACGAACTACCCCAATCGACAGGTATCGCAACATCGGCATCAGTGCCCACATTGATGCCGGCAAGACCACGACCACCGAGCGCATCCTGTTCTACACCGGCGTCTCCCACAAGATGGGCGAAGTGCACGACGGCGCCGCGGTCATGGACTGGATGGAGCAGGAGCGCGAGCGCGGCATCACGATCACGTCCGCCGCCACCACCTGCTTCTGGAAGGGGATGGACGGCACGTATCCGGAGCACCGGATCAACATCATCGACACGCCGGGACACGTCGACTTCACGATCGAGGTCGAGCGTTCGATGCGCGTGCTCGACGGCGCGTGCATGGTGTACGACTCGGTCGGCGGCGTGCAGCCGCAGTCGGAGACGGTGTGGCGGCAGGCGAACAAGTACAAGGTGCCGCGGCTCGCGTTCGTCAACAAGATGGACCGCGTCGGCGCGAACTTCTTCAAGGTCTACGACCAGATGAAGACGCGCCTCAAGGCCAACCCGGTGCCGATCCAGGTGCCGATCGGCGCCGAGGACAAGTTCGAAGGCGTCGTCGATCTCGTCAAGATGAAGGCGCTCGTCTGGGACGAGGCGTCGCAGGGCATGAAGCACGAGATGCGCGAGATCCCCGCCGAGCTCGTCGAGGTCTCGAAGGAATGGCGCGAGAAGATGGTCGAGAGCGCCGCCGAGGCCAACGAGGAGCTGATGAACAAGTACCTCGAGTCCGGCGAGCTGACCGAGGCCGAGATCAAGAAGGGCCTGCGGCTGCGCACGATCGCGAACGAGATCGTGCCGATGCTCTGCGGCTCGGCGTTCAAGAACAAGGGCGTGCAGGCGATGCTCGACGCCGTGATCGACTACATGCCGGCGCCGACTGACATTCCGCCGGTCAAGGGCGAGCTCGAGAACGGCTCGATGGGCGAGCGCAAGGCGGCCGACGACGAGCCGTTCGCGGGCCTGGCGTTCAAGATCATGACCGACCCGTTCGTGGGCCAGCTCGTGTTCTTCCGCGTCTATTCGGGCGTCGTGAACTCGGGCGACACCGTCTACAACCCGATCAAGGGCCGCAAGGAGCGCATCGGCCGCATCCTGCAGATGCACGCGAACCAGCGCGAGGACATCAAGGAAGTGCGCGCGGGCGACATCGCGGCGGCCGTGGGCCTCAAGGAAGCGACCACCGGCGACACGCTGTGCGCGCCGGACAAGGAAATCACGCTCGAGAAGATGATCTTCCCGGAGCCCGTGATCCACGTCGCCGTCGAGCCTAAGACCAAGGTCGACCAGGAGAAGATGGGCATCGCGCTCAATCGCCTGGCGCAGGAAGACCCGTCGTTCCGCGTGCGCACCGACGAGGAATCGGGCCAGACGATCATTTCCGGCATGGGCGAGCTCCACCTCGAGATCCTCGTCGACCGGATGAAGCGCGAGTTCGGCGTCGAAGCCAACGTCGGCGCGCCGCAGGTGGCGTACCGCGAGGCGATCCGCAAGTCGACGGAAGTCGAAGGCAAGTTCGTCAAGCAGTCGGGCGGCCGCGGCCAGTACGGCCACGTGTGGCTCAAGATGGAGCCGAACGAGACCGGCAAGGGCTTCGAGTTCGTCGACGCGATCAAGGGCGGCTCGGTGCCCCGCGAGTTCATCCCCGCGGTGCAGAAGGGCCTCGTCGAGACGCTGCCGAACGGCGTGCTCGCCGGCTTCCCGGTGGTGGACGTGAAGGTCACGCTGTTCGACGGCTCGTCGCACGACGTCGACTCGAACGAGAACGCGTTCAAGATGGCCGCGTCGATGGCGTTCAAGGACGGCATGCGCAAGGCGAGCCCGGTGCTGCTCGAGCCGATGATGGCCGTCGAGGTGGAGACGCCCGAGGACTTCATGGGCAACGTGATGGGCGACCTGTCGTCCCGCCGCGGTCAGCTGCAGGGCATCGAAGACCTGCCCACGGGCAAGGCGATCAAGGCCGAGGTCCCGCTCGCGGAGATGTTCGGCTATTCGACGACGCTGCGCTCGCTGTCGCAGGGCCGCGCGACGTACACGATGGAATTCAAGCATTACACCGAGGCGCCTAAGTCGGTCGCCGAGGCCGTCATCAACAAGAAGGCGTAAGGATCAGACCATGGCCAAGGGCAAGTTCGAACGTACGAAGCCGCACGTGAACGTGGGGACGATTGGGCACGTGGATCACGGGAAGACGACGCTGACGGCGGCGATGACGCTGGTGCTGTCGAAGAAGTACGGTGGGG
>Ga0070676_10001706_pt1 | contig 11178 bp, 9 predicted proteins | sample KBSM53metaG_FD_64667 | JGI IMG/M metagenome (GOLD analysis project Ga0070676, IMG submission 64667) | Miscanthus rhizosphere microbial communities from Kellogg Biological Station, Michigan, USA - KBS M5-3 metaG | ecosystem: Host-associated > Plants > Roots > Rhizosphere > Soil ...
ACGAAGCGATCAAGGGTCCGCTGACCCTGGCGCAGTTCGACGATCAGGTCACCTACATGGTGATGGGGCGCGCGATCTCGGCGGCGCTGGGCACGGCGACGGTGCTGGTCGTCTATTTCATCGGCAAGCGCGTCTCCAACCCCGTCGGCGGCTTGCTGGCGGCGGCGCTGCTGGCAACGACCGTCGTCCACATCGCCGAGTCGCACAGCTTCCGCGTCGACCTGTCGATGATCTTCTTCGCCTCGCTGGCGTGGCTGTATTCGTTCCGCATCGCTGAGTCCGCGCGCCTGCGCGACTACCTGCTGGCCGGCGTGTGTGCCGGCGCGGCGATCGGCTCGAAGTACTCGGCCGCCTTCATCGTCGGCGTGATTGGCGTGGCGCACCTCGTCGCGCCGGGACGTCCCCGCACGTGGACCGATCGCCGCGGCTGGCTGCAGTGGACGGCGCGCGGCATCAGTCCGCTGCTCACCTGCTTCGCGACGTTCGCCGCCATCAACCCGATGGCGTTCCTGTACTTCCGCAGATTCAGGCAGGACATCCTCGAGCAGATCGTCAACCCGCTGACCGGCGGCTCCACGCCGCTCTGGGCCGCGCAGTTCACCGACGTGCAGCCGCAGCTCTACTGGTTCACGACCAACTTCTGGTGGGGTTTCGGGCCGGCGATGGAGATCTGGGGCCTGGCCGGGATCGCCTGGCTGATCTGGCGTCGCACGCCGGCGGCGATGATCGCCGCCGCGTTTCCGCTGCTGTACTTCGTGACGGCAGGCGGCACAACGGCGCCGATGGCGCGTTATGCGCTGCCGCTCGCGCCGGCGTTCGCCGTCGCGGCCGGCGGGTTCAGCGCCTTCCTGCTCGAGCGCCCGCGCTGGCGGCGGCCGGCTCTGGCGATTGCCGCGGTCGTTGCCGGCACCACGGCGCTCTATGCGCTGGCCTACATGAACATCTACCACTCGCGCGATGCGCGCCTTGCCGCGGCGGACTTTCTCGTCGCCAACGTGCCGCAGGGCTCGCGCGTTCTCGTGGAGCCGTCACACGGCATCCCTCCGCTCGGTTCGTACCTGCGCAACCCGAACTTCAGCGGCGACCACGTCATGTGGGGCGCGAACACGCATCGCGAGGACTATTACTCGTTCTACACACTCGACCCCTACGTCTACCTGTACAGCGGCCGCCCGACACCGGACGAGAAGCAGCAATACATCCGCTCGCGGCTCGAACTCGTCGACTTCATCGTCATGGACGATTTCTTCGTCCAGTTGTACCGGCACCTGCCACGAGAGCAGCACGGCGTCGTCAAGCAGTATTACGACGACCTCTTCGCCGGCCGCCTCGGTTTCGACTTGATCAAGACCTTCAAGGTCTATCCGTCGCTGTTCGGCCTCACCATCAACGACGATGGCGCTGAACTGTCGTCACGGATGAACGATCACCCCCGCGTTTATATCTTCATGCGGCGCCGGCCGCGCTGACTGCACCCGCTCGCCGCTCACCGACCGGCTGCGCGGCAGGTTCGCCGTCGCGCACGCCGCCCGTTTATGCAAAGGGAAGGATCAATTTACAGCAATAACACGTGCGCGTGGCCATTTGTCCTTGAAGATATGTCGTTCCTCCCCTGCACGTTCTGGACGACGAGAATTCATGGCAAAGGTGACCATCGTCCGGCCGCCGTTGCTCGTTCCGATGTGGTCCGACTCCGGACCGCTGACGCCGCCGATCGGGCCGGCGTACCTCGCGGCGAGCCTGCGCCATGCCGGCCATACCGCGCGGATCGTGCCGCTGATCGCCACGGGGTCGTGAAGAAGTATTACGACGACCTGTTCGCCGGGCGGCTCGGATTCGACCTCATCAAAACCTTCAAGGTCTATCCCTCCCTTCTCGGCGTGACGATTGATGACGACCGGGCCGAGCTCTCGTCCCGCATGAACGACCACCCGCGCGTCTACATTTTCAAGCGGCATCACGCCTGATCGCCTCGCGGGCAAGAACGGCTGAGGTCGCCCTGCACAGGGGCGAAAATTTCTTCGCGCTACCTCTGGCGCCGACGCTCCAAACGGTCGAAACACTGTAGCGAGATTCTTTCACATGAAAAAACTGTCCCTGGTTCTGTGTGCCGTCGTTTTTGTGTCTGCATGTACGAAAAATAAGACCGCGCCTGCTGCGCCGTCGACGCCCGCCGCGCCGACGCTGACCGCGCCCGCGCTCGATGCGCCGGCCGACGATCTGCAGCTGAGCACGTTGCGCCCTGAGTTGACGGTCGTGAATGGCACTTCGAGCCTGCCGGCCGGCACGCGCACTTACGAATTTCAGATCGCCGACAACGAATCGTTTTCGCCGGTGGCCGCTTCCGGGACCGGAGTCGCGGAGAACGCCGGCGGCAAGACCACCTTCACGCCGACCGAGGATCTGCAGCCGACGACGCGCATGTATTGGCGCGTGCGGTTCACGCAGGGTTCGACCACCTCGGACTGGTCGAAGGTCGGACGCTTCAAGACCCGCCTGGTCGGCTACAGCAAGCCGGGCGAGCTCTACGATCCGCTCGTGCACGGCGAAACCGTCGGCACGGCCGTCGGCAGCTACACCTTCGGCGAGAAGGGCATCCGGCTGAACGACGTCTACTCGTATGTCCTCTACCAGTTGCCGCAGACGCTGACCAACGGCGAGATCTCCATGGAAGTCGAGGGCCTGCGGCCGAACGGCCCGGGCGGCAAGCCGAAGATCTTCCAGATGCTCGATTCGGCGACCGCGATCCCGTCGTCGAGCAAGCACATGATCAACGCGCAGTACCGCGGCACGCCCGGCAATCCGGACAACAGCGTCGCGTTCAAGGCGGTGCTCGGCAGCCTGAGCAGCGCCGTGGTCGAACCTGACATCGCCAAGCGCGGGCAGTCGGTGCTGATGCTGGATCCCTCGCGCACCTACTTCTGGCAGGGCAAGTGGACGGAGCACTCGTTCCGCCTGGTCGTGCGCGACGGCAGCAGCGACGGCTCGGTGCTCTACGACTACACGATGACGACGACGGGCGGCGGCAACGGCTTCGCGCCGAACCCGCACTACGTGTTCCTCGGATCGAACTACGAGAAGTTCACGCCGCTGACTGGCAGCTTCCCGGGCATGACGGTGCGCAACGTGTGGATCAGCAGCAACCCGCGGCCGGCGTCGCTCGGGAGCGCGCTGCGCGATAAGTAACCGAGTGTATCTTTCGGCGAGTAAGCTCGGCAGTTAACCAGATAAACGCTTCACAACGCAGTAGTTGTTATGTATCATTGGCGCCACATCCCAGCTCTTTTTCCTGGTTTTTCCGGGGCACTTCCGGGGGGCATTGTAATGACACGTGTAGTTAAGTTTGGGGCCGCAGTCGTCTGTACGCTGGCGGTCTCCCTCGCCGCATGCAGCAAGAAACCCGCTGCGCCGGCATCACCCAGCGCGGCGGAACCGGTCAGCGCTGAAGCCAACGCCGACGGTTCGACGCTCAAGGCGAGCGCGCCCACGCCGCAGTCGCCGGCGAACGGCGCGAAGGTCGAAGGCTTCGATGTCGTCCTCACGGTCGGCAATTCGACCGCAACTTATCTCTCGAACATCGCGTTGCAGTACCGTTTCGAAGTGACCAACGCCGCCGGCGCGGTCGTGGAAAACGCGCTGGTCAACGGCGGATCGGGCACGACCTCGCGGACCGTGGCGGCCACCCTCGATGGTGACGCCACGTATTCCTGGCGCGTTCGCCCCGAGTACCAGGGCACGGCCGGGCCGTGGTCGGCTCGCTTCTCGTTCATCGCGCCGCAGACCACCGGTTACCTGCGCGGCGCCGAGCTCTACGACCCGCTCACCAACGGGACGACGATCGGCACGGTCGTCGGCCCGGTCACCTTTATCCCGGGCGTGGGCGCGAAGCTCGAAACCTTCGACAGTCGCATCGTCTATCAGCTGCCCGAGCCGCTCGAGGACGGCGAGTTCTCCGTGCTGGTGACCAACGTCGCCACCAACACCGAGGGCGGCAAGACGAAGATCATCAGCATGGCGCAAGGCTATGGCGACCTGACGACAAACGACCGCCGCATGACGGTCGAGAAGCGCGGCGACGGCCCCACCGGTGGCATCGCCTTCCGCTTCCTGACAAGCGACGGTGACGGCGTCGACACGATCGGCGCCGAGCGCGTCGTCCGCCAGTTCGATCCGGCGCAGACCTACTTCTGGGAAGCCGACTGGCGCGACGGGTTCTTCAACCTGCGCATCGACGAGGGCGGCGTCGGCGTCCGCAACATCTACAACTTCGGCAAGCGGTATGGCGGCTTCTACCGCGCCGAACCGCACGTCATTTACCTCGGCGGCGGCCCGGCGCGGGCCGGCGGCCCGAGCCAGACGGTGCCCGGCATGGTCATCCGCCAGGTGTGGGTATCGCAGCGTCCGCGTCCGACGTTCGCGAACAAGTAAAGTCGGCGAAGCACGCGTCAGGCGGCCGGGCCCTCGAGGTTCGGCCGCCTGATTTCTTGTACGGTCGCCCCTAGCGCGCGAACGTGGCGAGCGCGCCGGAGATGGTCGACCGGCCGCGGGTGGTGTTGGGCGTGAGCGACGGCGCGAGGAAGCGACTGTCGCACAAGCGCCACTGGAAGCTTTCGTAGACGCCGGTCAGGAAGCACGTGCCGACGGCGACGCTCGACTGGCCGGTGCTTCTGTCGGTGGCGGCAAACCGGCACGACGCGGTCAGCTCGGCGTAAGTCGACTGCGACGCCGGCACCTGGACCCGCCGGGACGAACTGGCGACGTCGAAGAAGGTGATCGAGGTCGGCCCCATGTTCGACGCCGACGGGTTGTTGATGAAGCGCGCGCGGTTGGTGCGGATGTCGCTGAGCTCCTCCGCCTTTCCGGGACAGCTGTCGCTGAAGTTCCGGACGCAGAATTCCGGCGTGCGCTCCGAGTGCAGGAAGTCGTCGATGAACGTCGTGCCGAGCGCGGTGAGCTCGCGCGATGAATCGTTGACGCGCACCGTCGCCCGGCCGCTGGTGCGATTCTCGCGCGTCTCCTCGCCGCCGCCAGGCAGCGCCACCGGGTAGCGCTCGATCACGGTGACGTTGAGGTCGAAAGCAGCCGGCGAGGCGATGGCCGGCGCCTGCCACCGTACTGTGGCGCCGCTGCCGGAGAAGGTTCCACCGGTCGCGCTCCATTCGAAGACGAGCGTGGCGGTGGTGGCTTCTTGATCCGTTACGGTGACATTGACCTCGATCTCGGCGCCGGCTTCTGCGCGGCTGTTGACGTTGATCGCCTGGATCACGGGCGCCGCGTTGACGCCCGCTTCCGATCGAAATCGGAAGGCGCTCGACCATGGCCCGGCGGTCGTGCCCTGGAGCGCACGGGCGCGCCAGAAGTAGCGACGGTTTGCCTGCAGATCGCGGTTCACCTGGAACGACGTGCGGCCGCCGGATCCCTCGGCGAGACCGCTGGCCGAGGTGAACAAGCCGTCGGCAGGACCGCTCAGCGCCGCCTCGCTCAGCGCCACCTGGAAATCGTAGGTGCGGGCGCCGCTGCCGCCGGTGGCGTTGTTGACCGTGAGCGCCGGGCGCCCGGCGGTCACCGCATCGTCCTGCGGCGAGGCGAGCGAGGGCGCGGTAAGGTTGCCGCTGGGAGAGCCCGGCGGGTCGCCGCCGCAGGCGTGCGTCGACAGCGCGGCAAGCAGGAGTGCGATGACTTGTGAGAGGCGGCAGCTGCGGGCGCTGTGCGGACCCATCGATATGAAAGCTTCCATCATACCCTGCGGCTCGGCCTTTTCCGCCGTGCCGGCCGGGTCGGCGGTACAATAGGGACGTGTCCACCGGCACATTCAGGGTCAGGTACATCGCCCGCGCGGCCGCGGGCGTGCCCCGCGACCTCGCCAACACGATCGTCTCCAGGCTGAAGCCGATCCGGCCGACGGTGCTCATCTACAACTGCACGTGGGTGTGCGACGCCCGCTGCGAGATGTGCAACAACTGGAAGCACGGCGATCGCAAGTCGGACATGACGCTGGCGCAGCTCGAGCCGGCGATGAGCCACCCGTTCTGGGGCGCGATCGAGAACCTGAACATTTCCGGCGGCGAGCCGACGACGCGCAACGACCTGCCGGAGATGGTCGAGATGTTTCATCGCCATCTGCCGCGGATGCGCAAGATCGGCATCAACACCACCGGCCTGACGCCGCACCGGGCGATCCCGATGCTGACGCGGATCGTCGAGTTCTGCGCCAAGAACGATCTCCTGATCAGCGCGCGCGTCTCGCTCGACGGCATCGGCGACATCCACGACCAGGTCCGTCACGTCAAGAACGGCTTCGACAAGGCGCGCCAGACGATCGAGGCGATGCAGGCGCTGGCCGAGCAGCACGCCAACTTCCAGTTCGGCATCGCCGCCACGATCTTCGCCACCAATCTCAACGACGCGCAGAACATCCTGACCTGGGCCCGCGCCAAGAAGCTCGACATCGTCTTCAACATGCTGCGCTTCACCGACGCGATGCTGAACAACAAGGAACTGCAGGAAACGATCGGCTTCCAGCGCCGCGAAGAAGAATTCATGCGCAACTTCTTCGTCGATCGGGTGCAGGAGGAATCGCTGTTCAGCGGCCAGTCGTTTCTCTACCTGCACTACGCCGACATGATCGCCAACGGCTATCAGCGGACGATGCCCTGCCCGTTCCGCTCGCAGGGGCTGCTGCTCAACCCGTACGGCGACCTGCACTACTGCGAGAACTCCGAGTCGATTGGCAACATCCTGACCACGCCGGCGGAGGAGCTGTACTTCAAGGCCGAGAACCTGGCGCACCGGGAGCACATCAAGGAGAACGTGTGCCCGACGTGCCTCAGCCCGTGCCAGGTCAACGTCGGGGCGATGAAGCAGTTCGTGCCCTACGCGAAGTTCCTGGTGCGCGCCTCGCAGGTCAAGCGCGATCCGGCGCGCCACCTCGAAACGCTGCCCGCTCCACGCCCTTGAACCGAGACGCATGGCACGGCTGCTCCTGCGGCTGATCGTCGCCGCAGGCCTGACCGCGTACATCCTGTGGCGCAGCAACCCCCGCGCGGTCGCCGCCGCCGCGGCCGGCGCCGACTGGCGCCCGATTGGCGTCGCCGTGCTGCTCGTGCTGGTCGATCGCGCGCTGATGGCCTACCGCTGGATCGCGCTGCTCTGCACCGTCGACCGCGCCCGCCGGCCCCCGCTCGGCACGCTGCTGCGGATCTTTTTCGTCAGCACCTTCGTCGGCACCTTCCTGCCGGCGAGCGTCGGCGGCGATGCCGTGCGCGCGTTCAGCCTGGCGCGCCAGAACGTCGGCGGCGGTGACGCGGTCGCCTCGGTGTTCATGGACAGGATCCTCGGCGTCGCGTCGCTGCTGGTGATGGCGCTCTTCGGGTTGATGCTGGTGCGCGGCGCCGCCGCAACCGCCCCGATCCTGTGGGCCCTCGCCGCCGCCGGCGGGCTGTGCCTGGCGACCATGCTGCTGATCTTCAGCCGCCGGACGGCTATCCTCGCGGCGCACTACACCGAGCGGATGCCGTTCGAGAAGGTCAAGGGCATCGGCCGCCGCGTCCTCGAATCGATCCGAAAGTATTCGGCGTATCCGCGCGAGCTGGTGCTGGTGCTGGTCGCTTCGGTGGCAGTTCAGCTGCTGCGCATCGTCCAGGCCTACTATCTGGGGCGCGGGCTCGGCATCACCGCGCCGTTGACCATCTATCTCGTCTACGTTCCGCTGATTCTGCTGGTCATGCTCCTGCCCGTGACCTTCAATGGCATCGGCACCAGCCAGGCCGCATTCGTCTGGTCGTTCGGCCAGGCGGGCGTCGCCGCCCCCGCCGCCTTCGCGCTGTCGGTGCTCTTCGTCGCGCTGGGCATCGTCGGCAACCTGCCGGGCGGGCTGCTCTATGCCGTCGGCGAGCAGGCGCCGGACGCCGATCGAGTCCGTTCATGACGCCAAAGAAAAGGAAAGCTTCCCCGCCGCCGCAATCGGGCCCGCGTCCGTGGTTGAAGGGGCTCGGGTTCGTCCTCTACACCCTGGTCGCGGCCACGCTGCTGTTCGAGATCATCATCGTCTCGCTGCTGCACCTGCCGCGCCTCGTCGGCATCTCTCCGCAGCCGCTGCGGCGCAGCATCCAGCAGGTCTACCGGCACTTCAACCGCTCGCTGATTCAGTTCGATCCCGACTGCGCCCGCTACGACTCCGGCCTCTTTTACACCCTCAAGCCCGGCACGTGCAGCTTCGGCAACATCGAATTCCAGAACACCTACCGGATCAGCGAGCCGGGCGTCCGGGACGATGCGGCGTCGCTGGACGCGCCCGAGGTGATCGTGATCGGCGACTCGCACGCGATGGGCTGGGGCGTCGAGCAGGACCAGGCGCTGCCGCAGGTGCTCGGCCGCAAGCTGGGGCGGAAGGTGTTGAACGCCGCGGTGTCGTCGTACGGCACGGCCCGCGAGATGCTGATGCTGAAGCGGCTGAACACCTCGAACCTGAAGGTGCTCGTCATCCAGTACTCGGACAACGATCTTCCGGAGAACCGGACGTTCCGGCTGAACGCCAACCACCTGCCGATCATGAGCGAACCGGAGTATCAGCGGATCGTCCGGCACTACGGATCGCAGCGCTCGTACTACCCCGGCAAGTACGTCTACCGGCTGCTGATGAAGGTCCTGCGGCTCGAGGAGCCCGAGCCTGATCAAGTGCGCATGGAACCTGTGCCGGCCGGGCAGGAGGCGCAGCTGTTCCTGTTCACGGTCGAGTACGCGAGCGGCGTCAAGCTCGACGATGTTCAGATCGTGGTCTTCGAGATCAACGAGCAGCTCGGGACGACGCGGCCGTTCATCGAAGCCGTGAATCTCGAGCGGCGCCGGCGCGGCCGGGCGCCGTTCATCCTGCGGCTGGTCGCGGTAGACGTGGCGCCGCGCCTGACCCGCGACGATTTCTACCGGCTCGACGATCACATGAACGCGAAGGGGCACGAGAAAGTGGCCGAGGCGCTGGCGGAAGCGATCCGCAAACCGCGATAACGCGCGCCTGAATAGCTAGCGCCCCGCGAGAAAACGGCGCGCTTCCACGATCTCGGCACGCTCGGGCTGGTCGGCTTGCGCGCAGACTTTCATGAGCTGCTGAAAGTGCCGTCTCGCCTTGCCGCGATCGCCGGCGAGCTGCGCGGCGCGGCCGGCGCCGTACAGCGTCCGGAAGCGATTCGGTTCCTTCACCAGCGCCGCTTCGTATTCTTTCAACGCCTCGCCCGGCCGGTTCACCGAGAGCAGCAGATCGCCGAGCAATTCGCGTGCGGGCGCGAGCGGACCCGGCGTCACCGCGTTCTTCTCGGTCGCGTCTTCGCGGTCGGCAGCGGTACGCATCTCGGCCAGCGCCTCGCTGGCGCGCCCGTCGGCCATCGCGGTCCACGCCGCGGCGGCGCGGCGCTGGATCTCCACCTGTTCCGCCCAGTATCGTTCGCCCTCGCCGGCCAGCCGCGCCTGCAGCCGCTGCAGCGCCTCGACCGCCGTTTTCGCGGCGGCGGCATCGCCCGATCGCGCCGCTCCGATCGCGCGCGCGAACCAGGTCATCGCATCAGCCCATGCGAGCGGCCCGGGATAGAGCGACAGCTTCGACGCTTCCGGCCAGGCGCCGCGCTCGAGCGCGTAGCGGGCCGGAATCGCCGCCAGCGCGAAGAAGCCGGCGGCCGGCGGCGCGCCCGCGGTGACCTTCTGCGGATCGAAGCGCGACGCGATCTCCGGTAACGCCGCGACCACTTGTGCCGCGGCGCGGTCGCGTCCCATCTGCAGGTAGGCGTAGGTTTGATAGTCGCTGGCGTGAAGCTCCTCGCTGGTCGCGCCCTCCGTCCTCGCCGACTTCGCGGCGGCGAGGTTCGCGTCGATCGACTCCTGCCAGTAGCCGACGCGGGTGAAGGTGTGCGACGGCATGTGCAGCGCGTGCGGCGCGTCCGGGGCGATGCGCGCATAGCGGCGCGCCGCCTCGAGGCCGCGGTTCGCGAGCGGCGGCAGGTCGTAGGTATGGATGAGGTAGTGCGCCAGCCCCGGATGATCGGGCTGCGCCGCGAACAGGCGATCGAGGATCGCGCCCGCCTTCAACTGGTCGGCGAAGCTCTTGTCCTCCGGGCTGGCGGCAAACGCCAGCGCCAGCGCGTAGAAGATCGCCGCCTCGCTGTCGTCGCGATACTGCGCCGATAAAGCGGCCATCGCGTCGCGGTAGGCGGCGACGCGGGCGGCCTGCGTCCCTGGCTCCGCGTTCGCGTACAGCTGCGACGCCGCCTCGATATACGCGCGCTCACGCGCAGTCTTCGGGCCCGCCGCCGTCGCGCGGGTGATCGCATCCCGTCCCTGCTGAAGCTGTGCCGGCGGCCGGATGCCCGCGGCAAACGGGTTGCCCCACCGGCTGATCGCGATGCCCCAGTGCGCCATCGCGCACGCCGGGTCGGCCTCGAGCGCGGCGTTGAAGTCGTCCACCGCGCGGCCGAAATCGAACGAGTGCAGAAGCGCGATGCCGCGATCGAACCTGGACTGCGCCGAGACATTGCACGAGGTCGCGAAGTGCACGGTGCCGAGCTTGCCATCGGCGGCATGCTCGTGCCTGCCCTGAGCGAGCGCACCGTTCGAGGCGCGCGAGTCGAAGGGCTGCTGCGAGCCTGACGCCGAGAACAACAGACCCGCGAGCGCAAGCGCAACGGTCATCGAGCCGGCTCCTTTCGATTGGCTGCGGTCATCGCGTCCGCCACCACTGGTCGAGGCGATGCGGTCCGATTCGCGACCGTCTTGACGTAGCGCATGGTCTCGGCGCCGAACCCGGTCCGCTCGTACAGCGCTCGCGCGCGAGCGTTGCCGACGAAGACGTTCAGCGTCAGCAGCGCATAGCCTCGGGCCGCGGCCCATTCTTCGGCCGCCGCCATCAACCGCTCGCCGACGCCGCGCCCGCGCGCCGCCGCGGCGACCACCAGGTCCGAGACGTGGCCGCACTCGCGGCGCGTGTAATAGTCGGCGTCCACCGTCAGGTGAACGAACCCGAGCGGCGCGCCGCGCGCGTCTTCTGCGATCAGCACGGTCGCGTCCGCCGCCACACCGTCCAGCGCACGGCCGAGCACGAGCGTGTCGGTGTCGACCATCTCGTCGACGCTGCGCCACGGCGGCGGCCCGAACGCGGCCAGGTCGGGAACGAGCCCGAGCACGAATTGGCGATCG
>Ga0070676_10001707_pt1 | contig 11178 bp, 9 predicted proteins | sample KBSM53metaG_FD_64667 | JGI IMG/M metagenome (GOLD analysis project Ga0070676, IMG submission 64667) | Miscanthus rhizosphere microbial communities from Kellogg Biological Station, Michigan, USA - KBS M5-3 metaG | ecosystem: Host-associated > Plants > Roots > Rhizosphere > Soil ...
CGCGCGCTTGTGCCGCGTCGCGATATCCCCGGGCGCCTGCGCCGCAATGCGCGGCGTATCGGTCCGCACGTCGGCGTTCTGCGCCCGATGGCGAAGCGCGTGGTCCATCAGCACCAGCGCCAGCATGGCCTCCGCGATCGGCGTGGCGCGAATGCCCACACAGGGATCGTGGCGGCCGTGCGTGTTCACCGTCACCGGCCGGCCGGCCTTGTCGATCGATTGCCGGTCCAGGCGAATCGACGACGTCGGTTTCACGGCGATCGCCACCGTCACGTCCTGCCCGGTGGAAATGCCGCCGAGGATGCCGCCTGCGTGATTGGAGAGGAATCCTTCCGGTGTCATCTCGTCGGAATGTTCGGTGCCGTGCTGCGCAACGGCAGCGAATCCCGCACCGATCTCAACGCCCTTGACCGCGTTGATGCTCATCATCGCGGCCGCGAGGTCGGAATCGAGCTTTCCGTAAACCGGCTCTCCCCAGCCGACCGGGACGCCGCTGGCGACGACTTCGATGCGCGCGCCACAGGAGTCCCCGGACTTGCGCAGGCGGTCCATGAACGCCTCGAGTTCGGGCACGACGGTAGCGTTGGCGACGAAGAACGGATTGCCGGTGACGTGCTCCCAGCCTTCGAATGCGACGACGTTGGGTCCCAATTGCGTCAGGTGACCGCGAATGCTCACGCCGTAGCGCTCGGACAACCACTTCCGTGCGATGGCGCCCGCCGCGACACGCACCGCCGTCTCGCGCGCCGATTGCCGGCCGCCGCCCCGGTAGTCGCGGATGCCGTACTTCTGCCAGTACGTGTAGTCGGCGTGCCCCGGACGGAACGTGTCGGCAATGTTCGCGTAATCCTTGCTGCGCTGGTCCTCGTTGCGGATCAGCAGCGCGATCGGCGTGCCCGTGGTGCGTCCTTCGAACACGCCGGAAAGGATTTCCACGGTGTCCGACTCGCGACGCTGCGTGACGTGCCGCGACGTTCCCGGACGCCGGCGATCGAGTTCATGCTGTATATCGGCCTCGACCAACGCAAGTCCCGGCGGGCAGCCGTCGACGACGCAGCCGATCGCCGGACCGTGCGATTCGCCGAAAGACGTGACGCAGAACAGCGTGCCGAAAGTGTTGCCCGACATGGCCTGTTGATCACCCAGAAGCCGCGATGAATTACTGTGTCGAGTCTAGCACGCGACTTGCGGCGATTCGGCGCGAAGCAACGCTGTCGAATGCGAACGCGCGTCAGCGTGCAACGGCACCGCCGCGATCTCAGCGGGCATCGCCGCGCAGCGCCAGCACTTCGGAATGCAATGCTTCGGGTGTTGCGCCCGACGGCGGGACCGGCGGCGCGACCACGATGGCGATGCGCGAGAACATGCCTCGCCACCGGCGCATCGCCTTGCCCTCATAGGACCGGCTGAAGAAGCTGCCCCAGAGTCCGCGCAACGCCATCGGCACCACCGGCACCGGCGTGTCCTTCACCATCCGCTCGATGCCCGCCCGAAACGGGTACATCTCGCCGTTGTCAGTGAGCTTGCCTTCGGGAAAGATGCCGACGATCTCCCCGTCGCGCAGCGCAGCGGCGGCCGACGCGAACGCGGCCTCCTTGACGGCCGCATCCTCCCTGCCCGAGGCAACGGGTATGGCGTTCATCGTGCGGAACACCCAGTTGAGCAAGGGCACGCGGAAAATCCGGTGATCCATGATGAAGCGCACCGGCCGGCGCACGCATGCGGCAATCACTATGGCGTCGACGTAGCTCACGTGATTGCACACGAGGATGCACGCGCCCCGCTCCGGCACGTTCTCCAGCCCTTCCTTCCGCACGCGGTACATCGTGTGGATCAGCAGCCACGCGAGAAACCGCATCAGGAACTCGGGGACGAGCCGGTAGATGTACAACGCGACGAAAGCGTTGAGGATGCCGGTGGCGAGGAACAGGCCGGGAATCGACACGTTCATGGCCAGCAACGCGATGGCCAGGGCCGCCGAGGCGACCATGAACAGCGCGTTGAGTATGTTGTTGGCGGCAATGATCCGCGAGCGGTGCGTGGCCTCCGAGCGCTCCTGGATCAGTGCGTAGAGGGGCACGATGTAGAAGCCGCCGAAGAGCCCGATCAGCACCAGGTCCGCGGTGACCCGCCAGTTGGCCGGCTGCGCGAGGAAGGCGCCGACACCGGCCAAGGCGGTGGCGTGCATCGCGTGCGTCGCAAACCACAGGTCTATCGCGAACAGCGTGAGGCCGATCGAGCCGAACGGCACGAGCCCCAGCTCGACTCGATGCCCCGAGAGCCGTTCGCACAGCAACGAGCCGACGCCGATGCCGATGGAGAAACTCGCCAGCAGGAACGTGACGACGTGTTCGTCGCCCCCCAACACGTTCTTGGCGAAGTTCGGGAACTGGGTGAGAAACGTCGCGCCGTAGAACCAGAACCAGGAAATGCCCAGCATCGACAGCCAGACAACGCGGTTGCCGCGCGCGAACGTGAGATTCTTCCAGGTCTCGGTGAACGGGTTCCAGTTGATCGCGAGGTTGGGCGCGACCGCGGGCGTCAACGGAATGGCCCGGCTGACCAGCCAGCCGGCGACCGCGATGACGACCGCGGCAGCGCCCGCCATTTCCGGCCCGTAGGGGACCACGGCGACCAGCAGACCACCGGCAATCGTGCCGATCAGAATGGCCACGAACGTTCCCATTTCCACGAGGCCGTTGCCGCCGATCAATTCCTCGGTCTTCAACTGCTGCGGCAGGATCGCGTACTTGACCGGGCCGAACAGCGTCGAGTGCACGCCCATCAGCGCGAGTGCGACGAAGAGCAGCGTCAGGTTCCGCGACCAGAACCCCAAGAGTCCCACTGCCATGATCGCAATCTCGAATACCTTGATGTAGCGGATCAGGCGGGACTTTTCGAATTTGTCGGCAAGCTGCCCGGACGTTGCCGAGAACAGCACGAACGGAGCGATGAACACCGCGGCGGCGAGATTGACCAGCGTGTTCGCATCGATCGCCGTCAGGCTCGCGGCGTGGTAGGCGACGAAGATGACCAGCGCGTTCTTAAAGACGTTGTCGTTGCCGGCGCCCAGCGCCTGCGTCCAGAAGAAAGGCGCAAAGCGGCGCTGCCTGAGGAGGTCGAACTGGTTGGATGCGGGCATGGTCAGGTTTTCCGGCTGGGCGACGTGGAGATGGATACCGGCGACGAGTTTCTCAGGCAAGCCGGGTTATCGGACATCGAGGAAGTGGAGCACGTCGGTCAGCGCCGCGCGGACGGTGTCCGGATCGCAGCGATACCAGACTTCCTTGCCCACCTTTTCGCTGTGCAGCACGCCGGCTTCGCGCAGCACTTTCAGATGATGAGCGACTGCGGAACGCGATAGCGTGGACGCTGCGGAGATCTGGCCGACGGTGAGCCGCTCGCCGGGATCGAACATCAATACGATGCGCTGCCGGTGCGGGTCGCCCAGCGCGACGAACATGCGCGCCGTGCGCCGCCAGGCGCGGGGTATGGCTCGGGCGTAGCTGGGGCGCATCGCTGATGATTGCCGGAAACTATATGACTACTTGACTAGTTATGTTGTTGCGAATTCTAGGCCCGCGGAGCGGATTGTCAAGCAGCCGTTCGTTGGGTCGATGGATCGGGCTGCTTGGCAGCCGAGCGGGGCGCGCAGCGCGGCGCGGCGCCGTCCGGCGCTCCGCTACAATGTGACGAGCCGGGGCCACCCTTTCCAATCCACGCCGAAATCAACGTCGCCGATGCAGCCTTACCTCGACTTCATGCGCCATGTGCGCGAACACGGCAACCGCAAGGATGACCGCACCGGCACAGGCACGTTGTCGGTATTCGGCTACCAGATGCGCTTCGACCTGGCGCGCGGCTTTCCGCTGCTCACCACGAAGAAGGTGCACACCAAGTCGATCATTCACGAATTGCTGTGGTTTCTCGCCGGCGACACCAATACCGCCTATCTCAAGGCCAACGGCGTGTCGATCTGGGACGAATGGGCCGATGCCGACGGCGATCTGGGCCCGGTCTACGGATACCAGTGGCGATCGTGGCCGGCGCCCGATGGCACGCACATCGACCAGATGGCCAATCTGCTCGCCGAGATTCGTCGCAATCCGGACTCGCGGCGATTGATCGTGTCGGCATGGAACGTCGCGGAAATCCCGCGCATGAAACTTCCGCCGTGTCACCTGCTGTTCCAGTTCTATGTCGCCGGCGGACGCCTGTCGTGCCAGATGTACCAGCGCAGCGCGGATATCTTCCTGGGCGTGCCATTCAATATCGCCTCCTATGCGTTGCTGACGCACATGATTGCGCAGCAATGCGACCTCGGCGTAGGCGACTTCGTCTGGACCGGCGGCGACTGCCACCTCTATCTCAACCACCTGGACCAGGTCGACACTCAGCTTGCGCGGCCGCCGTTTCCCCTGCCGAAGCTCGTCATCCGGCGCAAGCCACCGACGCTGTTCGAATACGTCTACGACGATTTCGAGATCGCCGACTATCAATGCCATGGGGCGTTGAGGGCCCCCGTCGCAGTGTGAGCGACTCCGCGACAGCGGGGCAAAAAGAAGCCCGCCGGGAGGAGTAGGCGGGCAAGGGGGATTCTGTTGGCCGGAGCGATACCGCTCCGTACCTGATTCTGGGCCTCCGCCGGCCAACGCCGCCAGCGTAAGGAATATCTAGACCACGCTGCGCGCGGCGCTTACCTTTTCGGCCAACTCGACCAAGGCGGCCTGCTGAGTCGGCGTATCGAGCGCACCGAATTCGCCATGCATCACGTCGGCATCGCCCGCCTGGCCATCAAGCCAGTAGTGGGCGAACTCCGGTGCGAAACTATCCATGGCAGGTCTCGGGGTGTCTGTGGGTGCCCTCGAACTATAAGCAATGGTCATGCCAAACATGAGCCAGATTCATCGGGCAGCGGAAGTGCAATCTTATTTGCCGGGCTAAACGCTGCTGTCGGCATGCCCCTTGCAGACGTTGCACTGCATCAGTCCGAGGGGTCAATTGTCGCGGAAACCAGACACGCAAAATGACAATGGAATGAATGCTTTGATTTTACGACGGAAACAATGTCGCTTGTTCCCGACAGCCAGTGCCGGACACGGACGCTTGCGGTCACTCACGGCGGAGAACCGGCTCAGTTCTTGGTTTCCTTGAACATCGACGGCTCGAGCCTGTGGCGCTGCAACAGCTTGTAAAACTCGGTGCGGTTGCGTTTCGCGAGTTGAGCCGCCTGCGTCACATTGCCGCCAGTGATCTTTAGCAGTCTGACCAGGTAGTCGCGTTCAAACGTCTTGCGCGCCTCTTCGAACGGGATCAGCGCGGCGTCGTCTTCTTTCAGCGCGTTCTGGACCAGCGTGGCCGGTATCATCGACGTCGTCGCCAGCGCCAACGCCTGTTCCAGCAGATTGAGGAGCTGACGAACGTTGCCGTGCCAAGGCGCCGCCACAAGCAACGCCATCGCATCCGGCGCCAGCGTCGGGATGGGCTTGTGGTACCTCTCGGCCAGTTTGCGCAGGAAGAAGGCCGCCAGCAACGGTATGTCTTCGCGCCGGTCAGCCAGCGGGGGCAGTCGCAAGGACACCACATTGAGGCGGTAGTAGAGGTCCTCGCGAAACAGCCCTGAGGCCTTCTGCTCATCCAGATCCCTGTGCGTCGCGGAGATCATGCGCACGTCGACGGGGATCGCCTGCGTTGACCCTACCGGGCGCACTTCGCCCTCCTGCAGCACCCGCAACAGCTTGACCTGCAGCGGCAGCGGCATGTCGCCGATCTCGTCCAAGAACAGTGTGCCGCCATCGGCGGCCTCGAACAGGCCCTTGTGCGCCTGCACGGCGCCGGTGAAGGCGCCGCGGGCGTGGCCGAACAGTTCCGACTCAAGCAACTCGCCGGGGATCGCGCCGCAATTGACGGCGACGAACGGACGATCCTCGCGGCGGCTGGCCCGATGAATGGCGCGAGCCAGCAATTCCTTGCCCGTTCCCGAACCGCCATAGATCAGAACGCTTGCGTCCGAATCGGCGACCAATTTCGCCTGGCGTAGCAAATCCTCCATGCCCGGATTGCGCGTGATGATGCCGTTGCGCCATTCGCCGGTGGCGGCATTGCCGGGACCCGCGTCATCGCCGGACAGCTTGAGCGCGGAAGCCACCATCTGCAGCAGTTCGCGGCTGTCGAAGGGCTTGGTGAGGAAGCCGAAGACGCCGCGCTGGGTTGCCGCAACAGCGTCCGGAATGGTCCCGTGCGCGGTGAGGATCAGAACCGGCAGCGCGGGGTGCTGGCGATGAATGGCGTCGAAAAGTTGCAGGCCGTCGATACCCGGCATACGAAGGTCGGTGACGACCAACGCCGGGCGCTGCACGGCAATGGCCCCAAGCGCCGTCTCACCGCTTTCCGCGGTTCGAATGCGATAGCCCGCGGACGAGAGGCGCAGGCTGATCAGCTTGAGCAGGTCGGGATCGTCATCGACCAGAAGGATGTCGCCGGTACTCATTCGCTATCTCCGCGTCTGGCGCTGGCGTCAACCGCCGCCGCCGCCGCCACCGCCACCACCACCACCGCCGCCACCACCCCCGCCGCCGCCGCCGCCCCGCGACCGGTCGCGCATCAAGCTGCGCTCCATCTGCCGCAGCGCCTCCAGCTTCTGCACGGCAGCTTCCGCCCTTTGCTGCTCGTCGCGTACCGCGCGCAGTCGCTCCGATATCTGCGCCTGCAGGACCACGGCCAGCTGCTTGATGGAAGGTGATCCGGGACCGCCCTTGGCGACGTTGTCGAGCAACTGCATTGCCCGTAGGTCGTCCTGCGGACTGGCGCGCGACAACGAATAGAGGACCGCCAGGCGAACCCGGTTGGCATCGCTTCGCTGCCTTGCCAGCGCCTGGGTTGCGGCACCCATTTCGCGCCGGAGTTCGTCCGGAGAAAGGTTTCCGAACCGCTGCAGATCGCCGAGCAGCGCGATCAACTGCAGGTCATCGAGATTGGGCTCCGGAACCGCGGCTGGCGACGCGACAGCCGGCTGCGGCGATGGAGCCGCCATTGCCACAGTCCCTTGTCCCGGCACGGCCGTCGCCACCACTTCCGGCGTACTTGCCGGCGGCGGCTCGACGGCTTCGATCGGCGGGTATTCGACCAGCACCGTCGGTGCGGGTACCAGATCGGGTTCCAGTTCTTCCAGAGGCGTAAGGTTCACCGGCGGCTTGGGAGCCGTGGCACAGCCGGCAAGCCAGGTTGCCAGACAAGCCAGCAGCAATGCGCCGCGCACTCTGCTCATCACTTGTGGCCCTCGGTCGCCACTTGCGCCGCACGCGCGTTCTTCGGCGGCGTATCGCCGATACCGACCGCCAAAGGGAGCCACAACCGGAATCGCGTGCCCCGCTCCCCGTCGGCACGGTCCAGCACTTCGATGCGACCGCCGTGCGCAAGCGCATATTCGCGCGCAATGGCGAGACCCAATCCGGATCCCTTGACCTTGCCGTCGGCCGGCGGCTTGCCCGTGTAGAAGGACTCGAACACGCGTTCCCGATCGGCGGCGGGAATTCCCGGGCCATGATCGATTACGTCCAGCACGGCATGGCCCGATTGGGGGGCCAGCGTGATTTCGATGACCCCGGCACGCGGTGAATATTTGATCGCGTTGGACACCAAGTTGTCGACCACTGTGCGGAGCTTGTCCGCATCCCCCACGATGATCACGGGCTTCAAGTCGACATCCACGGTAATGATCCGCGCGAGCGCCGCGAGCTTCTGTTCCTTGACAACGCGGCGGATGACCTCGGGCAGCGCCACCGGTCCCAGCGTGGACGGCTCGACTCCACCGGTCTGATGATATTTGAGCAGGTCCTCGATCAGCCGCTGCAGCGACAACGTGTTTTCACGCACGATGCGAACGATTTCCTGCTGCTCAGGCGCCAGGCGCCCGCCGACATTGTCGCGCAACAGCTCCGCACCTTCGCGCACGGCGGTAAGTGGCGTCTTCAGCTCATGCGACACGTGACGCAGGAACCGGTTCTGCTGCTCCTCGAGTTCGCGCAGGCGGCCGCGCAGCCATTCCAGTCGTTGCCCTACATAACGCAGATCCTGCGGACCGTTCACCTCGATCGCATGGGTGAAGTCCGCCGTGCCCATGCGCCGGATGGCCTGGTCGAGTTGGCGGATCGGGCGCGCGATCAGAACGGCGAAGAAGATGGCGAGCGCCAGCGCGATGGCTGCCGTAGCCAACGTCAGGTAGAGCCATTTTTCGCGCCCCTGGTCGGCCGTCTCCTGCAGCCGTTCGATTGCCTTTTGCGTGAGCTGGTTGGTCGCGGTGAGCATGCCCTGCGCGCGTTCCACGAGCTGCGCGTAACCGTCGGCCAGCGTGCGTATCGTCTCCGGCGTGCGCGTCGGTGACACCAGCATGTCGTGCAGATGGGTTTCGTTGTCGCCCAGATTCGTCAGCGCTGCGACCTGTTCGCTTTCCAGCGGCAGTTGCGCAAGCTGGCTCGTAGTGCCACGGAATTCCTGGCGCACTCGCGCGTAGTCTTCGAGCAGCGCCGGGTCCTCGAGAATCAGCTGCTGCCGCGCCAGCCGCTCGAGCGTGGTCGCCTGCTCGAACAGCAGCCGGCTCGAACGCCCGGCCTGTGCTGCCTGCAACACCTCCTGGCGGCTTTCCGTCGCCAACCGGTCGAGCGAATAGATCAGTTCGCCGAGCGCATAGAGCAAAGGCAGGCTGACGAGCAGGAAGCCCAGCAGGATGAACTTGAGAAATGAGCGTGGGTAATACACGCGTATCGGGGAACCGGAATGGCGCCCGCGAGGGCGACCGTTATAATTCGCCGCATTATGACAGCACTAGCGCTGATCGCCGCCGTGGCAAGCAATGGCGTCATCGGCGAAGGCAACGCACTTCCCTGGCGCCTGCCCGCGGACATGCAGCGCTTCCGCGCGTTGACGACGGGCCACTCGGTGATCATGGGGCGCAAGACCTGGGAATCGATCGGCCGTCCGCTGCCGGGCAGGGAGAATATCGTCGTGACCCGACAGCGCAATTTTGTCGCCGATGGAGCGCTCGTGACGTCGTCACTGGACGAGGCGCTGCGCTCGGCCTCGATGCCGTCGCCGGTGTTCTGCATCGGCGGCGGCGAACTGTATGCTCTCGCGCTGTCCCGTGCGACAACGCTGTATTGCACGGAAATCGACCGGGAATTTGCCGGCGACACGCGTTTCCCCGACATCGACCCGTCGAAGTGGCTCGAGACCACGCGCGAGCTGCATTCGGCACCCGAAGGTTTCAACTACGCTTTCGTGACCTACGAGCGGCGCTGACAGCCACGCGTCGCTTAAAACTCCATCCCAATTTTCCAGGAATCAGACATGTCGGAAGATTTCCACGTACACGGTCCGCACGACCACGAAGTCGAGCACAAGGCGCATTCGGGTGACCCGATGGCCGCGCGCGTGGCCGTCATGACCGCGATACTCGCCACGATCGGCGCGCTGATCAGCTACCAGGGCGGCGCCACGCAGAACGCAGCACTGCTGTACAAGAACGACGCGGCGATCAAGAAAACCGAGGCGTCGGATCAATGGAATTTCTACCAGGCGAAGAGCAACAAGCAGAACCTGGCGGAACTGGGCGCGACACTCGCCACCGGCAAGGCGTCCGACGACTATCGCACCGAGGTCGAGCGCTACAAGAAAGAGAAGGAAAAGATCATGGCAGACGCCAAGGCGCTGGAACAGGCCAGCCGCGACGCCGACGCGAAGAGCGAGGAATCGATGCACCTCCACCATCGCTGGGCGCAATCGATGGCGCTGATCCAGATCGCCATCGCACTTGCGGCGATAACGTTGCTCACGCGCCAGAAGTGGCTGCAGTGGATGGCCTATGGCGCCGGCATCGGCAGCCTGGTGGTCGGAGCTTTGGCATTCGCGCACGTTTGAGCGCGCTTTCCGCGCCCCGCAATCAGTTGCTGCGGAGCAGGCGCGTTTCGAAGGATAATGCCGCCCTTGGCTGCGCGGATGCGTTGCAGGTTGCTGCACCGCGCCCCGCAACCCCGCCCGGATGGCGAAATTGGTAGACGCAAGGGACTCAAAATCCCTCGGCCGCAAGGTCATGTCGGTTCGATTCCGACTCCGGGCACCAAGCGACGGGCAACGCCCGCATCACGCCATTGCCGCCGCGCCTCCGCGCGCGCCGTGACCTGTCCCGCCCTCGCCAGTTCCCATGCCTACGTACACGCTCGCCGATTTCGCGTTCGACCTGCCGCCAGAGCTGATCGCTCAGGTCCCGGCACCGGACCGAACGGGCAGCCGGCTGCTGCATGTCGACGGGGCGCGGCTCGAAGATTTCGGGTTCACCGACCTGCCTGGCCTGCTGCGCGCCGGCGACCTGCTGGTCTTCAACGATACGCGCGTGATCAATGCGCGAGTCTTCGCGCGCAAATCCACTGGCGGCAAGGTCGAGATGCTGGTGGAGCGCGTCGAGGCAAGCGACGAAGCGTGGGTGCAGCTGCGGGCCAGCCGATCCCCGGCCGTCGGCAGCGTGCTCGATCTCCCGGGCGAGGCGCACGCGACGATCATCGACCGCAACGACCGGTTCTGGCGGCTGCGGTTCGCCGGCACGGGTCCGCTCGAGGCATGGCTCGATGCGCACGGCGATGTGCCTCTGCCGCCTTATATCGCGCGACGCCCCGGCAAGGACGACGGCGCCCGCTACCAGACCGTGTACGCGCGCACGCCGGGGGCGGTCGCTGCCCCAACGGCCGGCCTGCACTTCGATGCTGCGATATTGGCGGAACTTGCCGCGCGCGGCATCGGCCAGGCGTTCGTCACGCTGCACGTCGGTGCGGGCACCTTCCATCCAGTGAAGACAAACGATCTGTCGCTGCACCGGATGCATCGCGAGTGGTACCGGATACCGCAAGAGACGTCCGACGCAGTAGCCGCGACGATTGCTCGAGGAGGACGCATCGTCGCCGTCGGCACCACCAGCTTGCGCGCGCTGGAGTCGGCGGTCACCGAAGTTGGACTACAGGCGGGGTCGGCAGAGACAACGCTCTTTGTTACACCCGGGTTTCGTTTCCGCGTGGTGGACGCGCTTCTCACCAACTTCCATCTCTCGAAGTCGACGCTGTTGATGCTCGTTGCGGCGTTTGCCGGATACGAAAACATCCGCGCCGCCTATGCGCACGCCATCGCCGCCCG
>Ga0070676_10001730_pt1 | contig 11109 bp, 9 predicted proteins | sample KBSM53metaG_FD_64667 | JGI IMG/M metagenome (GOLD analysis project Ga0070676, IMG submission 64667) | Miscanthus rhizosphere microbial communities from Kellogg Biological Station, Michigan, USA - KBS M5-3 metaG | ecosystem: Host-associated > Plants > Roots > Rhizosphere > Soil ...
AGGTTCAAGTGCCTCGGGAACGGCTACATTAGAACTTCAAGACAAAGCTGTAAAGTATAACATTGACGCCACTGGATTGAACAACGTTACTGACATAGCTATTTCTCAAGAGACAGGAACCGGCAGAGCTCCTGATGTTGTGATAATTAGAACAGCCTCTCAAAGTGGTCTGGGGCAAGGTACAGGGGCCTTGAGTGGTAATTTTACGGAATCTGAGTTGATAGGGCCGCTACAAGGGAAGACTCTCGCAGATTTCGTCAAAGCGATAAATGATGGAAAAATTATATTCCGAGTACAGACAGTGGCTTTTCCATTAGGTGAAATTGCCGGTAATGTTACTGCTGGTGGCAATTCTACTGCTGGCTAACCATAATTTTTTTATTAATTAGTTACTACCATAAATGTAACCAATGAACTATGTATATGTAAACAAAGTATTAATCATCTATTAATGATATTCAAAGCGAATAATTGTTAAGCTAAAGTACCTGTTCGTTCCTTCGGAATGAAATGTCTAGTACTTTGCGAATTCTAAACTTTTTTACAAAGTCCTGAATATTGAAATTGTAGTTTTTCTAGTCAAGTAATATATTATAAAAGCATTGGCAAGTAGATGAGCTATCATTATACCTATCAACAGGTAAGCAAAATCAGCTGACATTATACCTTTGTCATCTGAAGAGCTAGGAAAAGAGCCACCCACAAAACCCAGGCCTAGAACATCTATTACTATTGCTACAAACATTAACACCACAGTTATTATCCATGCCAAATATTTGGCTTTGAATAAACCTATTCCAAGTACGCAGATACCTATCCCCACTAAAACTAGGAATGCAGCTATTGATGTCGTGATTCCCTTGCTAACATGCGTTAATGTTTTAATGGTGGGGCTTAATGCATCGGTTACCGTCTTGGCTATTATGGACTTGACTCCAGAAGTTTTGTTATAGAGATAATCTTGTATGACAGTTTCTGAAAAATTCGCAGCTTTGCTAAACATGCCAATCCCTAAAGCTATGAATACTATTCCGCCAACAAAAATTGCAATTGAAATTATTGTGAGAACTTTTAATCTATGCTGCTGCACATCTTTCTTACGGCAGACATCATTTAAATTTCTTTACCGGATACAATAGGGTAGATTTATTTGACAACTAAATAATCATAAAATGAATCATATATTGTAGACGGCTTATGGGTAGGAAATGACGATTTGCAGAACATTTCTTACATCAGTAAAAAAGTCACCATTATCATTCGCTCTTAATAATTCACCCAATCTCTCGGGAAGAAAGATATCGACTGTTATAAAATAATCAACAAGTGGGACTAATTCGATTAATCCAAGTTATGAATATCCAATATCAAAAGCCATTAAATAAAAATATATCTTTAGTTCCAGAACCGGATTATTCCAAAACTCTATCTGCAATTTCGGTGATGTTAGCTATTGTCCAAAGGGAGGAATCATCCAATAAGCTGCTACTGATTGAGACCAAGCAGGTTTAGGATCTTTATCATTTTGTGGTTCCAGTGTTACTACTAAATCTGTATAGGTCGGAGCGTAAACCAAATTTTCATTGTATTTCAGCGTTCCTGTTGGAGAGATTTGACCTAGGCTCAATGGATATCCGGAAGCAGCATAATTTCCGTCCACCATCCAAACCTCAAAGACTTTACCAGAAGGAGGGAGGAAATTTGATGCAATATTGATCTTCGTCCAATGATCATCTGTTGAAACATCTGCAAGTCCAAAAATCTGTCCACCATATCCTAGTAATGCACCCGATTGAGTAGCAGTTGTGTTTCCTAGCGCATCTACTTGCATCGCTTGACTGTTTAACAGTAATACTCCAGCAATAATACTAAAGGCAATAGTAACAGAAACTAAAGCTAATTTCATAATATGAATACCCTCTACTGTTCTATATAAAGTTATACAAATAATCTTGGATTCTAGAGGGAACTAAAAAAAAGGCCGTTTTTAAAATCGCATTCACATAATCATCCTTGATTTTAACTGGCACTAGACATAAGACATTTATAATTGACAATGTTATCTTCAGTTAGAAATGTATATGAACCCTGAAAGAAAGTTGATTTTGATAGCAATAGGAGCTTTTGCAACTCTATCCCTGTTTGTATTTCCGTCAACAAATATGATGGCATATTCTCAATCTGAGAATAAAACCCAAGGAAATGAGCAAGCACAGGAAAAGCTATTTGAGTTGGCTCAGAAATTTAATAAGATCCTCAAAGATTCCAATGTAAATCTAACACTTCCACAGAATGGCGACCTTTCAGCAAAGTTACAGGAATTGAAAGATTCAGGCGCATTCAAAGAGTTATCTGAAAAGTTTTCACAAGCGGTTCAGGAACTAGGTCAAGGAAACAAGACTGAAGAACTTAAAGAACAAGCTGGTGCTGACCTTGGCAAGCTGATTCAGAAGCTCCAAGATCTGAGAAACAACAGCACTCAATAATACCTCCTACCATTCTTTTTATATAGCCTGTAATTTTATCAAGGCTATAGAATATTCTTAAGATCTTCAAATAGGTGACATACGGGTTTAAAATTTTGAAGTAGCGTTAGCACAAAACCCAGTTAATTTACCTTTTCTTCGAACGTTAATTGGTGTACTTACACATACAAAATATCATAATGGCCTCTTGTCATTTTATTTGGTCGACGGCATCCCATTTTCAACGCTCTTCGTTCCATAATAAACATCAATGCCACTAAGCTTAGTGAAATAATAGCCCCAACTAGAGCTAAAGCGGGCTACAGACGACAATATCAAATACAATCCTGCAAAAAATGAAAAAGGAAATCCTATAAAAGGAACAGCAATTTGGCATAAAATAAATAATATGATACGAATAAAAACATTGAAGGGGAATTTCTATTACCGGATGGAAAACTCATAGACTATGATCATATTGGCAATAAAATAGAACGAGCTCTAGGCACATCATCTTCAGAAAACTTTTAGATAGATATGAAAGGAAATTGGAAAACTATTCTGCATTAGTATGTTTGAGATATTGCATTGTTGTATAGAGAGATATATTTTGAGATAGACTAAGTTCAGCTAATTATTCTATCCCTAGATCTCCCAGTTATTCCAGTTATTATCATTTCGATTCCGATTATCAGAAATGCAATAGAGATTATAATAGCTAACAACGGAACTCCAACACTTACAGGATTTACCATTATTGTAACAGCAAATGCGATGCTTATGGCTCCTACGCCTATACCCAGTGCCCTGAAGCGACGTGAAGCATTACTCCTGATACCATGAATTATCCTTGAAACACCACTGAGGAATAATGCTATAGCACCAAGGAAAATCAACAGTCCAAAGGTAAATATTGGAAATTGCATTAGAAATATCGAAAATCCAATTATTAACAATCCAATTCCAATATTAACGAAGCGTAAGGACGTAGATAATTGATGTGCTATCCCAATAGCTACTCGTTCGATTCCAATTGCAAGCAATACCACAGAAGTAATTACAATGAAAGCGAAAACAGCAGGTCCAATGTAAATAATTATGAATAAAGAAAGTATAACACAAATTGACCCTAAGACAATGCGCAACATTCGGAGCCAAGGGGGAGATTCTTCTAATTTCTGCAACATCTTTCTCACTAGATTCCAATATTTAAGTCCAACGAGAGAAAGTAGCCTAAACGAAATGACTGATAGAAACGATGCTCGAGGACTTCTCTAATGCCTCACACTCATGCACTATCCAAAACCTGAGAGCACTCTTTAGTATAGGCAAAAGTCTGATTATTGTAGTTCAGCTGGCTAGTTAATAAGCAAATTAATTCTGTGAGGAAAAGAATATTGTTCTTTCAGGCTAATTCCTCGGCTGTTATAGGCTTCATCTTAGTTGCAAGGCGCTTCATTCTGATGGCTAGAATCGCACTTACAATTGCCATCGCAGCCCCGATTGCAAAAAGAATATTCCAAGTAATGGGATCCGGGTAGCTTTTCTCGATACTATCAACGGTAATAGGAATTGTAGCTGATGTTATAATTACAGTTGTTATCACCGGACCTATCGCACCTCCTATAATTCTAAGCATATTAGTAGAAGCCGAGGAGATTCCAGTATATTGCGTAGGTGTAAGTCCAATGATGGTGACAATGACCGTGTTTGGTATCATTGCACTAGCTATACCAAAAATAAAGAGGCCAGTATTAATACCTGGTGCTGCAGAGTGGAAAAACAAAAGAATCAAAAATGAAATGGCACTAACTGCTATACCAGGTACTAACAACTTCAAATTATATCCCTTTCTTTTTGCCACCATTATCCCGATTATCGGCCCAAAGATCATGCATGATAGGCCGAAAGCCAACTGTAAAAATCCAGTATGAAGGGGGTCTAATCCTAATCCAGATGGCGGAGGCGAAGCTCCTAACTGTGGTGTACCTGTAATAACGATATATTCTAAAATACCATACATCAACATTATGACGTTTCCAGTTAAAATGGCTTTATTAAACCCTAACTTCAAGTTGACCAACGGCGGTTTTACTCGTTTTTCCACTATTAAAAAAAGTACAAGAGATATAATTCCAATAATAAGGGGCGCTACAAATGCAGTCAAATTGGTGGCAATTGATCCAATAAATGTTATTGCTAAAAGAAAACTGACAATTGTCACAGTCAGCGTTGCAATACCCATATAGTCCATACGTTGCTTCTTAGCCTTGTGGACATCGGGTCGAGGTACTTTGTCAACGTGATCATGCTCATAAATCCTTTTACTTTCATCTGAATGAATGAACCTCCAACATACTAATGTCAAAATTACTGCAATAGGAGCACAGAAATAAAAGTTCCCCTGCCATCCTGCATCAGCAACTACTACCGGTCCCATTACAGCTCCTAACGCCAAGCCGAAGGAATATCCAGCAAGATATATACTCAAACCAATAGGGAACTTGGTTTTTGGAACACCGTCTCTAATTAATTTAGTTGATATCGGGGTACTGGCTATTGCTACTCCCTGAAGTACCCTGAGCCCAAGTAGTGTTGCATAGTTATGAGAAAAAGGTGCCAGGACAGTGCCAACTGAAAAGCATATCATCATCATCATCAGCATTTTCTTGGCTCCAACAATGTCAGATAACCGTCCCATTATCACCGTCATGACAGCTCCACATATCATGTACGCAGTCATCACCCAAGACGCAGAAGTTTCAGAAATATCAAAGTCTTCGGCTACACTCGGAATTGCGGGTCCCATCCCAGTATTAAGATAGACAAACAAAATGATAGTACCAGTTAAAATCAGAATAGTTTTCCAGGCATTAAACGATATTTGCTCTGTAACAGGATGACTTTCTGGTGATGCAGAAGACACATCAGAACTAACAAATCTTTTTGTATTTAAGAGTATAGTCAAATTCAAATTGATACGAACCTGAAAATAGTAATACGATTGATTGGTATACCGATCTTTTTTGCTTTTGACAAGTCCTGATGCTACATCTATAGCAGCACATTGGAGTCCGTAGACAATTAGTTCCTGGCTCTAGTTTCATTAAATTCAATTAGTCGTCTGACCCTCATTATTATCAGATAACTTGTTTTCCCGTAGGATGACCACCGTCATCAAGTTTAGCAAACTCAGGCAATCTTTGCCTATCTTACTTTTTAGATATGTAAGCTCTCTTATTTCAGTGAACACTGTCATAAGTAAGGAAAAATTCGAAATGACACTATCTTATTAGATTTATTTGAAAGTATTGGTGAATACCGTCTTCCCGACTAAGTCTTTTGATTGACCAGGTAGGAATTCAGTTTCCAGTTTGTCAAGTTTACCCTTTCCAATTACTAACTGATTATAGTCCTGATCCTTTGAAGGATACCAGTATAAAAGATTGTTCATCTTATCCCATTTCAATTCATTACTGGTAGACCACACTGTAAATTCAGGAGAGTAATGTATGTCAAAAGGAATATAGATGACCGTCGGTTCCACTGTGAAGACTTTCCCCTTTAGAACAATCGAAGCATATTTTGAATCGATATCAAAAAATATGAGAATAGGTTCTGCTGAGCTTCGCATTGGATATGGGCGTGCAACTGCATCTACATTTCGTGGTTTTCTGTCAGGTCCAAGAAGTGAATAGTTTTCATAATTCCAATTATCCTTGCCATCTTCCGTATTGTATAGATCGTAGTTCCATATAGTGGCATTAAGAAGAAAGGCTTCTATTTGATTATATTGTAGATCCAAATATTCTCTTATCTGCTCTGCCTCTTGGAATGCCCCAAATTCTGTTATAAACGGAATTAGTCCACGTTCAGTGGCTGCCTGAGATAATTGATTAAAAATCACGGGAAATTCGATTTTATAAGTGTAAAGACTTTCAGGGATTTTTACAAATGAGCTGGCAACAGCCAATGTATCGTAGTAATGAAAAGACAGGACACCATTACTACCAAATCTAGAAATTGAGTCTAGGTCACTTGGCAGGTAAGTTTCCAATTTCTTAGTTACGAGTTTCTTATCTACCATTACATTTTTTATAAAGTCCATTTTAAATGAGCTCTTGACATCAAGGGGGGATGCTCCATAACTCACGGGCATACCGCCGCTGTCAGCAGGCATAATCCAATCAACTCTTGGTTCAATAAATATAAAGAGCGCCTTGTCAAACTTTTCAATTTCAGAGTTTACGTTGCGATAATAGTCCATAAGATACTTGGCTTCAAATTCCTTTTTCGGTATAGTACTAGGGTGAGGCTCGTTAAAGGGTTCAACAGCCAAGATGGCTGGATGTCCAAGACCATCATTTAATGATTTGAAGAACTTGACAGTCTGCCCAATAGTTTTCTCTAAATGCGTGCGAACAGGATAGTTTTTAAGACCCTCATCTAAGTTTGTCAAATCATTCTCCCAGAATGATTTCAAGGTCTCTTTTAGGGACTTGTTAATCATATATTTAAATTGCCACTTTTTGTCAGGCTTGGTAGGAGGCTTTGGCTTTTCATGCTCTTCGTCAATCACAATGGCCCAATCAGGGAACCCATCACCACCATATACTTCATTTGCAATATCCTGATGGAAATCTAAAATTACGTAAAGGTTTCTTGCATGCAGCTCGTCAATTATTTCCTTCATGTATTCAAGATATTTCCTTCCCTCTGGCAGTAACTCTTCTAGGTTTGGGTTTGGGCGGGGTTCTATAGCTTTCCATGAAATTAAGAGACGTACAATATTAAACCCAAGGTTTTTCAAAAGATCCAATCCTGTTTTTACCGATTCGATTTCCTTCTTCAAATCAAGTTTGGATATATCATGAACGTCAAGAGGTGCTATTGGAAGATAAGGAGGCATTTTACTTCTTGACCCAAAGTTCACTCCTCTAAATAGAACATATCTTTTCTCTTCATCCCTGAACCAGGATCCGCTCTTCCAAATTCCTTTTCTACCTTCTGCAATAGATTCTTGTTCTACCACAGACCCTCTTGTTAGAGCTTCGGCTCCGTGTCTTTGTGAAAGTGCCTTGCGCCTGCCCCTTAGTCCTGCTAATATTATTTGTATTCCACTTACAGCTAGGGCTATAATAGTCATGACAAGAAGAAGCACTACGCCAAGTTTCGGATATACCAAGACCAATATAGCCAAAGACGTAATCAATAATCCTAACGCAATGGAAGAGACATCGTATGATTCTTCTTCCTTCTTTTTCAAACCGGTGACTATTCTTATGACACCATTAGCTAGTAAACCAAAGCCGAGAAAGATGATAAGCCATTTTGTGGCAAATTCCGGATAGAAGAAACCTGATCCAATATAAATAATGAGACCCACACCTACACCTATATTGAGCAAGCGAGATGATCTTTTGACACCCTTCGCTAGTAATCCACTAGCCAGCCTCTCTGCTCCAAGTGTTATTAAGCCAATTCCAGCCAAAAATAGCCAGATGTAGGCTCCAGCTGGAGTTTCAATGCCATAAAAGAGAATCACACCAGAAAGAAGTAAACATAAACTGCCAACAGCAATCTGCAAACCCCAAAACCACGAGGATTTTGAGCCACTTTTGGATATCTCCATATTCATACGTACGTCTTAATTGACCAAATATAAAGCAATTATTCAAAGTTAAGAGACCTCCTAAGAGATCCTTTCGCATAACTCAGCGGAGTGTCTTCTATTGGTTTAGCATCTTTTGGAAGATATCCTGAAATGGTTCCCAGGTAACCTGAAATTCTGAAAATGTATACAGATTTACCACGCTTTATTCAAAGATTTAGAAATAAGTCCGTATATGAGCAATAATAAGATGGTAATGATCTTAGATTATTACATAACCTTAATTACGCTCGTAATTGACGCAGCAGCCGGACTTGTCATAGGAATATCTGCTATTTTAGCATTTGTTTCTTTTTTAAAGCACTTGAAGATGAAGAAAGAGGACCTAACAATGTACTGGGGAACAATAAGAGAACGATTAGCCAGAGGATTGCTGCTAGCACTCGACTTAGAAATAGGTAGTGACATATTGAAGACTATCCTCGTCCCCTCATTCACCGAGCTGATAATACTTGCAGTAGTTGTTGCAATACGAATTACTCTAAGCTGGTCACTTTCAAAAGAAATTGAAGGACATGCAGGAGATATGGCCAAATCAAAAGATTTGCAAGATTCGAGATAACATAAAACAAAATGCTAAAAGTTGAAACAAGACTTGTTGGATAAACATTAGATATCATTTCAGGATACGGTAAAGTTTCTTATGACTGCAGTACGAAATATTATCTGATTCTACCACTAAAATATATGGCAATTGAAAATTGACGCGGTTTACAAATCAAGAATAAAGAAATGCTTCGAGTAATTATGGTATTGCCAGATGTACGGGAACCTATTTAACCGGCGTAAGAGAATAGGTGTTACTAACAAGTAGTGGAAAATATTATTGAATAGCAACGGAAAAAACATGATACCGGTTAAAGAGAGGGCCTTGGTTTTTCAGGGAGGAGGATCTCTAGGAGCCTATGAAGCAGGGGCATATAAGGCACTTTATGAATTTCTTTCTAAGAAGGATGAAACAGAGGGAAAAGGGAAAAAATCAACCTTTGATATTATCGCGGGTACATCGATAGGTGCTATGAATGCTGCAGTCTTGACAAGCTACGTTACAGAAAATGGGACATACGAAGGTTCAGCGGAAAAACTTATCGATTTCTGGAAATATTTGTCTGCGAACTCGATGGTAGATTCTAATCCATGGTTTAGGCCCTGGTGGGATTACTTTCAGAGTATTAATAGGCTTGCTGGATCATCAGAAGCAATCAGACGCTACTATTCAGCAAAGGAATTTGCTTTACTCGGAGCGCCAAATGTATTTTCTCCCCTTGCACCAAAATTCGACTTCAAGTTTTTTGATTTGTATAACACTTGGTTTCGATTTAGCAATAAGCCCTTAAAGAGAACTTTGGAAAAATTTGCTAAATTTCCTATAGCAACTAACCATGAGAAAAGTCAACCAAGGCTATTACTGTTATCGGTTGACGTAGCTGATGGTTTGCCAGTTACATTTGACAGTTACACTCAGGAAGATGGTTCGAGGAAGACAGAATATGGTGGATATATTAGGACACAAGACAATAGTGAGATAGGTTTTGAGCATGTGATCCGATACGATAAAGGGATCACCTCGGATCATGTTATGGCAAGCGGATCCTACCCGGTAAATTTTGATTATGCTTCACTAGAAGTTGAAAGCTATGATCCTAACGAAAGTAAAGCCGTTATAAAAAGCGAAATTAGTAACGGGAGTAATATGAGTAAGAATCATGGCTCTTCTTCCGCTAAACAATACAAGAAGGAGATACGATCCTTTTGGGACGGAGGGTTGATGAGCAATACTCCTCTATCGCAACTTATATTATTCCACAGGAAGTATTGGTACAAAGTTAGAGGACTGAAGGAGAAGGTTCCCTCTCTGGCCGTATGTATAGTCAACGTACATCCTTCAAAACAAGCACATATTCCTACTGATCATGATGGGGTTGTAAATAGAAATAATGACATTACCTTCTCCGACCGCAGTCGGAGAGAAGAAGAAGTGTTACTGCTAATATCTGATTACGTAGATCTCGTGCGAGACTTAATTAAGACTGCAAAAGACAATGGCGTTAAGGATAATGTCATCACAGGATTGTTGAACCAGCAAACCAAGTACCATGGTCAGGTCTTAAAGCCCCGACGATACAGAGATATCGTTGAAGGAAGATTTGACATAGATAGGATTATAAGAATAGAGAGAAGAAATGATGAAAATACGATTTCTGACAAAACATTTGATTTCTCTTGTGGAACTATTAATAAGCTACTGAATGATGGTTATGAAGACACGCTCAATGTTCTAGGCACTCTCAAGACCTAAGAATTTTCATATTCTACCTCCATAAGTATGTAGTATTTTTCCAGAAAAATAGAATATTACTATAGAATAGTATAAATATCCAAAGACTAGAGGAGATAATATTGTCTATAGAAAAAAGTTCGGCGTGGGTTAGATTTGCACAAATAGGTCTAGGTATTATCGTTGTTATATTATCAATTTATGCTCTTGCATATCCAGGAGCTACGTTTGTTTCCTTAGTATATATTCTTGGCATAATTTTAATTATTGTAGGTATTGAGAAGATTATCGCTGGAATTTTCCTTCCTATCAAGGGTAAAGGGGCTTCTATAGGTCTCGGTATACTTGTGCTCATATTTGCAGGTCTTGTGATTGCATTTCCAGGATTTGCTACATGGATGATAACGGTCTTCCTTGGCATTGCACTTCTCTTTGGCGGTGGTGCAAGTATAGCTGAGGCGTTCTCAGGAAAGGAATCTGGGTGGAGGAAAGCTTTCCTTTTTGGAGTAGGTATATTGTTAATAGCTATAGGAATCACGGTCCTTGTGTCTCCTGTCTTTGGTGCACAATTTGCAGGATTTATCGTAGCAATAGGACTATTGATAGCAGGAATCCAGATGATCGTAGCAGGTGCCACAGGCAGAAAACTGCACTTAGGGTCTGAAAGCCTACATAAGTAAAAGTAGGCAAGAGGC
>Ga0070676_10001760_pt1 | contig 11011 bp, 1 predicted proteins | sample KBSM53metaG_FD_64667 | JGI IMG/M metagenome (GOLD analysis project Ga0070676, IMG submission 64667) | Miscanthus rhizosphere microbial communities from Kellogg Biological Station, Michigan, USA - KBS M5-3 metaG | ecosystem: Host-associated > Plants > Roots > Rhizosphere > Soil ...
GCGTCGAGCGAGCCCTCGGCCGAGCCGGCGCCGATCAGGGAGTGGATCTCGTCGATGAAGACGATCAGCTCCTTGCTGTCCTTGAGCTCCTTCAGGATCCCCTTCAGGCGCTCCTCGAACTGGCCGCGGTACTTGGTGCCGGCCACGATCAGGGAGAGGTCGAGCGCCATGATCCGCTTGTTGGCCAGAAAGATCGGCACCCGGCCCTCGATGATGCGCTGGGCGAGGCCCTCGACGATCGCGGTCTTGCCCACGCCTGGCTCGCCGAGCAGGATCGGGTTGTTCTTGGTGCGGCGGGAGAGGATCTGGATGATGCGGTCGACCTCTTCCTCCCGGCCGATCAGGGGGTCGAACGACTGCTCGGCGGCGAGCGCCGTCAGGTCGCGGCCGTACTCGGAGAGGAACGGGAGCTCTTTCTTCTGCTGGGACGCCTCGCGCTCCTTGGCGATCGCGAGCACCTCCTCACGCACCGTGTAGACGTCGAATCCGTGCTGGGCCAGGATGCGCATCGCGGTGCACCCCTCCACTCGCAGGATGCCGATCAACAGGTGCTCGGAGCCGACCGTCGCATGGAGCATGCTCTCGGCCTCATGCGAAGCGTAGGCCAGGATCTTTTTCGATTCTTCGGAAAGAGGCAGCTCGGCGGTCGAGGAGATCCGTTCGACGAAGACCCGCTCGCCTTCGATCTCCCGGCGGATGTCCTCCGGCTTCACCTGGAAGCGGCGGAAGATCTCGCTCACCGTCTCCTCCCCTTCCCGGAGAATCCCCAAGAGGATGTGCTCGGACTCGATGACCCGGCTGCCCAGCTTGCTGGCTTCGTAGCGGGCGAAGAAGAGAGCTCGGCGGGCCTTCTCGTTGTACTTCTCAAACATTTTGTTCGACCTCTCGTGACGACCGGCGCGCTGCAAGGCACCCCCGGGCGGGGTGCGAGAAAAGCCGCGGTGCGTCTTGTTTCAAGCAACCGGATTCTACCACGCCGTCACCTCTCCCGAGGCGATCGGACCGGGTAACGATCACGGCCGGGAGTCCGGTTCCTACCGGGATGAAGCGCCCGGCGGCCAGGCAAAATTCCCGCTCGGTGGAACCTCCCGGCGGCCGCCGCGTGTCCGGTTTTCAGTACGGAGGGTGCGCTTCCCCATCCAGCCGGTGGCTGGAGAGCGGCCGCGCCGGGTCCGCCACGAGGTCCGCGAGGAGCCGCCGGTAGAGCCCGAGGAAGCGGGCGACCGTCTCCCGCTCGAACAGGCCGGTGCGGTAGCTCGCCGCGGCGAGCAGGTCGCGGGGTCGCTCGCTGACGATCAGGATGAAGTCGCGGTTCGCCATCCCCGAGCCGGCCTCCTCGAAACGCAGGGAGAGCCCCCCCGTCCCCGCCGCGGTGGCGGCCGGCGCGTTCTGCAGCACGAAGCCGAGCGGGAAGAGGTCGTTGTGCCCCGCCTCCCGGCCCGTCTCCGCGCTCAGGTCCCGGAGCAGCTCGGTGAAGGGGAGGTCCTGGTGGGCGTAGGCCCCCAGGGTGGTGGCGCGCACCCGGCGGACGATCTCCAGAAAGCCCGGGTCCCCCGACAGGTCGGTGCGCAGGATCAGCACGTTGGTGAACAGCCCCAGGAGCCCCTCGATCTCCACCCGGTTCCGGTTGGCGATGTTGGTGGTGAGGGCGAGGTCCCGCTCGCCGGTCAGCAGGTGCAGGAAGACCTTGAAGCCCGCCAGCAGGACCATGAACAGGGTCGCGCCCTCGCGCCGCGCCAGGGCCCGGAGCCCGGCCGTCAGCTCCTCGGGCAGGACCGCAGCCTCGTGGGCGCCCTTGAAATCCGCAGCCTCCGGGTGGTCGGCCGGCAGGCGGAAGACCTTGCGGTAGCCCGCCAGCTGACCGCGCCAGTACTCCCGCTGATCGTCCAGCGGCTTGCCTTCGAGGCGGTTGCGCTGCCACCAGGCATAGTCGCCGTACTGCACCGGCGGCTCCGGAAGGGAGGGAGCGACCCCGGCGCTGAAGTCCCGGTAGAGGAGGCCCATCTCCCGGAAGAAGACCCCGTGCGACCAGCCGTCGTGGATGCCGTGGTGGATCACCAGATGGAAGACGTGCTCGTCCGCGGACGCCCGGACCAGCGCCGCCACCACGAGCGGACCGGCCTCGAGATCGAGCGGGACCCGGCCCAGCAGGGCGCCGGCCCGCCTCTCCTCCACCCGGAGCGCCTCCCCGGGGAGACCCGAGAGGTCGATGACGGCGAGGGGCAGGGTCCAGTCCGGATGGACGATCTGGACCGGCCGGCCCGCCACCTCGGCGAGGGTGGTGCGCAGGATCTCGTGCCGGCGGGCGATCTCCCGCAGCCCGCTCGCCAGGGCCGCCACGTCCAGCGGTCCGTTCATGCGGACGGCGGTCGCGGTGTTCGACACCGCCGTGCCCGCCACCGCGCGGCGGCGGAGCCAGTGCCGCTCCAGGGCGAAAGAGAGCGGCGGCGGCTCGTCGCGCGGCGCGCGGGTGATCCGGGGGAGGTCGGCGGCCGCGGTGCGCCACTGGACGGCCTCCACCTCGCGCGCGAAGCGGGCCACGGTCGGCGCCCCGAACAGCGCGCGCAGGGGCAGGTCGACGCCCAGGGTCTCGCGGACCCGGGAGAGGACCTGGGTGCCGAGCAGCGAGTGGCCGCCCAGGGCGAAGAAGTCCTGGCCGGTCCCCACCCTCTCCAGGCCGAGGACCTGGGCCCAGATCATCGCCACGACCTCCTCGGCCGGGGTCCGCGGCGCGCCGTCCCCCTCCCCGGCGGCGGACCGCTCGGGGACGATCCCGGCGAGGGCCCGGCGGTCCACCTTGCCGTTGGGGGTCAGCGGCAGGACTTCCAGGCGGACGAACAGGGAGGGCACCATGTACTCGGGGAGCCGGGAACCGAGCCCGGCCCGCAGCCCGTCCTCCAATCCGGCTTCCCCCGCCACGTAGCCGGCCAGGAAGCGCGAGCCGGGAGTGTCCTCGCGGACCAGGACGGCGGCCCCCCGTACCCCGGGACAGGCCTCCAGGACCGCCTCGATCTCCCCCAGCTCGATCCGGAAGCCGCGGACCTTGACCTGATGGTCGACGCGGCCGAGGAACTCCAGCTCGGCGTCCTGTCGGAAGCGCACCAGGTCCCCGGTGCGGTAGGCGCGCGCGCCGGGCTCGCCGAACGGATCGGGGACGAACTTCTCGGCGGTCAGCGCCGGCCGCCCGAGATAGCCGCGGGAGAGCCCGGCTCCCGCCAGCCAGAGCTCCCCGGCCACGCCCAGGGGAACCGGGCCACCACGCCGGCCGACCACGTACCCCTGAGTCCCCGGCAGCGGGCGGCCGATCGCGGGGGCCCGCTCCTCGTTCCGGGGCACCAGGGCCACGGTGGAGTAGGTGGTGTCCTCGGACGGACCGTACAGGTTGAGCACCCGCTCGACCGTGCCGGACTCGTACAGCCGCCCGGCGAGGACGCCCGGCACCGGCTCGCCGCCGAGTCCGACCACCCGCACCGAGGGGGGAATGGAGCGCGCGCGGACCAGCTCGGCCGCCGCGGAGGGGACCATGGTGGCGATCCGGACCTCGGCGGCGGCCGGGAGCGACGGCAGCTCCAGGGCGTTCTCCGCCAGGATCAAGCGGCCCCCCAGGGCGAGCGGGACGAAGATCTCGAACACCGAGACGTCGAAGCAGACCGAGGTCGAGACCAGCACGCCCGACAGCTCCTCGTCGGAGAAATGGGCGCGGCCCCATTCGGCCAGCCCCACGGCGCTGTGGTGCTCGATGGCCACCCCCTTGGGGCGGCCGGTCGAGCCGGAGGTGTAGATGATGTAGGCGAGGTTGTCCGGCGCAACCCCCGCGTCCGCGGGGAATTCCGCGTCCGGGATCTCCCCGGCGCCCAGGTCGAGCACGGCCGGACCGGTGGCCCCGGGGGGGGCCTCGGAAGACAGACCGCCGCGGGTGATCAGCACCGTGGCCCCCGAGTCCTCCTGCATGAAGCGCTGGCGGTCGGCGGGGTAGGCGGGGTCGATCGGCACATAGGCGCCGCCGGCCGCCAGCACGCCGAGCAGGGAGGCGATCAGGTCGGGCGAGCGCTCCAGGCAGACCGCCACCCGCATCTCGGGGCCCACCCCCAGGGCGCGCAGCCGGCGGGCAATCCCCCCGGCCCGCGCGGCCAGCGCGGCGTAGGTCCACTCGCGGGTGCCGTGCACCAGGGCCACGGCCTCCGGGGTCCGCGCCGCCTGGGCGGCGAACAGCTCGTGCAGACAGGCCTCCCGGCCGGCCGCCGCGGGCGCCGTGTCGTTCCACTCCAGCAGGACCTGCTGGCGCTCGCCCGGGAGCAGCGCCGGCAGCTCGCCGAGCCTCGGGTCCCCCTCGCCGCCGAACGCCGTCAGCAGGGCCGCCAGGCGTTCCAGCAGGCGGGTGACCTCCACCCCCTCGAAGCGCTCCGGGTCGTACAGGATCGTGAGCGTCAGCGGGCTCCCCGGCCCGCCGGGGATCACCACCACGTTGAGGGGATAGTTGGTGCTGGTGACGGCCGTCTCCTCCCGGATCGCGAGCCCTCCGGGCAGGCCGGCGGTCTCCCCCGGCACCACGGCGTTCTCGAAGACCAGGATGTGGTCGAACAGCGCGACTCCGGCCGGCAGGGAGCTCCAGCGCTGCACCTCGGTCAGGGGCGAGTGCTCGTAGCGGCGGGTCTCCGCCTGGCGCGCCTGGAGGGCGGCGAGCCACTCCCAGAGCCGCAGCCCGGGGTCCACCTCCAGCCGCATCGGCAGCGTGTTGATGAACAGGCCGACGATCGACTCGACCCCGGCGAGATCGGCGGGCCGGCCGGCCACGGTGGTGCCGAAGACCACGTCCCCGCGGCCGGTCGCCTGCGCCAGTACCAGGGCCCAGGCCCCCTGCGCCAGGGTGTTGAGGGTCAGCCGCCGCCGCCGGGCCGCCTCGCGCAGGGCGGTGGCCAGGGGGGCGGGCAGCGGCAGCTCCCGGCGGCGCGAGGCGCGGCCGGCCGCCTCTCTCGCCTCGCCGGCGATGAAGGTGGGGGCGTCGAAGCCGGCCAGGGCCCCGCGCCAGAAGGACTCCGCCTCGTCGAGCGGCTGCCGCTGCAGCCAGGCCACATACTCCCGGAAGCCGCGCGGCGCGGCCAGCCGGGGTTCCCGGCCTGCCGCGAACGCCGCGTAGGCGGCGAACAGCTCCTGGAGCAGCAGGCCCTGGGACCAGCCGTCCACCACGATGTGGTGGGTGGTCCACACGAGCTGGTGCCGGTCCGGGGCGAGCGCGAACAGGGCGAGGCGGGTCAGCGGCGGCGCCGAGAGGTCGAACCCCCGCCGCCGGTCGGCTTCCAGGAAGGTGGCCAGGCGGCTCCGCCGCTCCTCTTCGCCGAGGCCGCTCCAGTCCTCGTGCCGCACCTCCAGGCCGGCCTGCCGGTGGACGACCTGGAGGGGCTTCTCCAGGTCGTGCCAGAAGAAGGCCGTGCGCAGCACCTCGTGCCGCTCGACCATGGAGCGCCAGGCCCGCTCGAAGGCGGGCACGTCCAGGGGCCCCTCCAGCCGCAGGTTCTGCTGCAGGAGATAGACCCCCGAGCCGGGGGCGTAGAGGCTGTGGAAGAGCATCGCCTGCTGCATCGGCGACAGCTCGTAGATCTGTTCGACGTGCTCGGAGCTCATCTCCGCTGAAGCTCTCCCTTGCTCATGAGTTGAAGGTGGACTGGAAGGAAACCAGACGCCCGGCACCTGCTCAAGGTGCGGCCGGGGGGCGAAAACGAGCCGCCCCTTCCGGAACGGCCGGACGGGCCAGCCTCGCCCTCAGCGCCTCGGCGAGGACGCGGACGCCGGGCTCGGCGAACATGGTGACGTGGTTGCCCGGGACCTCCAGGGCGTCGGCCGGAGAGCCGGTGACGGCGCTCCAGCCGAGGTCGGCCGGGACGCCGGCGGGGCGCGCGGCGGCGCGGATCACGGTGAGCGGCCCCGGGTACGGTCCCGGTCGGTAGGAGCGGTAGGCGCGCACGCCGGCCCGGTAGACGCGCAGGAAGCGCCGGACCTGTCCGGCCGTGTCCTCCGAGTGCATCAGGCCGGAGCTCCGGAGACGGTCCGCGAAGAGGCGGATCTGCTCCTCGGCCGGGTGCCCGGCGAGATCCCCGAGGCCCAGGCCGAGGTCCACGCCGCGCAGTCCCTGGAAGTAGCCGGCGGCCACCAGGAGCTGGTGCGACGGGTCGGTCTCGTCTTCCAGCAGCGGGTTCGCCTCCAGCCCCTCCGTCCAGCCCGGGCCGGTGTCCATCACCGCCAGCAGGGCCGTCTCTTCCCCCTGCTCCCGGAGCTGGCGCGCCATCTCGAAGGCCACGAGGCCGCCGAGGGACCAGCCGCCCAGCCGGTAGGGGCCGGCGGGCTGGAGGGCGCGGATCTCGGCGAGGTACTCGCCCGCCATCGCCGCGATGCTGGAGAGGGGCTGGCGCTCGTCCTCCAGGCCCGGGGCCCGCAGGGCGTAGAAGGGCTGCTCCGACCCCAGCAGCCGCGCCAGGGGGAAGAACCCGAGGACGTCGCCGCCGACCGGGTGGACGCAGAAGAACGGCGGCCGCGCTCCCGGGCCCCCGGGGGTGATCTCCACCAGCGAGCGCGGTCCGGCCTCTCCGTCCTCCAGTCCGGCGCGCTCGATCTCCTCCAGGATCACCTCCTCGATCATCAAGGCCATGCGCTCGAGCGTCGGCTCCTCGAACAGCCGGCGCAGGGGGACCTCGACCTCGAAGGCCTGGCGCAGCCGGTAGAGGAGCTGGGGGAGCAGCAGCGAGTGGCCGCCGAGGGCGAAGAAGTCGTCGTGAGCGCCCACCTGCCCGACGCCGAGCAGGTCGCGCCAGATCCCGGCCAGGATCTCCTCGGAGTCGGTGCGCGGGGCCACGAACTCCGCCGTTCCCCGGTCCTGCGCGGAGGGCGCCGGGAGAGCCCGGCGGTCGACCTTGCCGCCCGGGGTGAGGGGGAGCGTCTCCAGGGCGACGAAGTTGGCGGGCACCATGAAGTCGGGGAGCCGGCCGGCGAGGAAGGTCCGCAGGTCCTGGGCGGCCGGCGCCTCCCCCGGGCGCGGGACCACGTAGGCCGCCAGGCGGCGGTCCCCGGGCCGGTCCTCCCGGGCCGTGACCACCGCCTCGGCCACCGCGGGGTGCTCCGCGAGGGCGGCCTCGACCTCGCGCAGCTCCACCCGGAAGCCGCGGATCTTGACCTGCTGGTCGATGCGGCCGAGGAACTCGAGATCGCCCGCCGCGGTCCGCCGCACGAGGTCCCCCGTGCGGTAGAGGCGCGCTCCGGGCCATCCGCCGAAGGGATCGGGCAGGAAGCGCTCAGCGGTGAGGTCCGGCCTCCCGGCATAGCCGCGGGCCACGCCGGCGCCGCCCACCCAGAGCTCGCCGGGGAATCCGGGCGGGGCGAGCCCCAGGGCCGGGTCGAGCACCCAGGCCTGGACGCCGCGCACCGGGGCGCCGATCGGCACCTCGGCCGCCGGATCGAACGGGCCGGCGGAGAGGTCGGCGCGGGTGGCCACGATGGTGGTCTCGGTGGGACCGTAGGTGTTGAACAGCCGCGCGCGGGACGGCGCCAGCTCCCGCCAGGCCGCCACCCGCTCGGGGAGCGCCCGCTCGCCGCCGAGGACGACCAGCCGCAGCGCCTCCGGCAGCGGCAGGGCCGACTGCGCGAGGCGGTCCACCAGTCCGTGCCAGAAGGCGGTGGGTAGGTCGAGCACGGTGACCCCGCGCTCGCCGCAGGCGCGCAGGAAGTCCTCGGTGGAGCCGAGCATGGCGTCGTCGCGCAGCACCAGGGCGGCGCCCGCGGACAGGCAGGGGTAGATCTCCTCGGCGCTGGTGTCGAAGCTGATCGAGGCGAACTGGAGCACCCGGTCGGCGGGACTCAAGGCGTGCTCGCCGCGGAAGGCCTCGACGTAGTTGGCCAGGGCGCCGTGCGGCACCATCACCCCCTTGGGCCGGCCGGTGGAGCCGGAGGTGTAGATCAGGTAGGCGAGGCTCTCCGGCGGGAACGGGACGTCCACCGGGACGTTCGGGGGCACCGCCGGAGCGCTGGCGAGCGCCGCCAGATCGACGGTCCGCGGGGCGCGCGCCGCGAGACCCGGCAGCCGCTCCAGCACGGCGGAGGTGGAGACCAGGGCCGCCGCCCGGGAGTCCTCCAGGATGTAGGCGAGCCGCTCCTCGGGATAGGTGGTGTCGAGCGGGACGTAGGCCGCCCCGGCCGCGAGGACCGCCAGGAGGGCGGCCACCAGGTCCGGCGAGCGCTCCAGGGCGACGCCGACCACCGACTCCGGTCCGATCCCGAGGCCGGCCAGGTGACGGGCCAGGCTCCGGACCCGGGCGTCCAGATCGGCGTAGGAGACGACCGAGCCGCCGTGGATCACTGCCGGGGCCTCCGGCGTCCGGACCGCCTGTTCCGCGATCCGGCGGTGCACCGGCACGAAGGCGGTCTCCTCCGGGGCGGGACCGCCGGCGAGGATCCCGGCGCGCTCCCCGTCGCTCAGCAGGTCGACCTCCCACAGGCGCCGCCCGGGATCGGCCACGGCGGCGGCCAGGAGGCGCCGGTAGCGCTCCAGCAGGCGGACCATGTTGGCCTCGTCGAAGAGGCGGCCGTTGTAGGTGAGCGCGGCCGAGAGCGACTCGTCGCCCGACTCGGTGAGGGTCAGGCCCACCTCGAAGATCGCGTTGCCCAGGTCGGCCCCCTGGTGCTCGGCGGAGAAGGTGGAGAAGGAGAGCCCGCCCGCCACCATCTCCTGCCGGGGCAGGTTCTGCATCAGGAACATCACCTGGAACGGGGCCGTCCGCCCGGCGTCGCGCTCCCAGCCGGCGCCCTGCAGCACGGCCTCCAGGGGGAGGTCCTGGTGGGCGAAGGCCCCGAGGGCGGTCTCGCGGGCGCGCGCCACCAGCTCCCGGAAGGCGGGGTCGCCGGAGGTGTCCGAGCGCAGCATCAGGGTGTTGAGGAAGAAGCCGATCAGCCCCTCGGTCTCGACCCGGTTGCGGTTGGCGATGGGGGCGCCCAGGAGCAGATCCTCCTGCGCGGTGGCCCGCGTGAGCAGGGCGTTCCAGCCGGCCAGCAGCGTCATGTAGAGCGAGGCCGACTCGCGGCGCGCCAGGGCCTTGAGGCCGCGCGCCAGCTCCGGGGGGAGGACCTCGGAGACGGCCAGCAGCTGGAAGCCCTGGCCCGCGGAGCGCCGTCGGTCGGCCGGCAGCAGCAGGGCCGGGGGGCTGCCGCCCAGGCGCTCCCGCCACCAGCCCAGCTCGGCCGCCAGGATCTCGCCGGACAGCGCCCGGCGCTGCCAGACCGCGAAGTCGGCGTACTGGACGGGGAGGGGCGGGAGGTCCGGGGTCCCGCCGGTGGCGAAGGCCTGGTAGAGGGCCGCCAGCTCGCGGATGAGGACCCGCCAGGACCAGCCGTCCGAGACGATATGGTGGAAGACGAGCACGAGGGCGTGGTCGTCCTCCCCGAGGGCGATCAGGGCGGCCCGCAGCAGCGGCCCGGCCGTGAGGTCGAACGGCCGGCTGCTCTCGGCGCCCGCGACGCGCTCCAGCCCGGCCTCCCGCCCGGCTTCCGGCAGGGAGCGGAGGTCGAAGCGCGCCAGGGGGAACGGGGCCGGCGGGAGCACGGCCTGGACGGGGCTGCCGCCGGCGAGCCGGAAGACCGTGCGCAAGGTCTCGTGCCGGGCCGCCAGCGCGTCGAAGGCGCGCTCCAGGGCCGCGGCGTCGAGCGGCCCCCGCAGGCGCACGGCGAACGGCAGGTTGTAGGCCGTGCTGGCCGGATCGATCTGCTGCAGGAACCACATGCGCTCCTGGGAGAAGGAGAGCGGCAGCTCGTCGCGCCGCGCGTCCCGGGGGAGCGGGACGAGGGGCGGCAGGCGCAAACCTTCCCGCTCCTCGCGGGCGGCCTCGACGGCGCGGGCGAGGGCGCGGACTGTGGGGGCCTCGAAGAGGCGCTGGAGGGGGAGCTCGACGCCGAGGGCACCGCGGATGCGCGACATCACCTGGGTGGCGAGCAGGGAGTGGCCGCCGAGGTCGAAGAAGCCGTCCCCGGCGCCCACCCGCTCCACGCGCAGCACCTCGGCCCAGATGCCCGCCAGCAGCTCCTCGACCGGCCCCTCGGGAGCCACGTAGGCCGTTCCCTCGGCAACGCCGGCGGGAGCGGGCAGGGCCCTGCGGTCGACCTTGCCGCTGGGGGTGAGCGGGAAGGCGGTCAGGGGCACGAAGGCCGCCGGGAGCATGTAGTCCGGCAAGGTCTGCTGGAGGAAGGTCCGCAGCTGCGAGCCGGCGGCCTCCTCCGCGACCAGGTAGGCGACCAGCCGCGGGCCGGCGCCGTCGTCGCGGGCGACGACCACGGCCTGGGACACGGCGGGGTGGCGGGCGAGGGCGGCCTCGATCTCCCCCAGCTCGATGCGGTAGCCGCGGACCTTGACCTGGAAGTCGATGCGGCCCAGGAACTCCAGCTCTCCTTCGGGACGATGGCGGACCAAGTCGCCGGTGCGGTAGACCCGGGCGCCGTTCTCCTCCGAGAACGGATCGGGGATGAAGCGCTCGGCGGTCAGGCCGGGCCGGCCGAGGTAGCCGCGGGCCACGCCGTCGCCGCCGATCCAGAGCTCCCCGGCCACGCCCACGGGCACCAGGGCGCCCGCGGGGTCCACGACGTGGAAGCGGGTGTTGGCGACCGGGGTGCCGAGGGTCACCGGCCCGTCCCCCTCCCGGACCTGTCCGGCGGCGGACCAGACGGCGGTCTCGGTGGGTCCGTAGACGTTCCACAGGGCGCCCACCCGCTCGCTCAGGGCCGCGGCGAGGTCGCGCGGCAGGGCCTCGCCGCCGCACAGGGCGGCGATCCCGGGATCGCCGGTCCATCCGGAGTCGACCAGCATCCTCCAGGTGGCGGGGGTGGCCTGGACCAGGGTGGCGCCGCAGGAGGCGAGCCGGGCGGAGAGGAGCGCGCCGTCGGTGGCCTCCTCGCGGCCGATCATCTCGACGCGGGCGCCGGCGAGCAGGGGGAGCCAGATCTCCAGGCCGGCGATGTCGAAGGTGACGGTGGTCAGGGC
>Ga0070676_10001781_pt1 | contig 10970 bp, 12 predicted proteins | sample KBSM53metaG_FD_64667 | JGI IMG/M metagenome (GOLD analysis project Ga0070676, IMG submission 64667) | Miscanthus rhizosphere microbial communities from Kellogg Biological Station, Michigan, USA - KBS M5-3 metaG | ecosystem: Host-associated > Plants > Roots > Rhizosphere > Soil ...
TTTTCGTGTCTTTCGTGCTTTCGTGTCTTTCGTGGCTTCCCAGCGCCGCAATCTCAGGCGCCCAGCTTCGTCGCTTCGATCCCCAGCAGCCGCGCGGCGTTGCGCCAGCGGATGCCCTCTCGCTGTTCATCGGTCACGGGCAGCTTGTCGATCGCTTCCAGCATCAGCGGGATGCTGCCGATCTGGTGGGGATAGTCGCTGCCGGCGAGGATGTGATCGGCGCCGGCGAAATCGATCGCCAGCTTCAGCGCGCCCTGGTTGAAGTTCACGGTGTCGTAATAGAACTCCTTCAAGTACGTGCTCGGCGGGCGCTGGATGTTGGCGCGGCAGTCCTTGAAATTGTGGAAGCCGCGATCGAGGCGTTCGACCAGATACGGGATCGTGCCGCCGAGATGGCACAGCGCCCACCTGATCTTCGGGAACCGCTCCGCCACCCCGGCAAACACCAGCGACGCCGCCGCCAGCGTCGTGTCGTAGAGAAAGCCGACCAGCGGCATCAGCCAGTACTCCTGCATCATCTCCACGTTCACCGGGTGCGCCGGGTGGATGTAGAGCACCGCGCCGATGTCGTTCGCCGCTTCGTAGATCGGCCAGAACCGCCGATCGCTCAGCGCCACGCCGTTGATGTTGCTGAAGAGCATCGCCCCGCGCATGCCCAGCTCGCCGGTGGCGCGTTGAAACTCTTTCAGCGACGCTGCCGGATCGTTCAGCGGCAGGGTGGCGAGCGCGGTGAAATGGCGTCCCCGCGTCTCGATCGCCTCCTTGAACTCGTCGTTGACCATCGCCGCCAGCCGCACCGCGGCCGCCGGCTCCTCGACGTGCGTGCCCGGCGTGGTCAGCGTCACCACCTGCATCGTCACGCCGTGGCGATCGAGCACCTCCTCGCGGTAGGCCAGGTCGCGATGCCCGCGGACCGCGATGTTGTAGTCGCCCGGGTAGTGCAGGTTGGGGTTGCCGTCGCTATCGACGGTCACGCGGACGCTGCTCTCCCCCGACTGCAGCGCCTTCATGTATCTCGGCGGGTAGTAATGATTGTGGAAGTCGATCACGGGCATCGAGGCGTCTCCAGACGAAGTAAACCGGCAGACCGGCAGCGACCAGCGCGAGGCCGGTGGCGCTCTCGCGCGGATCGGTCGCGATCTGGTTGAGGACGATGGCGAAGCAGACGAGCGCGAAGAGCAGCGGCGTGACCGGAAAACCCCACGCGCGAAACAGGACCTGTCCGGCTGAAGCCGGACGCCGCAAGCGGCGGCGCAGCGCGATCGTGCCGAGCGCCAGCGCGGCGAAGAAGATCCATTCGGTGTAGATCACCCGCGACACGATCACCCCGTAGGTGCCGGTGAGAACCAGGAGCGACGACCAGACCGCCTGCATCGCAATCGCGAGATACGGCGTCCGATGCCGCGGGTGCAGCGCGCCCATCCACGCGAACAGCAGGCCGTCCTGCGCCATCGCGTAGTAGACGCGCGGCCCGGCCAGGACAATGCCGCTCATCGCGCCGAACGACGAGACGATCACCAGGATCGAGATCGCCGACGCGACGCCGGCGCCGGCGGTCGCCAGCGTCGCGTCGTAGGCGATGTGCGTCGACGCCAGCACGCGATCGAACGGCAGCACCAGCAGGTAGGCGCTGTTCAGCGCGAGATACACGATTACCACCACGGAGGTGCCGAGCATCAAGGCCCGCGGAATCGTCCGCTCCGGATCGCGCGTCTCCTCCGCCGCGTAGGTCACCATGTGCCAGCCGCCGAAGGCGAACAGGCCGGCGACCAGCGCGCGCAGGAAGCCGCGCGGCTCGACGCCGCCGAGCGCCGCCGGCGCCGCGAGCGTGCCGGCGCCGAAGAGGATCGCGAGCAGGACCGCGATCGCCGCGAGCTTGGTGATGGTCAACGCCGTCTGCACCGCGCTGCCGGGCCGGACGCCGAAGTAGTTGATCGCGGAGAGGACGAGGATGCCGCCGACGGCAACCAGCCGGATGCCGATGTCCGAGAGCGGCACGATCGTCGCCGCGTAGCGGCCGAAGACCATCGCAATCGCCGCGATGATCCCCGAATGCATGCTCCAGAACATCGCCCAGCCCCACAGAAAACCGGCGGCGGGCGAGAACATCTCGCGCAGGAAGACGTAGACGCCGCCGGTGCGCGGATACACCGCCGACAGCTCGGCGCAGATGCTGGCGCCGAACCACGTCAGCGCGCCGGCGACCAGCCACACCAGCAGCATGCCGGCGAAGCTCGGCACCGCGCGGCTCACTTCCGAGGGCTGGACGAAGATCGAGGAGCCGACGATGGTGCCAACCACCATCGCCGTCGCCTGCGTCAGGCCGATCGATCGCGCGAGCTTTTCGGGCACCGCGCGAATCGTATCACCGGTCGGACGAGGCGCCTGCCTGTCCGCCGTAGCTCGCGTCAGCGAGCGGAGGTGGATCGATAAATCTGCTGGATCGTGGCGTAGGTGTCCGCGTCCGCGGCCGCCTTGTCGGTTCGATAGCGTTTCACGCGCGCGAAGCGGAGCGCGAAGCCGCCCGGGTAATGCGGGCTCGCCTGGACGTCGTTGAAGGCGATCTCGACGACCACCTCGGGACGAACGTACACGGTGTAGTCGTCGCGGCCGATCTCGAGCTCGAGAAACTTCTGCGTCTGCCACGCGAGCATCTCGTCGGTCAGCCCCTTGAAGGTCTTGCCGAGCATGACGAAGCCGCCGCGTTCGGTGTCGCGCGCGCCGAGATGCAGGTTGCTCAGCGTGCCGCGGCGCCGCCCGCTGCCCCACTCGGCGGCGAGCACGACGAGATCCAGCGTGCGCGCCTGCTTCACCTTCAGCCACGCCTCGCCGCGGCGCCCCGCCGAGTAGAGGCCCGCCGGCGATTTCGCCATCACCCCTTCGTGCCCGCGATCGAGCGCCTGCGATGCGAACGCCGCCGCCGCCTCGGCGCTCGCCGTGACGATGCGCGGCACCAGGTTGGCGGCCGCGACCTGCTCGGTCAGCAGCGCCACGCGCCGCGACAGCGGCTCGTCGACCAGCGGGTCGCCGTCGAGATAGAGCGCGTCGAAGAACATCGGCGTGATCGGCAGCTCGGCCCGCAGCCGCTCGACCTCGAGCTTCCGGCCGAAGCGGCGCATCGTCACCTGGAACGGATGCGGGGTGAGGTCCGGCCGCAGCGCAATCGCCTCGCCGTCGAGCACGATCTCGCGCGCCGGGATGGCCCGCGCCGCGGCCACCACTTCAGGGACGGCGGCCGTGACCTCGCGCAGATTGCGGGTATAGACCTTCACCTCGTCGCCGACCTTGTGCACCTGGATGCGCGCGCCATCGAGCTTGTACTCGAACGACGCCTCGCCGAGCTCGGCGAGCGCATCGGCCACGTCGGCCGCGGTCTCCGCGAGCATCGGCTGCACCGGCTGGAACGGGCGGAGCACGAACTGTGACAGCGCCGCATCCCCGTCGACCAGCGCCACCTGCGCCACCGCGGCGAGATCGCCGGCGAGCATCGTCGCACGGCGCACGCGGCCGGCCTGGATGCCGGCGGCGCGCGCGACCGCATCGGTCAGCACGCCTTCGAGCGCGCCCTGCCGCAGCTCGCCGAACAGCAGCCGGGAGAGGAAGTCCTGCTCGCCGCTGGTGGCGCGGCCGAACAGGTCGCGCAGCAGCGCCGAGCGCGACGAGGCCGAGCCCGCGCCGGACAAGCCGGCCAGCCGATCGAACACCCGATCGACGTCGACGAGATCGAGGGTCGGATCGTCGGCCGGCGGCACGTCGCGCACGCCGGCGAGGACGGCGCCGCCGATTTTCATCCGCCCCTGCCGCGGCTCGCCGCTCAGGAAGCCGATGACGATGGGGATGTCGGGCGGCGGAACGCGGGTGAGGAGATCGACGAGGTGGCTGATCTTCTCGAGCCGCGCGGCGGTACCGGCGACGGCCCGCGATGCCGCGACGACCTCGGCCAGGCGCATGTCGGCGATGGTACTCAAAAAGTTGTGCGAGGGTCGGGAAGGCGCGAAGCGATCAGGCGCGGCCGACGGCTCGACGAAGGCGAACGAACACCTGGGTGAACGCCGCGGTCCAGTGCGGCGGCTTCTGCTGCTGCGCGGCAGCAGCGGCGGCCGCGCCGCGGCGATCGCCGTGCTTCGCCACTTTCGGCGAGACGTGATCGCGGTCGCTCCACTGCAGCTGGTCGTGGCCGACAATCTCCGCCTGGCCGCGAATCAGCGCCTCGACCCGGCGGTCGCCCTGCGGAAACCAGCGGCAGAAATCGTTGACCGTCGTTTCCGGATCGACGCCGATGGCGTTGGCGTACTCGCGCACGTAGGAGCGCGCGTAGATCCCGCTCGGCCACTTCGAGAAGTCGTTGCGCTCGAGCCCCTTCCAGAGGGCGACGCTGACCTTGGTGTTTTCCGCCAGCTGCTCGAGTGAGAGGCCGCGCTGAACGCGGATGCGGCGCAGGTTGGGTCCGAAGGCGTCTCTCTCGCTCATAACGGTTGCACACGATCGCAAGAAGCTGACCAGAAGAGCTTGGCCAGCAACCGCGGCAACGCCTTGACAGAGAGAGACTTACAGAACAGGACCTCGGGGCCGAGACCCGGCGAGTGCCGTTTTTCTACAACGAAATTACGAATCGGTCAGCCGCGGTTTCAGTCGAATTCGCGCCGCGGCGGCGCCTGCGTGGCGCCCACCCGACCCGGGACGATCTCGGCGCGCGAGTAGTTCTCGCTCTTCATCCGCGCGCCCGACAGGCGGCGCAGCATCGCGAGCTGGCCGACGTGGGTCAGCGCGTCGGCGACCGCGCCCTGGAAGATGCGCTCGGGGGGCGTCGCCAGCGGCGCGTCGGAGGCGAGATAGTCGTCGAAGCGCTGCAGCGTCGCGAAGAAGCGCTCGACCTCGCGCTCCCACTCCTGCGGCGTCGAATCGGACCAGGCTTCGGCGCCGCGCGCCTGCGTCAGCGCCCAGTCGAACAGATCGCCGATGTGGGCGAGGATCTTCGCCGGCGTGCGCGGCGTGCCGTCGGCGCTGTAAGCGGCGAAGCCCGCCGGCGCGTCGCGCACCGCCTTGCCGCCGCGATAGGCCACCGTCGCCACCGTGTGCCGCAGCATCGCGCGTTTGTCATCCATGGCGTTACGCCCCGAACTGACGCAGGTGATGATCGATGTGGCGGTAGGTGAGCACACCCCATGCCCGGCGCGACAGCTTGCCGAATGCCGGATGCTCGGGCCACGGCGTCGCCTCGCGGCCGCGCGCGACGAGGCGATCGACCAGCACCTGCAGCTCGGCGACGTCGGCCTGCCACGTCGCCGGTGGACGCGCCAGCAGCTCCGGCGCGGTCGGCGCGCTCTTCGGAAACGGCGCGACGTAGATGATGAACTGCTTCAGTGGCGGGTAGCGGATCGGCAAATGCTTCGACGCCACCGGGATGTCGCCGAGCGCCATTTTCAGGCTGTCGGCGAGATGACACACCATCGCCGGCGCCGACAGCTTGCCCCACGCGCCGCGGCTCTGGGGCGACAGCCGCGCCACGCGTTGGCGAATCTCCTGTTGCCGCGGCGGATCCCAAATCGTCTTCATCGCTGTTTCGCCACTCCTTACCGGCTGGCAACAATCAGGCTGCAGCAGGTCAGCGCGCCTTCGGCCTTCGCCAGCTCGCTGGCATCGATCGCGCACACCTTGAAGCCGGCCTGCTCGATGCGTTCAGCGGTCCGCGGGTACGCCTGTGCCACGATCACGCGGTCGTCGAGCCGCAGCGCGTTCGCCGCGTTCGGCTCGGCGCTGTCGACTTCGATGATCTTGAACCGGCCGAAGACGCTCCGATCGATCCAATCCGGGTTGGCCAGCACGACATCGTCGGCCAGCGCGGTGACCGCCGATTTCAGGTGCAGGCAGCCGCGAACGATGGTGTCGGCGACGGTGTAGCCGAGCGGTTCGAGGCCCTGGCGGATCTGCCGAACCCCGCCCTCGTTGGTCCGCGACGAGCGGCCGACGACGACGGTGCGGCCGGCGACGAGGACGTCGCCGCCGTCGACGGTTGCCGGCGCCTGAATCGTCTGAAGCGGCCGGTAGGCGGCGAGCGCCTCGGCCACCGCGGGCGCCTCCTGCCGGCGCGACTCGGCCCCGGGTCGCGTCACGATCGCCAGCTCGTCGAAAACGACCGCGATGTCCTCGACGAACACCGAGTCGGGCATCTGCGGGCTGGTGTCGAGCCGCAGGAGGAGATAGCCCGCCTCGATCAGCGCCTCTTCATAGGCGCGATGCTGCGCGCGCGCTTTTTCGACGTCGATCGGCGTCCGCTCGAGATGCGTCAACTCGCACGCGACGATCGACGAACTGATCGCCCGCGTGATCGCGACCGACTGAGACATGAGCCCGTTCCCTTAACCCGTAAACGCTAACCCAACCAACCCGCCCCACGCGACCCGCCCGACCTTACGCGACGACCTCCATCGGAGGGAAGGTCGTCGCGAGCGTAAAGGCGAACGGCGTCGGGCCGCGGGCATCGAGCGACGCGAGCCTCGCCTTGGCCTCGTCGACGGTCGGAATGTGCCCGGCCGGAACCCACCACAGCGCCAGCATCGCGCTCTCGAACTTCTCGAACCACTCGCGCCGCTGCTTCAGCACCGCGGCGTGCGCGCTGCCGTAGACGTAGTTGCGCAGCGCCTCGATCGACGTCCACACCGACATGTTGACGATGATCCGCTCGTCGTCGTACGGGCGGAGGTAGGTGTTGTTGCCGTCGTCACCTTGCATGCGCCAGATGAAGCCCTCGCTCCGCTCCGCCAGCGCGTTGAGATCGTCGAGCCGCGCCATGAAGCCGGCCATGATCGGCCCGTCGAGCGGCCCCTTCATGCGGCCGATGTTGATCTGCGCGAGGTGAACATTGCTCATCGTGCCATCACCGTTCATATCGCCAGCACCGTTCATATCGCCAGCACACAGGAAGCCACGAAAACCACGAAATACACGAAAAAGACTATTTGTTTCACGTTCACATCCGGACGTTCCAAAAAGATTTTTTTCGTGTCTTTCGTACTTTCGTGTCTTTCGTGGTTGTGCTGTCGCTATGCGCGCCTGCGCAACCCGTCGACGCTCCACGGTCCGGGTCCGGCGGCGCAGATGTAGAGCCACAGGAAGCAGTAGAGCACGGCGAGCTCGCCGCCGTTGACCAGCGGCCACGTGCCGCGCGGCGCGTGCTGCATGAAGTAGGCGACCGCCATCTCTCCGGCGAGGACGAACGCGACCGGACGCGAGAAGAGACCGAGGAGCATCAGCAGCCCGCCAACGGCCTCGATGATGCCGGCGGCGCCGAGCATCGACATCAGCTTGAACGGAGGCCCAGGAGCGGGAAACCCGAAGAGCTTCTGGGTTCCGTGGGCGATGAACGTGAAGGCGGCGGCAATGCGCAGCGCGCTGAGCAGGTGCGGCGCGAGACGACTGAACGTGGATTTGATCGACATCGTCGTTTGATAGACTGACCCGGATCATTATGTACTCGCGCGAGGAAATCAAAACGCTCGTCGACAAAGTGCTCGACATGGCGAAGGGCGACGGCGTCGACCTCACCTTCGAAGGCGGCGAGCGCGCCGGCACGCGCTTCGCCAATTCGTCGATCACCACCAACCTGGTGCAGTACGACCAGCAGCTGACGATCAACATCCGCCGCGGGCAGAAGCAGGGCAGCGCCTCGACGCGCGAGCTCGACGACGAGTCGCTGAAGGCGGCGGTCGACGAAGCGGCCGAGGCCGCGGAGCGAGCGCGCGACAACCCGAACCTCGCGCCGCTGGTGAAGGGGCCGCAGGACTACATCGCCGTCGACGCGGTGGCGCCGGCCACCGCCGGCTTCGGACCGGGCGAACGCGCGGCGTGGGTGAAACAGTCGATCGACATCTGCGAGAAAAAAGGGGTGCTCGCCGCCGGTTACATCCCGAAGGCGTATCAGACCAACTGCGTCGCCAACTCGGAGGGGCTCTTCGGCTACTACCAGTACGCCGAGACCGGCTTCATCCTCACCTGCCGCACCGCGAGCGGCGGCGGATCGGGATGGGCCGGCATCACCGGCGCGAAGGATCTGGCGCAGGTCAACGTCGGCGAGCTGAGCGAGATTGCCGCCAACAAGGCGCTGAAGAGCCAGAAGCCGAAGGCGATCGAGCCGGGGCGCTACACCACGATCATCGAGCCGCGCCCGATGGCGCGCCTGCTGTCGACGATGATGAGCGCGTTCAATGCCGCAGGCGGCAGCGGCGGCTTCGGCGGGTTCGGCGGCGGCGGTGGCGGTGGCGGCGGCTTCAACTTCGGCGGCGTCGGCCGGCCGTTCGTCAACGCCGACGGCACGCCGAAGATCGGGCAGAAGCTGTTCAGCGACAGCTTCACGCTGAAGAGCGACATCGGCAACGCGGTGCTGCGGCAGACGCCGATGATGAACGACGGCTCGGCGGCGAAGCCGGTGACCTGGGTCGAGAAAGGCGTGCTGAAGAATCTCTACTACGACGCCGCGACCGCGCGCCGGCAGAAGGTCGAGAAGTCGCCGGCGACGCCGGCGATGAGCCTGGTCGTCGAGGGATCGAATCAGACGATCGACCAGATGGTGAAGAGCACGAGGCGCGGCCTGCTGGTCACCTTCTTCTGGTACCTGCGCCCGGTCGACACGCTGACGCTGCTCAACACCGGGATGACCCGCGACGGTCTTTTCCTGATCGAAAACGGCGAGATCACCGGGCCGGTGCAGAACTTCCGGTGGAACATGTCGCCGCTGGTCGCCTTCGCGAACATCTCGGCGATCGGGAAGCCGGTCCCGATCCACACCGGCGAGGCCTACGACGGCCCCGGCACCGCGCTGGTGCCGCCGGTGAGAGTGGAAGACTTCTACATGACCTCGGTATCACCGGCGGTGTAGCCACGAAGGACACGAAGAACGCGAAGGACACGAAGAAGACGACGACGATGAAACGCAGAGCCCGCAGAACTCGCGGAGACGCCGCGCGACGGGCCCGCGAAGCGGGCCGCGCCACGTGAAAGCCTCGCGCAAAACACAAACCGTACGCGCATGGGGTTTGTGTTTTCGCGAGGCTTTTACGTGGCGCACGCCGGCCGGCTCCGCCGGCCGCCCGTCGCGCTCGGCGACGTCGCTGTCTTCTTCGTGGTCTTCGTGAACTTCGTGATCTTCGTGGTTTCGCAGGAGCCTGTATGAGCCCCAGTCGTCGCGACTTTCTGAAATACTCCGGTGCCGCAAGCCTGCTCGTTGCCTCGAGCGATCTCGTTGGCGAGCTGATCGCGCAATCCCCGAAAGGCAACGCGCTCACCTCTTCCTTCAAAGGTCTCTCCGACATCGTGCTCACCGAAGCGAAGCGCGCCGGCTGCACCTACGCCGACGTCCGCTTCACGCGCAGCGTCAACACCGGCGTCAACGCCAACGGCGGACCCGACGCCGAGCCGGGCGGCGGCCGCGGGGGACGCGGCGGCGCGGGGCGCGGCGGTGGCGCGCGCGCCGGCGGCCGCCCCGGCGCGGCGGGCTTCGGCGTCCGCGTGATTCACAGCGGCGTCTGGGGCTTCGCCAGCAGCCCGGTCGTGACCGAAGACGAGCTGCGGCGCATCACGCGCGTCGCCGCGGACGTGGCCAGGGCGAGCGCGGTCGCGAAGAAGATCGACGTGAAGCTGGCGCCGGTGCCGGCCTACACCGAGTACTGGTCGTCGCCGCTGAAGAAAGATCCCGGCTCCGTCGCGGCCGACGCCAAGCAGGCGTTCGTGCAGAAGGTCGTCGACACGGTGCTCCAGAACAAGCAGGTGTCGAGCGTCACCGCCGCCGTCGGCGTCGCCAACGAGTGGCGCTATTTCGCCTCGACCGAGGGCTCCTACATCGAACAGGAGACGTTCGAGATCACGCCGACCTTCAGCGTCTCGGCCAAGGTCGGCGACGTCACGAAGACCCGCAACTTCGTCGGCGTGCCGAAGACCGGCGGCTGGGAAGTGGCCGAAGAAGCCGGCATGCTCGAGAACGCCGAGCGCATCGCCGCCGAGGCGGTGGAGATGACCACCGCGAAGCCGATCGGGATGGGGCTGAAGGATCTCCTCCTGATGCCGGCGCACGCGATGCTCACCATCCACGAAATCGTCGCCCACGCCACCGAGCTCGATCGCGTCCTCGGCTACGAGGCCAACTACGCCGGCACCAGCTTCGTGAAGCTGTCGGACGTCGGCAAGCTGAAATACGGGTCGACGCTGATGAACATCACCGGCGATCGCACCATCCCCGGCGGGATGGCGACCATCGGCTACGACGACGACGGGGTGAAGACGATGTCGTTTCCGATCGTGCGCGAGGGCATCCTCGTCGGGCTGCAGACCAACCGCGAGACCGCGCCGCTCGTCGGCGACAAGGCGAGCAAAGGGTGCACGTCGGCGATGTCGTGGCGCGACTACCCGTTCCTGCGGATGCCGAACGTCCACGTCGAGCCCGGCGGCAGCGGCTCGCCGACGCCCGAGCAGCTGATCGCGGACACCAGGGACGGCGTCCTCATCGACGGCCGCGGCAGTTATTCGATCGATCAGCAGCGCTACAACGGCCAGTTCGGCGGCAACTGCTTCTGGGAGATCAAGAACGGCAGGAAGACGCGGATGGTGAGCGACGTCACCTACAACGCGATCACCACCGACTTCTGGGCCAGCCTCGACGCGATCACCGGCCGCGAGTCGTGGGAGATGTTCGGCACCGGCGGCGACGCCAAGGGGCAGCCGACGCAGACCAACAGCATCTCGCACGGCTCGCCGTGGCTGCGGATCAAGAAGATCCTGGTCGGCGCCGCCTACGCCTGATCCGCTGCACCGATCCGCTGCAACGGGGAACCACGAAGTTCACGAAGAACACGAAGAACACGAAGAAGACGACGACGAAACGCAGAGCCCGCAGAACCCTCGGAGGCGACGCGCGACGGGCCCGCGAAGCGGGCCGCGCCACGTGAAAGCCTCGCGCAAAACACAAACCGTACGCGCAT
>Ga0070676_10001782_pt1 | contig 10967 bp, 13 predicted proteins | sample KBSM53metaG_FD_64667 | JGI IMG/M metagenome (GOLD analysis project Ga0070676, IMG submission 64667) | Miscanthus rhizosphere microbial communities from Kellogg Biological Station, Michigan, USA - KBS M5-3 metaG | ecosystem: Host-associated > Plants > Roots > Rhizosphere > Soil ...
CACACGACGATGCGCGAGGCCAACGACCGCGGCTTCGAGTGCCTGCTGCTCGCCGACTGCACCGCGGCGACCGACTCCGGCAACCACGCCGCGGCGCTGAAGATGGTGACGATGCAGGGCGGTGTGTTCGGCGCGGTCGCTGCCTCGACTGCGGTACTGAGCGGATTGGCATGAAGCCCGCCGGCCGGGCGCCCCGGCGGGCTCCCGCAGGCAGCGCAAGAGCAGCAACAACGAACGACTGCATCGCCATGGAGTCATCGACATGACCGCACCGCTGGACCCGAAACCACCGACCACCGGCGCACTGACACTCGAGACGCTGGAGCTGACCAAGCGCTTCGGCGGCTTCACGGCGATGGACGCGGTCAGCATGACGGTCGCGGCCGGCTCGGTGCATGCGCTGCTGGGCGAGAACGGCGCCGGCAAGAGCACCTTGGTCAAGTGCGTCGCCGGATCGCAGCGGCCCGAGGGCGGCGCGATCCTGATCGACGGCCGCGAGCACGACATCGCCACACCCGTGGTCGCGCGCGCGCTCGGCATCGGCATGGTTTACCAGCACTTCACGCTCGCGCCCGGCATGAACGTCGCCGAGAACCTGCTGCTCGCCGGCGGGCGCACGCCGGCGCTGATCGACTGGAAGAAGGAACGCGCGGCGCTGGGCGAGTTCCTGAAGACGACGCCGTTTCGGCTCGACCTCGACGCGACGCCGGCCGGCCTCGCGGCCGGCGAGAAGCAGAAGCTCGAGTTGCTCAAGCAGCTCTACCTGAAGCCGCGCCTGCTGATCCTCGACGAGCCGACCTCGGTGCTCACGCCGCAGGAGGCCGACGAGGTGCTCGCCTATGTGCGCGCGGTCGCGCGGCGCGGCGAGTGCACGGTGCTGATGATCACGCACAAGTTCCGCGAGGTCATGGCCTATGCCGACGAGGTGACGGTGCTGCGCCGCGGCCGGCGCGTGCATGGCGCGCACGTGCGAGATGCGACGCCGCAGACTCTGGCGCAGGCGATGATCGGCGAGTCGGCCGCCGACAGCTCGGCGCTGGTCGCCGAAGGCAGCGCGGCACCGCGCGACGCGACGCCGGCCGATGCGCCGGTGGCCTTGCACGTCGAGGGCCTGAGCGCGATGGGCGACCGCGGCACATTGGCGGTGCAGGGGCTGAGCCTGACGGTGCGGCGTGGCGAGATCCTCGGCATCGCCGGCGTCTCGGGCAACGGCCAGCGCGAGCTGGTCGAAGCGCTGGTCGGGCAGCGCCCGCGCGCCGCCGGGACGGTGCATGTGGTCGGCAAGCCCTACGCCGCGCGGCGCGCCGAGAACCGCGTGCTGCAGCTGCGCGCGCTGCCCGAAGAGCCGCTGCGCAACGCCTGCGTCGGCGAGCTCAGCGTCGCGCAGAACATGGCGCTGCGCGACTTCGATGTCGCGCCGCTGGCGCGCGCCGGCTGGCTGCCGGGATTGCGATGGCTGCGCCATGGCGCCTGGCGCGAGCGCGCGCGCCACTGGATCGCCGAATACGGCGTCAAGACGCGCGGCGAGAACGCGCCGATCGCGAGCCTGTCGGGCGGCAACGTGCAGCGCGCGGTGCTGGCGCGCGAGCTTGCCGGCGACATCAACGTGCTGATCGCCGCGAACCCGGTCTTCGGGCTGGACTTCGCCGCGGTCGCCGAGATCCATGCGCGCATCCTGCAGGTGCGGGCGAAGGGCGGTGCGGTGCTGCTGATCAGCGAAGACCTCGACGAGCTGCTCGAACTCTCGGACCGCATCGCGGTGATGAGCGAGGGCCGGGTCGTGTTCGAGACGCCGGCGGCCACGGCCGACCGGCGCGTGATCGGCGCGCACATGGGCGGCGGCGACCATGGCGACCACGGCGAATCGCCGCTGGCGGAGGCCGCCTGATGAACACGATCCAGATCGACGCAACGCCGTTCGCCTACCCGTTCGCGCCCGGCAAGACCGCGCTGGTCGTGATCGACATGCAGCGCGACTTCATCGAGCCGGGCGGCTTCGGCGCCTCGCTCGGCAACGACGTGACGCTGCTGCACAGCGCGATCGCGCCGATCGCCGCGCTGCTCGCGGCCTGGCGCGCGCGCGGCTGGCCGATCGTGCACACGCGCGAGTCGCACAAGGCCGATCTGTCGGATTGCCCGCCGGCCAAGCGATTGCGCGGCGAGCCCACGCTGCGCATCGGCGAGCCGGGCGCGATGGGGCGGCTCTTGATCCGCGGCGAGCCCGGCACGTCCATCATCCCGGCCTTGGCGCCGCAGACCGGCGAGCTGGTGATCGACAAGCCCGGCAAGGGCATGTTCTGGTCGACCGGGCTGCACGAGATGCTGCATGCGCAAGGCGTGACGCACCTGGTGTTCACCGGTGTCACGACCGAGGTCTGCGTGCAGACCTCGATGCGAGAGGCCAACGACCGCGGCTACGACTGCCTGCTTGTCGAGGATGCGACCGAGAGCTACTTCCCCGCGTTCAAGGCCGCGGCGCTCGCGATGATCGCGGCGCAGGGCGCGATCGTCGGCTGGCACGCGCCGTCGGCGACCGTGCTGGCCGCGCTGCCCGCGTTCAGCGCCGGCGCGTGACGCTGCGCGAAGCGGGTCGATGCGCAGATGCCCACGCCGCTGCTTTCGGGCGGCGAGCCAGGGCATCATCGCGCCATGTGCGATGCCGGGTCGGGGTGTCGCTCGGAGGTCGAGATGCCAAGTCAGCAAACCCGCGAACAGGTCTGGGCCCGTGACGACCAGGGCATGCGGCACGCGATAACCGTGATGCGCGCGCCCATGCCCGGCTCGCCGCATCTGCAAGGGCTGCCGCGCTTCAGCTGGGGCGCCGGCCGCGCCTTGACGCTGATCGACGACAAGGCGGGAATTCTCGAATGCATCCAGACCCGGCAGCGACTGACGCTCGAGGACTGGGGCGGCTGAGCGGCCACGATCGGCGTCGCGCCGGCCGCGAACGGCAGCGCGTTCTGGGGCGCTCGCGGCTGCAGCCCGTCAGCGCCGCTCCGCGGTCGCGACGCCCTTGTCTGCCGCCAGCGCCACGACGTTGTCCGCGGCCGGCGCCGCGAGCGCCTTCGTCAGCCGGCCGTCGACGGCCGCGCCGACATCCATCTTCAGGTGCTGGTAGCGGATCGTGCCGCTGACGCGGGCGCTTGACTGAAGCTCCAGGAAATGCTCGACATCGAGGTCGCCGGTGATGCTGCCGTTGATCACCGCATCGCCGCAGCGGACGCTGCCTTCGATCTGGCCCTTGTCGGACAGCACGAGCAGCCCGCGCGCCTGCCCATCGAGCGGATTCGCGCTGACATTGCCGACGACGCGACCGTCGATGCGCAGGCCGCTGGCGAACGACACGTCGCCGGTGATCACGACGTCTTCGGCGATCAGGCTCGACAGTTTGGTCAGCTGGATCGACGGCTGCTTCTTGCGCATCCCGAACATGGTTTCGGACTCCTGTGGCGGTGGTGTCAATGCTTGGCGTCGCGTGCCTTGCGGAAGAAGCTGAGCTCCTCCTGGCACTCGCGCTGCTGCTGGACCAGCGTGGCGATCTGATGCTCCAGCTCGGTGCCGCGCGCCTCGGACAAGCGCAGGGTCAGCAGGCTTTGGTCGAGGCGCTGCTGCAGCGGCTGCGGCTGCGCGGCGTCGACCGGCGGTTGCGGCGGCGGCGGCGCGGCGATCTCGCGGTACTGGCTCGCGGCAGCCGCGCCGACGAGCAGGCCGGCCAGCGCCATCGCGCCACGGCCGAGCCAGTCGCCGCGCGCCGGCCGGTGCGACAGCACCAGGCCGATGCGCGTCAAGCGGCGCGTCGCGTCACGACCCGGCAGTCTCGCCATGTCGGTTTCAGAGGGCGCGAGGCTTTCGCCCCTCAACCACCGAACGGCCTCTGAGCGAGCCGACTGCGCTGCACAATTGCATAGGTGCTTCGCTCCGTCGGCTCAGAGCGCCGCCAGATAGCGGCGCGGGTCGACATGCTCGCCATGGCGCAGCACCTCGAAGTGCAGATGCGGCCCGGTGGAGCGGCCGGTCGAGCCCGACAGCGCAATGATGTCGCCCGGCGCGACCAGCCCGTCGCGCCGCACCAGCAGCCGCGACGCATGCGCATAGCGCGTGCTCAGGCCGTTGCCGTGCGCGATCTCGACCATCCAGCCGTAGTCGGAGCGAAAGCCCGCGAACACGATTCGGCCGCCGGCCGCCGCATGCACCGCGGTGCCCGACCCCGCCGCGAAATCCAGGCCGGCATGGAAGGCCTGCCGGCCGGTGAGCGGATCGGCGCGGTTGCCGAAGCTCGAGGTCAGCTCGGCATCCGCGATCGGCGCCAGGGTCGGCAGCCGCATCAGCGCGAGGCGCTGCTGCGCCGACGCGTCGGCGACGAGCGCGAGCTGCTGCTCGATGCGGGTGAATCGCGCCAGCAGCGCATCGAGCTGGTCGAGCGCCGCGCCGCCCGCACGCGGCGGCAGCATCGGACCGCCGGCGCCGGGCCCGCTCGCCGTCGACGCCGACGGTTCCGGCCGGCTTGTCTCGTCGCCCCGCGCGCCGCTGCGCGTGCCGAGCCGATCGCTGAGCTGGCGCGCCTGGCTCTCCAGCCTGAACAGGCGGCCGGAGAGCGCGCCGAGCTGTTCGAGCGCGAAGGGCAGCGCATGCGACGCCGCCTGCGGGCGCGTCGGCGCGGCCGGTTGCGTGGCTGTTTCCCTGACCGTTTGCGCGGCCGCGGGCGCCGCGATCCACCAGCCCAGGCCGACGCCGGCCGCGAGCAGCAGCAACGCGGCCAGCACGCCGGCCAGCGCGAGTGCGCGGATCGGTACGGTGCGCACGCGTGCGCCGCTGCTGGTTGGGCCGGGGGCAATCATCACGAACGACATCTCGCCCCCTCGGTGGCTGGTTCAGCGCGGCAGTGCGCGACGGCGCGGGCTGGGTGTTCGGCACAGGCCCTCGGTTCGCGGCATCGTAGAAGCGAATCCCGGTTGGTTCGTGTGTACCGGCGCAACGGTTTGTTCCGTCGCGGCGCGGCGTTAGAAATTCACGCGGGCGCGGCGCGGCGGGCCGCCGTGCAGCGGTGGCGCGGCACGTCGCCGTTTCGCCGTTCGCGCGCCGGCGATCCGTGCGGACGCGCGGCCTCGGAGCGCTAAGGCCGCGGCGCGGCGGTGGCTTGCTCGACGATCGCGATGCGACGCCGCAGCTGCTGCGCGTCGTCGGCGGCACCGGCCGCTTCGACGCGCTGCAGTTGCACCATCAGCCAAGCCAGCAGCGGCCGGCGCCAGCCCTGCGCAGACGCGGTCTCGATCGCGGTCTGAATCACCTGCGGATCGGCATGGCCCGTCTGGAACAGCACGCCGGCGGCGATCAGGCGCGCCAGCGGATCGCCGATGCTGCCCAGCGCGGCCGGGTTGGCCGCGACCGCGCGATGCGCCTCGGGCAGACGGGCGACCTCGGGCGCGGCGATGCGCCCCGCGAGGTAATCGGCATACGCGCGCTCGGGCGCGGGCACGTCGGCCCGCAGCGGCTCGAACGCGCCGCACGGCGTGAACACCAGGCTCGCGACCTGCGCCGCGCAATGGGCGAGCTCGACGCGCGCGAGCAGATCGGCGCGCCCGGTGCGCGCGACCTCGGCGCGGGCGCGCGCCAGCTGCGCCGCATCGACGCGCAGGTTGCCGACGAGGTAGGCGCTGATCGACGCCTCGCTCGCGGCCTTCGCGTTCATCTGCCAGTCGGGCGCCGGCGCTGTCGATGCGCAGGCGGCGAGCAGGCACAGCAGCGCCGGCCCGGCGATGCGCAGCAAGGGCCCCGGCCGGCGGGCGATTGACACAAGGCGTCTCACGGCAGCTTCAGCTCGGTGTCGCGCTTGAACGGCCATTTGCGGTTCAGCTCGTTGATCAGGCCGTCGACCTGGCGCAGGCTGCTCTCGACATCGGCGCGCAGCGCGCCCAGGTCGGTGGTCGCGACGCGCGCGTTCTCGCCCACGGCCTTGGCCTCCTTCAGCACGTCGTCGACGCGCGTCAGGCTGGTCCGCGCGTCGAGCAGCACCGCGTTGAGCTGGGTCACGGTCGTGCGGGCGTCGCGCACCAGGCCGTCGCCGCCGAACAGCTGCGTGTCGGCACGCGACGCGAGGCCATCGAGCCGCGCCAGCAGGGTGTTGGTGCGGTCCAAGGTCGTGATCAGCTTCTGCGCGTCGGCATCGTTGCCGACCAGCGCGCCGAGTGCGCCGCCCGGGCCCTTCAGCTTGTCGGTGAAGCCCTGCATGTTCGCGAGGCTTGTGCTCAGTGCCGAGTCGCTGGCGCTGATCGTGCTCAGGTTCTGCAGCAGCTGGCGCGCTTCGGCCATCAGGCGCGGGATCTCGGCGGTGGCGTCGCCGCGCAGCACCGTGCGCACCGCGCCTTCGGGCAGCGGTGGGTCGGTCAGGATGCCGCTGTACGCGCGGATGTTGGTGTTGCCGACGACGCCGCGCTGGATCGCGAACACGCTCGATTCGCGCAGCCAGTGCGCGTCCTTGACCGGCACATCGACCAGGATGCGCGCGTTGCCGTCGGGCGCGAGCTCGATGCCGCGCACGCGGCCGATCGGAAAGCCGGCGAAGGTCATGTCCATGCCGACGCTGACGCCTTCGGAATCGTCGGCGATCAGCACCAGCTGCTGGGTGCGCTCGAACGCGCCGCGCGCATAGCTCAGGTACAGGCCGGCGCCGGCGACGAGCAGCAGCAGCGCGAGCAGCAGCATCGAGGCCTTGAACTCCAGATGCGCCGGGGTCGGCGGCGGCGCGACCGGGGTGGGCGTGTCGTCCATCGTCAGTAGTAGTTGCTCATCAGCGAGACGACCTCGATCACCAGGATCGCGGCGAACAGCCGCACCAGGCTCTCGAGCTCGGGGCTGTTGCGGACGCCGGCCGCGCGCGTCTGGGCCGCCTGCGGGCCGCGCAGGAAGGCCGCGACCGGGATCAATGCGACCGCGATGCTGAAGAACAGCGTCTTGAGCACCAGGATCAGCGCCACCGCCGGATTGAAGATCTGGCCCAAGGTGCGCGTGAAACCCTGCAGCCCGGCGATGCTGAAGCCGTACAGCGCGGCATACGTCAGCACCAGCGCGAGCGCGCAGCTGACCGCCGCGAGCAGCAGCACCGCGACGATGCCCGCGACGACGCGCGGCAGCAGCTCGAAGCGCAGCGGGTCGGCATCGGCCCGCGCGAACGCGCCGCGCGCGTGCATCGCTGTCAGCTCGGCGCCGCTCGGGACGGTGCTGCGCAGCGCGACGAACAGCGCTGCGGTCAGCGGGATCAGCTCGAGCACCAGCACCCGGATCACCATCTCGAGCGCGTACTGCGACAGCCCGTAGCTGACCGCCGTGACGATCACGATGCGGATCAGCACCACGCTGACGAGCGCCGAGAGCATCGCGAACCACGGCAGGATCGGCGCGCTGCCGAGCACGATGTGGCGCGCCAGCGCCGCGCGGTTCGCGCGGCTGTAGGTCGACGGCGACAGCGCCAGCACCAGCACCAGTGCGCCCAGGTACACCACGTGCCACCAGCTGACCGAGAAGCCGAGCGACCAGCGCACCCCGCTGCGGCCCAGATCGCCGAGGCTGTCGTGCAGGTCGCGCAGGCTGGCCATGCGCGGATCATAGTGGCGCGCGTTGCCGCGACCCGGCCGTTCATGTAGCATTTACTGAACCAAATCGGAGCGCCCATGGCAGACCCCGCACCCACCGGCAAATCAGGCAAGGTCGTGATCCGCAACATCGGGCTGCTGCTGTCGGGCGACATCGACTTGCCCATCCTCGACGCCGACACGATCGTCGTGCGCGACGGCACGATCGCCTTCGTCGGCAAGGAGGCCGACGCCGACACCGACCAGCCCGATCTGCTGATCGATGCGCGCCAGACCTGTGTCGCGCCCGGGCTGATCGACAGCCATGTGCACCCGGTGTTCGGCGACTGGACGCCACGCCAAAGCCAGCTCGGCTGGATCGACTCGACGATGAACGGCGGCGTCACGACGATGATCTCGGCTGGCGAGGTGCACCTGCCAGGCCGCCCGAAGGACATCGTCGGCCTGAAGGCGCTGGCGATCACCGCGCAGCGCGCGTTCGACAACTTCCGCCCCGGCGGCGTGAAGGTGCTGGCCGGCGCGCCGGTGGTCGAGAAGGGCATGGTCGAGAGCGACTTCAAGGAGCTCGCCGAGGCCGGCGTCGGCCTGCTCGGCGAGATCGGCCTGGGCTCGGTGAAGGGCGGCACCGAGGCCGCGACGATGGTCAAGTGGGCGCGCGCCCACGGCATCCAGAGCACGATCCACACCGGCGGCCCGTCGATCCCCGGCTCCGGCCTGATCGACAAGGATGTGGTGCTCGAGGCCGACGCCGACATCATCGGCCACATCAACGGCGGCCACACCGCGCTGCCCGAGGCGCATGTGTGCGAGCTGTGCGAGAAGAGCAGCCGCGCGATCGAGATCGTGCACAACGGCAACGAGCGCATCGCGATCGCGGCCGCGAAGATGGCCTTGCAGCTGAAGTGCCCGCACCGCGTGATCCTCGGCACCGACGGGCCGGCCGGCTCGGGCGTGCAGCCGCTGGGCATCCTGCGCATGGTCGCGCTGCTGAGCAGCCTCGCGAACATCCCGGCCGAGCTGGTGTTCTGCTTCGCGACCGGCAACACCGCGCGCATCCGCCACCTGAACTGCGGCCTGATCGAAGCCGGCCGCGATGCCGACTTCGTCTTCATGGACCGGGCCCAGCACACCGCCGGCCGCACGCTGCTCGAGAGCGTGCAGCTCGGCGACATCCCGGGCGTGGGCATGGTGATGATCGACGGCATCGTGCGCTGCGGCCGCAGCCGCAACACGCCGCCGGCGACGGAGATTCCGGTGGTCGTCGGCGGGCATTGATACACCCTCTGTGACCTAGGGATGCCGGCGCGCGATGGGGGTACCTGGCACAACCCGAACGACCCTGCGGGCGAAATCCTGCAGGTCATGCCCTGGCCGGCAATCGGCAAGAAGACCGATATCGACCTGACCGCGATCTACGATTTCTTGCGCGCTTTGCCGTCGCTGCCGGACCACCCGGCGCCGGGGCCGTAGCGGCTCGCGCCAAGCGGCGGCCGGCCTCAGTGCCAGGCCAGTGCGAGCGTGGCCCAGTGGTCGATCAGCAGCGCCGCGAACAGCGCCGCCAGATAGACGATCGAAAAGCGGAAGGTCGGCATCGCGCAGCGCTCATCGCGCCGCAAGCGCAGTGCGAACCATGTGAAGCGGGCGCCGAGCAGCAGCGCACTCGCCCCGTACAGCGCCCCGGCCAGCCCGATCGCCACCGGCGCCAGGCTGACGACCACCAGCAGCCCGGTGTACGCGAGGATGCGCTGGGCAGTGAACGCGACGCCGTGCGTGACCGGCAGCATCGGGATGCCGGCGCGCGCGTAGTCGGCGCGCCGATGGATCGCCAGCGCCCAGAAATGCGGCGGCGTCCAGATCAGGATGATGATGAACAGCACGATCGCGCCGGCATCGAGCCGGCCGCTGACCGCGACCCAGCCGAGCAGCGGCGGCGTCGCGCCGGCGGCGCCGCCGATCACGATGTTCTGCGGCGTCAGCGGCTTCAGCACGATGCTGTAGACGAACGCATAGCCGACCAGCGATGCGACCGTCAGCACCGCGCACAGCGGGTTCGTGAACATCAGCAGCAGCGCCAGCCCGGCGGCGCCGCAGGTCGCGGCAAACGCGGCGACCTCGTTCGGCCGCAGCGTGCCGCGCGGCAGCGGGCGCGCCCGCGTGCGCGCCATCAGCGCGTCGGCGCGGGCGTCGACGAGGTGGTTGACCGCCGCCGCGGCGCCCGCCATCAGCGCGATGCCGAGCAGGCCGAACACCCCCACGCGCCAAGGCACCGCGGTCGGGGTTGCGAGCAGCATGCCGGCGAGCGCAGTGAACAGCATCAGCGCGACGACGCGCGGCTTGGTCAGCTCGAGATAGGCGCGCCAGCGCAGGGCAGCCGGGCTTCGGGCGGCGGAGAGGTGGGTCATGACCGCCGCGTGCTGCGCCCAGGCTCAGCGGAAGAACAAGCCGTGCGTGAGCAGCATCTGATCGGCCTCGATCGCCATCAGCGCGACCAGCACCAGCAGGCACAGCGGCGGCAGCAGGATCGCGCAGGCGAGCGCGAGCCGCTCCCAGGCCATGTGCATGAAGACCGCGACGATCAGCCCGGCCTTGATCAGCATCAGCATGATGATCAGGCCCCAGCGCAGCAGCCCGTGGAACTGGTAGTAGTCGACCAGGTACGACATCGTGCTGAGCACGAACAGCGCGATCCAGACCTTCACGTACAGGCCGATCGGGTGTTGCTGATGCTGCTGGTGCGCCTGCGGCTCCTGCACCGGCGCCTGCACCGGCTGATGCACCGGTTCGTGCGATTGCGTCACGTCCATCATTCACCTCACCACAGGTAGAACAGCGCGAAGATGAAGACCCAGACCAGATCGACGAAGTGCCAGTACAGGCCGGCGATCTCGACGATCTGGTAGTTGCCGGTCTTCTCGTAGCGGCCGCGCAGCAGCCGCACCGCCACCGTCAGCAGGTAGATCACGCCGATCGTCACGTGCAGCCCGTGGAAGCCGGTGATCATGAAGAAGCTCGAACCGAACTGCGCCGCGCCCATCGGGTTGCCCCAGGGCCGCACGCCTTCGAGGATCAGCTTGGTCCATTCGAAGGCCTGCATGCCGACGAAGGTCTCGCCCAGACCGGCGGTCAGGATCATCATCGTCGCGGCGTTGACGCGGTCGCGCCGGTACGCGAAGTTCACGCCCATCGCCATCGTGCCGCTGCTGGTGATCAGCACGAAGGTCATGATCGCGATCAGGAGCAGCGGCAGTTCGGTGCCGCCTATGTTGAGCGAGAACACATGGCTCGCGTTCGGCCACGGCACCGCCGAGCCGGTGCGCACCGTCATGTAGCCGGTCAGGAAGCAGCTGAAGACGAAGGTGTCGCTGAGCAGGAAGATCC
>Ga0070676_10001792_pt1 | contig 10938 bp, 9 predicted proteins | sample KBSM53metaG_FD_64667 | JGI IMG/M metagenome (GOLD analysis project Ga0070676, IMG submission 64667) | Miscanthus rhizosphere microbial communities from Kellogg Biological Station, Michigan, USA - KBS M5-3 metaG | ecosystem: Host-associated > Plants > Roots > Rhizosphere > Soil ...
GGGCTGCTAGGGCGTCGCGCAGCTCCTGCACTTCCTGGCTGGTAACACGTGCCGACGCCGAGGCCTTCTTCGAAATGGCCTTCCGTGGAGCGGCCTTGGATCCGCCGGTCTGCGCCACGGCCCCGCTGATAAACAGTATGAATGTGCTGAACCATAAGAACCGTCTCATTGTTTCTCCCTTTGGTTGAGTTTTTCTGCTTGAGCTTTGCCGGACAGGCCTGGGGCCGCCGGAACGGCGAACCCATAACTCCGCAACAGATCCTGAATCGGCGGTGTCTTTACGAACTCTACGAATTGACGAGCAATATCCTTATGAGGCGACGACTTCAAGATCACGGCGCCCTGCTCGATGGCGGGATAGTCTTCTGCGGGAATTTCTCCGTGCCTGCCCTTTTCCTTCAGGGAAGGAGCCAATGCCAGGGAAAGAGCCAGGATTCCAATATCAGCGCTGCCGGAGACAACAAAAGTAGCGGTTTGCGAGATATTCTCTCCCAGAACGAATTTCGGGGAGATCTGGTCGTAGAGGCCTTCGTGGCGAAGGGCTGCGACCGCGGCCCGTCCATAGGGCGCATGGGCGGGGTTAGCAATGGCGATTTTTTGAATACCGGGATCCAGCAGGACCCGCAGGCCCAAGCCCAGGTCGAGTTTGGATTGGTTGGGAACCCAAACCACGATTTTCCCCGTGGCATAAGGGTAGAGGGTGTTTGGTTCGGCCAGGCCAGCAGTCTCCAGCCGCTTTGGGTAATCAATATCGGCGGAAAAGAACACATCAAACGGAGCGCCGTTTTGCAGTTGGGCGAAAAAGTTGCCGGAAGAACCGAAAATGAGCTTCACCTGCTTACCGGTAGCTTTCTCGAAGCGTTCGCCTACATCATGGAAAGCAAACTGAAGGTCGGAAGCGGCGACAACGGTGATGTCCTGTGCAACGCAAAACCGGCCACCAAACCCCGACATGAGAATGACTGCCAGAACCAGCCGCTTAAAATTCATGGTTTCAATGCTCCTCCCAAACGGAATCGCTATCCCTATCAGGTAAGCTGGTTTAAATTGGATTTAAGTGCCCTGTCAAATCGAATTGAATCGACTCAATGTGGGTCGGAACAAAGCAGTTTCAACAACAGCGGAAGGTCAAAGTCGCCATGTCAGGGCCTCTGTACTCTCAGGATCATGACTTCAGTCGATTTGATAAGAGCAGCGGCCAGTTGCCCTTTTTGCAGACGCAGCTCGCGAACGGCGTCCGAGGTGATCACCGAGGTGATCCGCTGTCCGCCGATCGACAAGGTAATTTGTGCCATGATTCCGTCGATCTTGATATCGAGAATGCGCCCTATCAACTGGTTGCGGGCGCTGATTTGCCGGAACTGAGCGCGCCGCTGAGGAACCGGCAGGCGCCTTTCAGCAAAGTGAAGATGCTTATCCAACTCGCGCTCGGGAATCCGGTGATGTCCCCCCTGGGTCTTGACGGTGAGAAGCTTGCGGGTATGGATCCATCGCTTCAGCGTGGAATAACTGATGCCGAGCACCTTGGCAGCGTCACGGGGACGGATCAGCTTGGCGTCTTCACTCAAGAACCAGTTCCTCCACGCGCTCCACGTTGCGATCCATGGTCAACGCTAATGAGACCCAGAACTCAATCTTCTCTTCTACGCGGATTTCCGGGAACCACCATGGGTAACACTCTCGCATCCTCGTGCGTCTTTTTTCCCAGGCGTTTGCCCGTCTTGACAAACTTCGGGTTGACAATATCGGCCAGGGTGGTGTGCTCCAGGATCTTGGCCGCGGCGTTACGGACTTCCATAAAAACCTTGTAGAGCGCGCGATGCTCGAGGTCGCTATCAATCAGACTGCGGAGCTGCTCCGCATCGCCGAAAGGGGCCAGCGGACCGTCGATCAGGCGAATGATCTCGCTGAGACGAATTTCAGAAGGAGGGCGACGCAGCTGGTATCCGCCCTTTGCGCCGCGAACGCTTTCGACAATGCGGGCGTTCTTCAATTCCAGAAGAATGAGTTCCAGGAATTTTTCCGGAAGCACCTCTTCATAGGCGATATCGCGGATGCGGATGGCGCCCTGGTTGTAGTGGCGGGCCAGCATCATCATGGCCTGCAGGGCGTAAAGGCCTTTCTGGGAGATTTTCATACTGCCCTATGATGACATAAAACCCTATAGGGTTGGTAGGGTTTCTTTGCTTTTTCGGAGAAACCAGGGGATCCGTCCGGCGGGACGGCGAGGCGCCCGTCCTCCATGCCACGTCGACTAGGCTATGCGAAGGACCTGGACGGTGATGTTGTCTGGGCCGCCGCGCTTCTTGGCGGTGTCCACCAGGGCATCGCAGATCTCAGCTGCAGTTTTCCCGGCCACCGCGCTTTGAATCTCGCCTTCGCTGAGCAGGCTCCACAAGCCGTCGGTGCAGAGCACCAGCGCGTCCCCTGATTCGAGAGCGACCGGTTGTGGCGGAGAATCAGGCGTGATGTTATTTCCCGCTCCCAGGGCGGCGGTGAGGATGTGGCGCTGGGGATGCGACTCGGCCTCCTCAGCGCGGAGCACGCCGTTCTGGACCAACCGGCTGACATAGGAGTGATCGTGGGTAAGACGTGAAATGGAAGTTCCGCGCAGCAGATACAACCGGCTGTCCCCTACGTGCGCAAAATAAAGCTGGTGGTCGAGCAGGGCCATGGCAGTGCACGTCGTCCCCATGCCATGGAGGTCGGGATACTTGGCGGCGTATTCCTGGATGCTCTGGTGCGCGGTCTGGAAACCCAGCAGGAGCCAGGCGCGTGGGTCACCCTGCACCGCGCCGGCATAGACCCGTTCAATCACTTCGACGGCAATGCGGCTGGCTTCCTGCCCGCCTTCATATCCGCCCATGCCATCGGCCACAATGGCCAGGCGGCCCTTCATGGGGAACTCGGAATCGCTGGCCGGTTCCCAATAGGAATAGCGGTCTTCGTTATTTTCTCGCTGGCAGCCGACGTCGCTGAGGCCCGCCAGCTCCACACCGGGCCGAACTCTCATTCCACCCCTTTTACCTCGCAAATACCCAAGCGGATTCTGGATTATACCGGACGAAGCGCGAATCGATAGGGAAGGTTGGCCTGACTGTGCGGTCGTCGGAAGAGCGACTGAGCCGGGACCATGCAGATTTTCCGCTGAAAACGCGATTCCGTCGATTCTTGAACTTGTAGAAGCCTTTCCGCCTGTTGAGTGAGGAAGAATTAGGTAGGTCGTGACGTGCACCTGAATTATGAATATGCGCTCGCACTGTCCTACAATGCCTTCGAGAGACATCCCCCTAGAGGATCAGGAACCAAGGCAAATGGCGACGGCAGCAACCGTGAATCGGGCAGACGAGCACGAACAGATTGGCAAGGCTGCTGGTCCGTGCGTGATGGTGATTTTCGGAGCGTCGGGCGACTTGACCAAGCGCAAGCTGGTACCGGCCCTCTTCAACCTGGTAAAAGCCAAGCTGCTGCCCAAGAATTTTGCGGTGGTGGGCGTGGCCTTTGATGCTTTAAGCCGCGACCAGTTTCGCGAGCAGGTAACCGGTTTTCTGCATCCCGAGGACCGGGGCACGGAGGCCTGGGAATGGTTCACCCAGCGGCTCTACTATCAGCGCGGTGAATTCGGCGATCCGGCTACATACTCGACCCTGGCCACACAACTCGCCGGAGTGGACAAGGAACACGGCACGCAAGCCAACTACCTGTTCTACCTGGCTACGGCACCCAAGTTCTTCGCTCCGATTGTTCAGCAACTGGGCAAGGCCGGGCTTTCCGACCAAAAGGATGGATGCTGGCGGCGGGTGGTGATCGAAAAACCCTTCGGGCACGATCTCGACTCGGCCAAGGCTCTGAATCGCGACGTCAAGGCGGTGCTCGCGGAAAACCAGATTTACCGCATCGATCATTACCTGGGCAAAGAGACAGTGCAGAACATCATGGTGTTTCGTTTTGACAACGCCATCTTCGAGCCCATCTGGAACCGCCGCTACATCGATCATGTGCAGATTACGAACGCGGAAACGGTCGGAGTAGAACTGCGCGGCGGATACTTTGATACGGCGGGCACGCTGCGCGACATGGTCCCCAACCACATCATGCAGTTGCTGAGCCTCACCGCGATGGAGCCCCCGGTGTCGTTCCAGGCCGAGGCAGTCCGCAACGAACAGGCGAAGATCCTGCGCGCGGTGCAGCCCCTGGATTCGGAAGATGTGCTCCATTCCAGCGTGCGCGGACAATACGGGGAAGGAATAGTCGATGGAGAAAGAGTGGCCGCTTACCGCGCCGAGCCCGGGGTGGCCCCGGAGTCGAAGACCGAAACCTTCCTGGCCTTGAAGCTGAACATCGACAACTGGCGATGGGCAGGGGTCCCGTTCTATGTCCGAACCGGAAAACGGCTGGCGCAGCGCCACACGGAAATCACGATCCAGTTCAAGCGCACGCCCTTCGAAATTTTTCGCAACGCACCGGTCCACAAACACACCAACCAGCTGGTCATGCAGATACAGCCGGTGGAAGGAATATCGCTGAGCTTCGGTGCCAAGGTTCCCGGCCCAGTATTGCGAGTGGGATCGGTGGACATGAGTTTTGAGTACACCAAATATTTTGGCGCGGATGCGTACACCGGCTATGAGGTCCTCATTTATGAATGCATGATTGGGGACGCAACTCTTTTTCAGCGCGCCGACATGGTGGAGGCGGGCTGGAGTATCGTGGACCCGATTCTGGATGTGTGGCAGGCGCTGCCTCCGCGCAGATTTCCTAACTATCCTTCGGGCACATGGGGCCCGGCGGACTCTGACGAATTGCTGGCCCGCGACGGCCGGCAGTGGAGGAAAATCGAACCATGATTCTTGCAGGCGACATTGGCGGAACCCGTACCCGGCTGGCGGCCTTCGAAACCGAGGGCACCAAGCTGAAGTGTGTGGTCGAAAAGACCTATCCCAGCCAGGAGCGCAACGGCCTGACCGGGGTGGTCGCTGAGTTTGTGAAGACGGAAGGGATTCCGGTGCACAGCGCGTGTTTTGGCGTGGCTGGCCCGGTGCGCGGCGGGCGCAGCAAAATATCAAATCTTCCCTGGACAATTGACGCGCGCGAACTGGCGGCGCAACTCAAGCTGGCCTCGGTGGGGCTGATCAATGATCTGGAGGCTTACGCGTATGGCGTTGATGCGCTGGAGTCAAAGGACCTGGTGACCCTGAGGGCAGGCGTAGAGGACGCGGAAGGAAATCGCGCAGTGATCTCGGCGCGGACCGGGCTGGGCGTGGCCGGGCTCTATTGGGACGGTTTCCGGCATCATCCGTTTGCCTGTGAAGGCGGGCATACGGATTTCGCGCCCCGGAACGATCTGGAAGTCGAACTGTTCCGGTATATTTTGAAAAAGCACGGCCATGTGAGCAGCGAGCGGGTTCTCTCTGGACCGGGAATCAAAAACATCTACGAATTTCTTCGCGACAGCAAGAAGGCTGAGGAGCCGGCGTGGTTGAAAGAGCAGATGGACAAGACGCACGACGCGCCGGCCCTGATATCGCAGGTAGCGCAGGAAAAGAAAGCTCCGATTTGCGAGCAGACTTTTTCGATTTTTGTGAGCCTATACGGAGCCAAGACCGGGGATTGCGCGTTAACCTTCATGTCCACTGGCGGGATCTTCATTTGCGGCATTATTGCCGCGAGAAACTTGAGCAAGATGCAGGACCCTGCCTTCATGGAAGCATTTTTGAGCAAGGGACGCATGCGGGGCTTGCTTGAGGACATGCCCGTGAAAGTCGTGCTGAACGACGATTGCGGAATCATGGGCGCCGCCCGCTATACGCTTATCCAGAAGGCATTTGGGAAGGCAAAGAGCGGGCTGGCGTGATGCATTAGAGAGGTGTGCCGCCTGTGCTCCCGGTAAGCCTGGTGTGTACCTCAGCGGCTGAAACGCGCCCAGTCCTGATTTTAGCGCAGCGCGGAAGCGCCACCCCACCCTCACCGGTCCTGCAGCAGTTGTGAAATACCATCCAACGGAATTCTTACCCAGGACGGCCGGTTGTTGAGTTCATATCCGAGCTCATACACGGCTTTGTCCAGGAGATGCACATCCAGCAACAGGGCCAGCTCTTCCCTCCCCTTGGGAATGAAGATTGCGTCCCCTGAAACTTCCAGGTAGGTTCTCAGAAAAGTCGCTGACACCCATTTTTGCCAGTACTGGGCCCAGCGTCTCGGTCTCTCGTGCGATGATCCTTCGGCATTTCCCTCCTGCAACAGCGGCGCATATGCGGCGTAATGGAACGAGCGCAGCATGCCGGCAACATCCTGGAGGGGCGAACGCTTCCTGCGACGCTCTGCCAGCGGGCGCGCGGGCTCGCCTTCGAAATCGATGATGACAAAGTCGCTGCCGGTGAAGAGAACCTGGCCGAGATGATAGTCGCCATGAATGCGGGTAGCCATGGCAGAGCCTTTGAGACGCGCGAGCACCTGGAGGCGGCGGCGGGCAGTTTCTTCAAGTCGGAGAATTTCTTCCGCTTCCTGCCGGGTTTGGTCAGGCATTCCAACCTGGAGGCGACGAAGCAGGTCGAAATTGGCGGTCAGGAGTTGTGCCGCCGATTCTGCGAACGCCTGATGATCGCCTTCGGCAGATGGCTGGGGCGCGAAATCCGGGTCGTCTGCCCTGGACGCCAGGGCCAAGTGAAGCTCGGCGGTCCTGCGGCCAAGGAGCGCAGCCGAGTCGAGATAGGCACCGATTCGCCGCCTGGCTGCATCCGGGACCGGCTGACCGGACAAAGCAACGAGCGACGCACCAGGGATTTCGCCGGCGCCAGCAGCGTTGGACTGCGAAACTGCTTCGTAATATTCCGCCAGAGCCCGCAAAGTGAACTGCCAGGCATCGCCCTGATTCGCGACGTAACCCTGAAGCATGCCAAGCGATGTGGCTCCGTGTTCATCCAGGTATTCGATGTAGCCGGCGAGCGGGGGCACATTTCGAAACGATGATTTCTCCATCAGAAAGACACCGATCTCCAGATCGGGATTCAGTCCTGCTTCGACACGGCGGAACATTTTCAGCACCAGTAGTTTGTCATAGACCACTGAGCTGTTGCTTTGCTCCGCGTTCATCAGCGATGGAGTAATCGGCCCTTCAGCAGGCCGCCAGAGGGATTCCAGCGCGGAGGTGGGAACGGCGCGAACCTGGCCTTTGATTCCGGGCCAAGACGCACGGTTGGCAATGGCGCCGAGTAAATGAGCGAGAAATTGCTGGTCGGTGAGGGCGTCCTTGAGAATGATTTCTGCGAAGGATCTATCCGGATGGATCCTCAGCGAAGAGGCCTGGCCTTCACTGGAGATGCGGACCATGGGGATGGCGTAGGTTTCCGCGGGACCTTCGGCGTAGTTGACCCGGGCAAAAATGAGATAAGCATTTACGGTGGTGAGCGGTACGATGTCCGGAATTTCGACGGACTTGATCTGGCGGGCTTTCCCCCCAAACCAGCGCTGCTGCAGCAGAAATTGCGGGAGGGCAGAAGGAAGCTGAGTCTGGAGGTACGCAAGGAACGATTTCTCCGGAGATGAATTGGTGGGCATGACGAGTTGCCTGTGCTGGAGTTGTCGCGTACCTGAGTGGCTTGAGGAGTGGTGTAAAACTCAGGCAGGCGGCGAACCTCAGGCGCTAAAGCGCGACAGATTTTCGATACTGGTGGCACGACCGAGGTCGTGCCCTTCCCAAAACCGGGTGCGGCTGAGCTTTCCCCAATCAACGCGCTCAGCTCGACAACTTCTCCTCCTACAGCGGGGAAAGCTCGTCCTCCCGCTCCTTTCCTTCCTTTTTTTCCGGGGAGAAGCGGGCCTCCAAAAATCTTTTGGCCAGCTCCTGGCCACCGAGGCCAAAAGCGATGGCGAGGCCCAGCATCACCGCTCCCAGCACGATGGCGAAGGCAAAGAGCATGGTGGAGTCGGCCAGGCCGAGTTCTTCAAAGACTGCGGACGCGGTGAAAACCGTGATCAGCACCCGGGCTGCAGAGCTCAGCAGGCGGGGCGAAGGCATATCTGTATTGACCGCCCAGAGCAGGGCCGCGCGGGAGAAAAAGCTGGCGGCCAGCAATCCAATGAAAAGGAAAATCAGGGAGACCAGCAAGCGGGGGAGGAAAACGAAGAAGCGGGTGACGTATTCCTGCATGCCCAGGATGCCCAGGGCGCTTACACCCACGAGAATGAATCCGAGCCAGGCGGTCCAGAAAGCGAATCGACTGACCAGTTCGGTGGAGGACGGCAACGCGGCCTTGTTGAGTAACTGGGTGGCCCCGGCGCCCTCGGAGAGCTTGTCGAACTTGATGAGACGCAAAAAGCTGCGCAGGACCGCCTTCACCAGGTATGCGATCACCCAGCCGATGAGCACGACGATCAGCATCACCATCAGGCGAGGCAGGAAGCGGGCGAATTCGCGGACCAGCTCCTGGGTGGCCTGAGTCAATTCATGAATAATTATTTCGCGCATGGTGACCTCACTTTTTTCCGTTCCACAATTCCAGCAGGGACGGTTTCAGACGTTCGCAGGTCAGGCAAAAGTTCTCAATGTTCTGCTCTACCTGCTCTCCGGAAGCGTCCCGGTTCTCGACCAGAAAGGTGAATGCCCGCCCGCGGTAAAGCGGGGCCAGCGCCTGGACGATGTGGTCCCGGCTGATGACGGCCTTATGATACGAAGCAGCAAATTCGTAGATGGTGCGGGCCCAGAGCTCGTCGCCATAACAAAAATCCTCTTCTTCCGAGAGAGCGGCGATCCTTTGCAGCTCGGCCAGCGTCGGCGCAGAGAGAATCGACTTGAGTACGGGTTCCAGTTCGGCCACTCCGGAGCGGAACATGGCCAGAAGCCGCTTGCGATTTACGCGCAGCGGCTCTAGGGTCACTTCCTGTTCTCCGCCCAGAGTGGGGACGGGTTGTGAGTCGCCTTTCGAGCTCCAGAGTGAAAAGTTCGGCTCGAGCGACCAGAACAGAGCGCCCACGGTCTGGCGCATGGCGTCAATCAGATCGGCGGAGCGGGCATCCAGACGGGGCTTGACGCCGAGGAAGGATTGCACCATGCGGAAGCCTCCGGTGATGGCGGAAATGGTCAAAGCGATTTCCGTTCCGGTATGACCGACTTCGTTGACCCAGATCTCCTGCGTGAGAAAATGACCGGCCAGCGGCCCGGAGAAGCTGAACTCCGACGCGTAAGGCTCCCGCACCCGCTTGCCATAGAAGGCGCGGGTCATGGGATAAACCAGGTTGCTCATCAGCAACCCGTCAAACTTGTGACGGCGGTAGAGCGGAGTCACAAAATCAGCATTCCCCTGGTACACGGGACGCAGCAGACGCTCGATCCATTCCGGCTCGATGGTGGTGGATTCGGGTGAGACCACGGCGCAGGCGGAGACGCGCAGCAGTTCGGCCGAAGCTAGAATGGTGCGCAGGGCGGTTCCAGTCGCCGGACCTCCGGCATATTCTGCGCTGATGCTATGCAGGGTGCGGAGGGCATTCAGGTCGGTGGAGTGCTGCAGATCGTTGATCGAAGCACCGCGAACCAGGTTCGAAGTCTCGTCTCGAGAACCGCCGTCGGCGTTCACAATGACCGCGCGTTCCCGGGGAAAATACTTCAGCAGGCCGGCGCGGATGGTTTGCACCACCTGACCGACGGTCGCGGCGTTGTTGTAGGTAGGCACTCCTACAAGAACATCGGCCTCACCGACATCGATCAACTGGCGAAGAAATTCATCCGTAAGAATGCTTTCCTCGGCCAACTCGCGCCTCCGTTAGAATTCCTGCCTGACGATCTCCAGCTCAGATCTTGCGCAGGCGGAACCAGTAAAACTGGTACGGGCCCAGGGTCAGGAGATAAGGCAACTCTCCGACCCGGGGAAAAATGTTTCGGCCAAACATCTCGATCAGGATATTCCCTTTGAACTGGCGCAGATCAAGTTCCACCGCCTGGGCGGTACTGGAGAGGTTGTTCACCACCAGAATGGACTCTTTGTCCAATTGTCGCACGTAGGCCAGAATCCGGTGGTTCGCGGGATAGAGAAACTCGATCGAGCCGCGGCCAAACACGGGCGTGGATTTTCGTACCTTGATGATTCGTTTCATCCAGGAGAGAAGCGAGTGGTCGAAGCGCTTCTGGGACTGGACGTTCACCGCCTGAAAGCCATAGACCGGATTGAGCATGAGCGGCGAGTAAAGGCTTTCAGGATCAGCGGAAGAGAACCCGCCGTTCCAGCCGCCTTCCCACTGCATGGGTGTGCGGACGCCATTGCGATCGCCCAGATAGATGTTGTCGCCCATGCCGATTTCGTCACCGTAATAAATGATGGGAGTGCCGGGCAGGGACAGCAGCAGTCCATTCATCAGCTCAATGCGGCGGCGGTCATTATCCAGCAGAGGCGCGAGCCGGCGGCGGATGCCCACGTTGATGCGCATGTGTTTGTCGCGGGCATACTGGTCGTACATGTAGTCGCGCTCAACGTCGGTAACCATTTCCAGGGTCAGCTCGTCGTGGTTGCGCAAGAACAGGCACCACTGGCAGGACCCCGGAATCTGCGGGGTCTGCTTGAGAATCTCGGTGATGGGCTTGCGGTCTTCCAGTTTCAGGCCCATGAACATTCTGGGCATGAGCGGGAAATGAAACGCCATGTGAAACTCGTCGCCCTCGCCGAAGTAGGCACGCAAATCAGCCGGCCACTGGTTGGCCTCGGCCAGCAGCATCTTGCCGGGATAGTGGAGATCAAGTTTGGCGCGTAATTCTTTCAGCACAGCATGGGTTTCGGGCAGGTTCTCGCAAGAAGTGCCTTCGCGCTCCACCAGGTAGGGGACCGCATCCAGGCGGAAGCCGTCCACTCCCAATTCCACCCAGAACTTCATCACGTTCCACATTTCTTCGCGGACCGCCGGATTGTCATAGTTGAGATCGGGCTGGTGACTGAAGAAGCGGTGCCAGTA
>Ga0070676_10001796_pt1 | contig 10913 bp, 4 predicted proteins | sample KBSM53metaG_FD_64667 | JGI IMG/M metagenome (GOLD analysis project Ga0070676, IMG submission 64667) | Miscanthus rhizosphere microbial communities from Kellogg Biological Station, Michigan, USA - KBS M5-3 metaG | ecosystem: Host-associated > Plants > Roots > Rhizosphere > Soil ...
ATCGTCCGGGATCGGCCCGAAACGTTGGTATCCCACTCGGTAAGCACCACCAGTGAGTATGGCTTGCGCTTGGGCAGGTAAACCACCCCCGCGTCGTGGGCGACAGTGGAGATCTCGCCAGTTTTGTGAGCAACACGCGCCGCTTTGGGCAGCCGAGCCGGAATACCCTGATTGAACTCCTGACCGTGGAGGATGTCCATCATCCGACGTGATAGCGCCGGCGAAAAGGCTTTTCCCTCCGCCAGCATCACCAGGATTCTGAGCAGGCCGTTCGCCGTCACCATGTTGCTGATGCCTTTCTCGAAGGCGAGCTCGTCCTCGACGCCACGCTTGAGGTCGATCCCATCGTCGACCTTGAGCTGCCGGAGGGTCTCCGTCACCGATTCCGGCCCTATCACACCAAGCAAGAGGTTGGTGGCGAGATTGCTCGACGTCGTAATCATATGATATGCGAGCTCGTCGACTCGCATCATCTTGCCGATCGCATTGTGAACCGCCGAGTTGGCGTCTCGGCCGGACTCGACCCGAAAGGGAACACTCTCCACGACACTCAGGAATCGATTGCGTACGTGAACGCGCGAGTGTGGGAGCAGCTCGCCGCGATCGATCGCAGCGAAAACGCCGAGCAGGATCGGGACCTTGATAGTACTTGCCGCGTGGAACCAGCGATCGGCGTTGTAGTGGAGCTCGAACCCGCTTTCGCTGTCGTGCAGCGCGACGGCGATGGCCTTCGCCCCGGATTCCTTCTCGATTCTTTCGATCTGGCTTCTCAGCGCGCGATCTCGTGGCGTCGACTCGCCCGCCGTTTTCGCTGACGGCGCAGCAGCTCCTTTGCTCGTCATCGACGCCTTACGAGTAGGCTACGCGCGGGTCTGCTTTGGCGTACGCAAGATCGGTAAGCAGATTGACGAGAACAAAGACGACGCTCAGAAAAAGCACGGAGCCCTGAATCGCAGGCAGATCGCGACGAGTGATGGCGTTGACCACGTAACGCCCGAGCCCGGGCCAGCTGAAGATGGTTTCGGTGAGAATGCTGCCGGTGAGGTAATAGCCGAAGTCGAGCCCGAGGACGGTGATAATCGGAATCAGCGCGTTCCTGAGCGCGTGACGTACGATTACGACTCTTTCACGCAGACCCTTTGCGCGGGCGGTCCGCACGAAATCTCCACCGAGCACGTCGAGCATTGCCGACCTCGTGACTCGCGCGAGAAACGCGATCGATCTCGAGCCGAGCGCAAATGCGGGCAGGATCAGATACTTGATTCCTCCGTAGCCCGACGGCGGGAGCCAGCGGAGCATCACCGCGAAAACCAGGATCAGAATCAGTCCAACCCAGTAAACGGGGAATGAGATTCCCAGATAGGCGACGCCGAGCCCGAGCCGATCGAACCAGCCACCGGGATTGCGCGCACTGAGAACGCCGAGGGTGATGCCGAGGATGGAAGCGAGAAGCATCGCGGATCCGGCGAGCAGCAGAGTTTTTGGAAAGCGCTCGAGGATGTCCCGAAGTATGGGACGCTGAGTGATGTAGGAGTTTCCCAGATTGCCGCGCAGCACGCCCCCGGCGTACAGAGTGAACTGCTTGAGCCGCGGCTCGTCCAGGTGCAGATCTTTTCTCAGGCGGGCGATTGTCGCCGAATCAGCGCGCTCACCGACCATTTCCGTCACCGGATCACCCGGCGCGACGTTGAGCAGAAGGAAAGTCACCACCAGCACGCCGAAGAGCGTTGGAATTGCGAGCAGCAGTCTTCGGACGATGAATGCGAACACGTTTACTTGCCGATGGTCACGTCAGTCCAGCGCTGACCGTTGAAGACGGCGGGCACAGTGAATCCGTGAATCCATGGCTGGATTGCGTACATATCCTTGTAGAAGAACAGGTAGAGCATCGGCGCATCGTTGAATTGCATCGCATCAGCCTGGGAGTACAACGCGTTGCGCTTTGTTTCGTCCTGCTCGCGGTGCGCCTGATCGATCAATGCGTCGAACTTCGAGTTGGAGTAGAACGACACGTTCCCGCCCGGTCCCTTGTTCTTGCTGTGCAGCAGCGGGAAGAGGAAGTTCTCGGCGTCGGGATAGTCGGCCCACCACTCTTTCACATAGAGGTCCGCCGCTCCTTTGCGCGCTGCTTCGCGGACCGACGAGGCTTCGCGCTGGACGAGCTTGGCGCGAATGCCGGCCTCCGCAAGGTTGGCCTGAATCGCCTGCGACAGTCTCGGTGACTGATCGGTATTCGCCGCCCAAAGCTCGACGTCGATGCCACCCGGGTGACCGGCGGCGGCGAGGAGCTGCTTCGCCTTGGCGATGTCGTGTCCGTATGGCTTGCGACTCGCGTCGTAGCCAGCGAGAGTCGGCGGGACAACGCCATTGGCGGCGGTGCCGCGACCTGCCATGACCGCGCTCAGGATCGTGTTGACGTCGACCGCATAGTTGAGAGCCTGTCTGACGCGGACGTCGCTGAGCGGACCGCGTGTGGTGTTGATCGCGACGTACCAGAACCGCAGCGCCGGTGCGGATTGAAGAAGTTTTTTCTTGTCAGGATCGGCTTCCCACGATTTGCCCGTTTCATCGGGCACGGTGAGAACATCGACGTTGCCGGCCTCGAACTCCGCGGTGGCGGTGCTCATCTCGGGTACGATGCGGGCCATGAGGGAATCGGCCTTCGGCGCGCCGTCGAAGTAGTCGGGATTCTTGGCGAACTTCAGGTAATCGTCGTGCTTCCACTCGACGAACTTCCACGGTCCGGTGCCGACGGGCTTCTGCCCGAGGTCACTGCCCGCATTGTCGGGTACGATCGATGTAACGGGCATCGCCAGCAGCTTTGGGAAGATTGCCAGCGGCTCCTTGAGGGTGATGACGACGGTGCTGTCATCGGGGGACGCCAGCCCGGTGATTGCCTGTCCCTTGCCTCCGGCAAAATCTTCAGCGCCCTTGATCGGATAAAGTGGCCAACCACGCCCTCCCTTCGTCTTAGGATCGAGGACACGCTGGAAAGTCGAAACGACGTTTTTGGCGGTAAAAGGCGCCCCGTTATGGAACTTGACGCCGCTCCGCAGGTGGAAAGTGTAAGTCATGCCGTCGGGCGTCACGTCCCATGATTTGGCGAGGCCCGGCACCACCTTCGCATCGGGTGTGAAGCGCGTCAGTCCATCGAAGATGTACGCGACGGCGCGTCCGGTTGGAACATCGGTGGAGAGTGCGGGGTCCATCGAGCGCGGGTCGTAAGTGTCTCGCGAATCGATGATGGTTGTCCGTTGAGGAGCTGAGGATTCACCACCGCCACCACAGCTCAGAATCGCGGGTAGTACGAGGAGGAAGAGTCGCCGCATGGTGTGCTCTAACGGTTGACATGAAGGGGCGGAACTTGAGAACTTTCGCGCACCGCAAATAGGCCTCATCGTGAGCGCAGAATACTATTATCGCCGCCAACTTGGCGCCAAGGATCTGCTGCCAGCCATCGGGGTTGGCGCTGCTCTCGGATTGGCCGGCTTTTACATTGTGCAACTCTTAATCCAGCGCACGCCTCTCGTACCACAAGGCGAATTGCCTCGTGCGCCAACCACGCCACCGAAGAGAATGTTGGGCGACCGCACCGAGCCCGAGACCGAGACGCACTACGCTCGCGAGCTGCCGCCAGGGCGGCCGCCGGGCGAGCGCGCGCCGCGAGGGTGAGGCCTACCCGGCTACGCCTCCGGGGTTGGAACCTCGTCGTAGCGACGGCCTTCGCGGCAATCCTGACCACCAGGACCGCGGCGTCTCAGGACATCGACTGTCAGCGCGGAGATCTCGAGGTGATGCGCCTCGATTTCGAGGGCAATCGCGCCTTTTCCGACGCTGACCTGGCGAAGACTATCGTCACGACGCCATCGGCTTGGGCGCGGCGTTACCTGCACCTGCCGTTTACGGTCAAACATTGTCTGGACAGGAATGAGCTCCCTAACGATCGGGCGCGGCTCATAATCTTTTACCGTCGTCGGGGGTATCCAAAGGTGACCGTCGACACAGCGGTGAAGGTGCTGGCTCCCGGGGCGGTCGGAGTGACGTTCACGATCAATGAGGGGCCGCCGACGACACTGAGGTCCTTCGTGGTGAACGGGCTCGATTCTGTTCCGGAAAGAGGAAGCATTCTGCGCGGTCTGACAGTTCGCGCGGGCAAGCGTTTCGATCGATTCGCCATCGACGCCATTGGCGACACGATTCGCGAGCGGCTGCACAACAATGGCTACCCACGCGCCGATGTCGTCAACAGCTTCGCATCAAGCGACTCGGCCCTCAGCGCGTGGGACACGCTCTACGTCACGACCGGGCCTCGCACGAGAATCGGATCCATCGCCATCGAAGTCACGCCGCTGGGGAACAGGAAGCAACAGATTCCATCGAGCGTGGTGCGTCGCATCATGGGACTGGATTCAGGCCAGCTCTTCCGGGAAAACGAGGTCGTCGATGCGCAGCGCGCGATCTATCAGACGGAGGCGTATCAGCACGTCTCGATCGCGCCTGACAGCGGGAACGACACGCTCACAACGCTTCACGTCAATCTCGCCGAAGGATCGATGCATGCGGCGAGACTCGGCGCGGGCTACGGCACCCTCGATTGCTTCAGACTCATTGGTGAGCTTACGGACTACAACTTCCTCAACGGTGCGCGGCGCCTCGACATCAACACCCGCGTCTCGAAGATCGGGATCGGGCAGCCGCTCGACGGCGCGCCTAATCTGTGTCCGGCGGCGAAGAAGGATGTCTTCAGCAATCGCCTGAATTACTACGTGGGGGCGACGCTGCGGCAACCGCTGTTCCTGGGCCTGCGCACAGTTCCCACACTTACGGTTTACAGCCAGCGCGTGTCGGAGTACAACGCGTATGTGAGGACGACTGCGATCGGAGGCATTGCCTCGCTCATCTGGCGCGGACTGACGCGCACACCAGTGACGCTCGCCTACTCGATGGATCTTGGACGAACGGAGGCCCAACCCGCGCTCTTTTGCGCAGTCTTCAACCTTTGCGAAGCGGCGGAGCGCGAGAAAGTGCAAGAGACGCAGCGCCTCGGCATTCTGAGCCTGGCTGTCGTCCGTGACAACTCGAACAGTCTCATGTCGCCGACTCGCGGTTCGATCGTTCGACTGGAAGCGCGCTATTCTTCGCCCGTCACTCTTTCCGACAGCGGCCTCCAGTTCAGCAAGGTGCTTGGCGACGCATCGCGATACATAAATGCGGGCGGTGGGAACGTACTAGCGATGCGCTTGCGCGGCGGCACTTTCCTTGGCAGAAGCGTCGGCTCGGCGACAAACTTCATTCCGCCGTCGGAGAGATTATATGGAGGCGGACCGACGACGGTGCGAGGGTACGCGCAGAATCAGCTCGGCTCGTTGCTTTACATCTCGCAGGGCTATCAGCAAAAGACCTTCCTGTCGTCGACGCCTTTGCCCGGCGGTAGCGTCGATTCGGTGTGGCTCGTTTCTGATACGGCTTCTCGGCGTGTAGTGCCAGTGGGGGGAAATACGCTCCTTGTTGGCAATCTCGAGCTGCGACTCCGCAGTCCCTTCCTCCCCGACGTTCTTCAGTGGACTGCGTTCACTGATGCCGGGTCGGTCTGGAATAGAGGCGGTGGCTCGGGTCTGAATCGAGTGAGGCTCAAGGTGACGCCCGGCATTCAGATGACGGCATTCACGCCGGTTGGACCTGTGCGTGCGGCTGTAGGCTACAATCCATATCAACGTCCGGCAGGTCCACTCTACTACGAAGCGACGAACGAGGGTGGTGAGCTCATTTGCGTGACTCCGGGAAACACCATTCCAACCCACATCACGAGCGACGCCAATGGCGTAGTGACGAACATTCGCCAGGATGCGGGAGAGTGCCGCTCAGAGTTCCAGCCGGCCAAGGAAAGTGGTTTTTTTAACAAGCTCACCTTCAGCTTCGCGATCGGACAGGCGTTCTAGGGAATGACCAGTCGTCTCCGCATCGCGCTCGGCAGCGCCATCATCCTGGTGGGGCTTGTAGCCATCCTCGTCATCCTTTTCCTCAGCGTCACGCATACCAGCGTCGGCCAGGAACGGCTGCGACGGATGGTGTCGGAGATGCTCGAGGGAAGGGTGAAAGGGAAGGTTTACCTCGGGAAGATGAGCGGCGGACTCGTGAGCGGTGTCCGCATCGACTCCGTCGAGATTCGCGACGACGAGGATTCCGTTTTCTTCGCATCGGGACCCATCACTGCGACCTACGACCCCCGTGACCTCTTCGATCGGCGCATCCTCTTCAGCCATCTCGAAGCAGAGCATCCGTTCGTTCACATCCGTCAGCACGAGAATGGAGAGTGGAATTTCCGGCGCATCTTCCCCGCAAGCGTAGAAAAGGAAAAGCGGAATGAGCGCGGCTTTGGACAGTACATCGTCATCGACTCGTCGGTGGTCCGCGACGGGACTTTCATTCTCACCATTCCGTGGCATCCGTCGGATACGTTGCGCGGAGCGAAGCTGGATAGCGCGATCCGCCACGAGCTGACGCGATCGGATCACGAGATCAGGCGCACACGCGAAGGATTTGCGCGCACGTGGCGCTGGACCGACATGGACGCGAACATCGGCTACGCTCGCATCGCCGATCCGGATACCGTCGGACGTCTGGCGCGCTTGAGAAAACTCAGCTTCACCGAAAACGATCCGCCGTTCCGGTTCACGAACGTTCGCGGGACGATGCTGAATCTCGGCGACTCGGTGTTCATGGACGGCGAGCATTTCGATCTGCCGGGATCGACGGGCAGCGGTCACGGAAGCGTCGTCTGGGGAAGCGATCTCCCCGTTCGTTACTACATCCATGTCGACGGCGATTCGGTTTCACTCGCCGACGTGGCATGGGTATATCCGACACTGCCGACAACCGGCGGCGGGAAGATGCAGCTCGACATCCGCAGCCAGCGGAACCCGAAGCTCATCGACTACGCCATCAGCAACATGGACGTGCGGACGACACGTTCACGCCTGATTGGCAACATGACGTTCGAGACGGGTGGCGATGTGCTGGTGGTGAAGAACGTTGAGATGCAGGCGACGCCCGTGAACTTCGACCTGTTGCGGACTCTCAACGGGAAGCCGTTCCCGTACGACTGGCAGGGCAACCTCACCGGTACGGTCCGCGCGTCGGGTGGTCCACTGAATCATTTCCGGATCGAGCAATCGGCGATGATCTTCGAGGATGCCCACGTCCCGGGCGCCGTGACTGAAGCGCGCGGCGACGGTGAGCTGGACATCCTGTTCCCCGCGTTCACCGCGTTTCATGGGTTCAACGTCGACGTGGCGACGCTCGACTTGAGGACGCTCCAGTATCTGAATCCACTGTTCCCGCGCCTGAAAGGCACCGTATCGGGAACGGCGACGCTCGATTCCTCGTGGCTCGATGTGCGGTTCCGGAACGCGGACTTGTTCTACCGCGACGGCAATCTGCCCGTTTCGCGCGCAACCGGCAGCGGTCGCGTAATCTGGGGCGAGAAGTACCTCACTTACGACCTGGCGCTGCAGGCGCAGCCACTCTCTTTCACCGAGCTGCAGCACTCCTACCCGCTGTTGCCGCTGCGCGGCAGCTACTCGGGTCCGATCCAGGTGAAGGGCACTTCACCGAACCTGCTCGTCAACGCCACACTGGCTGGTCCCGCCGGGACATTCGCCTTCAACGGGCTTGTCGACGCCGACGCCGACGAGTACGCGGCGCGCGGGAAGCTGACGTCGAGCAATCTGGATTTGCGCACGCTGACGGAGAACAGAGCGCTGCCGAAGACTCAGCTCAATGGCCAATACGATCTCGACGTGCGTGGAAAGGATTTGCCGACGCTGACAGGTCGCGCGGTGGCGTCGATCGAGAAATCGACACTGGCAGGGTATCGCGTCGATCCGTCAGTCGCGCGCCTTCGCTTCGCCAATGGGATAGCGACAGTCGACACCCTCGCGCTCAACGCAGCCGGTCTGCGAGTTGGCGCGTCGGGCACCTTCGGCTTGAGTGGAACGCACAGCGGCTCGCTCAAATTCGCGGCGGTGATGGATTCGCTCTCCAGACTGAGAGGGCTCGTTCCATCGCTGGCCAACTCGGCTCAGCTCGACTCGCTCTACGGCAGCGCCGAGCTGACGGGTGAGCTGACAGGCAACATGGATCGTCTCGGCCTGACCGGATTCCTGCGGGCGAACGACGTTCGTCTGGCAACGCAGAGTGTTGCTGGCATCCGCGGCACCATTCAGCTCGCCGACCTGACGAAGCAGCCTGCCGGCTCGCTGATTTTCGGCGCCGACACCGTCATGCTCGGCCCCGTAAGCCTGAACAGTGTGCGCGCGTCGATCGCGCTCACCTCGCCGACGTCCGGGCGGTTCAGCGCAACGATGATGAGTCAAAGCGGAGTGCAGAGCGATCTTGCGGGAAGCATCGCCCGGACCAAGGACACTACAATAGTAGGTCTCGATAGCGCATCGGTTCTGATCGAACCCGACAACCGCTATCGCCTGCAGTCTCCGACCCGGATCGCGTTCTCTCAGGGATTCCTGGCCCTCGATTCTCTAATTCTGCAACACAGCAGCAACGCGAAAATGATCGTTCAGAACGTTCGCTTCACCGGCGATTCGGTGCGCGGCCACGTCAAAACGGACAGCGTCGACATGCGACTGTTCCGTCCATTCGTGCCGGGCATGGCCGAGGCCCGGGGCGCGATCGTGGCAGATGTCGACATTCGCGGACCGATCAAGCAGCCGCGGCTGTTCGGACAGATCTCGCTGGCAGATGGAAGTGCCGGCTTCTCGAACCTGAACACGCGCTTCTTTCACATTCGCGCCGACATCGCTCTCGACGGCGACTCCGTGCACATCAAGCAGCTCGCGGCGGAGACTCAGAAGGAGCGCCACGGCTCGGCCAACGTGACTGGTTCGGTGAGCTTCGAGCATTACGACAATCCGTCGTTCTCGCTCACGCTCAACGCGTCGAACTTCCACGTCGTCGACAAGCCGGGCCTGGCAGCGCTCGACATTTCGACCGGTCCGCCGGTGACGTTGCGAGGCTCAACGCTGGATGCGGTAATGCACGGGACGGTGCGAGTCGAGCGCGGCTCGATCTACATCCCGGAGGTCGTCAAGAAGAACATCATCGACCTCAACGATCCCGAATTCCAGAACGTCGTCGACACGCTGCTCTCGCAGAACCGTCGGGTAATGCCGAGAGCTCCGAAAGCCGTCGCCCGCAATCTGCGCCTCGAGGATGTGGCTGTCGACATCGGGTCCGATGTGTGGCTGCGCTCTTCGGAAGCGAACATCAAGCTCGGCGGATCGCTGAACGTGACCGTGGCACCGCAGGCCCCAGGTCAGCCACCACTGCTGGCGCTGCAGGGAAGCCTGAGCGCGGACAAGGGAACGTACCGCCTGAATCTCGTCGATCCATTCGTGCAGCCGACATTCGATGTAGAGCACGGAACGCTTCTTTTCTTTGGTACGCCCGACCTGAATCCGCTACTCGACATCGCCGCAATTCACACCGTGCGCCAACCGCGAGTCAACGCCAGCGCGAGCGGCCGCGATGTGCGAGTTGAGGTCGACATTCGTGGCACACTGGCGAGGCCCGAGCTGTCGCTCAGAAACCCCGATAATCTGCCACTCTCGGAAAGCGACTTGCTCAGCTACCTCGTGACCGGTGAGCCGGCCATCGGTCTGGAAGACACTCGCACCCAGGTAGCGGCGCTTGGAGTTCGCACCGTCGGCAACCTGCTTGTCAATGCTTTGCCCAGAAACGTGCTTGACTACGTCGAAATCCAGGCGGCGGCGCCGGGAACAGATCAAGCCACCACAACCAGTCCCGCCTATTATGGATTGCTGAATACGCGAGCCGTGCTCGGCAAGCAGATCGGGAGCAGATGGTTCCTCGGTCTAAGCACGGGACTGTGTTTCGTAAATCCGGCCGCGTTCAAGGACAATCTCGGACTCCAGCTGGAGTACAGGATCAGTCAGGTGTACAGCGCCCAGGCGGCGATCGAGCCGGGATCCAGCAATACCAGGTGTGACAAGGGCAATCAGCCGACCATCCAGACCAATTACACGCCATCGCAGCTCGGCTTCGACTTTTTCCGGAACTGGCGTTTCTAAATCACGCTTGACTCGTCAAGGGTAGGTCTCCGGGTTACCCCTGATTCGATTCCACGTCGAGAGTGATGAACAAACAGCTACGCGAAAAGGATGTCATGCAGTGCCGCGCCTGCGGTAACGAGGAGCGCGCATCCGAAGGCTACCCGTGCGCCGACTGCGGCACGTTCGTCTGCGTGATATGTAATTTTCGGGGAGTCACCCTCTGCAAATCATGTCGAGAGAAGCGCCCGGAACCGCCGCTTGGGCCGGTTCCAACGAAAATCGATTGGCCGGAGCATTGACCGAGCACGTCACCGCAGTCGCGGCGATCGCGCCGATGCTGTGCGATCCAGACGTTAAAACCACACAAGTCTCGCAACTGCTTCATGGCCACATCGCTCAGGTAATCGAGCGCAACGGGCTATGGCTGCACGTCAAGAGCGCCGACGGGTATCCGGGTTGGATCCATCAGGGCTACGTCGTGACGATGCCGGAACCCGTATCGCCACCGGCGGAAACCGGATGGGGTGATCCGCGCCCACTGTCACTGGGCTGCACCGTCCGCGACGAACATGGCGCGACACGCAAGCTTCCGCTCGGCGCTCTCATCACTGAAGGGCAGGAGCGCGTGGGGGGACTGGCGATGACTTACGACGAGCGCCGGCATTCATTCCCACCCAATGCAGACTCGATCACCGCATCGGCGATGACCTTCTTCGAGGGCACATCCTACGAATGGGGTGGAGTTACACCGTGGGGCTGCGATTGCTCCGGACTGGTATCGAGCTCATTCCATCTGCACGGGGTGGAAGTGCCGCGCGATGCATG
>Ga0070676_10001798_pt1 | contig 10903 bp, 9 predicted proteins | sample KBSM53metaG_FD_64667 | JGI IMG/M metagenome (GOLD analysis project Ga0070676, IMG submission 64667) | Miscanthus rhizosphere microbial communities from Kellogg Biological Station, Michigan, USA - KBS M5-3 metaG | ecosystem: Host-associated > Plants > Roots > Rhizosphere > Soil ...
CGCGCGTGGTCGAGCGCGCGAAGAAGACGCCGGCGGGCCAGTGGATCATCGGCCGCGGATGGGATCAGAACGACTGGGGCGACACGCGCTTCCCGACGCACGAGAAGCTCACCGCGGCCGTGCCGAACAACCCGGTGTACGTCACGCGAGTAGACGGCCATGCAGGACTCGCCAACGCCGCGGCGCTCAAAGCCGCGGGCATAACCGCCCAGACGAAGGACCCCGACGGCGGACACATCGAGCGCACAGCCGATGGCTCGCCGGCGGGAGTATTCGTCGACAACGCCCAGGGTCTCGTGGAGCGCGTGGTCCCGCAGCCCACGCGTGCCGAGGTGAAGTCGGACGTTCAGGCCGCGATCGCCGAAGCGCAGAAGTGGGGGCTGACCGGTGTCCACGACGCCGGCGCATCGGCCCAGACCCTCGAGATCTACGAGGAGTTGGGAAAGGCACACGCGCTCAACTTCCGTCTCTACGCCATGATCTCCGACGACTCGGCCACGTTCGCGAAGTGGTTCGCGCGCGGTCCACTCGTCGCCGGATACGACAGCACGCTCTGGATCCGCAGCGTGAAGCTCTACGCCGATGGGGCGCTCGGCTCGCGTGGCGCGGCGCTGCTCGACCCGTACAGCGACAACCCGACCACGAGCGGTCTCCTCGTCTCGAAACCCGAGCATCTCGAAGCCGTGGCCGAGCGTGCGCTCAAGGCCGGGTTCCAGGTGAACACCCATGCGATCGGTGATCGTGGCAACCGGATCGTCCTCGACGCATACGAGCAGGCACTCAAGGCGGTGCCCGTCGCCGACCATCGCTTCCGGATCGAGCACGCGCAGATCATCAACCCCGAAGACATTCCACGATTCGCGTCGCTCGGCGTAATTCCCTCGATGCAGGCGAGCCATCAGACGAGCGACATGTACTGGGCAGGCAACCGGGTGGGATCGACCCGACTGCTGGGCGCGTACGCCTGGCGCTCGCTCCTCGACAACGGGTCCATCATTCCGAACGGCAGCGACTTTCCGGTCGAGGAGGTGAATCCGCTCATCTCGTTCCACGCTGCCTTCTCTCGGCAGGATGCGCACAACTGGCCGCCTAACGGCTGGTATCCCGAGCAGAAGATGACGCGCGAGGAAGCGCTGCGCTCGATCACGCTGTGGCCGGCGTACGCGGCGTTCCAGGAGCGCATCATGGGCTCGCTGACGCCAGGCAAGCTCGCGGATTTCGTCGTGCTCGATCAGGACATCATGCGTATCGCGCCGGAGCAGGTGCTGCGCACGCAGGTGCTCGCGACCTACGTCGGCGGCAAGGCAGTCTACGAGCGGAAGCCGGTCGTTCCGTGACGGCACAGGGCGCCACGACACAGGGTCCAATACGCACGCTCGGCCTGATTCGCATTGCGCTCCTCGTCGGCGTGCTGGCGCTCGGTGGCATTGTCTGGCATCTCCGTCGGTCCGGTGATACCGGATACCTCGTGAATCCGAGGGCCCTGCGGGTTGCTGGTCAGGCGGTCTGGGCCACCATGACGCTGGGAACGCTTGCGGTGTTCCTCCTCGCCGGGCGCGCGAGGCCCGAGCGACGCGGCTCGCTCAGCGTGATTGCCTGGGCACTCGGCGAGGCAACAGCGATCTACGGCGGCCTCTTCTGGCTGCTCCTCGGCGACTCGCAGTGGTACCTGTACGGGGTCGCGTGCCTTCTGCTCACGTATTTCATCTTTCCCATTCGCCCAACCCGTTAGGCGTGCGCGTCGTCTCCTTTCTCCCATCCGCCACCGAGATCGTGGCCGCGCTCGGTCAGCTCGACGCGATCGTCGGCATCTCGCACGAGTGCGATTACCCGCCAGGCGTCCAGTCGCGCGACGTGGTGACCTCGAGCTCGATCGACTCTGCGGCGCTGCCCGGCGAGATCGACGTACAGGTGCGGGATTTCGTGGACACCGGCCGCGCGCTCTACGATGTGCGTGAGGATCGCGTGCGTGCGCTCGCGCCGGATGTCATGGTCACCCAGGTCGTATGTGACGTCTGTGCGGTGAGCGAAGACGACGTACGCGCCGTCGCGGCCCGGCTGGCGCCGCGTCCCGAAGTTGTGACGCTCGGCGCGACGACGCTCGACGGAATCTTCGACGACATCCAGCGAGTCGCCGAGGCGTTAGGCGTGAGCGCGCGGGGCGTGGAGCTGGTCGAGCGCGCGCGGTCGCGCATGCGCGCGGTGCACGAACAACTCAAGGCAGCCAGCGCGCCACGGCCACGCGTCGCCGTGATCGAGTGGACCGATCCGATTTTCGCGGCGGGCCATTGGGTTCCCGAGATGGTCCGTCGCGCCGGCGGAATCGATGCGCTCGCCCAGCCCGGGGAACACTCGACCACGCGGACGTTGGTCCAGGTCCGCGACGCGAACCCGGATGTCATTCTCGTCGCACCGTGCGGGTTCGATCTGGAACGGGCCGCAGCGGACGCGGGCCGCCTGCTCGCGAATGCCGATTGGGCGTGGGCGCGTGAGATACAGGTCTGGGCGCTCGACGCAAACTCGTTCCTGAGTCGCCCGGGGCCAAGGGTGGTCGACGGCATCGAGCTCCTCGCTCGAGTGCTGCATTCGACGCTGTTCGGCGCGCCGTCGCCATCCGCTGCCCGCCGCCTCGCCTAACGTGGATTCGACGTCCACACCCGAATGGCGACGAGCACGAGGAAGACCGCGAACCCGCGTCGGAGCTGGACGGCCGTGAGGATGTGCGCGAGCTTCGCCCCGAAAAACGCGCCGAAGAACAGGCCGATGGCGATGATCAGCGCTGCCCGCAGGTCGAGGTTGCCGGTCCGGTAATACTCCCACGCGCCAAGTGCCCCGACGGGCAGCAGCAGCGCGCCCAGCGACGTCCCGGTCGCCGTGAGCTGCGACATCCGCGCGACGTACACGAGGGCCGGGACGATCAGGACGCCGCCGCCGATCCCGAACAGGCCCGCCAGCACACCGGCGCCGACCCCGATTAAGATGTAGAGCGTTGTCATCCCACCAATGTACTGACGCATGCTCTCCGAATCTTCCATCGCATTTCTCAAGCGGCTGCTCGACACGCCGGGACCGTCCGGCTTCGAATCCGCGCCCGCACGCGTCTGGCGCGACGAGGCGCGGGCGTTCGCCGACGTCACGAACGACGTCGCCGGTAACAGCATGGCCGTCGTCAACGCGAACGGCACGCCGACCATCATGCTGGCCGGCCATATCGACGAGATCGGTGTGATCGTCACCTACATCGATGACGAGGGCTATCTGTTCATCTCCGGCATCGGCGGCTGGGACCCGCAGGTACTGGTCGCCCAACGGATCCGGATCATGGGGCGGAACGGCGACGTGTACGGCGTGATCGGCAAGAAGCCGATTCACGTCATCAAACCCGAGGACCGCAAGAAAGCCTCGGAGATGACGGACCTCTGGATCGACATCGGGGCGACGTCGCGCGAGGAGGCCGAGAAGCTCGTGTCGGTCGGCGACCCGGGCGTGATCGATTCACGGACGATCGATCTGCCGAACAGCTGCATCGTCTCGCGGTCCATCGACGACCGCATCGGCGCATTCATCGTCCTCGAGGCACTGCGTCGGTATTCCGAGCAGCCCGGCAGCGCGCGGGTCGTCGCCGTTGCGACCACGCAGGAGGAGATCGCCTTCCAGGGCGGCGGCGCGCGCGTGAGCGCGACACGCATCGGACCTCAGATGGCCATCGTCGTCGATGTCACGCATGCGACCGACTACCCAACGGCCGAGAAAAAAGAGCACGGCCATCACAAGATCGGAGGCGGCCCGGTGCTCACCCGCGGCTCGATCGTGTCTCCGGTGGCGTACACGCTGCTGCGCGACGCCGCGTCGCGGCTCTCGATTCCATACACGATCCATGCGGCGGGGCGCGAGTCCTGGACCGATGCCGATGCCATTCACGTCGCGCGTGAGGGGATCGCGACGGCCCTGCTCTCGATCCCCAACCGCTACATGCACTCGCCTAACGAGCTGGTGAGCCTCGATGACCTGGATCGCGCGGCCGCCGTCATCGCGGAGGCATGTCGCGCGGTGAATGCAGAGACGGATTTTACGGCACGATGAGGGATGTGGGATGAGGGATGCGGGATGAGGGTAAGAAGCGGACACCCCTGATGCCTCACTCTGCGTGACTGGCATCCCGAGGGTCTCGCTTTCTACCCTCTTCCCTCATCCCGCATCCCTCATCCCTCTTTCGGTTTCACCGCCCGTGCGGCTGCCACTCTGACCTCACGTTCCCGGTCGTTAGCGAAGCGCCGCAGCGCCACCAGCGCTGCTGGCGTGTTCGCCTCCACAAGCGCCTGCACCGCCGCGATCCGAAGCGCCGTCGGCTTCCGCTTGAACAGGCGGCCATCCGGCTCCGCTGCCTTCGTTAGGCGCGCGACCGCCTCGTCCGTCGCCTGCCGTCCCAGCGCGGCGAGAATCACGGCCTGCACCTCCTGATCCGGTTCATGATCCAGCGCGCGGGCGAGCACACTCACCGCGCGCGGCGACTTCACGGTCCCCAGCCCCTGCATCGCGTGCACACGAACTTCGGGCACGGGGTCCGTCGCCATCTTCTCGACCGCCTGAATCGATCGCAACGTGCCGAGTCGCGCCAGCGCGGTCGCGGCAGACCGGCGCACCCGCTCCTCGCGGTGTGTCACGACATCGAGGAGCGCGTTCTCCGCCTCGGCCGCGCGCATCTCACCGAGCAGATCGATCGCGTTCCGCACCACGTACCAACGATTGTCGCCGAGCAGATGAATTAGCGTCGGCACGGCATCGCGAATCTTCGCCAGCACCGCGAGATAGGCGCGGCGGTCGGTCAGCGAATCGGACGACGTCAACAGGTCGATGAGCGCCTCGGCAGCGTCGGACCCGAGGCGTGTGAACACGACCTGCAGTGAATCGCGCAGCTCCCGCCGGCGAGGCAGCAGCCCGGCCATTCCGCGAATGAGTGTCGGCTTCGTGAGCCGACGTACGGCAATCGTGTACGCCCGCCGCAGTTCGGCGTCCTCCGCGGACACCTCGCGATCGACGAACGCCGCGAACACGCGCGCGACGACCTCCCATCGGCCGTCGCTCCCCCGCGCCTCGGCCACCGTCGCAACTTCGTCGAGAACTCGACTGACGTTCTGGGGTGTCAGCTCGGTGCGAAGGCGTTCGATCAACTCGTCGTCGGACAATGTCGCGAGCGACTTCGTCTTGAATGCGCCCTCGAACATCCGGTTCGAGTCGTCGTGAATGGTCGGAGCGCCGACGGGTGGGGTCGTTCGACGTGCCGCGAGACCCGCTGGAATCTCGGCGCCGAGCGTCAGCGATCCGCCACGGGGTGTGCGGTGGCCGTCGATCCGCGGGGGGCCAGCCGGCGTGTGGACGGATGATCCGTTGACTCGCGGCGATGCGCTAGGCGTCAGACTTCCGGTGCGAACGAACCCGTTCCGGCCGAGGTGGACCTCGACGTGCGTGACGCCGACCTTGATCAGCTCGTAGTCGAACGCGACACCTTCATCGTTAGGCCGAGCCTCCGCCGCCAGGATCCGCGCGACGCCGAGGATCTGGTCGCCGGGCGTGCCCTCGAGGAAGTCGATCTGATGGGCCGAATGCGCCGACATGCGCATCACGAGCTCGTGCAGACGCAACCCTTCCGACGATTGCCGCGCGTGCTGCAGATCCACGTTGAGCTGTGACGTCGCCAGCGAGGTGTCTCCCGCCGCGGTGGCGGCGACCGCTTCGCTCACCACCCGCTGGTGCTCGGCCGTCGCATCTGGCTCGTGCGCCAGCAGATATACCAGCTCGGCAAACCGCGCCTGGAACGTCGCTGCCTTCATTGACATGCGCCTTGAAGCCGTCCTCAAAAAAGATGTGAGGTCTCCAACACAAGGACGCATGAGATGGCCACGTGGAAACCTGCAAGGCGCGGTTGCATCGGCCTTCTTTCGCACGGGACTCGCTCGCAGATTTCCGTCCCGACCCAGGACGTCCAACCGTCATGACCAGATCGTTCCGTACCATGCCGCGCCTGCTGACGACGCTGGCGTTGGTGACATCCATCACAGCCGCGTGCCGCCATACGGCCTCCGGGCCGGCGCCCGTTGCCGCTCCAGACACCGCGGCCGTCATGCGCGACGTACGGTACCTGGCGAGTGACGCGCTCGAAGGTCGCGGAAGCGGCACGCCGGGCAACGATTCCGCAGCCGCGTACATTGCGCGACGGTTTTCGGGCCTCGGCCTGACTCCTGGATTCGCCTCGACCGATGCGCGAGTCTGCGTGCGCAGCGGCGGTCGAGCGCCGTGCGACGCGCGTTTCGTGCAGTCGTTCGTCGCGAGATCGGTGGCCGCTGCGCACGCGGGGCTGCAAGGCGAGCTTCCGACGCAGAACGTTGCGGCCGTGGTTCGCGGGAGAGACCCAGCGCTCCGCGACGAATACGTGATCCTCGGCGCGCACTTCGACCATCTCGGTCGCTCGACGTTCGGTGCGCTCGATCCCGACGCCGTGAATGCGATCCACAACGGCGCGGATGACAATGCGTCGGGCACCGCGGCCGTCATCGAGCTCGCGCGACTCCTGCACCGCAACCCGCCAAAGCGCTCCGTGATGGTCGTCGCATTCAGCGGCGAGGAGCTCGGGCTGCTCGGATCGCAATACTTCGTCGAGCACGCGCCGGTCCCACTCGAGAAGGTGCGCGCGATGCTCAATTTCGACATGGTCGGCCGGATGCAGGATGACCGGCTCATCGTGTACGGAGTCGCGACGGCAGAGGAGCTCAACGACATCGTCACGCGGGCGAACGCCGCCGCCCCGCTCCGGCTCACCGCCACCGGCGATGGGTTCGGCGCGTCGGACCACGCATCATTCTACGCGAAGAACCTGCCCGTCCTGCACTTCTTCACGAACGTGCACGACGACTATCACAAGGCGACGGACGACGCCGACAAGATCAACGCCCTCGGCATCGCGCGTGTCGTAGCGCTCGCGGAGCGCGTCACGCGCGACATCGCGGATCGCCCGCAGCCGCTCACGTTCGTGCGCGCAGTTGCCGCCGCGCCATCGACGTCATCGCGTGAGAACACGAGCGCGTACCTCGGTTCGATACCCGACATGGGCGCGACGGAGGTCAAGGGCGTTCGACTCACCGGCGTTCGGGCGGAGAGCCCGGCGGACAAGGCTGGTCTCAAGGCCGGCGACATCATCGTGGAGTTCGCCGGCAAACCGGTGAACGACCTCTATGCGTACACCGATGCGCTCTACGCGCAGCGCCCGGGCGACGCGGTCGACGTCGTCGTGGTGCGCGGGACCGAGCGCGTGACGGTGAAGGTCACGTTAGGCAGAAGAAACTAGGCCCCTACAACCGAGGAACATGCGAACCCTACTCGCGCTGGCGCTACCGAGTCTGCTGGCCGCGCAAGCTCCCATGAACCCGACCAAGGGCTCGGGCACCGTCGCGTTGAAGGCCGCGCGGGTCATCGACGGAACCGGGGCGGCACCAATCCAGAACGGCGTCGTGGTCGTGACGGATGACCGCATCGTCAGCGTCGGCGCGGCCGGATCGGTCGCGATTCCGGCGGGCGCGCGGACGGTTGATCTCGGCAACGCAACGTTGCTTCCCGGCTTCATCGACGCCCACACGCACGTCATCGGCCGCGCGCTCGGCGATCCCGCTGCCATGGACCAGGGCGTCCGCGACGTCGACTCCTTCGGCGCGATCCTTGGCGTGGTGAACGTGCGCAACACGCTGCTCGCTGGCTTCACCTCCATTCGCAACCTCGGCGCCGCCAACTTCGATGACATCGCGATGCGCAAGGCGATCAACGAAGGCTGGGTCATCGGCCCGCGAATGCAGACGGCCGCGCACGCAATCGGCATCACGGGCGGCCACTGCGATGAGAACGGCTATAAGCCCGGCCTCATGGACGGCGACTTCAAGACCGGCATCGCCGATGGGCCGGAACAGATCCGGGCGGCGGTTCGCTACCAGGCGAAGTATGGCGCCGACGTCATCAAGACGTGCGCGACCGGCGGCGTGCTGTCCGAAGGTGACGCCGTGGGCGTGCCGCAGTACACGTACGAGGAGCTCAAGGCTCTGGTGGGCGAAGCAACGAAGCTCGAGCGAAAGGTCGCCGCGCACGCGCACGGCACCGAGGGGATCAAGATCGCCGTGCGCGCCGGGGTCTCGTCGATCGAGCACGGCTCATTCCTCGACGAGGAAGGCGCGAAGATGATGGCCCAGCGGGGCACGTTCCTTGTCCCGACGCTCAGCGCCGGCGAGGCGGCCGAGAATGCCGCGAAGACCGGCGTACTCAAGGGACTGCGCGGGGAGAAGGCGCTCGCGGCCGCGCAGGCGATGCGTCAGTCCATCAAGTACGCGGTCGAGAACAAGGTCCCGATCGCGTTAGGTACCGACGCCGGGGTCTCTCCGCACGGAGCCAATGGGCACGAGTTCACGCTGATGGTGCAGTGGGGTGGCATGACGCCGATGCAGTCGATCGTCGCCGGGACGAGCAACGCGGCAAAGTTGCTGGGCTGGGACAAGAACCTCGGCACGCTGACGACCGGCAAGTGGGCGGACATCGTGGCCGTTCCCGGCGATCCAATCGCCGACATCAGGGCGATGGAGAAGACGGTGTTCGTGATGAAGAACGGCGTCGTCTACAAGGCGCCTAACGGCACCCCGGCGATGTGACGCTCCACTGCTGGACGTCAGCGCGCTACGCGATAACGCTCCCGACGAATCACCGCTTCCCGATCGCGAAGTACGCGCTGCTTCGCGATGCGGTGATCGCAAGTGGGTTCGTGCCACCCACCCACATGCACGAGCCCGACCGCGCTCCGATCGACTCGCTGCGGCTCGTTCACACCGAGCGCTACATCGAGGCGGTTCGTTCCGGAACGTTGAGCGAGGCGGAACAGCGGCGGATCGGGCTTCCCTGGTCGGAGTCGCTGGTGGAGCGATCGTTCCGTGCGGTCGGCGGGACGTGCGAGGCGGCCACCGCCGCGCTCGATCGTGGCGTGACGATGAACCTCGCCGGCGGTACGCACCACGCGTTTCCCGATCACGGCGAGGGATTCTGCGTGTTCAACGATGTCGCCGTCGCGATCCGCACGCTGCAACGCCACGGTCGCATTCGCAGAGCAGTCGTGATCGACCTCGACGTCCATCAGGGGAACGGGACGCACGCGATTTTCACCGGCGATCCGTCCGTATTCACGTTCAGCATGCACGGCGGACGAAACTACCCCTTCCGCGTTATTTCCGCGTCCCTCTACCCTGAGGGTCCCCAATATGGGCTCCGAATACCCGGTGATTGTGACATCGAGTTGCCCAACGCCATCACCGACGACGAGTACCTACGGGCACTTTCGGACGCGCTCCCTACAGTCCTGGCTAAATCGCAACCAGATATTGCGTTGTACCTCGCCGGCGCGGACCCACACGAGGGAGACCGATTGGGTAAGCTTGCTATGACCTTCGACGGCTTGGCTAGGCGGGATTTCATGGTCTTGGAGGCTTGTCGTGACGTGGGCATTCCGGTCTGCGTTACCATTGCTGGTGGCTACGGGCGGAATATTCAGGACACAGTCGAAGCCCATCTCAACACGGTGAGGATCGCGGCCGGATTCGCTTCGCTGTCGCGTCGATAACCTCACCCGAGTCGCACTTCGAGACTGTCGGCGTGCCAAGCCGAATTGCCTAATATCTTCAGCGCCGCGCGCTTGGCTCCTTCGGGGCGCGGCAGCCTAACTTGCGGCGTTAGGCCGCCATACACATGCCTCCAAATCCACACATCCAAACGAGGCACCGCGTGGTCCGGATCGGGAGCCTCTTGGTCGAAGGACCATTCAGCATCCGGCCGCCGCGCGAAGTAGACGACTACGGCTGGCTCGAATGCGATCTCCGGCTAACCCACTGGAACGGCGGCCTGAGCGAGTCCGTCGCGGTATACGTTGACGACTCTTTGAACCGTGAGGAGGACTTCCTTGAGCCGGTTATTCGGTACGTCCATTGGGAAAAGGTCAGGGACATCCGGCGCGCACTGGTGGGTGAGATCACGTGGCCGACGGCGACGGTAGCTCTCTCCTACTTTCGGGAGGCGCGAACGGAGGTTGATCGTCTCATGCGGGACGTGCAGGCCCATCTGACGGGGGTCCCGTTCTCCGTCACAGGCTTGGTCGCCGACCGCAGTGTTCCCGACAGGACTCGGGACGACCGGGGCGAAGTCGAGGTCTATGCACGCAATGGGGTGCAACGGATCGAGATCTCGACCTGGGCAGCGGACGATGGCGGACTTCACACCGCAGCGATCAATGGGATCGCCGCATTGAAGGCTCTACTCCGTCCGCTCGCGCTGGATGGTTGGTCCGAGAACTACGCGCACGACCTCCTCTCGGAGGAATTTGGCGCTACGCGTCGGTGGGACTATCGGCCGCCGACCAACGGAGCGCCGGGGGCCTAACGCGTGTGGGGGTTGCCAGGGGCCGCTATGGTGGCAGTGCCTTTGGGGCCGCATCTTATGATATGTCTGCAGCTCAGCTTCTCACGGATCGTCGTACGTATCGGCGCGCGATCATTACACGCGACGACTTCGTGATGGCCGTAGAGCCGCAACCGCGAGAATGGTGAGCCTAGTTACGGACAACTGGCTCGGCGAGTTGGTACATGCGCGAGACGATAACGATGTCTGATTACGTCGTTGTCTTCGATGTTGGTGTTCAGGGGTACCAGACATGGCGATATGCAGCAGCGCCTATCGTGTTCGCTATCGTCATGGCCGGTTTTGCTGTCCTGCCCTCCTCGTATCTATCGCGGTTTGGTCGCCCGAGCCCCGGATTCTATCGACTTGTCATCGCACTGGCGGCAACCGCACTTCTCGCTCACGGCGTACAGCTTCTTACCGAGACTCG
>Ga0070676_10001817_pt1 | contig 10853 bp, 10 predicted proteins | sample KBSM53metaG_FD_64667 | JGI IMG/M metagenome (GOLD analysis project Ga0070676, IMG submission 64667) | Miscanthus rhizosphere microbial communities from Kellogg Biological Station, Michigan, USA - KBS M5-3 metaG | ecosystem: Host-associated > Plants > Roots > Rhizosphere > Soil ...
ACCGTGCCAAGCGGAATATCCAATACCCGAGCGGCCTCGTCATGCGAAAGTCCATTTTGGCAGCAAAGTAAAACTGCCGAACGCTCGTTCAGAGGAAGCAAATTCAGCGCATGCATAAGGTCGTGTCTCAGACCAGGATCGGCCACTTGGGTGTCCTGCTCGGTTTCAAGCTGTGCTTCATTGATTCCAACAAGTTCCTTGCGTCGCCGTGCGTCTTCCCGAAAACAGTTGTAAGCAATGCGATAAAGCCAGGTCGAGAAACGGGCTTCACCCCGAAAGCTGCGGATGTTTTTATATGCGCGCAAGAAAGTGTCCTGGGCGAGGTCATCCGCGAGCGCGACATCGGTGCGGGTAAGTTGGCGCAGGAGACCTCGCACACTCGATTGATGCCGCCGCACCAGTTCGCCGAATGCGTGCTGATCGTCATCGACAAGGACTCGCGCGATGAGGTCGCCATCGGTCAGCTCCACAGCCGCAGGTTACGGTACCGGCGGCACATTGTCCTTCTTTCCCTCCAGCTTCCACACCAGGAGATAACCCGCGCCAATCAGGAAGGGAATAAGCCCGATGCTCCAGGCACCACCCTCCCAGTCGTTTACGGCGGCAAAGAATAACATCAGGCCAAGGCCAACCATCGCCAGGACCACGCCACGGCGCATGTCGGAGCGCTGTCGCTGTGCGGGAGGCGGATTCAGCAGGGCCTCAGGCACGGGCTGCCCTTTTTCCACCATTAATCGGACAGTGCGATGCAACGCCCGGGTTTTCGAAAAACTGAAATACAGGATCACAGCGACAATGAAGATCGGCGTCCCGAAGATCGCGAGGAAAACGATTGTCACGATCGGAATTGCTATCCAGGGAACGTCCGAGCCATGGTCGATAGCGTCGTCATCGACTGAGACATTCAAGTGTTTTCGGACCTTCTTTTCGATCCTCTTTTGAAGATCGTCGCTGGTCGTACTGCGTGCCGGGGAGACGGTCGTCACGGGCGCAAGAGTCGCCCCTGGTGAGACTGTTATCATCGGACTCGGCGATACCACTGCGGTCGAAGTCGACGAAACCGTTGCCGTTGGAGAAGATTGCTCCTCAGCAGACGCGGGGGTGGGAGTCTGGCCAGTCGCGCCCATGGCGAGTACGAATGACGCGATGCAAGTTAGTAATCGTATTTTCATAATGGTTCCTTTGAGAATGAGATGGAAGCGAAGCCCCATTTGGATTCAAGAATCTTCAAGGATTTTGGGCCAGCCAGGGTAATTAAAAGTTGCGCTGCGCGGCCCGCTATACATTATTGCTTCCCTCAGAATTGCGGGTGTAGCTCAGTGGTAGAGCACCTCCTTGCCAAGGAGGACGTCGCGAGTTCGACCCTCGTCACCCGCTCCAGCCTTCACTTGAAGCGTAACGTAATGCGAAGGCGCTCCCCAATCATGTATCTGTGGCAAAAGGCAGCCCAGCCCCACTGGCTAAAGGCATGGGAAGAAATTCTTCAGGCCCGCTTCGGCAATGCGCTATCCATTATCTCCAGGCCAGAACGCAAGCGCGTGCAGATCGAAATCGCGTGCACATCGCGAAGTGAGTCGCAGAGGATTATTCAGGAATTTGGCGGACGCGCCAAAAGATTGGGACGCGATCGGCTGAAACGACTTTTGCGCGAGGAAAAACCTAAGCCGCTTCGAATTGGGAAACGGCTGCTGGTTGCCCCTTCTCCATCAAAGCGGAAAGCCGACAGCTTTCCCTACAGTTTGATCGTTCCCGCGGGAACGGCTTTTGGCACAGGTGAACACACAACCACGGCGATGTCGTTGCGCCTTCTCGAAGAAGTGACTCGGAGAAAGAAACCCCAATTCGTTGTCGATCTTGGAACCGGGAGTGGCATCCTAGCTTTGGCCGCAAGTTGCTTTGGCGCAGAGCGTGTCGTCGCCGTTGACATCGACCCGAATGCTATTGCAACCGCCGAGGCGAACGCGTGTCTTAATAGAATTGAGAACGTAGATTTTCAATTGGCCGACGTCCGTCGTTGGAATTCGGCGCGGAGGATCGACATCACGACCGCAAATCTTTTCAGCCAATTGCTTATTCAGATTCTACCCAAGCTAAAGCGAAGCAGCTGTTTGATTCTTTCCGGTGTTCTGCGAACCCAGGAAAAAGAATTCGTGCGCGCTCTGCGTCGCCACAAGATCAACTCCGTTGAAGTGCGTCGCCGCGGGAAATGGATCGCAGTCTTAGCCAAAACTATTTGACGCGCCGCACAGTGGACAGCAACGTTTCCTGTAGCCTGGCGGCTTCGGTTTCTCTGCATTATACGCGGTTTAATCATAAGCCGCGAGTGTAATCCATGCAGACCGAAGAACTTTCCTACGCAATCATCACGCCATACTCGATGCGCAAATCGCGCACCGGCGGCATCGTTGGCCGGCTAATCTCGCGCACCGGACTCGACTTGGTTGGCGGGCGCATGTTTGCGCCGAGTTCAGAATTGGCCAGCCGCTACGCAGAGGCGATCGTGACCGAAACGGATCCGCGTCATCGGGCGACGCAGGAATTGATTCGCGATTACGTGCTCAAAAATTTCACCGGCGAGAAGAACGGCCAGCTTCCGCGTGTCTTGTTTCTCATTTTTCGTGGACCGGACGCGGTGGAAAAGATTCATCGCACGGTCGGCCATATCGTGCACGAGCGCACCAGCGGCGAAACGATTCGCGATACCTATGGCGATTACATCACGGATGATGCAGGCGAAGTAACTTATTTTGAGCCCGGGGTTCTGGCAGCCTTCGAGACCGAAGCCGTCGAGCGCGATTTGAAACTCTGGGCGGAATTCTCCGATCGCGATGGGGGGATCCTGGATCACTCAATCAATTTCCCTGCCGGCGCAAAAATCGAGAAGACACTGGTCCTCATTAAGCCGGATAATTTCAAATTCCCTAATCTGCGACCGGGCGGCGTGATTGAAGTTTTTTCCCGTTCCGGCCTCCACATCATTGGTTTCAAAGTCCATCGAATGAGCGTCGCACAGGCGAAGGAGTTCTACGGTCCGGTATTGCCGGTTCTCGAGGAAAAGCTGGGCGCGAAAAGCGGACGCGAAAACTGGGAAAGCATTGTCGAATTCATGGCCGGTCGAAAGCCGACCGAATGCCCGCCGGAAGAACGTGATAGTCCGGGAACTGAAAAGTCGATTGCCATTGTCTATCAGGGTGTCGAAGCGGTGCGCAAAATTCGCGATGTGCTCGGCCCGACCGATCCGGCCAAAGCGCCCCCGGGCTCAATTCGAAAGGAATTTGGCCAGACCATCATGATCAACGCCGCGCACGCGTCGGACTCTCCTGAAAATGCAAAACGCGAAATGGCGATCGTCCAAGTCGAGGAGAATAACTTCAAACCTTTGATTGAAAACTTCTACCGCCGCCAATAGCTTGCGCTCCCATTTTGAACAACCTTACATCTAGTCCTACCACCATGGAAATTTCTGAACGCGCCGCTCAACTCACTCCTTCGCTCACGCTCTCGATCGACAGCAAGGCCAAGGCTATGAAAGCCGAAGGGATCGATGTTTGCGGTTTCGGCGCGGGCGAACCGGATTTCGACACACCGGAGCACATAAAAAAGGCGGCAATCGACGCGTTGGAGGCCGGCTTCACAAAATATACGCCAAGCGCTGGCATCCCGGAGTTACGCCAGGCCATTGCGGAAAAATTGGCCGCCGACAACAACCTCAGCTATCGGGCTGCCCAGGTCATTGTGAGCAATGGCGCAAAGCACGCGTGTTACAATGCCATTCTCGCGACCTGTCAGCCGGGCGATGAGGTCATCATCCCGGCGCCTTATTGGGTGAGCTATCCGGACATGGTCAGATTAGTCGGCGCTGAGCCGGTGATCGTGCCAACCAGCGAGCGCAGCGCCTGGAAATTTCGTGCGTCGGATTTTGAAAACGCGATGACGCCGCGCACAAAAATGTTGATCCTGAATAGCCCGGGCAATCCGACCGGCTCCGTTTATACGAGCGAGGAATTACAAGCGATTGTCGATGTCGCCGCCGAGGAGGACATTTACATTTTGTCCGACGAAATTTACGAAAAGCTTGTCTATGATGATGCAAAACATGTGAGCATCGCATCGCTTTCCAAGGAAGCGTACGATCTGACAATCACGATCAACGGGTTTAGCAAATCCTACGCGATGACGGGTTGGCGTCTGGGGTATCTGGCCGGGCCGGAAGCGGTGGCCAAAGCAGTCGATTCCATTCAAAGCCATACCACTTCCAATCCTTCCTCTTTTTCACAATATGGCGGCCTCGCTGCCCTGAAGGGCGATCAACAGCCGCTGGCCGATATGCGAGAGGAATTCGATATGCGTCGCAATTATATGTTCGATCGGGTTTCCAAGATTCCGAACGTCACCGCAGTCAAGCCACAGGGAGCGTTTTATGTGCTGGTGAATATCAGCCAACTCGGGTTGACGTCGCAAAATTTTGCCGATCGTTTGTTGAGCAAAGCCAATGTCGCTGTCGTTCCCGGAGCCGCCTTCGGTGACGACCGCACCGTCCGGCTCAGTTACGCCACGAGCATCGACGTGATCAAAAAAGGTCTGGACCGCTTCCAGGATTTTTGCCGCACGCTGTAGCGCGTGGCACAGCGGTCCACGGCTGTGCTACGATGCATCATGCCCGGCTCGCTTGCGCTCATTCTGCACGCCCACCTGCCCTTCGTCCGGCATCCTGAGCACGAACATTTCCTCGAAGAAGATTGGCTCTTCGAGGCGATCACCGAGACTTACATTCCGCTGCTGCAAATGATGCAGCGATTTGTGAGCGATGGCGTGCGATTCAAACTCACGATGTCAATCACGCCGACCCTCTGCTCCATGTTGCAGGACGAACTTTTGCGCGAGCGTTATGTGCGACACCTCGATCGGTTGATCGATCTAGCCGAGCGCGAACAAGGGCGAAACCGGAACCACCAAAAACTGCGAGAGCTAGCCGGTTTCTATTTCGAACTCTTCTCGGAGAGCCGACGTTTCTTTCTCGATGAGCGGAAATGTGACCTGCTTTCCGCGTTTCGCGAATTGCGGGAAGCGGGTGCGATCGACATCATCGCCAGCGCCGCGACACACGGTTTGCTTCCGATTCTGGAGCAGCAAACGCCTCAAGCCGCGCGTGCCCAGGTTTTGATTGGGCGGGACGTCTATCTCGATCTTTTCGGAGCCGAGCCGATTGGATTTTGGCTGCCGGAATGCGCTTACGCTCCCAGTCTCGAATCGCTCCTGCAAGAGGCAAACACGCGGTGGATCATCCTCGATGCCCATGGTTTGCTGTTTGGACAACCGCATCCGCTGCGGTCGATTTACGCGCCCTGTTACACACCATCCGGTCCAGCCGTATTTGCGCGTGACCGTGAGCCAAGCCGGCAGGTCTGGAGCGCGAACGGCGGTTACCCGGGCGATCCTGCGTATCGCGAATTTTATCGCGATGCCGGATTCGACCTTTCGATGGAACATTTGGGACCAGTTGCGCACGGAGCCAGGAAATTTTCCGGGATGAAATATCATCGCGTCACCGGGCACGGTGAAGAGAAAGAGTTATATGATCGTAAGGCGGCGGAAAAAGCGGCGGAGGCGCACGCTATTCATTTTCTCGAGCAGCGACGACAGCAAATTCGCACAATCAGCGGGGTGGGTTTTGATCCGATTATTGTGGTTCCATTCGATGCCGAATTATTTGGCCACTGGTGGTTCGAAGGGCCACGCTTTCTTGAACATTTCATTCGCAAGGCTGCCGGCGAGCAGGACTTTCGTCTGACAACGCCGAGCGGATATCTGGCGGCTTATCCAACCCAGCAAACAATTCAGCCAGCGGCTTCGACATGGGGCGAGGACGGCTATCTCAGTGTCTGGCTCGATCGAAGCAACGCGTGGATTTATCCACAGCTGCACGCTGCTGCGCGAAAGATGACAGAGTTGGCACAAGATGCTTCTACTATTGTAGGGCAACCGCTCCAGTTGCCAAGCGAGGGAGCGGCAGGCGGAGCGCCAGCTCTACAACTTACTGATCGTGTCCTCAAACAGCTGGCGCGCGAGCTATTGCTCGCGCAATCGAGCGACTGGGCATTCCTCATGAAAACTGGGACAGCGCGCGAATACGCAACCAAACGCACGATGGATCATCTTGCCCGCTTCAACCGATTGCACGATCAGTTTGCGGCAAACGATGTGGATGAAGAATTTCTTGGGAACTGTGAATGGCGCGACAATCTTTTCCCGAACGTGAACTGGCGTTATTATGTTTGAATTGCGGATTGCGGATTGCGGATTGCGGATTGCGACATCATGGATCGCGATGGCTGTAATCGCTGCCGCACAAGAATCGCCAACGCAAACGCCTTCGCCCTCGTTTGAGGAATCACCCTCTCTTTCCGCGACGCCGCAGGAGTTTGCCACGCCTTCGCCTACGCCGGAGGCAACTCCTGCCGCAGCGCCCCCGAGAAGGGTGCGCATCAGCTTTCTTCCCCCGCCGCTGGAAGGCACGATCAGTCTCGGCATTTACGATGGGAATGGAACGCTCGTGCGCGTTCTGCATCAGCAAGCCGAATTAAATGAGTTCACAATCGGCGCGGATGCACTTGTGACGGAATGGGACGGCAAAAATGACGATGACGAAGATTTACCCGCTGGAAAATATCGCGCCCACGGTTACTTGGTCGGTAACCTCAAGGTAGAAGACATCGGAGAAGCCACGCCCCCGCCCGTGGAAAATGAGCCATCCACGAGCGTTAAAGTGAGACTCATGCCAAATCCACTGGCAAACGACAAACGATCGCTCATCGAGCTTGCCGTTGGATTCGACAGCGACGCGAGCTATTTGCAAACGACCGATGATCTGCCGCTAATCATGCTGAGCGAGGCGCCAAACTTGATCCGCGGATTCATCAAAAAGAAGAACGAAAAGTCGGTTGATGTCTGGCAGGATGACGGCACGTCGGTTCGTCAATTTCGCGTCTCAAATGTGGACAAAATGATGGCCTTTGACTGCGGCGAGTTCGAATTGAAATGAACAGGGCTTGACACAAGCACCGCTACAACGCAAGCGATTGCTATGGCTTCGGCACCAGAGTTTCAACATACGATCGGCAAGACTGCCAGCCTCAGCGGCACGTCGCTGCACACCGGCGAAAAAGTTTCGTTGAAGCTGCAGCCAGCGCCGGTCGATCACGGGATTAAGTTCAAGCGCAAGGACCTACAGGACGAGCCGACAATTGACGCCAGGATCGACAATCTAAAAACGGTCGAGCGCGCCACGACCATCGGCGAAGGCTCTGTGCGCGTGCACACGGTCGAGCATGTGCTCGCTGCGCTTTCGGGGATGGGCGTGGATAACGCCATTGTCGAGATGGACGCAAACGAACCGCCCATCGGGGACGGCAGCGCGCAATCTTACGTCGATCTTATCGAGAGAGCCGGTGTGACCGCTCAGCAGGAGCCGCGACGGTTTTTCGACGTGCGCGAACCGGTGCATGTGGAATCGAAAACAGGTGCGCTGCTGATTTTGCTGCCGGATGAGAAATTCCGCATCTCATGCACGCAAGCCGGACCAAATAACCGATTCGCGCAGTACTTATCGACCGAAGTCACGCCGGCAGTTTTCGAGCGAGAGATCGCCCCGGCGCGGACCTTTGTCTTCTACGAGGATGTTGAGCCGCTCATGGAGAAAAATTTGATCAAAGGCGGCAGCCTCGAAAACGCGATTGTTGTCCGCGGCGACGCGGTTTTATGCAAGGAACCATTGCGTTTCCAAGACGAATTCGTGCGCCACAAAATACTCGATATTATCGGCGATCTCGCACTCATCGGGCGGCGGATCCGAGGTCATGTAGTAGCTGCGAAACCCGGTCATGCTGTCAACGCGGACCTGGCCCGCGTCGTCGCCCGCGAACAAACGCGGCGGAACGCGCTGGCTGTCACCCGCGCTCTGCCACCTACGAGCGACGGCGGATTCGATACCGACGAGGTAATGCAAATTTTGCCGCACCGTTTTCCGTTTCTCATGGTGGATCGAATCATCAGTTTCGAAAGCGAAACCAAATGCGTCGGGGTCAAAACGGTCACGATTAACGAGCCGTTCTTCCAAGGACATTTTCCCGGTCACCCAGTGATGCCAGGTGTATTGCAGGTAGAAGCGATGGCGCAGGTGGCCAGCATTCTGTTATTTAAACTGGCAAAAACGACCAGCCGCATCGGCTATTTCATGAGCGCGGACGGCGTGAAATTTCGCAAACCAGTTTTCCCGGGCGACACCATTTTCATTCACGCCGAGCTGACCAAGTCGCGCGGCGAACGTCTTGCAAAAGCGAAATGTCATTGCGTCGTAAACGGCGCGATTGTCTCCGAAGGCGAACTAATGTTCACGTTCCTCGATAAATGAGCGACGTGGAGATTCATCCGACTGCGATTGTGGATCCGGGCGCAGAGATCGGTGCCGGAACCCTCGTCGGGCCGTACTGCGTGATCGGCGCCGACGTGAGCGTCGGCCCAAACTGCTGGCTCCAACACCACGTCACACTCTGCGGGCCAATGAACGCCGGGGTGAAGAACAAATTCTACGCCTACTGCTCCATCGGCCAGCAAACCCAGGACCTGAAATACCAGGGCGAACCGACTTATCTGGAAATTGGCGATGAGAACACGTTCCGCGAATTCGTTACGATCAGCCGCAGCACAAGCAGCCAGGGAAAAACGCGCATTGGCAACCGTGGAACCTTCCTCGCCTACAGCCATATCGCGCACGATTGCGTCGTTGGAGATGCTGTTGTCTTTTCAAACAACGGAACGCTGGCCGGCCACGTCGAAGTAGGCGATCACGCCGTCATAGGCGGGCTCACCGCTGTGCATCAATTTTGCCGGCTCGGGCGGTTCGCCATCACCGGCGGCTGTTCGAAGATTGTCCAGGACGTTCCGCCGTTCATGATCGCCGATGGCAACCCGGCGGAAATACGCGGGATTAACCTGGTCGGCTTGGAGCGCAAAAAATTTCCGGCCGAAAGCGTAAAGCTGATCAAGGAAGCGTTTCGTTTGATTTACCGTTCGAAATACAACACGCGTCAGGCAGTTGAAGCGATGCGCAAGGAATTGCCTCAGACGGAAGAGATCACCGAAATCATCAAGTTCATCGAACAAAGCGAGCGCGGAATTATCCGATGATTATGAAAACATCTAGATTTTTGAGACTGAATTCTCATTATGGCCTGAAGTAGTCATGCGTGATGATTACGCACTAGCCATCGCTGGCTACGTCATTATCGGCGTGCTTTCGCCATTGGTTTTCTTTTATCTTGCCCTCTATAACCGAACTGCTTCTCGATGGATTCGCTGCGTTCTCGCGATCTTGGGAGTCATCGGCATTCCGTACAGTACATTTGGTGTGCTGCGGCTTGGCTTCAATACCCATTTTAGCCGGCAGATGCGGTACAACCTTAATCACTACGGCAGTGTTCTTGGCGGGATTGTAATCGGGCTTCTCATCAGCTTGCTTTTGAGTCCAGAGTTCTGGCAGCTGGCGCGACGTTCGCCGACGCCAAGCGGTTGGCTCAAGTCGATATTTAAGGCCTAATCGCAGAAGGCGCCCCGGTGGGCGATTTACTTATAAACGGAGCTTCAGTCCGTCATATGCGATGTGTGTGTAAACGGGTAGCCGGGATTCGGCGGATTGCGGAAGGTCGTGGCAGATGTGGGTGAAGTAAGTCGCTTCAGACTTTACGCGCGCGGCGACTTCCAGCGCCTGGCCTACGCTCAGATGCGTAGGATGCGGTCTGTCCCGCAGCGCGTCGATGATCAAGACTTTCACGCCCACGATAAGCTCGACAATCGCATCCGGTACGGCGCTGCAATCGCTGAGGTAGGTGACAAGCTTGTGATTCGCGCGCGCGAAAAGATAGCCATTCACGATCGAGTCGCCATGGGGCACGGGTAATGGAGTGATCAATGTCTCACCTAGTTTAAACGGGCCATTAATCACGTGCGGCTCGGGCCTCAGATAATATGGAACCGGATTGCTCGTGTTGAACGCGAATTGAAACACGCGCTCCAGATCTCGCATCGTTTCGGCCGATGCGTAAACGGGCATCGAGCCACGCGCGTGCGAAAATCTTCGGAGATCATCAAAGCCCATGATGTGATCTGTGTGCGAGTGTGTGAAAATTACCGCGTCCACATTGCGGATATTTTCGCGGAGCGCTTGGGTCCGAAAATCAGTCCCCGTGTCCACCACCAACGAACATTCCGGCGTTTCAACATAGATCGATGAGCGCAGCCGTTGGTCGCGCGGATCGGGCGACCGGCACACATCGCAGTCGCAACCAATCATCGGCACACCCTGCGATGTTCCGGTACCGAGAAAGGTCACCGTAAGCCCTGACTTGAGAGTTGAAGGTTGAATTGGCAAGCTGTCACTCTCAGCTCTGAGCTAATAACTCTCAACCTCCCCAATGCCCACCGTCCTCACTTTGCTGCGAATCAAGAATCTCGCGCTCGTGGAAGAACTCGAGTGGCAACTCGGGCCGGGCTTCGTTGCAATCACCGGAGAAACCGGTGCCGGTAAATCGATCATCATCGGTGCGCTGCAACTTTTGCTCGGCGAGCGCGCCGATAAATCGCTCATTCGCACCGGCGCCGATCTTTGCACGGTGGAGGCGGTCTTTACGGGGAACGATCTGCAAAAACTAAACCGACAACTTGTCGAAGCCGGAGTCGAGCCGTGCGAGAACGATCTTATCATCAAGCGCAGCTTTTCGGCTACCGGAGGCACGCGCCAATTCATCAATGGTTCGCCTACCACCTTGTCGATTCTGAAAAATCTCGGCGATGATCTG
>Ga0070676_10001818_pt1 | contig 10848 bp, 6 predicted proteins | sample KBSM53metaG_FD_64667 | JGI IMG/M metagenome (GOLD analysis project Ga0070676, IMG submission 64667) | Miscanthus rhizosphere microbial communities from Kellogg Biological Station, Michigan, USA - KBS M5-3 metaG | ecosystem: Host-associated > Plants > Roots > Rhizosphere > Soil ...
CTGGGACCGCTACGGTGCCAGAGCCGCAGAACGCCTTGGCAAGTTCCTTCGCGCTACGCTCGTCAACCCAGTGACGCTCCCTTTCCTTCGGTGGCGCGAATTCGAACCACGATTCCACGGAGTCGATCACGTTTCCGTCTTTGGAGAGTCGCACGGCCACCTTCCTTCACTGGTGTTCGCGGCTATCGAGAACGAACGATGGTAGCCCATGCCGATGTGCCTGCCGATAGATGCGATACGCTCGAGCGATGGAAACCGTCGACTCGACAGCGGCTCAGCCTTACACCGTCCGTCGCGCCACGCACGACGACGTGGATGATGTTGCGAACATTTGGCGTATCGGTTGGGCCGACGGGCATTCCGGAAACGTACCGCCGAAGCTTGTTGATCAGCGCCAGGACATCGACCAGTACATTTCCCGGTCCCGCGACCGGATTGACACAATGTGGGTCGCCGCTTCGGAGGAGGGCCGCGTGCTCGGTTTCGTCGTCGTCAAGGAGGACGAGCTCGAACAGGTGTATGTCGATCGCTCGGCGCGCGGCAGCGGCGTCGCCGCGGCGCTGCTGCGGCAGGGCGAAGACGAGGTTCGCAGAGCCGGGCACACGCGCGCGTGGCTCGCGGTCGTCGCTGGCAACGCGCGCGCCCGTGCCTTCTACGCGCGGCAGGGATGGCGCGACGCGGGGCCGTTCATCTACCATGCGGAGACGGCGGAGGGGACGTTCCCGGTACCGTCGCATCGGTACGAAGTCGATCTCGCGTGATGATTCGCCGCATTGCGATCGATACAGGGCCTTCTGCCTTCGGCCTTCTGGCCCTCCCACCTTCCGCCCTTCCGCCCTTTCGCCCTTCCGACCGTCCGCCCTTCCGCCCTTCCGACCTTCCGTTCCGTCGCGCTCCCCGTCCGCGCTGATAAGATCGCCTGCTGGGAGGCCGTGATGGATCGCGTCATTCGCGGGACCAAGCTCGTCTTCGTCATCCTGCTCTTCGTGCTCGTCGGCGCCGGCGTCCGCGCCCAGAACCCGGTGCAGCCGCTCACCGACACGCCGCCGCCGCGCGAGCCGCTGACGCCGGCGCCCAACCGCGCCGCCGGGGAGGGCGCGGGGCCGTTCCAGACGATGGTCGTGCGCGGCGCGATGCTCATCGACGGCACCGGCGGCCCGCCGCGCGGGCCGGTCGACATCGTCGTCTCGCAGAACCGGATTACGGCCATCCGCAACGCCGGCACGCCGGGCGTGCCGCTGCGCCCCAACCGCCCGCCGCGCGCCGATCACGAAATCGACGCCACCGGGATGTACGTGATGCCCGGCTTCATCGACGCGCACGTGCACGCCGGCGGCGCGCCGAAAAATCCCGAGGCTGAATACGCCTACAAGCTCTGGATGGCGCACGGCGTCACCACCGTGCGCGGCGTGCCGCTGACCGAGAACGCGCTGGCGGTGAAAGAGAAAGAGCGCAGCGCGCGCAACGAAATCGTCGCGCCGCGGATCTTCAACTACCAGCGCCCGGGCGCGGGCTGGACCAAGGGCGTCCCCCAGACGCCGGAGGCCGCGCGCGAGTGGGTGAACTGGGCCAAGAACAACGGCGTCGACGGGCTGAAGCTCGGCTCGGAGCGGCCCGACCTGATGGCGGCGCTGCTCGACGAGGCGAAGAAGCTCGGGATGGGCTCGACCGCGCACCTGGCGCAGACCGGCGTCGTGCAGATGAACGCGATCAAGGCGGCGCGCCTCGGCCTCGGCACGGTGACGCATTTCTACGGCCACTTCGAATCGCTGCTCAAGGACTACGTCGTCCAGCCCTACCCGGTGACGCAGAACTACAACAACGAACAGGATCGCTTCAGCCAGGTGGCGCGGCTGTGGGACAAGATCTATCCGCCCGGCAGCCCGGAATGGAAGGCCTACCTCGAGGAACATCTCAAGCTGGGCACGACGTTCGACCCGACGCTGACGATCTATTCCGCCGGCCGCGACGTGATGCGCTTCCGCGCCGCCGAATGGCACGACAAGTACACGCTGCCGTCGCTGATGGAGTTCTACACGCCGGATCGCAACAACCACGGCGCCTACTGGTACGACTGGACCACCGAAGATGAAGTCGCGTTCCGCAACTTCTATCAGGTGTGGTTCAAGCTGATGAACGACTACAAGAAGATGGGCGGGCGCGTGACCACCGGCTCCGACTCCGGGTTCATCTACCAGACCTACGGCTTCGGCTATATCAACGAGTTCGAGCTGCTCCAGGAGGCGGGCTTCCATCCGCTCGAGGTGATCCAGGCGGCGACGATGAACGGCGCGGCGACGCTCTACGAGCCGATGCACCGCTCGCCGGAGATCGGCGTCGTCCGCGAAGGGATGCTGGCCGACATGGTGATCGTCGACCAGAACCCGCTGCAGAACTTCAAGACGCTCTACGCCAACGGCACCATCCGCCTGAACGACAAGACCGGCAAAGTCGAGCGAGTCGGCGGCATCAAGTGGACGATCAAGGACGGCATCGCCTACGACGCGAAGAAACTCGCCACGGATGTGCAGGCGATGGTCGAAAAGCAGAAGCGGGCGCCGAAGAAAACGACGACCGCGGCGCAATAGGGGCTGGGGGCTGGCTGAGGCTCTCCCGGCAAAATGAAGCTTGGAGCTGGCCGAAGAACGGCCAGCCCCAAGCCCCTAGCCACTAGCCCCGATTTCTGGTCGCGTCAGCGTTAGCGGCCGCGACCAGCTTGGCGAGCATCACGTTCGCCATCCCCGACGAACCGTCACCCGACACGGCGATCTCGGGCACCACCTTGACCTTGTTCTCGCCGAGGATCGTAGCGATCTGCATCGCCGTAAACCCGCTCTCGCCGACGGCGGCGACGCCCTGCTTGTAGGCATCTGCCTTCGCCGCGCCGACCGCCCGCAGCGCCGACGCTTCCGCCTCGCCCGACAGCCGGATCGACGCCGCCTGACCCTGGGCGCGCAACTCGATCGCGCTGCCCTCGCCGCGCGCCTGCTCCGCGGCAGCGAGCGCGTTCTGCTGCGCCACCTTCACCATCTGCTCCGAGCGGACGACCTCGCCCTGCAGGTTGGCCACGGCGGTCTCGCGCTCCAGCGCCTGGCGCGTCACCTGCGCCTCTCGCTGGACCTCGTAGGTGCGCTCGAGCTCCTCGGCGATTTTGCGGTCGGTCTGCGTCTTCATCAGCTCTGCCGGCGGCGCGATGTCGCCGATCAGCGTGTCGATGCACTCGACGTCATAGGCCTCGATCGCCTTCTTGATGTCGAGGAACGCGTGCCGCTGCCGATCCGACCGCGCCGACAGGAACTCGAGCACCGACACTTCCTGCGCCGAGTTGCGGAAGTAGTTGCCGACCGTCGGCTGCAGCACGTGATCGACCAGGTTCTGCATCGACCCGACCCGCGAGATCACCCGCGGCGCGTTGCGCATGCCGATGTGAATGATCTGCGAGACGTCGAGGCTGAACGAGAAGCCGTCCTTCGAGCGGACGATGATCGACGACAGCCGCGCGTCGTAGTGATGCGCCTCGGTCTGCTGCGCCCAGTTCAGGACGATGTTGGTGGTCGGCACCAGCTCCACCTTCATCACCTTGGTGTTGAGCGGATGCTTGCCCGGCAGCAGCGGCTCCATCCACACGCCCTTGCGGCCGCGCTCGACGAGATCGCCGTGCGTGAACTCCTCACCAGACACGTCGATGTGCTCGCGGCCGACGTAGCTGACGACGACGCCGACGTAGCCGATCGGCACCTCGACGAGCGGCACCTGCTCAACCTGCACCAGCCACGGGTTCAGGTTCCACGAACCGGACAGCAGCACATCCTCCTGCAGGCCGCGGCACCCGCCGGCATCGATGAACGCCTGGCCGCGCTGGAAGCTCTCGTGGCCCGGCACGCTCGGCCCCGCCATGTCGCCGGCCGGAATCGGGCGGCCGTCGAGCATCGTCACGATGCCGACGCGATCGGGCTGAACCTGATGCACGCGCAGCTCCGCGGCGGTGACGCCGACCTTCGACGCGTTCGCGGCGGTGACGACGTCGAAGAGCGCCGGGTTGATGCGGTAGGTGCCGGCGGTGAGGAACGCGATCTGGCGGCCGCGCTCGCCGCCGCCGGTGAGGAACGCTTCGGCGTCTTGAAAGTTATTGCACGGCACGCTCTTCGCGAGCACGCGCTCGCTGGGGATCGCGGCGCCGTCGGCGGCCACCACCAGCGCGATGTCGCCCGGCCGCACGACAACCGTCGGCACCTTGATCACGCGATAGCGCCAGCGCCACAGGCCGAAGTGCCAGCCTGGCGACAGCATGCGCGCCTGATAGCCGGCCTCGCCCTGCATCGCGATGATTCGGCCCGATGCGAGCGGCTGGCCGAAGCGCTTGACGACGAGGCCCGATTCATCGGCGGCAATCACCCAGGTGCTGAGGAGAACGAGCTCCGCGGCGACGCTCACGATCGCCGCGACGACGAAAACGGCGACCAGGTGGTCGAGAAGAACATTCAGCATGGCTATGTGGCCCCCAGCGCGAACACGCTTACGTTCGCGTGAAAGCCTCACGGTGCATGAGCTGGTCCGGGCCTTTTCCGGCCAATTCCTCACGATGTTCAGGAGTATCAGTAATTGAATCGCGAATGATCCGTGCTCTAATGACGAAGTATGCGACTTGTCGGCTGGACCGGACCGCCCCCCTCGCGCGCGCTCGTCGAGCGGCTGAAGGGCGCCGACATCGGGATCGATCGAGAGGAACGGACCGGCCTGCCGCTCGTCGCCGCGACCGCTACATCGACGCGCGTGCCGGCGCCGCGCGCTGCACGCGGGCGCTGGGTCTGGGTGTCAACGGCGGCGGTGCCCGCGGCGCGGGTCACGGACGCCGTGCTGCGCGGCGCGTACGACGTCATCGGATTGAGCGCAACGGGGGCATTCGACGCGCTCGTCGCGCGGCTCGAGGAGCTGTTGACGCCGGAACCGGCACCGCCGCCGGCCGAACACATCGTGCAGAACAGCCTCGCCTCGCAGGCGGTATTGCGGCAGGTGGCGCGGGTGGCGCGAACCTCGATGGCCGTGCTGCTCACCGGCGAAACCGGCACCGGCAAGGAGGTGACCGCGCGGCTGATTCACGCGTGGTCGCCGCGGCACGAGCGGCGGTTGGTGCCGATCAACTGCGCGGCCATCCCGAACGAGCTGATGGAGGCGGAGCTCTTCGGCTACGCCCGCGGCGCCTTCTCCGGCGCGGTGCAGTCGTACGACGGCCAGCTGATGGCGGCGGCCGGCGGCACCGTGTTCCTCGACGAGATCGACGACACGCCGCTCGAGACGCAGATCAAGCTGCTGCGCGTGCTCGAGGATCACGTCGTCAGCCGGCTGGGCGAGAACGACTGGCACGAGGTCGATTTCCGGATCGTCGCCGCGACCAACCGCGATCTGGTGCCGCTAGTCGCGGCCGGGCGGTTCGGCGCGGATCTCTACGAGCGGCTGGCCATCGTCCAGATCCGGCTGTCGCCGCTGCGCGAGCGGATCGACGACCTGCCGGTGCTGGCGCGGCACTTCCTCGATCGCTTCGCGCGCGAGAACCGGCAGCCTCGGATCGAGACGATCCGGCCCGACGCCCTGGCGGCGATGGCGGCATATCCGTGGCCGGGCAACATCCGCGAGCTGCGCAACGTGATCTACGAGGCGCTGGTCTACAAGCGCGCCGGCCGGGAGCTGCTGCTGTCGGATCTCCCCTCGCGCGTGCTGCGGACATCATCGCGCCGCGGCGCACTGGTGGACGGCGGCACGCTGCGCCAGCGGCTGCAGGCCGGAGCGCTGAACCTGCGCGACGAGATTCGCGCGCTCGAGGAGACGGCGTTGAGCGCGGCGCTCGAGGAGAGCGGCGGCAACGCGACGCAGGCGGCGAGGCTGCTCGGCGCGGTGGGACGAGGCGCAGCGAGAGACCCAGGTGGAACTGTGAGGGCCATGAAGCGACGCCTCGGTTACAGGGGCTAGAGGGGCCGACCAAGGTCGGCCCCTACGGGCGATCAACTTCGACGCTTACATCCGTGGGGGCGGAGCTTGCTCCGCCCCTAGCCCCGTCTCGCGCGTCAGCGAGCGACGCGCACGCGCAGCGGACGCGTCGCTGTGCGCGCGTCGACCCCGGCTACTCGCGTCACGCGGCGGCCACCCTTTCCCATCGCTGTGACTTCCACGTCGACTCGCTTGGCGCCGCCGGTTCCGAGATGCACGGGCATCACGTTCTGCGAGCAGTAGCCGCCGCCGGTATCGACCAGGCCTGTTGCGATCAGCTTCCGCGTCCCTGCAGCGTAGACGCGCACTTCCGTGCCGGCCTTGGTGTGCCGGCCGCCGGCATCGACGACGTCGACGGCGAGCGACGCGCGGGCGCGGTCGGGCTCGAGGAGATTGCGGAACAAGAAATGGCCGCCGGCGGGATCGTTGTTCGACAGCGCCAGATCCAGCGCGCCGTCGCCGTCGAAATCCACCCACTGCACGCCGTGGCTGCCGTCGTGCTCGTTTACCAGCGGCGGAAGCACGTCCTCGAACCGCGCGGTTCCGTCGCGCCGGCGGGTGTTGTGGAACAGATGATCGGGATAGTGCGTGACGTTGACGAGGAAGCCGGCGACGTAAAGGTCCGGCCGGCCGTCGTTGTCGTAGTCGCCCCACGACGGCGTCGTCGCATGCTGCGCGAAGAACAAGCCGGCGGCGCGGGTCGCGTCGACGAACCGGCGGTTCTGTTCGTTGCGGTACAGCGCGCTCGGTCCGTAGTTGGCGACAAAGAGATCGAACAGCCCGTCGCCGTCGGCATCGGCGACGGCCGGGCCGACGCCGCCGAACTCCACTGATTCGCGCGGCGCCTCGACGCCCCACTCGCGCGCCACGTCGGTGAAGCGACCGCCGTCGTTCCGGAACAAGCCGTTGGTGTCGCCGTTCTGGTTGGCGACGAAGAGGTCGAGATCGCCGTCGGCGTCGACGTCGAACCAGACCGCGCCGACTGATTTGCGGGTGTCGCCGATGCCGGTCTCCGCCGTCACATCGGTGAAGCGTCCACCGTCGTTCCGGAGCAGCCGGTTGGCGCGATCGCGGAAGGCGCCAAACAGATCCAGGTCGCCGTCGTTGTCGTAGTCAATCCACGACGCCTGCCGGCTCACGCCCTCGAGCGCCAGCCCCGCGGCGGCGGTGACGTCGGTGAAGTGGCGGCCGTCGCCGTCATTGCGATACAGCTTGTTGCGTGCGTTCGCGCCGATGAAGCCGACGTAGAGATCGACGTTACCGTCGCCGTCGAAATCCCCCCACGACACCGCGCGCGTCTCGACGTTGTCGGCGAGGCCGACCGCGGCGGCGACGTCCTCGAAGCGTCCGCGTTCCTGGCGATACAGGCGGTTGGGCCGGCCGCGGAAGCCGACGAACTCGTCGAGATCGCCGTCGTTGTCGAAATCGGCCCAGGCGTTGGGCATGCCGCCGGTGACGCCGAACAGCTCCGGTTGGACGAGCTCGAAGGCCGGCTTTGCCGGCGCGGGCGCCAGCGCCAGAAATGCGAGCGCGGCGATTGTCGAATTGAGCGGCCTACTCGGACCGCAGCGCCTCGAGAGGAACGATTCGCGTGGCACGACGTGCCGGAAGGTAGCACGCGAGCATCGCCGCCGTCGACAGCGTCGCCGCGGCGATGGCGATCACGATCGGATCGAACGGGCTGACGCGATAGAGGATCGAGGCGAGCAGCCGGCCAAGACTGGCTGCCAGCAGCAGGCCGATGGCCAGGCCGGTCACCGTCGTGCGCAGCCCCTCGCGCATCACGAGGCGCTCGACGTCGCCGCGCGTCGCCCCGAGCGCCATGCGGATCCCGATCTCGCGGGTGCGCCGCGAGACGTCGTAGGCCTTCAGCCCGTAGATGCCGATGGTGGCGAGCATCAGCGCCAGGGCGCCAAACGCGCTGAACAGCGCGGCAGCGGCGCGCACGCTCCACGCCGAGATGCTCGCGTCGCGGTGCATCGTCATCGTCCGCGCCCAGAGCACCGCCAGCTGCGGGTCGAGCGTACGCAGGTCGCGGCGAACGGCGTCGAGCAGGCTCGTCTCGGCAACGCCGGCGACCGCACGCACGTGCAGCGTCATCATCGTCTGGAAGCGCGATCCGTACGGAACATAGACATGCGGCTGCGGCGGCGATTCGAAGAGGTCGTGACGCAGCGGCGGCGCGATGCCGACAATGGTGTGCAGCTTCGGTTCCTCGCCGCGCCGGAGCCGGATGCGGATTTGCCTGCCGATCGCGTCGGTCTCGCCGAACAGCTGACGTCCCAGCCCGGCGTCGACGATTGCCGGCGGCGCCGGGCTCTCGAACCGCTCCTCAGCAGGCGTGAAGCCGCGGCCGCGCAGGAGACGCAACCCAAGCGTTTCGAAATAGTCGGTCCCGATGATATCGAGCGATGCGTCGACATCTTTCTCGGTCCCCGGCACGCCGGCGAGCCCGCTCATCTGGATATCGCCGAAGGCGACGGTGGATGCGAACGAGGCGCGCTCGACGCCGGGCAGGGCGCGGACGCGATCGAGGAGGGCCGTATAGGTGGCGCGCGTCCGCGCCTCGTTGTATCCGGCGAGGCTCGGATCGAGACCGACGACAAGCTGATGTTCGAGCGGATACCCGCCGTCCGCCGCGGTCGCGTTGACGGCTGCACGCGCGAACAGGCCGCCCGCGGCGACGAGCGCGAGCGAGACCGCGAGCTGCCCCACCAGCAGCATCGTTCCGCTCGAGACGCGGCGGGTCACGACGCCGGGCGCCAGCTTGAGATCGTTGGTCAGGTCGATGCGCGACAGCGACCAGGCGGGCCCGAGTGCAAACAACACCGTGCTGAGCACCGCGAACAGAGCGGCGGCGATGCCGAGACGCGCCGACGGCTCGACGACGAAGTCGATGCCGAAGGTGACGACGCTCGACAACCAGGCGGCGAGTCCGGCGGCAATCCACCAGCTGGCAATCAGCCCGCAGACCGCGCCGATCGCCGAGAGCGTCAGGCCCTCGATCACCAGCTGCTGGACGATGCGGCGGCGGCCGCTGCCGAGCGCCTGGCGAACGGCAATCTCCTTCCGGCGGCTGCTGCCGTTGGCGAGCAGCAGGTTCGCCAGGTTCAGGCAGGCCACCGCCAGCACGAGCGCCGCCATCAGCGTCAGCAGTCCGGCGACGGTGACGATCGGCCCGTCGCCCTGCGGCCGCGAGCTGATCGTGAGCCGCGGCAGCTTCGAGACCAGGAAGGTGCGATCGCGATCGCTGTCGGGATAGGCGGCGCCGAGGCTGCGCGCGAACGCGTCGAGCGCCGGCCCGGCGTTCACGCCCGGCTTCACGGCGCCGGCAAGGTTGAGCGCGTGGTTCTGCCGATCCGCCAGACCGGTGTCGCGCTCCTTGAACATCGCGTTGGTGATCGTGTCGTAGGCGCCGATCGGGAGCCACCACTGCGGCGACACGAACGCGAACAAGCCGGCGAAGCCTCTCGGAGCAATGCCGACGACGGTGAAGTTGCCGCCGTTGATGCGGATCGTGCTGCCGAGAAACGCCGGATCGAAGTTGTGCCTCCGCCACACGGCATATGACGCAATCGCGACCGGAGCGGCGGCGCCGGGACGCTCCTCTTCGGACGTGAACGGACGTCCCGCGGCGAGCGCCACGCCTGCCGTCTCGAAGTAGTTCGACGACACGATGGCCGCGAACGCCTGCGCCGTGAGATCGCCTTCCCGGATGCCGATGGTGGTGAAGCTGTGCGCCACCAGGCTGTCGAATACGCCGCTGCGATCGCGGAGATCGACGTAGGCGGGATAGGAGAAGTCGCTGTACTCGTCCGGCTTGACGCGGTCGCGGTTGAACACCGCGACCAGCGAGTCGATGCGGCCCGGCCGCGGCCGCAGGACCAGGATGTCGACGAGCGAGAACACCGCGGTGTTGGCGCCGATGCCAAGCGTCAGCACCACGACGGCGGTGGCCGTGAACCCGGGCGTTTTCCGGAGCAGCCGAAGACTGTGACGGAAGTCCCTGAGCATACGAGCAGGTGACGTCGGCGCCGGCGCGGATGTTCCCCGCCTTCGCTCGCCGCCGCTTCCGCGCGAGCTTCGGCGCGGCAGGCCCCGCCTGCGCTCGCCGCCAATTCGCGCGAGCTTGGCGCGGCAGGCCGCGTGGGCGTCGGTCGGGCGGGTTGGTTAGAATTCGCCTTGTGACAGTTCGACCGCGTGCCGTCGGGCCGGATTCCGATGCGGGCGTGACGCGCGGCACCGACGCCGACGCGACGATGGCGCCGGGATCCGGGCGGACGCCGGCGACGCCGCTCGCCGCGCGCTTCGCACCGGGCGCGATCGTCGCCGGCCGCTACCGGCTGGTCGCGCTGCTCGGCCGCGGCGGCATGGGCGAGGTGTATCGCGCCGACGATCTCACGCTCGATCAAGCGGTGGCGCTGAAGTTCCTGCCCGAGGGCGCCGTCGACGAGAGCCGGCTGGCGCAGTTCCACAACGAGCTGCGCACCGCACGCCAGGTCTCGCACAAGAACGTCTGCCGCCTCTACGACCTCGGCGACGCGGAGGGACGGCGGTTCCTGACGATGGAGTACGTCGACGGCGAGGATCTCGCGTCGCTGCTCCGCCGCATCGGCCGCATCCCGCACGACAAGGCGGTCGAGATCGCGCGGCAGTTGTGCGCAGGCGTCGCCGCCGCGCACGAGCGCGGCGTGCTGCACCGCGACCTCAAGCCGGCCAACGTGATGATCGACGGCGACGGCAACGTCAGGATCACCGACTTCGGCATCGCCACTGCCGCCGGCCAGAGCGACACCGGCTTCGCCGGCACGCCGCAATACATGGCGCCGGAACAGATCGCCGGGCGCCCGGCGTCGACGAAGA
>Ga0070676_10001824_pt1 | contig 10830 bp, 9 predicted proteins | sample KBSM53metaG_FD_64667 | JGI IMG/M metagenome (GOLD analysis project Ga0070676, IMG submission 64667) | Miscanthus rhizosphere microbial communities from Kellogg Biological Station, Michigan, USA - KBS M5-3 metaG | ecosystem: Host-associated > Plants > Roots > Rhizosphere > Soil ...
GAACCGCATTCGTGGCCGGTTGGGACTGATTGCGAGTGGCTGCTCTTTGGACAGCTGCAGTTTTTACAACCACCTGAGAAAAATGGCAAGCGAGAAGTGTTCGCGGCGTGTGGAAATGCAAAGTGTTACCGAACTTGCGCATCGAAATGCATGCTTCTCGTCCGAATCAGAGAGGTGAGATGGCCGATCTTGTTCGCGCCGGGTGAACGATGGTGAGTCCCTCCCCCGGCGAAGGGATTCCGAGCAGGATTTGTCGCGGCGGAGGACTTCACAATGCGGCCTCTAGTAGAAGGAAGCAGCTGGAATTGCTCCTAGCTTGTGAAGACGCATGCCCGACTCCACCGAATGTGAGATGCAGAGAGGGGAGTTTGACGGCCGTGGCTTCATCGTGGGTGTCATAGCAGTCAAATCCATTGCGTCGTACGAACACGTCGGCACAGCCTCAATGAATCGCTGGCGTCGAAGACTTGTCTCGCAAACACGTAGTTTTCGCCGAGAACCCCGGCACTCAACGGGCTCGCGTCCGCGGAATAGTTGGCGAGCTGTCATCGCAGAGTCCGCCTTAACAAAAAGCCCGTTTTTGCTGAACGACCGACATGAGATCACTTCCTTCCCAGGAACCGAATGCGGCCCGTGAAAGAGCGGCCCGTGAACCCGCTGAAGGTCAGGAACTGGGGTGAGTCCACGTCATTGTTTACGCTGCCATAGTTTTTGTGGCTTGTGACGTTATCGAATCCTCCTCGGACAGCCCAGTAGAATCCGAATGCGTGAAAACGCTTCTCTAAATGCGTGTTTAATGTAAAGTAGGCTGGGAATCGCAAGAAGGATGGAATCACTTGGGTACCCGGCAGAGCAGCCAGTTGCCGTTGGTTGTCTACGAGATAGAACGGGAAGCCTGTCCGGTATTCCATCGAGTATCCAAGATCGAAGCCTTTGATTAGCGGCAGAAATCCCCAAGACAGAAAACGGTTAGACGTGTCCCAAGCATAGGGGCCAGGCAACTGTGTGCTGAAGATTGGGTTATCGACATTGAAATCGAGCACTTGGCTGGAGTGCGTTTTCGAACGAACGTACGATCCCGTGATGACGTGGCCCTTTTCGAAGACACGCCGCAAGTTGATCTCGAAGGAATCAAAGCGGTCCTCCCGCCCATTCTGGAGCTGGAAAATCGCCACGTAGTCGGTCACACCTGGAGGGCCGAGATCCACTGGATTGACCCAGTTGTAAGCTAAACCATTGGTACCGCGCTTCTGGATGAACTCCGTTTTCAAGTAGATTTGCCAGCCCAGTTTCTGTTCGAGCCCAAAGCTCCAGTTCAGATAGCGCGGGGCCTTCAGGCTCGCATGATTTATGGAAAAAACCGAGGTGACGGGGCCAGAGGTCAGCATTCCTGTCGCATCATAAAAAAAATCTGTGCGCGTGCCTGCATTGGGACGGGCGAAGAGGAAAACCGGTGTGGCATCATAGAACACGCCTATTCCCGCTGAAATCTTGGTGTTTCCAGCTTGATTCAAGACATAAGTTGCACCCAATCGTGGGGAGAAAAGCGGGTCACGAAGGATCTCGTCCCAATCGAAACGGATACCAGCCTCGACCAGAAAGCGATCGGTGATCAGCCAGCGGTCCTGCGCGTAACCGCTGAATTCGCCGTTGTGGCGTTCGTCAACCCCGGGACCACCGAATTCGGAATAGCGCGAGCAGGGAGAAGGGAGAGGTGGGTCGACTTTGCATCCACTCGGCGGAAGCTGCTCGACCGTTCGCAAATACGAAATTGGTTGCCTCTGGAAATTAAAGTCGTAACGCAGGCCATCGAGGTCCACTCCAACGTTGAACTGGTGTTTACCGTGCCAGTCGAGCGGCTTGAAAAAGAGATTGGAATATAGTTGCCAACGGTCAGCTTGCGTCTGTGCACGGAAATAGTAGTTACCTCCCGCCGTGTCTGGGTTGAGGAAGTAAGGCTCAGTACCACGCGGAACCTGGTCAAGATCGTAGCGATTGAATGCGAGGCCCGTTTCGAGAAGCTGGCCACTTGAGAAGTAGTACTGATCCTTGAGGCTCGCCAGGTACATGGGCTCGGTAACAGCGGGCGTTGTATCCGGCGGATTCTGGGCCGACATTCCGGCATGCTGATCATGAGCGTAGTTGTAATTGAAACTGGAGCTAAGGATGTTGCGCGCACTGACGTTGCCCTGAACCTTGAATAGATTGCCGACGCGCCAGTAGACATCGTGATTCATGTCCGGAGGCAACTGTTTCTCGATGATGTTGGCGTACTCTGCATCCGCACCATCGAAGAACCACACGCGTCCTTTTGTGATCGGACCGGAAAATGTGATGCGGGGATTCACTTTGTCAAGGACTGGACCATTCCGGTTTTGCACGGAAGGGATGAAATCTGTAACTGCAAAGCGAAAGTGATCATCTCCCGTGGCAGTATTTAACTCGAGCACGCCACCAGAACCTTTGCCATACTGCGCTGAGACGCGGCTGGTTTGAACCTTGATCGATCGGAAAGCGTCGGTCGAGACGCGTAGAAGCAACTGCCCATTGGCGGGCTGTGTAACATTGGAACCATCGAACAAGACCAAAGTTTGATATGTTTCAGCACCCGTGATGTGCGGTTGGCGGTAGATGTCGTTGACCACTTGTGGAATGTAATTTAGGACGTTGCGATAGTCTCGCGTGACGGGATAGGGAAGATTCAAGACGTCTACACCGCTAATCTGTTCCTGCGCGTTGATCTGTTCCGGATTGATAGCCGGTTGCGATTCCACAACCTCCACGACCTCGCGAACCTCACGCTGGTGCACCAACGTCAACTCAACGCTTGAGATCAGGTCGAAATGAAGGTCGCTGGCTTCTGCGGCATAAAACGTCTCCTTCTCGACCCGAACTCGATAAGGACCTGATCCACTCGACGGCACTGTGCATGCGCCGACAGTGCTCGTCTGGCAGCGGAGCGTTACTGATCCGTCGACACTAGTAAACAGGACCCGGGCGTCGGGGACTGGCACGCCGTTTTCGTCCACAACTGCAATGGTGGCGCGCTGCTCGAGTTGAATTTGGGCGTACACAGGAACCAAGAAAAGCCAGCCCAGAAGGACGATCCGCTGCATAGTTGCACCCATGGCCGAGCGCCGCCGCCCCATTTTCTATTGTCTCTCAGTTCAGGGTTTTTGCATTCCCGGTGTGTCGCAGGGAGTCAACTCTCGATCACACTTTGTTGACAGGCGGTTACGCCGACCACTGGTCGGCGTGGGCGTGGGTCGAACTGAGAATTGCGGGAGTGATGTTGGGTGGCTAACCCTTCATCACTAATTCTCGAACTCTTTAGAATTATTCCATTCATCTTTCGCCTTGGAGGTGCCGAATGACAAACGCCTCGAACTGTGGAGAATGGAAAAAGATCTCAGAACCAACCACCCAAGAAACTAATCCCCAAAACATCAATCGGCTCGCGCAGGAGCCATGCGACGCCATAGACCTTTCAATGTTACCGTTCAAAGGACGCAGGGAGCAGTTGCCGCAGAATGACTGCGGGCCATAGTTGAGAACTGGTGGACTGCCCGAGCACACGATGCCCCTAGTGCTATGTTGATAAACGTGGAAGATTAAAGCCCGGTTACAGGAAGATTAAAATGGGGTGAACTGACGATTGAAAAACTCGGCGTCACAAAATGTTCCCGTTTTGCGTTGAGTCCCCTAATCTTCTGCTGACTTAACTTCTTGCCGAGGTGCAGCGTGCACGAGATCGCAGATTCATCTTGAAGGGTGGCTGGGCTGAACATCGCCTGAAGATTCTTGCCTTTGGAGCTTACGTGATCGCCAATAGCGTCTGTTCCCACTCCAGCGGCAAGATGTTTCACTATCCACTCAACCGATCTCGAATCCCGTATCTCGACGATTCCGCAGACAGCGTTTAGCACGTGTACGACTGCTCATGAGCTGAAAACTGTGGCTTAGCCCTTTTGCGAGGGAAGAGAAGGCCCCTGCCGGAAGGGGCCTTTTCGTAGTTGGTGAAATCGCTTGATTGCAGCAGTTAACTTCCGGTCAGCCCGTGATCCTGGAGCAAACCGGACAGAGGATATGCGCGATATGGCGACTCTACACCAAAACTGCCTAGCAATACCCGAGCAACGAGAGCACGAGATTGGAGTCAGCCAACTGGAATGCAGAAGTTCGCACACAACGGGGGCAGATCTCTGCGGTGTCTTTCGAGTATTCAAGATTGATCAGGAGATTTCGGCGAGTTGCAATCAACCCTTTGAGTAGTGTGCTCGTCTCGCCGAATGTCATCGGGTGGGTTGGCTTCCGATGATCCTGCCACGCAGTTTCCAGGTTGGACGATTTCACTAAATCCGCAAGTCTCAGGTAGTCATTGGCGTGCTTTGCTGGTACGGGCACGCTTGCCGCAAGGTCCAGCAGGAGTCTCGCCTCGCAGGCTACTACGTCTTCGACTGAGATGACCCGAATCGGACCAGTCGGACCATCAACCAAGATCGCGCGACTCATGATCTCTCCGTTCGTGCGGAAGACATCGACGCGCAACGAGGTGTCGGCATCTACAAGCTGCATCATGGTTTTACAAGGCGGATCGAACGGGTGCACGTGCCGAAACAAAAAGTCTCGCGCCAAGGTCTCCGGTATACATTCGAAGGCAGTGGCGACGAAGTCGATGTCGTTCAAGTGGCGGATCGCATGAGAGTTTTCGACACGTAGACAGTGAAACTCCACGGCTAGACCGCCGACCAGCACCCAGCGCGAGACATCGTGAAGCGCTAGATTTCGAAGCGTGTTGAACGCTCGCGTCGAGTCACCGATGCTCAAGAAACGCCGCATGCCGGAATCCCTGAATACCACTGGACCTCTCTGCCTTTTCTACTGCGTCTCATCGTCAAGTGCCAATAGATAGCGCGCTAAGGCACTCATGCGGCTGCGGTCCGCAGCGCGCAGGCGATTGCGAAAGTCGATTCAGACCTCGCGCTGACCATGCCAGATTGCACCATTGAAGGATGCTTGCGATTTTGAAATCTGGTCCTGCCGCCGGAGCCATCACTTCGTCATGAGCCGCAGTCAGTTCGTTGCATGGATCACTTGAGCCCGGCCCAAAAACAACCACGAAGCCTGATTCGACAAGTTGCACCGAACTGATTGGTTTGGCAACGCTCCGCCGGAGCAGATCTGTTGAAACTGGTCATCCGCCGCATCAGCGTTACACTTCAAGATATTCGCATCGCTGCCCGCGCTGTGGGCGAGTGACCACCGAGCGCTGAGGAATACGGGATCTATTCGTTGGTGCTGCAGAAGCTATACGTCGGCCAGAGACCAAGCTCTTCGTCCTCAGCGATCAGACAGGCGTGGGAACGCTCAGTTCCAACTCGTGGCGTTTCATAACTGATTTGATGGAGAAGCGGCAAGGAGACAGGCATCTGGTCGAGTGCTGGGCTTGCAGGCATGAGTCCGGTACTTTTTCGCGGACTTTAAGGAACGTAACAGCGAGAGAAGTGTGCACGCATCCAAGGATACCCCCCAGCGAGTAGGGGTACGGCCCCGTCCCCGCAGAACGTTTAAGAAAGGCTCCAAAGCGACTCGCTACGTTACGAGCTGGGACACAATCTTTGCAATCATCTTCAAGCAGGTGCGTCCGCGCCAGCAGCGTTCTGTCGTTCGAACTATTGATTACTGATCGCACTTTCGCATCGACGATTTCACAACTTTTTACGTCTTTTTACTCCCGATTGACACCTCCCCAGTCGCGGTCAACTATGTTTCCCACCAAGCTCATCCAGGCAGAGAGTGGATGAAGAACCACGATGAAACCGAAGCGGCGGTGGAACGAGCGAACTCGACTGATACTTACTCTGGAACTCGCTGTGGTATTGCCAGCCGCCGCGCTAGTGATTGTGAGCGTGTGGCATCTCAATCAAATCCGCCGCGACCGGGCTGTCGAGGCGGCTATCCAACGTGACTTCACCCAAGTGCTCCATATTTCGGAGAAACAGATGAACTACAAGGCGTTTGCGCTGGCGGATGATGTGCGCAATGACTTTCCGATGCCTGGAGAAGGGTGCGGCTACAACCTGGATCGGATTCTGTCCTCACATCCCTACCTGGCCCACGTCTTCCTCTTCGACCTCGACAAGGGCTTAGTCGTTCGCTCCCAGCCCTATCGCATGAAAGAGGACGCCTCCTTTCGCACTGAGGCCTCCGAACTGACCAAGATGATCGAGGGTTGGCTTAGGGTGGACTACAAGGATGTGTCCGAAAAGATCATCCACATGGACAAGAAAGGAATGCCGCCATACTACGTCTATCCCTACTGGGTCCCGAGACTCGAAAAAAAGTCGTACCAAGTGTTGGTGATGTTCCTGAAGAAGGACAAGTCCACAGCTGAGGCCACCATCGGAGGCATGGTATTCGACGCCGACTACTTGAAGGGGCACTTCTTCCCTGACGCTCTGCAAAGCGTTATCAGCCGCAATTTGACAGAAGGCCAGAGCGAGCATCAAGCCGTACTCATGATCCATCCTAAAGGTGAATCCGAGCCATTGGTCGCTTCGCAAGGATGGGATGGTGGCCCCCCGGAGGTCGAACGCAACATGGAAGCTGCATTTCCCGGCTTGACTCTTGCCATCAAGCTGAAAGGAACAACGCTGGAGGAGCTTGGACAGCGCTTCGTGCGAACCAGCTTCTTGATTCTCGGCGGACTCTCACTGTTGCTTGCCGGTGGAATTTTGCTCACATACCGAAGCGTCAGCAAGGAAATGGCGCTTGCACGGCTGAAATCGGACTTCGTCTCGAACGTTTCCCATGAGCTGCGCACGCCACTGTCACTGATTCGTCTCTACGCTGAGACGCTGGAGATGGGCCGTCTGACCTCGCCCGAAAAATATCAGGAGTACTATCGCATCATCCGAAAGGAGAGCGAGCGTCTCACTGCGCTGATCAACAATATTCTGGACTTCTCGCGCATCGAGGCGGGCCGCAAGGAATATGACTTTCGCGAGACTGACCTCCGCGAGTTGGTGCACAACACGCTCGACTCCTACCGCTACCAGATTGAACAGCACGGTTTCGATTACGAGGAGAAGATCGCAGACAACGTGCCGCCGTTGCGCGTGGATCGCGAAGCCATGGCACGCTCCTTAGTGAATCTCGTCAATAACGCGTTGAAGTACTCGCAGGACAGAAAATTCATCGGCGTGAAACTCTACCGTGACAACGGTTCGGTGAAGCTCGAAGTGGAGGATCACGGGATTGGCATCCCGCAGCAGGAGCAGAACAAGATTTTTGAGAAGTTTTACCGGGTCGGCGATCCCCTGGTTCACAACACCAAAGGAAGCGGCCTAGGGCTGTCGCTGGTGCGTCACATTGTGCAGGCTCATGGTGGGGAGGTCTCGGTAGACAGCGCCCCTGGCCAGGGCAGCAAGTTCATTATCGCACTTCCTGTAAACGCGGAACCCAACAATAGCAAGGCAGCGTCTGCCCAATCGTAGCGGAGGGACTGACCGTGGCACCCACTTACTCTAAGTTTGGAGTTGCAGCTGAAACCACGCAAAGCCGTGGAGGTCAACACGTGACCAAGATTCTGATTGTCGAAGACGAGCCCAACATGGTGGCGGGCTTGCGTGACAACTTCGAATACGACGGATACGAGGTGATCACTGCCCCGGATGGCAGTGTCGGCCTGGAGCGCGCGCTGAAGGAAAATCCGGATCTGGTCATCCTGGACGTCATGATGCCGCGCATGAGCGGGCTCGAAGTCTGCAAGCAGCTTAAGTCCACGCGTCCCTCGATTCCCATCATCATGCTGACCGCGCGGGGACAGGAACTAGACAAGGTAGTCGGCCTTGAACTGGGAGCAGACGATTACGTCACCAAGCCCTTTTCCATCCGTGAGTTGCTCGCCCGCGTGAAGGCTGTCCTGCGCCGCGCTCACACTGTCCCCAAAGAGCAGGATCGCTATTCGTTCGGAGATGTTGAGGTGAACCTGCGGAGTTGTCAGGTCTCGCGCAAAGGTAAGGCGCTGGAGTTTTCCTCGAAGGAGTTTGAGCTGCTGAAGTGCTTTCTGTGTCATCCGGGCGAAACATTGAGCCGCGATCTCTTACTCCAGGAAGTTTGGGGCTACGACAAGTTTCCTACAACGCGAACCGTCGATGCGCACATTGTCCGCTTGCGGCAAAAGCTCGAGCCCAAACCGGAAGAGCCTCGTTTCATCCTGACTGTGCACGGCACGGGCTACAAATTCGTGGGTTGATCACTGGGTCGCCGCAGGAACCGAAATTGGAAAACCAATCGCCAATTCGAAAGTGTACGAGCGGCACACGGGGTCATCGGACAGAAACGCCCCGGCGTCCAGGCAACTTCATGGGTTCTACAGAAGAGTTAAGCCACCAAGCTGCTCTCGAAGAAGACCTTGCGAGATTGCGCAAAGAGCACGATGATCTGCGGCGGACGTTCTTTGAGGCTGCCCAAGTGCAGCGAAGACTTTGCGGACCACGCCACCGGCGCTTTGGAGCCCTTGAGGTTGCCAGTGAGATTTTTCCCGTACGTCACCTCTCCGGGGATTTTGTCAGCCTCTTCGAATGCGCTGGCGATGTGGTGTTCGCGATCGGTGATATTAGCGGAAAAGGCTTGCCCGCAGGCATGTGGTTCACTCATGTCCTTAGCTTGCTCCGGCAGAAGTTCGAAGAGTGTGGAGACCCAGCTGCAACGTTATCAGCCGTCAATCGCGATCTGTTGTGCACGCACCTCGAGGTTCCTTTAACCACTTTGTTTCTTGCTCGCCTGTGTATGAAGACTGCGGAAGTTACATATTCCAACGCGGGACATCCTCCCGCACTGCTGTTGCGCGCTAAGGGACAAGTGGAGAGCCTGAAAGAAGGCGGTCCGCTTCTGGGAGTCATGACCGGTGCTGGATTTTCCAACGGGAAGGTTGCGTTGCGGTCCGGCGATACGCTGCTCGGTTATTCCGATGGGATCGTCGAATGTTGTAACCCCGAGGGTTTTGACTTCGGCGTGGAACGGCTGCTGACAGCCGTGCAAATGCGTGGTGGTGCCACCGCTTCCGCAACGCTGTTTTCCGTGCTCAGCGCGGTCGAGGATTTTGCAGGAAGTCAGCCGCGCGAGGACGACATGGCTGTCATCGTGGTTCATTGGCTGGGGAACGGATCAACGGGACATGATCGTGCCAGAGTCAACCAAAATTAAACTAACGGGTTATTTGAATGGTATTGGGTTTGGTCCTTCGAGCCGGAGGACCGAACCGAGCCGTTCGACACACGCGGACGATGCCGCCCTGGTTCGCGAGGCGCAGCGAGGCAACACCGCAGCCTTTGAAGAGCTGGTGCACCAGTATGACCGGGCCGTCCTGCGTTTAGCCGTTCATCTCACCGGCTCGGAAGATGATGGTCAGGACATCTATCAGGAGGCGTTCCTGCGAGCCTACATCAACCTGAACCGCTTCCGTTTCGAGTCTTCCTTCTATACGTGGATCTACAGGATCGTAACCAATTTGTGTCTGGATCATCTGCGGAAGAAGCAATCTCGGGGGCGGTACTTGATCAGGAAAGGTTCTAGCGTTGGCGAACACGAGGAAGTGCTCAATCGGGTACCCGATCAGCGCTCCGGCGCCAGCCCTGAGCGCAGCTTGGTGGGCAGCGAGCTGCGCGAGTGCATCCGTCACGCTTTAGGGCGGCTGTCCCCACGAGAGCGGATGGTATTTGAACTCAAGCACTACCATGGTCTCAGCCTGCTAACCGTGGCCGGCCTACTGAACACCACCGAAAGCACGATCAAGAACACGTTGTTCCGAGCAACGCACAAGCTCCGGCTACAACTCTCTGATATTAGATAACCCCGCATGATATCCATGGTCTTAGCCGGTTACACTCGGTCGAACACGCAGAAAGTTGTAGTTCAAGAAAGTTCATCCCGCGCTTTGGCGATCTCCCACTTCTCACGGCGATAGTGGGTCAGCCCTGGTAGAGTACCTAGACCCCATTTGCTCTCAGCAAGGGCTTGGCCTAACTGCGGTCGGGGTGCAAACTGCGGAAGTTATGAAATCTCAACGCGTTCATTTCGAGAGAGCCCGCAATGAGATTATCGGAACGTACTCTCCTCTTGGCTGCCGTACCCACCAGTTGCCAGTTTGACGCCTCTCAGGAGAATTCGTGAACTGATACTGATAGAGCACGGCACGCAAGTAGTGAGGCGGGTGATCAGGAAACGGATTGCTGAACAGGAGGCGTACGACTTCGGGAGAGCCTTCCAACAATCGCATCATGAAACGAAGAATCCAAGGATTGCTGTGATAATCGCCGAGCGCGGCGAACCACATTTGCCAATCAAGCCGGGGTTGATGTGGCGCAACCCACGACGGACGCCGCGCTAAGTCTCCTGGTTTGTACTTGAATTCGTAAGCCAGCCACGTCACCCCATCGTCAGAGCCTTCAATGACAATTTCTTGACGCGTGGTGGTCATTACCGCGAATAAGCCGTAGGGATTGACGAATTCGAATGGTGCGGCAGCAGCGATTACCCTATCCGCGAGTGCCCAATGTACATCGGAGAACGTCCCAACCATTTCGAAGGAACTGATGAAAAGTACAAGCACATAAATAATGAGGCAAGATCGGCGGACCCACGGGCGGCTGCTGTTTTCAGGCATCGATTCGGGTATTCGACTCGTGATCACATTCGGCAAGCAGCGGCGTAGAAAACCGTCATCGAGTAGAAAGAGACACAGAGCCAAAGTGAGCAAGTTGAAGAAGGCATAGTTCCCAGTGAGGGCGATCAGAACTTGAAGAAGCGCGATTGCAACTGACGCCG
>Ga0070676_10001836_pt1 | contig 10812 bp, 13 predicted proteins | sample KBSM53metaG_FD_64667 | JGI IMG/M metagenome (GOLD analysis project Ga0070676, IMG submission 64667) | Miscanthus rhizosphere microbial communities from Kellogg Biological Station, Michigan, USA - KBS M5-3 metaG | ecosystem: Host-associated > Plants > Roots > Rhizosphere > Soil ...
CGACCAACCACGAGGGGAGGAGTGGCCGATGAGCGAGCGGGAGCGGACGGAGGGCGCGACGGGCAGCACGCGGCGGCAGTGGCTGGCGCAGATGGGTGGCCTGGCCGCGGGCGCGGGGCTCTCCGCGCTCGGCGGGACCGCGGCCCGGCCCGCGTGGGCGCAGGGGCAGCCCAAGCGCGGCGGGGTCCTGAAGGTGGCCACCGTGGACAAGCCGGTGAACATGGATCCGGGCTACGCCCAGCTCTACTCGTCGCTCCAGGTCTACCAGAACGTCTACAACAAGCTGGTCTACGTGGACGACAAGGGGCAGTTCGTGCCCGGCCTGGCCAGGTCGTGGAAGGCGGACGGCGACAAGGCGTGGGTCTTCGACCTGGTCGACAACGCGGTCTTCCACAACGGCGAGGCGTTCACCGCCAAGGACGTGGCCTTCACGTTCAACCGGCTGCTCGATGCCAAGAACAAGCTGCCGATGCGCGTGTTCTTCTCGCCGGTGGAGGGCGTGGAGGCCCTCGGCGCGCACCAGGTGCGCTTCAGCCTGAGCCGCCCCTTCGGGCCGCTCTTCGCGATGCTGGCCCAGGCCACCGAGATCGTGAACGAGAAGGCGCTCGCGGAGAAGGACCCGAAGCTCTTCCCCGTCGGCACCGGGCCGTACCGGTTCGTCGAGTGGGTGAAGGACGATCACATCACGCTCGAGCGATGGGACAAGTACTTCCGGCCCGGCAAGCCGTACCTCGACCGGATCATCTTCCAGGCGCCCGCCGACGACACGGTGCGGCTCACCGGGCTGCAGACCGGCCGGTACAACTGGATCCAGACCGTGCCGCCCCAGCGCATCCCGGAGCTGGAGCGCCAGACCCGGGAGATGAAGTCCTCGCCCGGGCGGCCCTACTTCCCGTTCTACCTGATGCTGAACGCGAGCCGCCCGCCCTTCAACGACAAGCGGCTGCGCCAGGCCATCGCGTGGACCATCGACCGCTCGGAGATCGTCAAGCTCGTCTACTACGACACCCACGTGGTCACCGCCGAGCCCACCCCCGAGCCGAGCCCGTGGGCCACCGGGGTCAACGCCCACAAGGGCGGCCCCAACCTCGAGAAGGCCAAGCAGCTCCTGGCCGACGCGGGCAAGGCGAGCGGGCTCACGCTCACCTACCTGGTGAAGTCGCAGGTGCCGGTGCTGGTGAAGACCGGCGAGATCCTGCGCGAGCAGCTCAAGAAGGTCGGCATCACCCTCGACGTCCGGCCCCTCGAGTCGGGCCAGTACTTCGAGGAGCTGGTCGGCAAGAAGTTCGACATCGCGGGCGGGTACTGGAGCGTGACCGTCGATCCCGACATGTTCTACTACCCGATGCAGCACTCCTCCTCGGCCTGGAACTTCTGCGGCTTCAAGTCCGAGGAGGCCGACAAGCGCCTGGACGCCTTCCGCTTCACCGCGAGCCCGGCCGCGCGCAAGAAGATGTACCCCGAGCTGGTGCGCTGGTTCCAGGAGGAGGGCTCCCTCGTGGTCTTCAGCAACGAGCTACAGCGCTACTGGATGAAGCCGAACGTGCAGGGCTCGACGCCCTTGTCGTCGTTGGAGCTACGGTTCGAGGACACCTGGCTGGCTTGAATTGTTCTGACTGGGGGGGAGCGAAGCGCCGCTCCTCCCCCAGACCCCCCCACCGCCTTCGGACACCGTCGAGATGATCCTGTACGGGGTGCGGCGGCTGGCCCTGGCGGTGCCGCTGCTGCTGGGCATGAGCGTGCTGATCTTCGCGCTCATGCGCCTGGTGCCCGGCGATCCCGCGGTCACGGTGCTGGGCTACAAGGCCACCCCCGAGGGGGTGGCCGCGCTCCGCAAGGCCTTCCACCTGGACGAGCCGGTGGCGGAGCAGTACCTGCGCTGGCTCGGCGCGGCCGTGCGCGGCGACCTCGGCCACGACTTCCGGCAGAACGAGCCCATCGGACAGATGGTCCTCGACCGGCTGCCGGTGACGCTCGAGCTGACCGCGCTGGCCGCGCTCTGCACCGCGCTGATCGGCGTGCCGCTCGGTCTGCTGGCCGGTGGCCGGCGCGGGGGCGGGGCGGATCGCGCCGCGATGGCGGTGGGCCTGATCGGCGTGTCGATCCCGGACTTCTGGCTCGGGATCATGCTGATCCTCGGCCTCTCGCTGGGCCTCGGGCTGCTGCCGTCGGGCGGGTGGGTGCCGTTCGCGGAGAGCCCGGTCGAGAACCTCGTGCACCTCACCCTGCCCTCGCTGACCCTCGCGGTGAGCCGCGCCGCGGTGCTGGGCCGGCTGACCCGCGCCGCGGTGCTCGACACCATGCACCGGAGCTTCGTGCACTACGCGCGCGCCAAGGGGCTCGGCGAGCGCGCCATCCTGTTCCGCCACGTGCTGCCCAACGCGGCGATCCCGATCCTCACCGTGCTCGGGCTGCAGGTGGGCTACATGCTGGGCGGCGCCATCGTGGTGGAGATGATCTTCACGCTGCCCGGGCTGGGCCGGCTGACGCTCGACGCGGTGGTGGAGCGCAACTACCCGGTGGTGCAGAGCGCGGTGCTGGTGATCGGGGCGATGTTCATGCTGGTGAACCTCGTGACCGACGTGCTCTACGGGGCCCTCGACCCCCGGACGCGGCCCCGCTGATGGCCGTGGCGGGGGCACTGCGGGCCGCGCTGGGGCGCTCCCGGCCGGGCGGGCACCGGGGCCTCACGCTGGCCGGGCTCTGCGTGGTGGGTGCCCTCGCGCTGACCGCCGCGCTCGCGTCCGTCGTCGTGCCGGGCAGCCCCACCGAGATCGCCAAGGACCTCGCGCTGCGTCCGCCCACCTGGGCGCAGCCCTTCGGCATGGACGACCTCGGGCGCAGCATCCTGAGCCGGGTGGTCCACGCCTACCGCGTCTCGCTCGGCGTCGCGCTGGGCTCGGTGGCCCTCGCGCTGCTGGCCGGCGTGCCCCTCGGGCTGGTCGCGGGCTACGCGGAAGGGCTGGTCGACCAGGTGATCATGCGGCCCCTCGACGTGCTGATGTCGTTCCCCGCCATCCTGCTCGCGATCGCGCTGATGAGCGTGTTCGGCACCGGGGTGGTGCTGGTGGCGGTATCCCTCGCGGTGGTCTACACCCCGATCGTGGCCCGCGTGGTGCGCGCCGCCGTGCTGGCGGTGAAGGTGGAGGTCTACGTCGACGGCGCCCGCGCGCTCGGCGCGCCCACCGCCCGGCTGGTGCTGCGCCACATCCTCCCCAACGCGGCCACCCCGATCCTGGTGCAGGCCTCGGTGCTGATGGCCATCGCGATCCTGGTGGAGGCGTCGCTGTCGTTCCTCGGCGTCGGGGTGCGCCCGCCCACGCCGTCCCTCGGCCTCATGCTGGCCGACGGCCGCAGCTTCATGCTGCAGGCGCCCTGGATGGTGGTCTTCCCGGGCCTCGCGATCATGGCCGCGGTCCTCGGGTTCAACATGGTGGCGGACGGGCTGCGCGACTGGCTGGATCCCCACCCGGCGACGACCGGTCGCTAGCGGGCGTACCCACCGTCTGGCATTCTCTTGAACGCTGTCCCTCGGATGGAGTCGAAGGAGCGGCTCACCGCGCAGGGAGGGCTGGACCCACAGGAGGGATCGGAACGTGGCAGGGGAGATCATCACGACGGAGCTGGCACCACGGCCGGATGCGCCTCTGTCGCAGGCGGTGCGGGTCGGGCAGCTCGTGTTCGTGTCCGGTCTCACGCCCTTCACCAGGGAGATCGCGCGGGCGAAGGGGTGGCTGGGGTGGCTGAAGTCTCCGGGTGACGGGGGAACGCGCTGATGCCTGCGACCGGTACCCGGAAGTATTGGTTTCCCGCCAAGCGCTACGGCTGGGGTTGGGGCCCTCCCTCCGCGTGGCAAGGATGGGCGGTGCTCGTCACGTATCTCGTGCTGGTGCTGGGCGGCATTCCCCTCGTGCAGGCGGTGAGTGGCGGTGTGGTCTATGTGGCCTACGTGATCGGCTTGACCGTGGCTCTCGTCGGCGTGTGCTGGCTGACCGGCGAGCCTCCTCGCTGGCGTCGGGGCGACCGTGATGCCTGAGCCGCGCGGTGGGAAGGGGACGAGCGCGTCTCGGATGATTGACGCGCGGATCGACGAGCTGGCCGACTGGCGGGGCAAGACGCTCTCCCGGGTCCGCACCCTGATCAAGCAGGCCGACCCCGAGGTGGTCGAGGAGTGGAAGTGGAGGGGAGTTCCGGTGTGGTCTCACGACGGGCTGATCTGCACCGGCGAGACGTACAGGAGCGTCGTGAAGATGACCTTCGCCAGGGGGGCCGCCCTCGAAGACCGGGCCGGTCTCTTCAACTCGAGCCTCGAGGGCAACACCCGGCGGGCCATCGACCTCCACGAGGGCGAGAAGATCGACGAGGCGGCCCTGAAGGCGCTCGTGCGCGCGGCGGTGAGGCTGAACGTGTCTCGCGCCCGCTGAGGTCATGAGGCTCACCGTGCGTCCGCTGACGCCAGACCGGTGGCCCGCGCGGTCGGCCGGTGTCAGGTCACGCGAGACGGCTGCGCGCCGCGTGCCGCCACGCCGGGTGATGCGCCACGCCCTGAAGCGGATCGGGAGCTAGTGGTGGCGAATCGGGACGAAGCGACCTTCCGGACCCGGCGGGTGCTGCCCCATACGCCCGACCAGGTGTTCGAAGCCTTCGCCCGGCCGGACCTGCTGGCCCGCTGGTGGGGACCGGCGGGCTTCACCAATACCTTCGAGACCTTCGAGTTCGAGCCGGGCGGCCGCTGGCAGTTCGTGATGCATGGGCCCGACGGCTCACACCACCCGAACGAGAGCGTCTTCCTCGAGGTCGACGCTCCGTCCACGCTCGTCATCCGCCACGTGTCGGCGCCGCGCTTCGTTCTCACGATCGTGCTGGCCGCGGACGAGGGTGGAACCGCGATCACCTGGACGGGGGTGTTCGAGGACCCGGCGGTTGCCGCCCGCATCCGGCACATCGTCGAGCCCGCGAACGAGCAGAACCTCGACCGGCTCCAGTCCGTGCTCGCGGAGGAGAGGTCGCGACGCCTCGCCTGACGTGGCGATCGAGGCCGAGGTCGAGGACCCGGGAACGAAGGCGGGCCATCAACCGCTACAGCCGGCGGGCGCCCACCCAGCGCTTCCGGAACCAGTCGTCTTCGAGTCGCGCCATCTTGACGCCGCCGGGGGTGGTGGCGTGCACGAAGCGGCCGTCGCCGACGTAGATGCCGTTGTGGCGGAGATGGTCGAAGAAGACCACGTCGCCGGGGACCAGCTCGGCGCGGTCCACCGGGGTGCCGAAGCGGAACTGCTGGGCCGCGTTGTGCGGGATGCTGACCCCGAGGCGTCCGTAGACGTACGACACCAGGCCCGAGCAGTCGAAGCCGGACGGGCTCGCGCCCGACCAGATGTAGGGCACTCCCAGATAGGACTGGGCGATGCGCGCCGCGATCACGCCGCGCTCGTTGGTCGGCGCGCCGACCGGCATCTGGTAATCGCGCGGGTCCAGCACCGTCTTGGAGCACGCGCCGACCCCGAGGACCACGGCCAGCAGCAGGACGATCCAGGCGATCGCTCTCACGATCGGTCCACGCTATCACGCGGCTCCCGCCTCATCCAACGTTGCCGGCCCCGCGCCGGGCGGACTGCCCGCCGCCCGCGCCGGGCCGGGCGTCCTGCCCGGGCGCCGACCCGCTCCTCCTCAGATGTGACACCGGCTTACGGCGCACCGCGCGATGGCTCATCGATTGCTTCGAGACCGTGCGGCCGATCGGCCCGGGCGCGGTGAACGCTCCGGGTGGCGCGGCGCGAACACGGAGGCCGATCATGCTCTGGCGGCGATGGATCGTGCTGGCGGTGGTGGTGGGAGCGCTCGCGTTGCCCACGCGGGCGGGCGCGCAGAGCGAGGTGGCCGCGACGCTGAGCGTCCTCGGGGGGCAGGTCGACCGGATCCCGGCTGGCGCGGCGGGAAGAGAGTCGGGCCTCACCGGCATGAACCTGGTCGAAGGTGACCGGGTGCGGACCGCGGCGGGGAGCGTGGCGCTGATCACGTTTCTGAACGGGACCACGGTGACCGTGCTCCCCGAGTCCGAGGTGACGGTGCGCTCGGGCGCCGCGGATCGCGCGGCCGGGACCATGAGACTGTTCATCCACGCGGGGCGAGTCTGGGCCCGGGTGGTGCAGGTGGCGAGCGTGCGCTCCGTGCTCACGCTCGAGTCCAACGACTACAGCGCCACCGCGCGGGACGGCCTCATCGGGGCGGAGCGCGCCCCCGAAGGCTTCGTCTGCTGGACGCGGCGGGGCACCCTGACGATCGACAATCGCCTCGGCCAGAGTGAAGCCGTCCTGATGGCCGGCCAGCGCGTGTGGGCGCGGACCGGCTGGCCGATCACGCCGGAGCCCTTCGTGGCGGGCACCAGCACGCTCACGATCGAATCGACGGGACCGGTGGTGCCGCTGCTGCAGCTGCCCGAGGGCCGTGTCTCGGCCGGGTTCCTCTCCGAGGACGTCGAGGTCAACCAGGTGTTCGGCTCGCTCACCTCGAGCCGTGGTCGGCAGCGCTGGCTGGTGGAAGTGCCGGCGGGCGCGACCGGGGAGTACCCGCTGGTCCTCACCGGTGTGGGCGAGGGCCCCTTCACGGTGCAGGTCTCGACGCGGTACATGGGCTTCCGCGTGTCCCGCGAGACGCTGACCGGCGAGGCCCGCCCTGGCGAGCGCCTGGTCGCGCGCATCACCACCCAGGTCAAGGGCGAGGACCCGCGCACCGCGCGGATCCGGTCCGGCACGGTGGACGGCCTGCGGGCCTGGGAAGGCGAGGAGCCGGCGGTGATCGTCCTGCGGCCCGCCGCCGGCCGCGGTCCCCGCACGAACTGACCGCGACCCGCGGCGGGCCGCGCGAGTCGTGGACGCGCGAGCCGATCGGGCGTCCAATGTCTCCCGAGGAGGACGTGCGGGCCATGGCGACGGATCGGTTCGTGATCGTGGGGGCATCGCTCGCGGGGGCGAGCGCCGCGACCGCGCTGCGGGATGGCGGCTTCGGCGGTGAGATCACCCTGATCGGCGCCGAGGATCGGCTGCCCTACAGCCGGCCGGGCCTGTCCAAGGGCTACCTCCGCGGGCAGGAGCGCTTCGAGGATCAGCTGGTCAATCCCGCCGAGGAGTACGCGCGGCGCAACATCGCGGTCCACACCGGGACTCGCGCGACCCGGGTGGACCCCGGGGCGCGCGTGGTCGAGCTCGAGGGCGGCGAGCGCGTTCCCTACGACCGCCTGCTGGTGACCACCGGCGGCCGCCACCGCGCCCTGCGCGTCCCGGGCGCCGACCTGGCCGGGGTCTTCCAGCTGCGCACCGTCGAGGAGTGCGACCGTATCCGCGCCGCGGCGCGCAAGGGCGCCCGGGCGGTGGTCATCGGCATGGGGTTCATCGGCTCGGAGGTCACCGCATCCCTTCGTCAGATGGGTGTCGATGTCGCCGCCATCGATGGGCATCCGGTGCCGCTGGCCCGCGTGCTGGGGCCCGAGGTGGGCGAGGTGCTCGCCGCCATCCATCGCGACCACGGCGTCGATCTCGCCCTCGGCGACTCGGTCGCCGCCATCGAGGGCGCGGGCCGGGTCGAGCGCGTGCGCACCGGCAAGGGTCGCGTGCTCGCGTGCGACCTGGTGGTGGCCGGCGTCGGCATCGAGCCCAACCAGGAGCTGCTGGCCCGGGCCGGCGCGCGGGTCGACAACGGCGTGCTGGTCGACGCCCACTGCCGCACCTCGCTTCCCGACGTGTACGCGGCGGGCGACGTGGCCAACCACGAGCATCCGCTCTTCGGCCGGTTGCGGGTGGAGCACTGGAACAACGGGCTCCACCACGGGCGGGCCGCGGCGCGCGCCATGCTGGGCGGGACCGAGCCCTACGACTACGTCCACTCGTTCTGGTCGGATCAGTACGAGCACCTGATCGAGTACGTGGGCTGGGCATCCACGTGGGACCGGCTCGTGTTCCGGGGGCTGCCCGAGGGCCGCAAGTTCCTCACCTTCTACCTGAAGGACGGCGTGCTGCGCGCCGCGATGGGGCTCGACCGAGGCGGCGACCCGGAGGACCCCAAGACCGACAGCGAGCTGAAGGTCGTCGCCGGGATGATCCGCCGCCGGGCCCGCGTCGATCCGGCCCGCCTGGCGGACGACACCGTGGCGCTCTCGCGTCTGGCCGCCGACGCGTCCTGAGCCCGGGTGCCCGTCGCCGGCCCCGCTGCCGTACCCGGCCCCGAGGTGGTAAACTCTCGACACCATGAGCTTCGACTACGGTAAGTACTTCGGCGAGATCCGGCTGACCCACGACCTCCTCACGAAGAAGGAGGAGCGCACGTGGCTGCTCAAGCCGCCCCGGGACGGCGAGCGCCACGACGTGGTGCTCTACCTCGGCTGCAACGTGCTGCGGACGTCGCACCTGGTCGAGACGGTGGCCGCGGTGTTCGACCGCCTGGGCCTGGACTACGTGGCCGCGGGCGGGCCGACCTACTGCTGCGGCATCCAGCACCACCGGCGCGGGCAGGAAGCCTCCGGCGAGCGCTACGCCAACCACACCGTGGAGCTGCTCCACTCCATGGCTCCGCGGGAAGTCGTCATGTGGTGCCCGTCCTGCATCCAGTTCTACGACGAGGTGCTGCAGGCCGACCTGCCGTTCCCGAAGCGCCACACCGCCGAGTTCCTCGCCGACTGTCTCGACCGCGGATTGTTCACGTTCACCCGGCGGGTCGAGGCCACGGTGGCGCTGCACTACCACTACGCGAGCGAGGCCCGCGCCCGCGAGGGGCGCGCGGCGCGGCGGCTGCTGGAGGCGGTGCCCGGCGTCACCGTGATCGACTTCGAGCCCGACGCGCGCTGGGGCCGCACCTGCACCCCGGCGCTGCAGGAGCAGCTCGGCGCGGAGGGATGGCGGCAGATGGCGCTCGACGACATCGACCGCGCGCGGGCCGGCGGCGCGACTCACCTGGCCGGCATCTACCACGGCTGCCACCGGGACCAGTGCCGGTTCGAGCGGGAGCGGCCGATCGTGGTCGAGCACTATCTCACCCTGTTCGCGCGCGCGCTCGGCATCGAGTTCGAGGACACCTACAAGAAGTACATGCTCATGGGCGACCCCGACCGGATCCTCGAGGACGCGACGCCGTGCATGGCCGCCAACGGGGTGGATCCCGACCGGGCCCGCGGGCTCGTCATCAAGACCTTTGGCTCATGATCGGCGGCGCATGACGGGCGGCTCATGAGCGGCAGCGCGGCGGAGGGCGCTTCGCGCGCGCGGATCGAGTTCGCGCCCGCGGACGACGTGGCGATCCGCTACATGGATCGGACGCGCGAGTACTACCAGGCGCTCGGCTTCGCCCCGTACCGCTGGGCCCACTTCACCGACGCGCCGTTCACGCCACTGGCGGTGCCACTCGCGCGGGCCCGGGTCGCCCTGATCACGACCGCGGCGCCCTTCCAGCCCGAGGCCGGCGACCAGGGGCCGCGCGCGCCCTACAACGCGGCGGCCAAGTTCTATCAGGTCTACTCCGCCCCGGTCGACGCGAAGCCCGATCTCCGCATCTCGCACGTGGGCTACGACCGGGCCAACACGACGCCGGAGGATCTCGACGCCTACTTTCCGCTCGGCCGCCTGCACGACGCGGTGGCGGCCGGTCGCCTCGGTGGTCTCACCGCGCGCTTCCACGGGGCGCCGACCAACCGGAGCCACCGGGTGACCATGGAGACCGACGCGCCCGAGCTGCTGCGCCGCTGCCGCGAGGACGGCGCCGACGCGGCGGTCCTCGTCCCCAGCTGACCGGTCTGCCACCAGACCGTCGGTCTGGCCGCCCGGCATCTGGAGGCCAACGGCATCCCGACCGTGATCATGGGCTGCGCCAAGGACATCGTCGAGCACTGCGGGGTTCCGCGCTTCGTGTGGAGCGACTTCCCCCTCGGCAACTCGGCGGGCCGTCCCTTCGACCGCGATTCGCAGGCGCAGACCCTCGAGCTGGCCCTCCGCCTGCTGGAGGGCGCGCCCGCGGGGCGGACCACGGTGGCCTCGCCGCTCCGCTGGCCCGCCGGGGGCTGGAAGCAGCGGTACCTCGACGTGGGCAAGCTCTCTCCCGAGGACATCGAGGAGCGGCGCAAGGAGTTCGACGTGGTGAAGGCGGTGGCCAAGGCCAAGCGCGAGGCGGTGTGACCAAGCCGTTCGCCGGCGTCCGCATCCTCGACTTCACCCGCTACCTCGCCGGCCCCTACGGCACCTACCAGCTGGCCCTCCTGGGCGCCGACGTCATCAAGATCGAGTCCCACGAGGGCGACGAGACGCGCATCTCGCCCGCCGACCGCGCGTGGGCCGAGCGGAAGATGGCCCCCTCGTTCCTCTCCATGAACGGCAACAAGCGCTCGATCACCCTCGACCTGCGCCGCCGGGAGGCGATCGAGGTCGTCAAGCGCCTGGTGGCCGGCGCCGACGTGGTGTGGGAGAACTTCCGGGGCGGGGTGATGGACCGCCTCGGGCTCGGCTACGAGGCGCTCTCCGCGATCAACCCGCGCCTCATCTACTGCGGGGTCTCCGGCTTCGGCCGCACCGGGCCCGAGAAGGCCACCGCGGCCTTCGACGGCAAGCTGCAGGCGATGTCCGGGATCATGTCGATCACCGGGGAGCCCGCCGCCGGTCCGACGCGCGCGGGCTTCGCGCTCTGCGACACCATCGGCGGCATCACCGCGGCGCTGGCGGTGGCGAGCGCGCTCTACCAGCGCACCCACACCGGCCGCGGCCAGCTCGTGGACGTGGCGATGCTGGACGCGGCGCTGGCCTTCATCGCGGGGCCGGTGTCCGAGTACACGGTGGC
>Ga0070676_10001845_pt1 | contig 10801 bp, 9 predicted proteins | sample KBSM53metaG_FD_64667 | JGI IMG/M metagenome (GOLD analysis project Ga0070676, IMG submission 64667) | Miscanthus rhizosphere microbial communities from Kellogg Biological Station, Michigan, USA - KBS M5-3 metaG | ecosystem: Host-associated > Plants > Roots > Rhizosphere > Soil ...
AAAAGTAAACCACGGCCTGCGGGGAGTCCCTGGGCCCAGGATGCCGAGATTTATTTCATCAACGCCAGCTTGAGTGAAATTGAGGATCCCGACGAGCGTGTGTCGCTGATGAAGATCCCGACTACATTGTATCTGACCGATGAGCAGATCGACCGGCTGGTCATGGCCGCATCCAAGCTGATCCGAGGCAACAAGGACTTTCAGAGGCTCATGAAGGATATCGAGGCTCCGCCCGATGGTTCAGTGACAGCTCTTGAGAATGAGAAGCGTGGTAAGGGGCAGACAGCTCATTAACAGATAGGAAACCAATGGCTCGGGACCGGTCACCTGCCGCGTCCCCGCCCTGTTACTTTTGACAGTTCCAGGCGCCAGCCAATGGTGATATGCATGCCGTTCGCTCAAGCGGTAAATAGGTGTGTGTGACCTTCACTTGAAAGGATGCATCATGACAATCAGGTTGATTTTGTGTGTATTTACCGGCATGTTCCTCCTGGCAGTTCCCACCTTTGCCGAGCCGGTCTCAGATACGAACATGGAGATCCTGAAGGAAAAACTCAAAGCCGACAAGAAATTGCTGATCGCCAACAATATGGATCTCACCGATGCCGAAGCCAAACAGTTCTGGCCAATGTACGACGGCTATCAGAAAGATCTTGAAGGCATCAACAAGCAGCTTGTTCAAACGATCAAGGAGTATGCGGAGGCCTTCAACAAGGGGACGATTTCAAACGACACGGCAAACAAGCTGCTCAACGAAGCCCTAATGGTCGAGGACCAGGAGGTCAAGTTGAAACGCGCGAATGCCGAGAAGCTCGGCAAGGTGCTGCCCGCGACCAAGGTAGCCCGCTATATCCAATTGGAAACAAAAATTCGGTCCTTGATCAAATTTGAGATGGCGCAACAAATTCCGCTGGTCTATTAGATCCGAAGAGCGAGACGCCGGGCCGTTGTCTCCCATGCGCAACGCAGGGGGGCGGATTGCCGCGTCTTTCGACGGACACGATGGCGAAAGAGGAGCGTATGTCTGAAGCTGATTCCGCCGTGGGACCGGTCCTACAACAGGTGTTTCATCCGTCCGATTTTACACCCGCCAGCGAGGTGGCGTTTAATCACGCACTGAAAGCTGCGCTTGTCGCCAAAGCGGAGCTGACCATCCTGCATGTTTCACCAAAGCACGAACTGGAGTGGACGGAATTTCCCGGTGTGCGGTCGACGCTGGAGCGCTGGGGACTCCTGCCGAAGAATAGTTCTCAACGGGACGTCCTCAAGCTCGGCATCAACATCAAGAAGGTTCAGGCCAAACACGACGATCCGGTAGAGTCGGTTACCGGCTATTTGAATACGCACAACACCGATTTGATCGTCCTCGCCACCGACCAACAGAAAGGCAAGGTCCAGTGGCTGAGCCGCTCGATCGCCGCTCCGATTGCGCGGAAGTCCCGGCAAATGACCCTCTTCATCCCCAAAGGCGTTGAAGGGTTCGTGTCAGCGCGGGATGGATCGGTGTCGCTGACGAGGATCCTGGTTCCCGTCGCGGAAACGCCGGCTCCGCAGCCTGCCATACACGCGGCAGCACGAATGGCGAACCGTTTGAATTGTTCATCGGGGATATTCACAATTCTTCATGTCGGAGAAAAGACGGCCATGCCTGAGGTCCAGGTGCCAGATGTGCCTGGTTGGAGTTGGAATACCGTGGTCCAGTCAGGCGACGTCGTCGACGTCATCAGCGAAACAGCAGCGGCAGTCAAAGCGGGACTGGTCGTTTTGACGACAGAGGGGCGAAATGGGTTTCTCGATGCGCTGCGTGGAAGCCATAGCGAGCGAATTCTTCAGCGAACGCCTTGTCCGCTGTTGGTGATTCCTGCGAGCGGATTTATGGCTTCTGTGGTGTGAGGCGGTTGTGTATCCCGCATGACCCATATGTCGCGATCGAAAGCCCTGCAGCACCTGAATGTAGTGCTCGCGCTCACATTGGTGACAGGCTGCTTGGGCTCAATTTACGGCTGGCAGGTTCGAACCACTTCTACGGAGATCCCGCCATCGTTCGATCTCACGATGCTCGGACGAGAACCGGTCGCCATTTTGGGGGCACTCACCATGCCCGGTCTCCACGGGAATGAGATGCCGTTGGACCTTCTGCTCGAAGAAGTCGTGCAGAAAGTCGCACCTGAAATCCACGTCATCGGCGCGCGGCACAGCATGTCACAAATCAATCAGCAGGGGCTGGCCGCGGAATATACGCAGATGCGGATTGATGCGGAGCTGAGCTATATTCTCAATCGGGAAGCGTTAAAAAAAATCGGAACGGCGATCGGTGCACGATTTGTGTTTCAACCCCGCCTGGCCGCCTTCGCCCAAGTGATGACCGACCGATGGACCTTTCCTGCTCTTGGGGTCTTGCTCATGCAAACCCGGTCGGCCGATCTGCGGGTGTCGCTCCAATTGTGGGACACGCAGACTGGTGAACTGCTGTGGGTTTCGATGGCTGAAGGGACCCTGCAGAGTGAAGCTGCGTCGCGGGACTACGTCTACTTTGAGGACGCGGCACGCGTCGCCTTGGGCAGCATCATTGCAGACCTTTTAAATCGGAAGACCGCGTCAACCTATACTCCGCTGAACAAGATCTTGGACCAACTCATCCAGATACCGTCGCCGGAGGCGAAATCTGACGGAACGACGAAATCTGACGGGACAAAGGCAACCGACTCGTCGAAGCACTAGCATGCGTTGTGCTTGGTAGGTGAAAGCGCCGTGTTCTTCATGTTACCTGTCCAGTCAGATACATAAAATCAGGTAGGAGCGATTCATGCCAATCACTTTTCGTCGTTCGATAGCAGCTGTGGCTCTTGCCTGTCTGGCAACGAGCTATGGCTGTGAAACAGTGGAGCGATCAGAGCAGCCTGCATGGGTCCAGGTCCAGATCCTTGATCTATCAACGGTAGAGGGAAAGTGGGAAGGCCTCATGCGTCGGACGCCGCCTGATCGACGAGATGATTGGGTGACGGTCAACATTGCGTCGGACGGCAGATATCAGTTCACCAGCCTCCGAACAATTGGCGTCTTCAGCGGGCATGGTGAATTCGTCCTGAACGAGGGCAAATTGAAAGCAAGTTCCGAACGTGGAACGATCGAGGCTACCCTCTACGAAGCAGGTGCGCAGCGCATGCTCAAGGCAAAAGCTCGCACAATAGATGGAATGGAATATGCGGCGGAAGTGAAGCCGGTCAAGTGACGGAATCTCTTACAGTGCATCTCACCATACATTCAACCCTGAGGAATACGATGACGATCCACTCCCTAAAGCATACTCAAAAGACTGTGCTTGGTCTGTCCCTTCTTGTGCTGCTATCAGCCGCAGCGGGTGCATGTTCGATCAACCCTGTCAGCAAGCTTCCAGAGGTCACTCTCATCACCGTCGAACAAGAGAAGAAAATTGGCGAGGAGGAATCGAAGAAAGTTGAGCAAGAAATGGGCCTGCTCGATGACGCCGCCTTGACGAGTTATGTTGACGCGGTTGGCCAACGGCTGGTCAAGGAATCGCCACGCCACGAGCTGCCCCATCAATTTCATGTCGTGGATATGGTCGAACCGAACGCCTTCGCGCTTCCCGGCGGCTACGTGTATGTCACGCGCGGACTGCTGGCATTGGTCAATACGGAGGACGAGTTGGCTGGGGTCGTTGGCCACGAAATCGGGCACGTCGCTGCAAGGCATACGGTCCAGAGGATTTCCCGACAAGGGCCGTTCGCGCTCATCACCAATCTCGTGTCCGGCGTGACCGGGTTTTTTGTTCCCGTCGTCGGAAATATTGTCGGAGGCGTGGGAAATTTCGCGCAGAGCCTCGTGTTTTCTCCGTATAGCCGGTCCCAGGAAAGTCAGGCGGATGAAGTCGGACAGGAGATGGCGGCCAAGGCGGGGTGGGATCCTGCTGCCCTTGGCACCTTCTTGGCCACTCTGGGGCGCGAGGAAGCCCTGCTAAGCGACGGCCCACGCAAGCCCAGCTTCTTCGACTCCCATCCAGCCACGCCGGATCGAGTCAAAAATACGACCAAGCATGCGAAAGAGCTTAAGCAGGCCTCGCGTGAGCCGATTTCCCCTTCACATGACGCCTTCCTCGCGAGGCTTGACGGTCTCGTCGCGGGTCAGCGGGCCGCAAACGGCATTATTCAGGGCTCGACCTATCGCCACCCTGATTTGAACTTTTTTATCCAGTTCCCGACCTCATGGAATGTTGACAATACGCCCGTGCAATTGGCCTCGGCGCCGAAAGATGGAAACATAGGAGTCGTACTCCGTGCTGTCGCCCAGGGGAATGATCCTCTGGACGGGGCCCGCGCCTTGGAGAAGGCCAGCAAGTCCACGCTCCCCAAAACGCAGACGACGACGATCAATGGGATGCCTGCAGCCCGCACGCAGGTGGGCGACTCCAGGGTAAAGGTCGATCTCACGTGGATCGCCTATGGCGGCATGATCTACCAAATTGCGGGCATCGCCGAGGCCAGGAATTTTGACACCGTTCGCCCGGTGTTCCAGACCGTCGTTGAGAGTTTCCGCCCACTGTCTCCTGACGAGCGAAAGAACATCCGTGAAAAACGGCTTCGTCTTGTGAAAGCGAAAGAAGGGGAAACGGTGAAGGATTTGACTGTCCGCTCGCAGTCGGCGTGGAAGGCCAATCAAGTGGCCGTCGCGAATAACCTTGAGGAATCGGACCGACTTCGGGAAGGACAGGTGATGAAAATTACCGTCGAAGAACCCTACGCCGGAAAACAACAGTGATGAACTCTTCTTCTGACTCGCATGCCTCGGGAGCCTCTACCGGACCAGACGGCGGGCGTCGCCGGTTTTTTCAATTGGTCATCAAGGCGTCGGCCGGCTTGATCGGGCTCAGCCTTGCGGTGCCTTTGTTCGGGTATCTCGTTTCTCCAACGTTCAAGCGGCGGGAGCAACAGTGGGTGGACGTCGCTTCCGTGGGCGAGTTGCCGGCCGGCATTCCCAAACAGTTGGAGTACGTGGCGACTGTTCAAGACGGCTACCTCGAAACGAAGACGCAAAAGGCCCTGTGGGCGGTGAAACAGGCCAACGGCGACGTCACGGTGTTCTCTCCGATGTGCACCCATCTGGGGTGCGGCTATCACTGGGACGGCGCAGGGCAACAGTTCAAGTGTCCCTGCCATGGAAGCGTCTTCAATATCTCGGGACGTGTCGTTGCAGGACCGGCGCCGCGGCCGCTGGATGCCTTGCCTGCAAAGATCGAGAACGGTCGTCTCCTTGTGGTGTTCAAGGAGTTCAAGTCGGGTGTCTCGAAGCAAATCGAACTGTAAAGGGCGATTCACGTTTCTACATAGGGGGACCAATGATTGAGGCGAACCAGGGAACACGTGTTTGTACTGCCGTGAACTCTAGAAATCGTTCATTCAGCCTCTCCGTATGGACGGTGGTCATTGCGCTAGTCATCACGTGGGCCGCCGTAATGGCTGCCAATGCTGAGCAAGCGCACCGTGCGCAGGCTAAAAGCGGTTCGTCAGCGGGAAAATCGGCCGAAACACCCATTTCGGCAGCTCTCACTGACGCTCCCATGGTGCCGCCACGCATTACACGCCGGCAGCCGAGCAAGGTCGTTGTCGAACTGGAAGTGAGCGAGGTCAATCTACCGATGGCTGATGGCGTCGAATACACCTTCTGGACCTTTGGAGGGAAAGTTCCGGGGAAATTTATTCGGGTGCTTCAAGGTGATAGGGTTGAATTCCATCTGATGAATCATCCCGAAAGCCGGTTTCCTCACAATATCGATCTTCACGCCGTCACCGGGCCCGGCGGAGGAGCTGCCAGCAGCAACACAGCACCAGGCCGCCGCACACAATTCACGTTCAAGGCGCTCAATCCCGGGCTCTATGTCTATCACTGCGCGACGGCGCCAGTCGGCGAGCACGTCGCCAACGGCATGTACGGACTCATTCTGGTCGAGCCGCCGGGCGGATTGGCTCCCGTAGAACATGAATACTATGTGATGCAAAGTGATTTCTATACGAAGGGACCGCACCATGAAAAAGGTCATCAGCCCTTCGACATGGAAAAGGCGGTCGATGAGCATCCGACCTATGTCGTATTCAACGGCGCTGAAGGATCACTGCTGGGAGGAAAGGCCTTGAAAGCCAAAGTCGGAGACCGTATCCGTCTGTTCGTCGGGAATGGCGGACCGAACCTCGTGTCCAGCTTCCATGTCATTGGGGAGATTTTCGATCGCGTCTATACGGAGGCTGGGACCCGCTACTCCGAACACATTCAAACCACGCTCGTACCGGCCGGCGGGGCCGCCATGGTGGAGTTCAAGGTAGACGTACCGGGTTCTTACAAGCTCGTCGACCATTCGATTTTACGTGCGTTCAACAAAGGTGCGCTGGGCGAGTTGAAGGTCGAAGGACCGGAGGCCAAGGCGATCTATTCGGGAAAGCTGGCCGAATCGGAGTATCACGCGAAAGGTACGCCTGTCGCTCAATCCCAAAAGCCTGCCACGCCGGCATCCGGAGCGGGAGGGCAACGCTTGTACCAGACATACTGTATGGGGTGTCACCAGGCCGAAGGACAGGGGATTCCGGGAACCTTTCCGCCGCTCGCAAAATCGGACTACCTCTTGGCCGAAACCTCGCGCTCAATCGACACCGTTGTCAATGGTCTCCATGGACCCATCGAGGTGAATGGGCAGCAGTACAACGGAACGATGCCGCCGATGGGGCATCTGCAAGATGAAGAGATTGCGGATATTTTGAGTTACGTGCGGAGTTCATGGGGGAATGCAGCGAATCCCGTGTCGGCAGCTGACGTCTCCGCCGTGCGGGCGAAGACTTCTCATTAAAGCCATAAATCCGTGAAAGAGTCAGTTGTCTCAACCTGAGCTCAACGACCTGACGGGCTGTGTGAAGATTCTGAGAAAATAGCCGTTGGTCAGTGGCAGGAGAAGCGCGCGATGACGTCCCGCATCTATGAGTGGCTGGATAGTCGGCTGAAGCTCAAGTCTCTCGAAAAGACATTGTTAGACGAGCCGATTCCCGGCGGCGCGAGCTGGATCTATGTGTTCGGCTCGGCCACGCTCTTCCTCTTTCTCCTCCAAGCGATCACCGGCATGTTCCTGGCCGTCTATTACGCGCCGACGCCGGACCATGCGTACGACAGTGTGCAATTCATCGAACAGCAGATAACGTTTGGCTGGTTCGTCCGAGGTCTTCACCACTGGGGCGCGTCAGGGATGGTGATCGCGGTCGGTCTGCACATGCTTCAAGTGTTCCTCTACGGCGCGTTCAAGCCACCGCGCGAATTGATGTGGATGGTCGGCGTCGTATTGTTCCTCCTCGTCATGGGGTTCGCCTTTACCGGCTACCTGCTCCCATGGGATCAAACAGCCTACTGGGCCACACAGGTGGGGATCAATATGGTGGGCACGGTTCCGCTCGTCGGTGATTTTCTGGTGAAAGTCATGCGTGGCGGAGAGACGCTGGGCGCGTTGACCCTCTCCAGATTTTTCGCGGTCCATGTGCTGTTTCTCCCGGCGCTCATTGTCACGGGGATTGTCGTGCATCTCTTCATCCTCCGGCGGGTCGGACCGGCCGGTCCCTGGGATGAACGCAAGGCGGCGGCCGTCCGTGAACCATTTTATCCCCGCCAAGTGTACATGGATGCGGTGGTGATGGTGGCGGTGTTTCTTGTCCTGGTCTTCTTGGCGACGTTCGTACCATTTCCCTTGGCCGACAAGGCCAACCCCTCGGATACCACTTTTGTTCCGGTGCCGGAATGGTATTTCCTCTTCTATTATGAGTTACTGAAGCACGTCCATGGTCCGCTGGAACCGTTGGCCACCTGGGTACTACCGGCCATTGTGATTGCAGTGATGATGCTCTGGCCGTTTCTCGACTGGCAAAAAAAAGTCCGGGCTCCAGCCTCGCGCCCTGTGGGTATGGCGGTCGCCGCCGTGTTTCTCATCACAGTCTTTTCTCTCCTAGGCATCTCGTTGAAAAACCTGTACGGCATGAAGCGAACGGATCCGGCGATTGCGCATGGCCAGACGCTGTATGGGAACCTGGGTTGCGCAGGATGTCATCGCATTCATGGCAATGGCGGAGCGATCGGACCGGATCTATCCTACGAAGGGGATGCAAGGCCGGACAGGGAATGGCACATGAAGCATTTCCGTGATCCGCAATCGGTGTCGCCTGGCTCGATCATGCCGAAATTCCCGTTAACCGATGGGGAACTTCATGACCTCACGAGCTACATCGTGAGCCTTAAACGAGCCACGTAATATGTTGGTAGATCCAGCCCTACCTTGACGATGTCAGGAGGGCAATTGTATAAGAAACACCCCTTCCTCAATCGCCGGAGGGCGTATGGACCATGTACGTAGAGGCCGTCTCCTGGCTCGATCAGCGGCATCGGTCCTTTGGATAAGTCTGTCCGCACTTGGACTTGTTCACTGTAAGGGTGAAACGGCTTCCGCTCCTCCTCCTCCCTTGGTCCAAGTTGAAGTGGCCGAGGTTATTCAGAAAGACGTTCCAATCCAAATGGAGTGGGTCGGCACCACGGACGGCTCAAACAATGCCCTGATCCGGGCACAGGTCAACGGCTATCTCCTCAAGCGGCCGTATACCGAAGGCTCCTTTGTGAAAAAGGGCGATCTGTTGTTCCAACTCGACCCGAGCAAATTCCAGACGGCTCTGGATCAGGCGCAGGGTGAGCTGGCGAAAGCCCAAGCGCAATTTACGAAAAGCAAGCAGGACGTCGACCGCGATACGCCTCTGGCGAAGGAGGGGGCCATTAGCCAAAAGGAGTTGGATGATTCCGTTCAGTCTCATGCGGCGACCAGGGGCTCTCTCGCAGCGGCGAAGGCCGCCGTCGAACAGGCGAAACTCAATCTTGGATGGACAAGAATCACGGCTCCGATTGACGGAGTCGTCGGCATCTCAAAAGCGCAAATTGGTGATCTCATCGATGCCAGCACCGAGTTGACGTCTGTTTCGACGCTGGATCCGATCAAGGTCTATTTTCCCGTGAGTGAACAGGAATACTTCGAGGCGGCGGAGAAAATCCAGCAAGGGTATAAGGATAAACAAGAGGGGAAAGAATACAGCCTGGCACCCCTGGAACTTATCTTGGGCGGGGAGAAGGTGTATCCGCACAAAGGACAATTTTATCTAGTCGATCGGCAAGTCGATCAGAAGACGGGTACCATCCGCGTGGCGGCGCTGTTTCCGAATCCCAACAATCTGTTGAGGCCCGGGCAGTTCGCCAAAGTGCGGGTGGTGACCAAAACGAGAGAAAACGCCATCTTGATCCCTCAGAGAGCCGTGACGGAGATGCAGGGTAGTTATCAGGTGGCAGTCGTCACGCCGGAAAATAAGGTGGATATCCGGCCGGTCAAGGTCGGTCAACGCTCCGGCAGTTTGTGGATCATCAACCAGGGACTCAAGTCGGGCGAACGTGTGGTGGTCGAAGGATTACAAAAAGTCAAAGCCGGAATGACCGTTGATCCCAAGCCGTTCCAAGAGCAGCAGCCGGAACAAAAAATCGGCTAATGTTGACGCTGATCCGATCGTTTCCACTGCCTGTCGCGTAATCCTTCAATCCTATGGCGAAATTTTTCATCAATCGGCCGATTGTTGCCATGGTGATCGCCATCATCATGGTGATTCTCGGCGTAGTCGCGATGGTGCAACTGCCGATCGCGATGTTTCCGGACATCGCGCCGCCCGAAATTCTGTTGCAAGCCACCTACGTCGGAGCCGACGCCGTCACCCTCGAAAAATCGGTTGCCACTCCCATCGAGCAGTTGATGAGCGGGGTGGACAACATGATTTACATGTATTCGGTGAATGCGAATAATGGCCAAATGTCATTGAGAGTCAACTTCGACATCAACACGAGACCCAATGACGATCAGATTCTGGCGCAGATGCGCTATACCCAGGCGGAATCCCAGCTGCCGCCTGACGTCAAGAATTTCGGCGTCACCATTAAGAAGGCCACAACCAGCCCACTTGCCTTGTTCTCCCTGTATTCACCGAACGGCACCTACGACGCCACCTTTTTGGCGAACTATGGGTACGTGAACATTAATGATCCCATGACTCGCGTGCCCGGCATCGGCCAGGTACAAATCTTCGGTGCCGGGCAATATGCCATGCGATTCTGGGTCCGGCCTGATCACCTTGCCAAGCTCGGCATCACGGTGACCGAAATTACGAATGCCATTAAGGCCCAAAACACGGTGAATCCGGCTGGCCAGGTAGGTGCTGAACCGGTGCCGCCCGGGCAGGAGTTTACTTACAGTGTACGTGCTCAGGGTCGTCTGGAGTCGGAAGAAGAGTTCGGCAACATCGTGATCCGTGCGAATCAGGACGGATCCATGGTCCGGCTCAAGGACGTCGCCCGCATTGAGCTCGGCGCACAGATGTACAACATCATCGGCAGGATGAATGGGAAACCCGCGGCTCTCATCGCCATTTATCAGCTTCCAGGCTCCAATGCCATTCAAACCATGGATGCGGCGACCAAGCTGATGGAGGAGATGAAAGCCAGGTTCCCGGCCGATCTCGACTACGTCATCTCGCTTGATACGACCCAGGCCGTTCGGGAAGGCATTAACGAGATCGTTCACACCCTCTTTGAAGCCCTCATCCTCGTCATCATCGTCGTCTATATTTTCCTTCAGGGGTGGCGCGCCACGCTGATCCCGCTGCTCGCCGTGCCTGTCTCGCTGATCGGCACATTCACACTTTTTCCGATGCTGGGGTTTTCGATCAACACCCTGTCG
>Ga0070676_10001846_pt1 | contig 10801 bp, 9 predicted proteins | sample KBSM53metaG_FD_64667 | JGI IMG/M metagenome (GOLD analysis project Ga0070676, IMG submission 64667) | Miscanthus rhizosphere microbial communities from Kellogg Biological Station, Michigan, USA - KBS M5-3 metaG | ecosystem: Host-associated > Plants > Roots > Rhizosphere > Soil ...
CTCGTCGCACTCAAGGCCAAAGCGCCTCGGCGTGCCAATATAGGCCTCGCTGTCCGGCGCCCACTTGGCCTCATAACCCACAATCTGCGGGGTTTGCACGGCGAACCTCTCGAAAACGATCTCCGCGATCGGCAGCACTTCGACGCCCGATGTCCCCTCGATGAGAGCGAGGTTGAACTCTCGTCCCTCTATGAAGCTCTCAGCGAAATGCTCGGTGCCCCATCTGGAATTCCGGACCTGTATGGCCACGGCGCCCTCGGAGCCGCGCACCACCGAGCTTTCATCGAGGCCGAGCGAGCCGTGCTCCCACACAGGCTTGACGATGACGCGCACGTCGGGATCGAGCCCGGCGCCATCCTCAGACCAGGAGGGTGTTGGCAGGCCGGCTTGAGCAAGCTTGAGCTTCGTGCCGATCTTGGAGAGCGTCTCGAGCCAGGCGCTGGTGCCACATCCAGTGTAACGCAAGCCAAGCGCATCGAGTCGCGCCGAGACCGAAGGCGCGAGCCTTCCATCCCCATTTACCGCATCGACGAGATTAAACACGGCGAGCGGATGAAGGGATCGCAGGCGCTCAAGCTCAGCGAGATCTGACCCAAGAGCGACGATGCGGGTGGCGAAGCCGAGCCGTTTCAGCGCAGAGGCCACGGCCTCGGCGGCAACGATCGTGTCGATCTCGTCTGGACGGTCTTCGGTCGCGGCGTGGACAACCGGAACGAAGCTCCGGCTTCCAGACATCAGGCGCTCTTTCGCCGCCGCTCCTCACCAGGCAGGGCAAGGCCGTAGCGCGCGAGGCCGGCATCGAGAATGAGGCCGATCAGCGCCACGAAGTCGACACCGTTCTGCGCGGCAAGGATCGGCAGGTCGGAGTGCCAGGGATTTAGACCGGCGAGTGGGTTGGCCTCGAGGAAATAGGGCTCGCCTTCGGCGTCGGAACGGAAATCGATGCGGGCGGCATCGCGACATTCCAGCGCGCGATAAGCCTCTAGCGCGCGCGTGCCGGCGAGCCGTGCCTCCGCATCATCGGCATGCGCATAGATGACGAGGTCCTCGCACAGCTCCTTGTTGTGGAGCGAGTAGATATTGGCCGTGGCATGCTCTTTCAGAAGGATCTCGCACACGCCGAGCACGCGCGTGCCATCGCCATTGCCAACGATGCCAACGGTGAACTCGCGGCTAGGAAGATATTGCTCGACCAACGCCGGCTGCTTGTAGCGCTCGATAACCCGCGTCACGGCGGCCTCAAGCTCCGCAGGCGTGTGCACGAGCGAAGCAGCCTCGCAACCTTTGCCGGTACCTTCCGCGACTGGTTTGACGAAGGCCGGGAAGTCGGTCCAGCCAGCGGCCTCGCGCGCATCCTTCTCAGCGACCGCGAAGGCCGGGGTCTTAACGCCGGCATCGCGCACGAGACGCTTGGCCACCGCCTTGTCGAGCGAAGCCGCCATTGTGAGGGCGTCGGAGAACAAGTAGGGCTGGTCGAACAGCTCGCAGAGCGCAGGCACCTGAGCCTCACGCGACCGGCCCTTCACCCCTTCGGCGATGGAGAACACAAGATCGAAGCGCTCGCCGGCGACCAGCCACGCGGCAAGTGCCTGCCCGCGGCCGACACGCACCGCCTCGCAGCCGAGCGTCTCGAGCGCGTGCGCCAGCGCGTCGATGGTAGCGACCGAGTCGAACTCGGCCACCTCCTCCTCGGAGAAGCCAAGCGCGCGATAATCGTCGCGCAGATCGTAGACGAGTGCGATGCGCATTAGCGTGCGCTCACAACCCTGTCGGCGCCGACCGTGCCGTCAGGATCGGTATAGCGGTAGATCTCGCCCTCGAAGTTCTTGAGGATGAGATCGTCGCCCTCGCGTCCCACGACGTAATCGGGAAGCAGCGGGATCTTTCCGCCGCCGCCAGGAGCATCGACCACGTAGGTCGGCACGGCGTAGCCGGTCGTATGGCCGCGCAGTCCCTGCATGATCTCAAGGCCTTTGTCGACGCTCGTGCGGAAATGCGAGGAGCCCGATATCGGATCGCACTGATAGAGGTAGTACGGCCTGACACGGCGCATCAGCAGACCGTGGAAGAGCGGCTTCAGCGTCTCCACGGAATCGTTAATGCCCTTGAGCAGAACCGTCTGGCTGCCGAGCGGGATGCCGGCGTCGGCAAGGCGCGTGGCGGCCTCGGTGACCTCAGGCGTGAGCTCGGCAGGATGGGTGAAGTGGATGCTCATCCACAGCGGATGATGCTTCTTGAGCACGCGGATCAGTGAGCGCGTCACGCGCATGGGAAGCACCACCGGCACTTTGGTGCCGAGGCGGACGAACTCCACATGCTTGATGGCTCTGAGCCTCCCGAGCAGATAATCGAGTCGCTCGTCTGACAAGGTGAGCGGGTCGCCGCCGGAAATCAGCACATCGCGCACTTCGGGGTGCGAGGCGATGTAGTTGAGAGCCTCCTCCCATTGCGGCCGGCTGAAGGTGTAGTCGCCCCCTGCCTCGCCGACCATGCGCGAGCGGGTGCAGTAGCGGCAATAGGTCGAGCAGAAGCCGGTGGCGAGGAACAGCACGCGGTCGGGGTAGCGATGCACCAGCCCAGGAACAACGCTATGGCCATCCTCTCCAAGAGGATCGTCGGCCTCGCCCGGCGTCTTGAGGTACTCGGTGCCGACCGGAATGTGGGTGCGGCGCAGCGGCTCCAACGGGTCCTCGCGCGCCATCAGACTCGCATAGTACGGCGTGATGCCGAGCGGTAGAGAGCCCTCGTGCCGGCTCACGGCGTCCCGCTCATCTTCGGAAAGTACGAAGATGCGCTCGAGCTCAGCGAGCGTGCGCACGCGCGCACGGGCCTGCCAGCGCCAGTCGTTCCACTGAGGAAGCTCGATCTCGGGGAAGTACAGCTTTCGGAACGCGCGCGTCACCGGGCCGATGGGAAATCGCTCGGCCCGTGCGGCGAACGACACGAGCTGCGGCCCCTGCACGAGCAAGCCCGGCAAGAGAGCTTTGATCTGACGATGTGGTTTGGTGAGAGTTTGAGATGTCGCCTTGGGGCGACTGGGTGGCTCTTCAGCCTCGACTTGCAACACATCCATGGGATATGCGTCCCCTCCGTACTCTTTTGCGGACCGCCGTGCGCCAACCGCCGATTCTGCTTCCGCCAAAAAGCGCGAGTCATTTCAGCGACCTCTTTATTAATTTCAAGTGCTAATGCGGTCGCGGTTAAACTTTTTTCCCGCGCCCGTTGCCGGTGGGCATGCACTCTCATGGTGCCTCGACGGAGGGAAGAAAATGGCGGCGATGCGGGCTCGGCAGCTTTGACCCTCGCCTGCTGCTCATCCCTCGCGGGCCATGAGAGCAACGAAGAAGCCGTCAGTGCCGTGGCTCAAGGGCGTCATCAGAAGGGTCTCCTCCGAGCGGTCGGCCGAGCCAAGCGGCGGCGTCGATAGAGTTCGCTCCCAGAGCTGCCGCCAAGGCACGAGGTTGAACTCGGAGTGCCGGGTAAAAAAGGCCGCGATCTGGTCCCGGTTCTCGGAGGGCAGCACAGAGCAGGTGATATAGGCGAGGCGTCCGCCGGGCTTCACGAGCGCCGCCCCCTCCTCGAGCACGGCCTGCTGTTCGGCGATGCGCGCCACGAGCATTTGCGGCGACAGGCGCCACTTGGCATCCGGCCGGCGCCGCCATACTCCTGAGCCCGTGCAGGGCGCATCGATCAGCACAAGGTCCATCTTCCCTTGCAACTTGGCGAGAGCCTCGGCATCGCTCGCAGGCAGGACCTGAGCGTTGCGTACCCCTGCCCGCTTCAGCCGCTCGAAGATGGGACGTAGCCGCAGGCGGTCGGCGTCATAGGCATAGAGCTGGCCGGTGTTGCGCATGAGCGCGGCAAGCCCCAGCGTCTTGCCGCCTGAACCGGCGCACAGGTCGATGATTTGCTCCTTGGGCTTGGCGCCCGAGAGCAGCGTCGCGAGCTGCGAGCCCTCATCCTGCACCTCGTACCAGCCTTTGCCATGGCCGGGCTCTGCCTCGACGTGAGGGCTGCGCGCGGGGCCAGATCCTTGCAGGATGCGCACGCCAATTGGCGAATGGGCCGTAGGCTTGGCATCGAAGCGGTGAAGCGCTTTCAGCACCTTGTCGCGTGGGGCCTTCAGCGTGTTGGCCCTGAGATCGACGGGAGCGCGCTTCGCCAGCGCCGCCCCCTCCTCCGCCGCGCGCGCGCCGAAGGCACGCTCGAACTCGCCAGCGAGCCATTCGGGGTAATCGCCTCTGACGTGAGCCGGCGCGTCGGACGACAAGTGGCCTTGAAGCCCAGCGCGCTCGGCTTCCGACAAGGGCTCGGGAGCGTGACGGCTGCCGTCCGCGAGAGCAACCACCTGGTCCGGTGTCATTCCCCAGCTCGTGGCCAGCGTGCGGAGCACTATAGCACGCGGGCTGTTTTCGCCCATGGCATAGGCGCTGGAAGCGCGCGTGCGCAGCGCATCGAACAAGAGATTGCCGATCGCGGCGCGGTCCCCGGAGCCGGCGAAGCGGTGCGATGTTCCCCAATCCTTGAGCGCCTCCGCCGCCGGGCGCTTGTGCGCTTCGATATCGGCAAGGACTTCAATTGCTGCGCTGACTCGCGCCGCTGGGGTCATCAGTCGGAAACGAACAGCACGATGCGGGCAATGACGATTACCCACATCAGGGCGAGCGCGATAGCGCCAACCAAGAACACAGCGGTACGGCGATCAAGCCGGTTGGAGGTAACGTGGATATAGGCGTGCACCAGGCGTGACAGCACGAACATCCAAGAAAGCACGTAGAGCACGACATCGAGCGCGTCGCCGACCAGGGCGAGCAGCGTGACCACATAGAACAGAACCGGCAGCTCGAGCTGATTGTGGAAGGCATTGCCGACCTGAATCACATGCGGCGGCCAGGCTGGCTCGCGCAGCGCCACCTGCTGCGGCCTGACCTCGCCCTTGCGGATCACGCGGAGCCTGAGGATGGTCATCCAGAACAGGAGCACGAAGGTCAAAGCGACCTGCGCGAACATGGGCATCAAAATTGCCTGGATCGACATAACGCCTCCGCTTGGCTCACCGGCGGCTCCGCGCCGCTGGCGCTTTTATACTCCGGACGCGGGCTCGTTGGGCCGAATGGGCCGCGATTTCCGCGACAATTATGGACGGAAGTTCAATTGACGCGAGACGGTAGCCCCCTCTAAACCTTCGGCCAAACAGCTAAAGTCCAAGGGTTCCAAGGAGGTTTTCCATGCGCTTTCGCGCTTCACGCATTCTTATTGGGACGGCATCTCTTGCCGGCGCCTTGCTCTTCGCCGCTCCGAGTCAAGTCCGGGCCGAGGAGACCAACCCCTGCTTCACCGGCGATGGCTCGATCGAGGAGGTCCTGGACGCCTGCGAGGCCTACATCAAGTCAGGCTCGACCGACAATGATCGCCAGATCAAGGCCCACAGCATCCGCGCCATGGGGCTTTCGGCCACCGGCGATTTCGCCGGTGCGGTCTCCGAGATGGACACGGCGATAAAGATCGATGCCACCAAAGCCAACAGCTATTTCATGCGGGCAGCCGCCTACGCCGCAAAAAAGGACTACGACAAGGCGATCACCGATCTCGATAAGGCGATCGAGATGGATGCCAAGCATGGCGACTTCTTCCTGCTGCGCGGCATCGTCTATCGCGACAAAGGCGACCTCGACCGAGCGCTTGTCGAGTTAAATGAGAAGGTCACGCTCGATCCCGGTCAGTCGAGCGGATATTCGAGGCGCGGCGATCTCCACCGTATGCGCAAGGAGTATGATCTCTCCGTCGCCGATTATGACCAGGTGATCAAGATCGAGCCCGAGGGCGCCAAGGGCTACATCGACCGCGGCTGGGTGTTCGTGCTGAAGAACGACCTCGACAAGGCGGCCGCCGATTTCGACAAGGCGCTCGAGCTTCACCAGAACGATCCGTCCGCGCTCGTCGGACGCGGCGTGGTGAAGAGCCGCAAAGGCCAGCCCACCGACGGCAATGCCGATCTCTCGCTCGCGCAGAAGATCGAGCCGGGGATTTTCGACGAGATCAGGAAGCTCGGCGTTGAGTAAGTATCGGGCGCGCGGAGTTACCCTTCGCGCGGGTAGTTGGGAGACTCCCGGGTGATGGTCACGTCGTGGACATGACTCTCGTGGAAGCTCGCCGTTGAGATGCGGATGAACTCGGCGCGAGCCTGGAATTCGGCGAGGGTCTTTGCGCCGGTGTACCCCATCGAGGCGCGCAAGCCGCCGATCAACTGGTGCAGCACGCTCGCCACGGGCCCCTTGTAGGGAACTTGGCCTTCGATGCCCTCGGGCACGAGCTTCAGCGCTTCCTTGATGTCCTGCTGGAAATAGCGGTCGGCGGAGCCGCGGGCCATGGCGCCGATCGAGCCCATGCCGCGATAGGCCTTATAGGATCGGCCCTGGTAGAGATAGACCTCGCCCGGACTCTCATCGGTGCCGGCGAGCAGAGAGCCGAGCATCACGCAATCGGCGCCCGCGGCGAGTGCCTTGGCAAGGTCGCCAGAATATCTGATGCCGCCGTCCGAAATTACCGGCACGTCGCTCTTCTTCGCCACCTCCACGGCCTCGACCAGCGCAGTGAATTGCGGCACGCCGACGCCGGCTATGATGCGGGTAGTGCAGATCGAGCCCGGCCCGATTCCGACCTTGACCGCGTCGGCACCAGCATCGATCAGAGCCTTGGTGCCGTCGGCGGTCGCCACATTGCCCGCCACCACCTGCACGGCATTCGACTGGCGTTTGATGCGGCGCACCTGGTCGAGCACGAGCGCCGAGTGACCATGCGCGGTGTCGACCACGATCAGGTCTGCGCCGGCATCGATCAGCCGCTCGGCGCGAGCAAGGCCCTCATCGCCGGTGCTTGTCGCGGCAGCAACCCGCAAGCGCCCCTGCTCGTCCTTGCAGGCGTTGGGATGGAGCCGTGCCTTCTCGATGTCCTTCACCGTGATCAGCCCGATGCATCGATAATCTTCGTCGACGACGAGCAACTTCTCGATGCGGTGCGTGTGGAGCAGGCGCTTCGCCTCCTCCATGCCGACGCTTTCTTTGACCGTGACCAGGTTCTGCTTGGTCATCAGCTCGGCGACGCGTTGCATGGGGTTGGTGGCAAAGCGCACGTCGCGATTGGTGAGGATCCCGACCAGCCGGCCGAGGCGGCCGCCATTGCCGACCTGCTCGACCACGGGGATGCCGGAAATCTGATGGTCCGACATCAGCTTCAGCGCATCGGCGAGACTCGCGTCAGGGTGAATTGTCACTGGGTTGACCACCATGCCGGACTCGAACTTCTTGACCTGCGCAACCTCCGCCGCTTGCGCGTCTGGAGAAAGATTTCGGTGGATCACGCCGATGCCGCCGGCCTGCGCCATGGCGATGGCGAGGCGCGCCTCGGTGACCGTGTCCATGGCCGAAGACAGCACCGGGACGTGCAACTCGATCGAGCGCGTCACGCGCGAGGAGACGTCGACCTCGTTCGGCAGCACGTTGGAGGCTGCCGGCCTGATCAGGACATCATCGAAGGTAAGCGCAACGGCTCCGTCGGGAAATTCTCTCTTGTTACGTTGGAATTGCCCCTCGGGCATCGGCCAACCTCATTGAAAGCAGGCGGCTCTGACGCTTTGCGTGACACAATACGCAGCCACCGGTTGGCGGCCTCCAATATCACCTTATCGTGAATTTGCAAAGGCGATGCGGCGCGGGTGTAAAATATGTTGAAAGCCAAAGCTTCCGACCACGCCTCCCGTGGCGACCAATTTTGCCCGTCGGAACAACGGCCGCAGGCCGCCATTTCTCTTATAAAGCGTGCGCTTGCGACTGTTGCAGCGCGGGCGGCAAAGAGATTGAAGAAAGGAACTTCAAATGCGGTACGCAATGACAATTACTGCTCTTGCAAGTGGTGTGGCCCTATTGGCCGCGACGCAGCTGCCGGCAAAAGCCAGCCCCACTTTTGACCTCAAATCTTCCACCAGCATGCTCCAACTCGTGAAGAGCGGAGGCGGTGGTGGCATGGGTGGCGGAGGCGGCGGTGGTGGCGGAGGCCGGCTTAACCTTGGCGGCGGTGGAATGGGTGGCCACAACGGCGGCGTTAGCGGCGGCGGAATGGGCCACATGGGTCATATGGGCGGCGGTGGCGACGGCCACATGGGTCGCATGGCCAGAGGCGACTTCAATGGCGGCTCAAATTGGCACGGTCGAAACTTTGCCCACAACGGAAACTTTGCCCGCAATAACTGGAATGGGAATTGGGATCGTCACCACCATTTCCATAACCGGTTCTTTGTCGGAGCACCGTTCTTCTATGGCGGGTATTACGCCTATAACGGCTACGGCAACTGCGCCTGGCTGCGGCGGCAAGCCATCATCACCGGCAGCCCCTATTGGTGGGAGCGCTATCAGGCCTGCCTGTACTATTAGGCAGTCTTGATGAGTTCACGTTGCCCGGGGCGACTCCAGCACTAGCTGGTTTACGCTCCGGGCAGCTTGTTTTGCCTTTCAGCAACAGCTCCCAGACTTCGACGCGGCAAATGTTCTAGTCGCGAAGGGGATTGCCGTGCCGCAGTCCGGGAAAATGCCGTAGTGCGTGCTGAAATCTCCGATCAAATCGAAATGCGGTGCGAACCGCGTATCGGCGAGCATGCGCCAGGTATTGCCGCACACCGGGAAGACCTTGCCCGTCTCGATAAGATGGTGACCGTCGAGCTCGAATGCGTCCGGCTGGTCGGGCAGACTGCCTTTGTAGATGACGGCCTGCCCGTAATCTTCGCAGGCCGGCTCGAGCCCATCGAGCTTGAATAGGCGATACGTCGCGGAAAAGAACTTGGCCTGTCCGATCTTCCGCTTCATCGCCTCGTTCTTGATGTCGAGCGGTTTACTCGTCACGAGCCGCGGGTCGAGGAAGCCGGCGCGTTTCGCCATCGGCAGGAAGTCATTCCAGTAAAGCGCGCCGCCGAGACATTCGCCGTAGAGGACCGGATCGGCGCGCACGCTGTCGGGAAGACGCCGGTCGCAATAAACATCGGCGAAATAGAGCTCGCCGCCCGGCTTGAGCAGATCGTAGGCGCCCCGCAACACTGCAGACTTGTCAATCGAGAGATTGATCACGCAGTTCGACACGATCACGTCGAAACTCGCGGGTTCGAGTCCAAGCTCTTCGAGCCTCTCGATATAGCCCTTAAGGAAGCGCACGTTCGGCCGCGCGAAGCCGAAGCGTCGCATGTGCCAATCGCTATGAGCTTCCGCTGTGGCGAGCTGCTCGTCGGTCATGTCCACGCCGACCACCTCGCCATTCGGGCCGACGAGCTGTGCGATCATGTAGACGTCGCGGCCCGAGCCTGAGCCGAGATCGAGCACGCGGGTGCCTTCGAGTGCGGCCGGCACAATGATGCCGCAGCCGTAATATTTGGCGCGCACCTCTTCATGGACATTGGCGAGCAGGGGCTCGAGGTAGGAAGGAACGCCGCCGCCGTCGCAGCAGGCCGAGGTCTTCAGGTCCTCCGAGGATTTCAGGACCTTACCGTAATAGTTCTTCACCACTTCGAGATTCATGGCGGGTACTCACGACATTGGGGCCGCGCAAATTGCGCACAGTCTAGCAGCGCGCGAATTGCGCGAGCAGACACTCCAGGTGAGCAGTGGGATTCAATCCTGGGTGCCGCGGAAGCCGGTGGCGAGCACGTACATTTCGGCAGACTCGGCTCTGGAAGCCTTCGGTTTCACGTGGCGGACCTTGGCAAACGAGCGGTTGAGCCTCGCCACAAGCTCCTTGTCGGCGCCGCCTTGCAGAACTTTACAGAGGAAGGCGCCCCCGGGCGCGAGAATCTCTTCGGCGAGATCGAGCGCGGCCTCGACCAGCCCCATGATGCGCAAATGATCGGTCTGCTTGTGACCCGTTGCCGGCGCGTGCATGTCTGACAGCACGAGGTCGGCCTTCTTTCCGTTCAAAGCGTCGCGGATGCGGCCGGCTGACTCAGAATCAGTCAAGTCGAGCTTCAGTGCCGTTACGCCGGAGATCGGCTCCATCTCCACGACATCGACGGCGATCACCCTACCCTTCCCCGCCATGAGTTGCACCCGCTGCGCGGAGATCTGGCTCCAACCGCCGGGCGCCGCACCGAGATCGACTACGCTCATTCCGGTCCTAAGCAAGGGATGCTTGTCGTCGATCTCGGCGAGCTTGAATGCAGCGCGTGAGCGATAGCCTCTGCGCTTCGCCTCTTCCACGTAGGGATCGTTCAACTGACGGGTGAGCCAGCGAGTCGATGCAAGCTTCCGGCCCCTGGCGGTGCGAAGCCGCACCGCGAGCCTCCGGTTGCCGCCCAAACCTTCTTTGGAGCGCCGTTTCATCGACCTTACCGCATGTTAATGACGCGGAATGCCTGCAAAAGCTTGACCTTACGGGGGCTCTCGCCCCATGTGCGCCTTATCGGCCTTCTAACACCTGCCACATGCCCCGCTACTTCGTCACCCTGATCGTCGCCATCGCTCTCTTTATGGAGACGATGGACTCGACGGTAATCGCGACGTCGCTGCCGGCCATTGCCGCCGATCTCCACGAAGATCCGATCGCGCTCAAGCTCGCGCTCACCTCTTACCTCCTGTCGCTCGCCGTGTTCATCCCGCTGAGCGGCTGGGCCGCCGACCGCTTCGGCGCGCGAAAGGTGTTCCGCGCCGCGATCGTTGTCTTCACGCTCGGTTCGGCAGCCTGCGGCTTTGCCCAGAGCCTTCCCGACTTCGTGCTGTTCCGCATCATCCAGGGCATGGGCGGGGCCATGATGGTCCCGGTCGGG
>Ga0070676_10001862_pt1 | contig 10739 bp, 11 predicted proteins | sample KBSM53metaG_FD_64667 | JGI IMG/M metagenome (GOLD analysis project Ga0070676, IMG submission 64667) | Miscanthus rhizosphere microbial communities from Kellogg Biological Station, Michigan, USA - KBS M5-3 metaG | ecosystem: Host-associated > Plants > Roots > Rhizosphere > Soil ...
ATGTATAAGATGACTAAATCCCCAGCCCCGGATGGCAATCCCCTTTGGCAGTTCACGCCTCATTTGGTCGCCTCTGCGAACGATCCATGTTTTATTAAAGTCTTCCTCACTCATGGTTTCGAGATCGGCAATGGCCTGTTCTAATTTATGATGGAAAGTTTCCATTAATTCTTCCCTGGTGGCTGCACTATGAGAACTAAATCCACGGACAGCAAAATCCCAATCATCAATTGTAATAATCCGGGATATCCAATGCGGTATCTCTGCAACATGTGTAGCCAGCCTTCCAAGGGTCATCGATTTTTCGTGTGGTCGCCAGGAACCTTTTTCAAGGGGAACTTTCTCAAGCATTTTTTTTGTTAAGTCCGATTCGTATCTCAGTTCTACAATGAACGCGTCTTTAGAAGGCATAGGTTTATAATATTATTGTGAATGATCCCTTTGCAGGCCGGCATATTTTTTTTCAAGTTTTTGGGCCACTTCGTCCGGGTGTTCTAAATTATGAGCGGCATCTTTCTTTTTGATAATTCTCCACACTTGTATCACGGCTGTGATCGCGAATATGCCACCGATCACCCAATTTAAAATATTCTGGTTTGATCTCAATTTTTCGGCGATCAACTGCCCTCCAAAAATGAAAACGCAATTCCCAATAAATGTCCCGATACCAATTCCAATGATGTATAAATTATAGTGACTATTTTTTGGCAGCAGAACTTTCTTTGTAAACAGAACTGTGCTCCAGCCAAACCAGAAAGGTATCTGTACCGGGTTGACGGCACACATGGTTGCACCTAAAACAAATCGTGGCAAGGTACTGCTGAGAATGATATTTTTTCCAGTTTTCGGATGAAGAGCAGCATGAAAACTCGAAACAGCGAGAGCTAATACTATGGCCAGCGTGACCCACTCCAGTACCTTAAAAATCCTTTCCTGTTTCCTGATCCAATCCATTCCCACCAGGGAAAACCTTACATAGATCATTTCGACCAGCAGGGAACCCAGAGAAAATAAGATAGCTGCCGTATAGCCATCAGTAATTCCAATCTGCATAGCGGCGACATTCAAAGTCCCCAGCGGCAGCGAACCAAGAAAACTTATAAGCAAGCCCGTAAAAAAAATTTTCACCAAGGGGTGCATCAGACGAAAATAGCAAAAGAGAAGGAATTTAGACAAGCCATTGGCCTAATTGGCCTTGGCAACAATGGAAAGAGTAACGGTAACGTTGTCTGAAAGAGAAAGACTACTCCCGCCTACGCCAAAATCGCGACGGTTTAATTTAAAAGTTCCCTCAAAAAGATAACCTCCATTCTGGGCCTTGGCAGTAAACGGGAAATTGACCTCTTTTGCAACTCCCTTGATCGTGATGTTTCCAAACATATAGAGGTAACCGTCTTTGTTAGCTTTGGTGATCTTCGTGGATTTGAACGATATCCTGGGATAATTCTTAACATCAAAATACTCTGATCTGCGAAGATGATTATCTCTTGATTCGACATCGGTATCAATTGTATTTGCGTCAACGCTTACATCAAACTCACCGGCGGTTGGTTGCGCGGGGTCGAATTTGATAGTGCCGGTAAGTCCCTTGAAATCTCCGCCCGTCGCTATTCCAAAATTGTCAATGACAAAATGAACCTTTGATCCTTCGTCAACAGGAGTATAATTCTGGCCAAACACCAGAACTGAAAAAATAAAAAGAGAAAAAGTAAGAACCCGTTCTTTCATAACTAGCCGTTTGTGATCCCATGTATCGAATACAAGAACGTTTTTTCGGTTTTATTGGTTGCTTTCACAAAACGCTTATTTGATTTTTTAAAATTGTTTTTACCTGGCCTGCAATAAATTTTACATTTCTTAACTTTTCAGTCGAACTTTTCCAGCATTTTGAAATGTCGTTGTGCATCTTTCAAAAACTTGCGGCCTTTTCTAAAAGACCAGTAGGGCGTCCCGTTTTCATGGTTGTACTTGCTTATTTCATATAACACTTTCCAGTGTTTTAATATCTCACGATAAGCTTTTCCAAGTCTCATATCAGCATCATAAATGTGATTAGGCTCCGCTCCACATCCGTTGAACTCAAGAATCGAAAAATTCCTCCCATTTTTCAGGTCTTCAATGGACATACATTTTATGTCATACCGGCCATAATAAAATTTGTCGGTATAATGACTGAGATCATCAAACACTTTTAGTAAACGGTCATCGATTTCTCTTTCCAGGTTAATAAATCTCGCCCCGCGATTATGATTGCCGGCATAGGATAAATAAAAATGTTGTCCATTCGGTAAAACCCTGTCAAGCCGGTGTTCATGACGATGTCTCATTTCTTCGAGGCGATATCTTGCCCTTGGGTGCTTACATATCAGTTCCCACAATGTGCTTTTGCCGTCACCGTAAACTTCAAGTAATTCTTTTTGTATGAACCCGGTAATGACACCTTTTTTTTCGGTAGGATGACGATAATAAAATACACTTACTTCAACAGGCATCTCAACCAGGTCCTGCACAATATATTCTACAGGTATGCGGTGATGATATTTTTCCAACTGGTCTTCGCTTTCAATTTTTCGAAATAAGATCCCTTTCATTCCTACGTCTGGCTTTACAATAAATGGATAATTGAATCCGGCCTCGCAGATCTTTTTCTTTACATTCTCGAAAGAAAGATCATGCAGTACATATATGGTTTTTGGATGGGAATCAGGAGGCAATTGCTCATACATTTCTCTTTTGCTTTCACCCTCAAAACCTCCGAATGTAATGGTGGGATTCGATGAACTGAAAAACCAGAAGGAACGTGCCCGAAAACAATACCAGAACCATACGGGACCAATGGGAGCATATAACACATAAAATGGCCACAATTCCCAGTTAAACAGTCCCTGAAAAAATCCTTTGACCTTCATAGTATGGCGACAAAAATAGAGATTGATTTCTTTACTTGCTGATATAAAATCTTAATGTTATTTTTAATCACACCAAACTAAACTGCCACCATGAGAATTCTTTTTGTTCTTATCACTTGTGGATTTTTGGCTTCGCCATCCACTTTACATTCGGCCACCCTACCGAAACCTGTTAACACAATAATTTACCCACCAGAAGAAGCGTACAAAAAATTGACTTCACTGAAGATCAAAGAGGTTCAGAAGTTAATTGGAAGAAAACTGAGTTTTAAAGAGAAGATATCTTTCCTGATCTTAAAGCATGCATCTAAAAAGGAAACAAAAAGTGACAAGGGAAGTACCGCACTTGGGTTTGGCATCGCTGCAATAGCAACGGTAGCCATAGGCCTGTTTATTCCATATGTTATATTAATTGCTCCCATTGCGGCCATTCTTGCCATTGTCCTGGGAAACAAAGCAAAAAAACACGATCCATCTAATAAAAAAGCCCACACGGCCGTCACCCTTGGCTGGGTTACGCTGGGTATTTTTGCATTAATTGTTATAGCTGCGGTTATTCTCGTTAGTAGTGAAGGCTGGTATTGACGACAATAGTAACTGACACTTTATTAAATTCAGTATCATTGTAGCTAATTGTAGTTGCAGATGCACGTTCCAACGATGGCTGAGTTATTTGCCCGGGGTGAATCACCTGAGATCTTGTTTTGGGTCGGTTGTTCCGGCAGCTTTGATCAACGGGCGCAAAAGATCACCCGAGCATTTGCGACTATTCTTGAAAAAGTTGGAATTAACTACGCGATTCTCGGGAAAGAAGAAATGTGCAACGGAGACCCTGCACGAAGAGCAGGCAATGAATTTTTATTCCAGATGATGGCCTATCAGAACATCCAGGTCTTAAATAATTATGGCATAAAAAAAATTGTAACTGCCTGCCCGCATTGTTTCAATATTTTAAAAAATGAATACCCGGCTTTGGGTGGCAGTTATGAAGTAATTCATCATTCGATATTTCTGCAGCAGCTGATCGACCAGGGAAAAATAAAACTAAAAGAGGGAGGATCATTCAAGGGAAAAAAGATCACCTATCACGACAGTTGTTATTTAGGCAGGGCAAATAATATTTATGAAGCGCCGCGTAAGGTGCTTGAGGCACTGGACGCGGAATTGATCGAAATGAAACGCTGCCGGAGCAATGGGTTATGCTGTGGCGCTGGAGGGGCGCAAATGTTCAAAGAGGAAGAAAAGGGAACTATGCGGGTGAACTTTGAAAGAACCAATGAAGCCATTGCCACCGGCGCACAGGTTATCGCAGCTGCCTGTCCTTTTTGTAATACCATGTTGACAGACGGCGTAAAAAATGCGGAAAAAGAATCCGAAACAAAGGTGATGGACATAGCAGAATTGATAGCGGCAAGCATGTAAATACTTTTCGGCATGGTCATCGGCCGTGAAATCCTTTTAAATCCGTATCATCCGCGTTAGTAATTTTGTAAAATGAATTTTGAATATAAAAGTCTACTCAACCATGAGTTTGATCCTGGTTCGAGAGTTTGGATCTATCAATCAAGCCGGTTGTTTACTATCAGTGAAGCCCTGCAAATTGAAGAAATGATCAACCAATTCGCAGCCAACTGGGATTCACATGGAGTGCCGGTAAAAGCGGCTGCGTATTTATTTTTTGGACAATTTGTGGTGTTGATGGCAGATGAAACAGCGACGGGAGTCAGCGGTTGCAGTACCGATAGTTCAGTACGGTTGATCAAAGAGATCGAAAAAACATTTGCGGTTAATATGTTTGATCGATTGGCGCTGGCTTTTATTGTAAAAGATAGATCCGAAAGCTACCGGATTCAAATAGTACCGATGCCTCAATTAAAGTATGCTGTTGAACACGGTTTTATTACTGCCGATACTTTGTTTTTTAATAACGTTGTGCTGACAAAGGAAGAATTGGAAAATAACTGGATCGTTCCTGCAAAGGACAGCTGGCTTGCGAAAAAAATTTCATTCCCAAATACAGTTTCGTAAATTTAAATTATCAGCGGCAGTAGCTCAGTTGGTAGAGCATTAGCTTCCCAAGCTAAGGGTCGAGGGTTCGAACCCCTTTTGCCGCTCACCTGGTAGTCCTGCTCTGCGGGATCCCAACCGTTAGGTAGAGGCGACCCTTCTTCCGCTCTTCAAATGGAAACCTATGTGGTTAAAGATTTCACATTGAACATTCCTCCCTCTGCCAGACTGTCACAAACTGAAGCCTTTTGACTATCTTTGCCGTCCAATAAAATCGGATAACTGACCAATGCTTGATCTTGCGGAAAATAAGATACATGATGAGAGCCGCCAGGGCGAGTCACTTGCTCCCTTTGCTACTGACCCTATTAAATACGGGAAGCGGTTCTATATTGAAAGCTATGGTTGCCAGATGAATTTTTCTGACAGCGAGATCGTGGCTTCCATTCTAAATGGGGAAGGTTTTGGTGCTACGCGCAATTTTGAAGAGGCTGACCTGGTGTTGATCAACACCTGCTCGATCCGTGAAAAAGCAGAACAAACGGTTCGGAAAAGATTGACCGAATTCAAAAAACTAAAACAAAATAAGCCCGGGGTACTGGTGGGCGTTTTGGGATGCATGGCGGAAAGATTGAAATCAAAGTTTCTGGAGGAGGAGCAATTGGTTGACATCGTGGTTGGACCTGATGCCTATCGCTCATTACCAGCTTTGGTAGAGGAGGCTGGCACGGGTCAGAAAGCGGTGAATGTTTTGCTGAGTCGTGATGAGACCTATGCAGATATTTCGCCGGTCCGTTTGGACAGTAATGGCGTAACAGCATTTGTGAGCATCATGCGCGGCTGCAACAATATGTGTTCATTTTGCGTAGTGCCGTTTACGAGAGGAAGAGAAAGAAGCCGCGATGCAGTTTCGATTGCAACAGAATGCAGGGCACTTTTTGATAAGGGATACCGAGAAGTTACACTCCTTGGACAAAATGTCGACAGCTATTATTTTGTTGATGAAGTAAATGACGAGATCGTCACGTTTGCAAAATTGTTAGAAAAAGTTGCCCTTATCTCTCCATTGCTACGGGTTCGCTTCTCTACCTCCCATCCAAAAGATATAACAGATGACGTACTATATACGATAGCGAAACATGAAAATATTTGCAAGTACATTCATTTGCCCGTGCAAAGCGGATCAACCAGGGTCTTACAATTGATGAACAGGACATATACAAAAGAATGGTACCTGGCCAAAGTGGATCGTGTTCGCGAGCTCATTCCCGACTGTGGAATAAGTTCGGATGTAATCGCCGGATTTTGTACTGAGACCGAGGAAGATCACATGGAAACTTTGGACGTAATGCAATACAGCAAATATGATATGAGCTATATGTTCATCTATAGTGAAAGACCAGGTACATTGGCTCAAAGGAGGTATGAGGATGATATTCCTGAAGAAATAAAAAAAAGAAGGTTGACTGAAATAGTTGGGCTGCAAAATCGTCTTTCTTCTGAGAGCAACCGAAAAGATATTGGAAAAACATTCAGGGTTTTAATTGAGGGAGATAGTAAAAGAAGTACAGACGATTGGATGGGCAGAAATACACACAATAAAGTCGTGGTATTTCCGAAAGGAAATTCAAACTTTAAAAAGGGCGATTATGTAATGGTTACAGTAACTGACAGCACACAGGCAACATTATTGGGAAATTTAGATGAATAAGGAAGACTACAATGACAGATATTCAAAGTATAAAAAATAGGTTTGGTATAATTGGGAATGCACCGGAATTAAATTATGCTCTCCAGGTAGCGGCGCAAGTGGCGAATACTGATCTCACGGTGTTGATATTTGGAGAAAGCGGCGTTGGCAAGGAAGCCTTCTCGATGATCATTCACTCTCTTTCAGCAAGAAAACATAATCCATTTATCGCGGTCAACTGCGGAGCGATTCCTGAAGGAACGATCGACTCCGAGCTGTTTGGTCATGAAAAAGGATCGTTTACCGGTGCCGTGGATAGTCGTAAGGGCTATTTCGAAACAGTGAACGGTGGAACTATTTTCCTTGATGAGATTGGTGAAATGCCGTTGGGAACGCAGGCGAGATTGCTGCGTGTTTTAGAAACGGGCGAATTCATTCGCGTGGGCTCATCAAAAGTTCAGAAGACAGATGTAAGAGTCATTGCTGCCTCCAATAAAGACCTTCTTGAATTAGTGAACCATGGCAAGTTCAGGCAGGATCTTTATTATCGTTTGAATACGGTTCCCATCAGGGTGCCATCTTTAAAAGACAGGAAGGAAGACATCATTTTGCTGTTTCGAAAATTTGCCGTTGATTTTGCTGAAAAATATAAAGCCGTGCCAGTTCAACTCGATGACGACGCTAAAAACCTGTTAATAAATTATTCGTGGCCCGGCAATGTGAGAGAATTGAAGAATATTGCAGAGCAGATATCAGTTCTTACACAGGATAAACAGGTAAATGGAAGAGAACTTGGAAAATATTTACCCGAGCATGTTAACAGGTTGCCGGTTCTTATCCATACAAACGGGCAGGGAGCGCAGGAATTTTCGAATGAACGGGAGATCCTTTACAAACTTTTCTTCGATATGAAGAAAGATGTGACAGAATTAAAAAGAATGTTTCTCGAAGTCTTACAAAATCCGAATTTGGTGGCGCAAAACCCAAACCTAATGAACCAGCTTCAGGACTTAAAGACCGCGGAATTAATTCAACCTTTGAATCAACCCGTATTGCAACCTGTACAACCTGTATTGATGCATAATGGCGGCATACAGGAACACGAAGAGGTGGAGGAAAGCCTGAACATTATGGATAAAGAAAAGGAATTGATCATCAAAGCCCTGAAAAAACACAGGGGCAAAAGAAAAGACGCGGCTCTTGACCTGGGCATTAGTGAAAGAACATTATACAGGAAGCTAAAGGAATATGATATTGAAGAATGAGTCCAAAGTAAAAAGTAAAAAACCAAAATCAGGCCGCTGCCTTTTTACTTTTAAATTTTGACTTCTTACTTAAAATTGCAAATGCCTGTCACCAGGAAAATATTTCTCCTCCCATTTATCTGCACCTTGTGTGTGATCGCTTTTACGAACAGCAATTGCAAGGTGTCATATGGTCTGCGTGATGTGTCCATTCCGGATTCTATAAAAACTGTCAAGATAAATTTCATTGAGAACAAAGCCCGGTATATAAATCCCCGGTTAAGTCCGACGCTTACTGACAGGCTCCGGCAAAAAATAGTTGGCCAGACAAGGCTTACCCAGACGAATAGCGACAATGCCGATTGGGAGATCAGTGGTTATGTAAGTGACTATTCAGTCAGCACCTCCGGTATCTCACAACAACAAAGTTCCATTAACCGACTGAATGTTTCCGTTCACATCACATTATTTAATAGAAAGGGAGGCGATCAGAAAGAATTCGATGTTAGTCACCCTTTTGATTTTCCTGCAAACCTAACCTTGCAGGCAGCCGAATCCCAGCTAAGCGATCAGATCATCCGCGATATGACAGATGAAATATTCAATCACGTTTTTTCTGATTGGTAATTGTATCTTGCAAGTATGGAAACGGTGACGGCGTTAGTACGATCAATATTTCAAAAAGAATCGCTGGACGACTGTAGCCTTGAAGAACTCCAGGCTATGGCTCGCCAGTATTCTTATTTTACGCCGGTCCAATTCCTGCTTGCTGAAAAATTGAAAACAACAGATCAAAAGTTGTATAAAGAACAATTGCAAAAGCTCTCGCTGCATTTCAATAATCCTTTGTGGCTCGATCATTTGTTAAACTCTTATAAAACAGAAGACTTTGTTGCAAGGTCACCATCTCAGATCCGGGAAACCACCCGTGAAGAATTGATCGAATTGACAGAAGACAAGAGCTCGCCCGAAAAAAATGTGATTTCAGAGGAGCACAGAATTCCAGAATCAACCATTAGTGCGATAGCGGCGAACTCAGCATCGGAAGCAGTAGAACCGAAGGATGAAATTTTTAGATCAAGTGAAAAGGACGATGAAACCCAGGGGCCGATTGTCGAACAAAAGAATACAGATCCTGGTATTGAAACCTCTGAACTAGTTGCTGAGGAAAATAAGGAATCTTCAATTTTGATGCCTCCCCTCCCTGGTCTTAACGACCAGCCTGCGGAGACAGAACTTACCTTTCAGCCTTACCACACGGTAGACTATTTCGCTTCGCAGGGGATCAAATTTACTCCTGAAGAAAAACCTACCGACCGTTTCGGTAAGCAGTTAAAAAGCTTTACCGAATGGCTAAAGGACATGAAGCGGTTACCACAGTCTGAAACTTCAAAAATCACAGATATAGTTTCCGAGAAAAAAGTTGAGCAAATGGCGCAGCATTCCATTGACGAAGGCGAGGTGATCACGGAAACGATGGCAGAGGTATGGTCCAAGCAGGGAAACAAAGAAAAAGCCATTGAAACTTATAACAAATTAAGTTTGCTCAATCCCGATAAATCCGCTTATTTTGCATCCCTTGCAGAACAGTTAAAAAACAGTTGATATGGTTATTTTATTTCTCATATTGATCATTATCATTTCATTTGTTCTCGGCTTTATTGTATTGGTTCAAAACCCTAAAGGGGGTGGACTTGCCGGAAATATTGCGGGTTTCAGCAACCAATTCATGGGCGTAAAACAAACCACTGATATATTGGAAAAAGGCACGTGGCTTTTTGCCGGAGCCCTTGGTGTGGTTTGCCTCATTTCAAGTTTTTTTATCACAGGCTCCTCGGCCGTTGAAGACAAAACCCGAAATATTGGCAATCCTACCCAACAGACGGCACCGGCCCCCACTCAGAATACTACTCCCGTTCAGCCACAGCCTCAGAAATAGATTTTTATAAAAGATTATCAAAAGACCCTGTCAATAGGCAGGGTTTTTTATTATTTTGTTGCCTGCATTTGCTGCCGGCAAGCACTTATGTATCAATTGCGCTTGCCATTGATCATATCAAAAAACTCAATTTGATTCTATGAAAAAATGGATCGGCTTGACTGCTCTTATCATCCTCCTTATTGCAGCATTCTTTGTTTGGAAATTGTTTGGCCCTTCTGTAAAACAGCCTGAAGAAAAATTTCTTTATATCCGAACAGGTTCAACCTATAACTCCGTGGTCGAAGATCTCCTGGATAAAAAGATCATCAAGTCTGCTGAAGGGTTTAACCTGGTTTCAAGAGCATTAAAGTATTATATTGTCAAACCGGGAAAGTATGAGATCAGAAAAGGAATGAATCTTTTTAATCTGGTGCGGATGTTGAAAAATGGAAGACAATCACCTGTTGACCTGGTCATCATAAAATTCAGGACAAAAGAAGAATTTGCCGGTCGCGTAGGAAAGGAATTTGAAACTGACTCATTGCAGATGCTCGCGTTTCTTAACAATAATGATTCCCTTGAGCACTATCACCTGGATACCAATACATGGACCTGCGCTATCATACCTGATACATACAGGTATTTCTGGAATTCTACTCCTACAAAAATTTTCTCGAAGTTGTATGCAGTCTCAGAAGATTTCTGGACGAATGAAAGGAAGCAAAAATTAAAAAATAACAATCTCACTCCTGAACAGGCCTACACACTGGCATCTATTATTGAAGAGGAAACAAACCTCAGATCTGACAAGGGAAAAATTGCCAGTGTCTATCTCAATCGCATTGACAAGGGCATCTCGCTGCAGGCAGATCCTACAGTTAAATTTGCCATGAAAGATTTTGGTCTGAAACGCATCTATGAAAAATACTTAACTGTTGAATCCCCTTACAACACGTATGTAAACAAGG
>Ga0070676_10001872_pt1 | contig 10703 bp, 11 predicted proteins | sample KBSM53metaG_FD_64667 | JGI IMG/M metagenome (GOLD analysis project Ga0070676, IMG submission 64667) | Miscanthus rhizosphere microbial communities from Kellogg Biological Station, Michigan, USA - KBS M5-3 metaG | ecosystem: Host-associated > Plants > Roots > Rhizosphere > Soil ...
CGCGCCTTCGGGTTCAAGCGGTCCGAGAAGCGGATGCAGCAGATCGAAGGCAAGCTGCGCGCCGGCATGGAGAAGCAGGGGATTACCGGTGCCGCGGCGGAGGAGATCATCAGGTCGATCACCTCGTTCGCGCTCTACGGGTTCCCCGAGTCGCACGCCGCCAGCTTCGCGCTGCTCGTCTACGCCAGCGCGTTTCTCAAGGCGCACTACCCGGCGGCGTTCTACGCGGCGATGCTGAACAACCAGCCGATGGGGTTCTACCATCCGTCGACGCTGGTCAAGGACGCGCAGCGCCACGGCGTCCGCTTCGCGCCGATCGACGTGCAGGTGTCGGACCGGCTCTGCCGCGTCGAGCCCGACGGCCGCGTACGGCTCGGGCTGATGTACGTGAACGGGCTGCGTCGCGAAGCGGCGGAAGCGATTGCCGAGTGCCGAGTGCCGAGTGCCGATTACGGATTGCCGAATGGGGATTGTCGATTGGCGCAGCAGCTCGAGCGGTGTCCCAAGTGTGGATGTGACGATCAATCCATGCTCGAAACGCTGCACACGCATGAAGGGTTCTGCAACGTCTGTTCACACCTGTGGACGTTGCCCGTCGTCAGTCGGCAATCGTCAATCGACAATCCGTCAATCGGCAATCCTCAATCGACAATCGGCAATCGGTTCCAGACGCTCGATCAACTCATTCGCCGCTGCGGCCTGCGCCGTGACGAGGTCGCGACGCTGGCGGCGATCGGCGCACTCAACGCGTTCGGCTTCGATCGGCGCACGGCGTTGTGGCAGATCGAACAGGCCGTACGACCCGCCGGCGAACTGTTCGAAGCAGCCGAGGACCGAGGACCGACGACCGACGACCGAGGACCGACGGCCGACGACCGGACCTCGGATCTCGGACCTCGGACGTCGGACCTCGGCGCGTCTCCGCTGCGTCCGATGACCGTCCCCGAGCGCCTGCTCGCCGACTACGCCGGGACCAGCCTCACCATCGGTCCGCACCCGATGTCGCTGCGGCGGCCCGAGCTGGCGCTGCGCGGCGTGCTGCGGGCCAGCGATCTTCCCGCCGGCCGGCACGGGCGACGGGTGCGCGTGGCGGGCGCGGTGATCACCCGGCAGCGTCCCGGCACCGCCAAGGGGTTCGTCTTCCTCACCCTCGAAGACGAGACCGGCATCGCCAACATCATCGTCCGCCCCGACCTGTTCTCGGCGCAGAAGGCGACCATCGTCGGCGAGCCCTACCTGCTGGTCGAAGGCACGCTGCAGATCCAGGAAGGGGTGACGTCGGTGAAGGCAGAGCGGCTACACTCTCTGGGTGGCAAATCGCCTGAAGTGGATTCGCACGATTTCCGTTGATGTTGATGCTGATGATGATGTCGATGGCGCCAGCGCGGCGGCTCAGCTGGCCCCGCGCTTGCAATTCGCCTCGGCGATGCGGTGGAAGATGGCCATTGCCGCCACAGCGTGTGTCGCGGTCGCGTGTCATGCCTCGATCGCTCCGACCGGAAAGACGCCGCCCACGCCGCAGCAGATGGCTGAGCTTTGGTACGAGCCGGAGACCGGCCGCGATCTGTTCTGGGGCGTCGGCGGCCAGCGCCTCGCGCCCGATCCGTCGGTGACCTACACGGTGCTCGAGACCAAGCGCGCCGGCTTCAGCATGGGCATGAACGTCGAGGGCCCCGACAAGCGGAAGTGGAGCGCGAAGCTGCCGCCGGAAGCGCCCACCGAGGTCGTGGCGTCGCGGCTGCTGTGGGGCGTCGGCTATCATCAGCCGCCGATCTATTACGTCGGCAAGTGGAACGCCGAGGGGGCGCACGATCCCAATCCGCAGCTGCCGGCGCGGTTCCGCGAGTCGAAGCCCGATCTGCACGGGCTCGACGCCGGCGGCCCGTGGTCGTACTACCACAACCCGTTCGTCGGCACGCGCGAGATGAACGGGCTGCTGGTGCTGATGGTGATGCTCGGCAACTCCGACATCAAGGACGAGCAGAACGTGCTCTACAAGCTGAAGGAACCGTTCGAGGGGGCGACGCACTGGTACGTGGCGCGCGACCTCGGGCAGTCGTTCGGCCGCACCGGCGTGCTCGACGCGCCGCGCGGCGACATCAAGGTGTTCGAGGACACGCCGTTCATCAAGGGCATGGCCGGCCCGCACGTGCGCTTCGACTGGCGCGGGCGGCACGGCCGGCTCGTCGATCGCATGACGCCCGCCGACGTGCGCTGGATCTGCGACAGGCTGGAGCGGCTCACCGACACGCAATGGCAGGATGCGTTCCGCGCCGGCGGCTACAATCAAGAGACCGCCGACCGCTTCATCCGCCGCTTCAAGCAGAAGATCAAGGAAGGGCAGGCCCTGCCGCAATGACGTTCCGTTTCGCCCGCACGCTGCCGTTCGTCCTCTGGCTGATGCTGATCGCCGGGCCGCCGGTCCTGGCCCAGCCCCCCGCCGATCCCACCGCGTTCCCGCCACAGGCGGCGAGCGAGACCGCCGACTCGCGCGGGACGATGACCGAGGTCCGCCGGGCGATGATCCGCCTGCCGCTGGCCGCGGTGCTCGGCGCGATGCTGGGGATGCGGCCCAGGCGCAAGGGCACGCCGCCGCGACAGCCGGCCGTCATCCAGACGCAGATCATCCTCGCCATCGTCGGCTCGGTGGTCATGCTCGTCGTCGGCACCAACCTGGCGCGGGCGTTCGGCGTGGTCGGCGCCGCCGGCCTGGTGCGCTACCGCGCCAAGGTCGAAGACCCGAAGGACGCCGGCGTCATGCTCTCGACGCTCGCGATCGGCCTCGCCTCCGGCGTCGGCCAGTACCTGCTGGCGGTGTTCTCCGCGTTCTTCATTCTCTTCGCGCTGTGGATCATCGAGTCGTTCGAGCCCGAGGGGCGCAAGCTGTTCGAGCTGAAGATCAAGATGGGGGACGACACCGACGCCCGCCGCAAGGACCTCGACGCGCTCCTCGATCGCTACCACATGGAGTTCGACCTGCTCTCCTCCTCCGACGAGGAGCTGTGCTATGAGGTCTGGGTGCCGCTGGAGATGCAGAAGGAGCGGATCTCGAACGCCATCCTCAAGCTCGACCCCGAGGGGCACGCCTCGGTGGAGTGGAACGAGAAGAAGCCCAAGTCGAAGTGAAGCTGATCATCCAGCCCGACGACGGCGTCGCCCCCGTCGTCGAGGCGATCGCACGGGCGAAGAAGACCATCGACATCGTCATCTTCCGGTTCGATCGCCGGGAAGTCGAGCAGGCGCTCAAGGCGGCGGTCGGCCGCGGCGTGGTGGTGCGCGCGCTGATCGCGCACACCAACAAGGGCGGCGACAAGAGGCTGCGCAATCTCGAGCTGCGGCTGCTCGAGGCCGGCGTCACGGTCGCGCGCACCGCCGACGATCTCGCCCGCTACCACGGCAAGCTGATCATCGTCGACGGCCGGACGCTGAATCTCTACGGCTTCAACTACACCAAGCTGGACATCGACAAGAGCCGCAGCTTCGGCATCGTCACGCGCGACCGCGGCGTGGTGCAGGAGGCGATGAAGCTGTTCGAGGCGGACGCGCTGCGCCAGACTTACACGCCCGGGCACAAGCGCCTGGTGGTCAGTCCGGAGAACTCGCGCGCGCTGCTGACCGGGTTCATCAAGGGCGCGAAGAAGCAGCTGCTCATCTACGACGCCCAGGTCAGCGACAACGCGATCCAGAAGGTGCTGCAGGAGCGGGCCAAGGCGGGCGTCGAGATCCGCATCATCGGCGGGCTCGAGAAGCCGCTGTCGCGCGTCAAGGTGCGCCGCCTCGCCGACCTGCGGCTGCACGTGCGGGCGATCGTGCGCGACGGCAACAGCGCCTTCGTCGGCAGCCAGAGCCTGCGCAAGCTGGAACTGGAAGGGCGGCGCGAAGTGGGGCTGATCATCACGCACGGCCACATCGCGCGCAAGATCCAGGCAGCCTTCGAGCACGACTGGCACCGCCGCAGCCGCAAGAAGGTGGCCTGACCTATTTACGACGCTGGAAGGTGCCGGAGTCGATCAGCGAGCCTGACGCGGTGATGGTGTTGTAGGTCAGGGTGTCGCCGTCGATCTCCATCAGCATGAAGGTGCAGTCGCGGTCGTTACCCGACGCGGTGAGGGGCGAGCCCTTCCGCAGGTCTCCCTTGCGCAGCTGCCCGCCGGAGCCTTCGACGAAGAAGAGGATGCCGTTCTGCGGCTTGATCCGCTCATAGGTGTGATCGTGGCCGTTCAGCACCAGGCTGACGTTGTACTTGATGAAGAGCGGCTCGAGCACCGCGCGCAGCTTCAGCTGCGAGCCGTGCGTGCCGGCGGATGAATAGAGCGGGTGGTGGAAGAACGCGATCTTCCATTTCTCGCTCGATTTGGTCAGTTCGTCCTCCAGCCATTTCAGCTGGTCCTGGTCCATGTAGGTGCTCTCGAGCGCGAAGAAGCGCACGTCCTCCTTCGGCGCCTTGAAGGTGTAATAGAGCTTTCCCTCCATGTTGTACAGCTTGTAGAAGCGCTGCTCGCGCGAGTCGTGGTTGCCGAGGCTGGCGTAGAACTTCACGCCCTTGTCGAGCAGGGCCTTGTAGGGGGACTCGAACTTCTTGACGAAGTCCTGCGGCCGGTCCGAGCCGTAGATGTTGTCGCCCATCATCACGACGAACGGGAACTGGAAGCGGTCGTACCACTTCGCCATCTGCTCGCCGACGCTGTACTGCCGCTCGTCGCCGGTGCCGTTGTCGCCGATGACGGCGAAGTGCAGCGAGTTCGGCTTGTTGGGCAGCGAGACCTGCGCCTGCTGCGGCTGCGCACCGGCTCGGCAGACGATGACGGCGAGCGCGCCGGCGACGAGGAATACGGCGAGGCTGCGGCGACTGCGACGGACTGGCATCGGGCGATCTCTCTCTTCTCGTCTTTCTCGTCGGGCGAGCTTACTGGAAGGCGCGTTCCACGTAGTCGGGGATGAGGTGCGCGTGGGGATCGAAGAGGATCATGGCGTTGCGCACGAAGCGGTATTCGAGCTCCTCGGGGAGCTTCGGCAGCTCATTGAGCACCTGCGGCGGCACCGTCGAGATCGGGACCTCGTCGGGGTAGCGGGCGTTGGGCGCGAGCTTGACCGATCCCTTGTATTCGTTGTCGAGGATCTCCGCCCGGATCTGCGCGCCTTCCTTGCCGCGGAAGACCGGCGCCAGCAGCGACCGCACCAGCCGCTGCATCGCCGGGGTGAAGATATCCCCCTGTTTCGCGCTGGCGCGCTGCGCCTGAATCAGCTTGCCCAGCGCGCGCTCGTGCGTGTCGATCTGCTTCGGGTCGGTCTGCTTGGGGAGCGACGGCAGGGTGCCTTCGAGCTTCTTGTGCAGCTCGACGTACTTGTCGACGCGGTCGACGAACTCCTTGAGCACCGCGGCGCTGGAATTGGTCGACGTGCTGCCCGCCGGCGCACTCTTGCGCTGCTGCGCCGCCGGCGAGGCCCCCTGCGCCGAGACGACGAGCACCGCGACGAGGGCCGCGGCCGAAGCGATCACAGGTAACATGGGCGTAACTCCATGCAAGAGCTGAACCGCCCGCCTCCCCAAGCTGCGGCGTGGCAGGCTTAGCCGCGATAGTTGCCGAACTGGAGGGCGCAGCCGAAATCCTGTTCGCGCAACTGGCGCATCGCTTCCTGAAGCTCGTCCTTGGACGGCGAAGTCACGCGGACCTGGTCCGCCATGATGGTGGCCTGCACCTTCTTCAACTTCTTGTCCTTGAGGAACTTGACGATCTCCTTGGCGGCTTCGGTCGGGATCCCCTGCTGCAGCGAGATGGTGCGGCGGACGGTGTCGTTGGCGGCGCGCTCGATCTCCCCCGGCGTCATGTTTTTGGTCGGCACGCCGCGGCGAACCATGCGCGTCTGCAGGATCTCCCACAGCGCGTTCATCTTGAACTCGTCGTCGGCGGTCAGCACGATGGTGTTGTCGGTCCGGTTCAAGTCGATCGCCGCGCGCGAGCCCTTGAAGTCGTAGCGCTGCGCCACCTCCTTCTTCGCCTGGTTGACGGCGTTGTCGACCTCCTGCAGATCGACGTTCGAGGTGATGTCGAAGGAGGCAGCCTGCGCCATCAGGCGATCGCCTCCCGGCGGTTGCGCAGCGCCTGGCCGACCTTGAGCGAGGTCTCGAAGATCGCGCCGACGCGGACGGTGCCGCCCATGATGCGGTGCGCGCCGACCGCCTTGAGCCCCGCCGAGGCGATGCAGCCGCACTGCGAGCAGTCCGGATTGCCGCCGAACTGGCACGGGGTGATCTGGCGTTCCAGATCCGCCGAGATGCAGGTGGTGGTCTGCGCGAAGATGCAGTGCTCGGGGCCCGATGGCGGCGTCGCGTACTGCTTGACCAGCCCCTCGGGCATGGCGATCTTGCGGAACCTGGTGCGCATCGCCATCAGCTGCGCCACCACCCGCTCGCGATCCGGGCGGGTGAGAATCTCCTCCGAGACCTCGCCGATCTGGGGCGTGTAGAGACTGAACCAGAGCTGGCTGACGTCGGGATTGGCCGACCAGAGCGTCGCGAACTCCTCGAGGTAGCCGTCGCGCTGCACCTGCTGCCGCGTCACCGTGCAGTGCACGGTGATCTGGTGCCCGGCGATGTGCTTGAGGATGCGATCGTAGGTCGCCGGCGTGCGCCGCTTGTCGTGCTCCGGCTGCAGCCCGTCGATCGAGACGACGATCTGCAGCCGCGGCAGCGTCGCCCACTCCGCCGGGATCGGCCGCACCGCGCTGGTCACCACCTGGCTGTAGATGCCCCGCTCGGCGAGCCTGGGCAGGAGTTCGTTCAGCTCGCGATAGCGGACCAGCGGCTCGCCGCCGACGATCGAGACGTGAATCGGGTTCTCGCGGTCGATGATGGCCAGGACCCGGTCGATCAGCTCCTGGCCCTTGAAGTCGGAAACCTGGCGGAGATTCACGTCCCCGCCGAGGTGGTCGTCACCGTAGGCGTAGCAGCCGGGACAGCGCAGCGGACATTCGCGGGTGATCTCGATCGACAATGAGGGACGGATGCCGCGCAGGATCTTGCCCCACGCGGTGATGATGCCTTCCATCCCGCGATTTCATCACAACCGACCGCTTCGCGCTAGTCCCGCTTCAAAGTGATGCTGCCGTTGACGCTGTCGAGCGCGAGGACGCGCCCGCCGCCGCCGATCGTCCCTTCCATCTTCCGCCGCGAGACGCGCCCCTGCACGGTGACCGGAAAGTCGCTGTTGATGTCGCCGTTGACCGTGCTCGCGCGCACCTCGGTGTTGAGCGTGGCGGGGAAGGTCAGTGTGATGCTGCCGTTGACCGTGCTCATCTTGAGCGTGTCGTTCCAGTCGGCGCGTCCCATCTCGCCGCGGATCGAGCCGTTCACCGTCGAGGCGCGCCCGCCCCCGGTGGTCGTGAAGTTCACCGAGCCGTTGACGGTGGTGAGGTCGACGTCGCCGTTCAAGCGCTCGGCCTCGACCTCGCCGTTCACCGTCTGGCCGACGAAGGTCACGCCCGCGGGCACGTGCACCGTGAAGCGCACGGTCACGTCGTTGTTCTGCACGTTGTTGCGCCCGCCGCTGCCGGGGGCGCATTCGTTCGGCCGCGCGCCGCTGCGCGAGGGATAGACGGCGCAGATGGTGACGCCGCCGCCGTGCGGGACGACCTCGATCCGTACGCTCTCCGGGTCGTCGCGCGTCGCGCGCTTGTCCGCGGTCACTTCGACTTCGTTGCCGCCGGACGGTTCGGCGCGGATGTCGCCGTTCACGCCCTTGATTTCGATGGTCTTGCCCTGCGCGACCGCGCCGTGCCACTTGAAGTCCTGCGCGCGCGCAGAGGCGGGAGAGAGGAGGAGCGCCGCCGCGGCGGCGAAGGTCAGAAGTGTCTTCATGGCCGGTTAGACGGAACAGCCGCGGTGCAGGGTTGCCATGGCCAGCGGAGCGCGCCGCAACAGACGAGCTAAATCCTTGTTTTTCACGTTGATCCAAGCAGTCGCCTATGGTTCAATAGGGTTACACTCCAATCCCGATTTGAGCCTGACGCGGCGAACGCAGCCGCGCGATGGGCTATTGGTAGAATCGCCTCGGTGATAGAGAAGCGGCGATCTCCCATATCGGGCTGGGGCGTGTTCGCCACCCGGCCCATCCCCAAAAACACACGCATCATCGACTACGCGGGGGAGAAGATCCCCAACCGCGAGAGCCTGAAGCGCGAGCGGCGCTACCTGAAGAACGGCCACATCTGGTGCTTCAAGCTCAATCGGCTCTACGTCCGCGACGCCGCCGTCGGCGGCAACATCGCGCGCTACATCAACCACGCCTGCGCGCCGAACTGCTACACGCAGGTGATCGGCGACACCATCTGGATCCGCGCCGCGCGCAACATCCGCAAGGGCGAGGAGCTGACCTACGACTATTCGACCGACGGCGACGGCACGATCCAGTGCCGCTGCCGGCCGGGCTGCAAGACGAAGTTCTGACGTGGTGATCTTCCTGCACGGCTTCGCCTCGTCCGGCCACTCGGGCAAGGCCACCTATTTCGCCGGGAAGTTCCGCGAGCGCGGCATCGAGTACGCCGCACCCGATCTGAACCTGCCCGATTTTTCGACGCTGACCATCACTCGCATGCTCGAGCAGACGCGGGCCCTGATCGACAACATGTCGGACCGCTCGCCCGGGCCGGTCACGCTGATCGGCTCGAGCCTCGGCGCGTTCGTCGCGGTCACCGCCGCGGTGAAGTGGCCGGATCGGATCGCCCGCCTGGTCCTGCTGGCGCCAGCGCTCGATCTGCGCGACCTCGGCGCGCCGAAGCTCGAGGAATGGAAGCGCACCGGCCGGTTGACGGTCTTCCACTTCGCGCACGGCCGCTTCGAGAACGTGCACTACGAGCTCTACGAAGACGCGACGCGCTACGACGCGTTCAACGCCGAGATCGCGATGCCGGTGTTGATTTTCCAGGGGCGGCGGGATACCGCGGTGAGGCCGGAGACCGTGGAAGCGTGGGCCCGCCGGCGGCCGAACGTCGAGCTGCACATGCTCGACGACGACCACCAGCTCGGCGCCTCGCTGGACTACATGTGGGACGTTACCAGCAGATTCCTCGATAGTCGGCCGGGATCCGCGTCCGATCGGTCTTGACCCGCACCAGGTCGAGCACGATCTGATCGGGCCGCGTCCGCATCAGCGCCTCCGCGAACTCGGGCGCGCCGTTGCCGACCACGACCACCTCTGACTTCTCCAGCACCTCGTCGATGGTCTCCGTCAGCAGCGACGAGAGGTGCGGGATCTGCGTGTTGATGTAGTCCTTGTTGGCGCCGACCAGCCGCGCCATCGACACGTTCTTGTCGTAGATGCACAGCTGGAAGCCCTTGCCGAGGAGCGCCTCGGCGAGGATGACGATCGGGCTCTCGCGCAGATCGTCGGTGCCGGCCTTGAAGCTGAACCCCAGCAGTCCGACGCGCTTCCTCCCGGTGTCGACGATCTCGTCGATGGCGTGCTGGATCTGCAGCTGGTTGCTGCCGAGGATCGCCTGGATCACCGGCATGTCGAGGTCCACTTCCTTGGCGCGGTACTGCATCGCGCGCACGTCCTTGGGCAGGCACGAGCCGCCGAAGGCGAACCCCGGCTTCATGTAGTACGACGACAGGTTCAGCTTCTCGTCGCGGCAGAAGATGTCCATCACCTCGTGGCTGTCGATCTTCAGCCGCTTGCACAGGTTGCCGACCTCGTTGGCGAAGGTCACCTTCAGCGCGTGCCAGGTGTTGCTGGCGTACTTGATCATCTCCGCGGTCCGGATCGTCGTCGTCACCACCGGCGCGTCGACCTTCGCGTAGAGCGCCTGCGTCGGCTCCGAGTCGGAGCGGTAGTTGTGGCCGACCAGGGTCAGCGGCGGGTTGCGGAAGTCGTGGATCGCGGTGCCCTCGCGCAGGAACTCGGGGTTGACGGCCACGCCGAAGTGCGTCCCGTACTTCTTTCCCGACGTCCGCTCCAGCGCCGGGATCACCACGTCGTGCGTGGTCCCCGGCAGCACGGTGCTGCGGACGACGACGACGTGGTAGTCGTCCTTGTCCTTGAGCGCCTCGCCGATCTGCTCGGAGACGCGCTCGAGATAGGTGAGGTCCAGGCTGCCGTTCTTGCGGCTCGGCGTGCCGACGCAGATCAGCGAGAGCTCGGTGTCGCGGATCGCGTCCGCCGTGCTCGTCGTCGCGCGCAGGCGCCCGTTCGCGGTGGTGTCGCGAATCAGCTCCTCGAGCCCTTTCTCGACGATCGGGCTGCGCCCCTCGTTGAGGCTCGCCACCTTGGCGGGAGCGACGTCGACGCCGACGACCGTATGTCCATCGGCGGCGAACGACGCCGCCGAAACGCTGCCCACATATCCCAGACCGAACACCGACACTCTCATTTGCTTCTCCCTGTTACGCGATGGCGCGTTCCGCGACGCGCGGTAGCTTGCGCCGATCCGCGGTTCCGACCAGCGCCGCCTCGAAGTCGAGCGCCACCGCGGACCAGTCGTATTTGTCCACCACCAGCTGCCGCGCCGCCGCCTCGATCGCCCGTCGCGCCACGGCGTCGCGCATCAGGCGGACGACCGCCTGCGCGAAGCGTGCCGGCTCGTCGGCGATCTCGAGGTCCCGCCCCGCGGTGACCGGCAGCCCTTCGGCGCCGATGGTCGTCGAAACGACCGCCTTGGCCATCGACATGGCCTCGAAGATCTTCAACCGCGTGCCGCCGCCGATC
>Ga0070676_10001883_pt1 | contig 10660 bp, 11 predicted proteins | sample KBSM53metaG_FD_64667 | JGI IMG/M metagenome (GOLD analysis project Ga0070676, IMG submission 64667) | Miscanthus rhizosphere microbial communities from Kellogg Biological Station, Michigan, USA - KBS M5-3 metaG | ecosystem: Host-associated > Plants > Roots > Rhizosphere > Soil ...
CTGGCGCTGTGCCTGCTCGACGCGACCGAAGGCGCCGCGCCGCGCCGCCTCGCCGGCGCGGCCGGCTGCGAAAGCGCATCCACGTCCCTGCTGCGCACGCACGTGCTCGATTACGCGGGCCGGCGGTGGGCGGTGCGCGTATCAGCGCAGGCCGGTGATCTGCCCATGGCGCATGGCGCCGACGTCTGGCTGTTCGCGCTCGTCGGCCTGCTCTCGACCGCGATGCTTGGCGGCTTCCTGCTGACCGTGACCGGCCGCACGCACCGCATCGAGAGCGCGGTGCGCGAACGCACCTCGGCGCTGCAGGCCGAGGTGCACGAGCGCGAACGGGCCGACGCCGCGTTGCGCGAGAGCGAGCAGCGCTTTCGCAACATTCTCAATCACGTGCCGATCGGCGTGATCTATTCCGACCTGCGCGGCAACGTCAAGCAGACCAATCCGCGCTTTTGCGAGCTGACCGGCTACAGCGACGAGGAACTGCTGAGCCTGGCGCTGGCCGACTACACGCATCCCGACGACCTGGTGCAGGACATCGAGCTGATGAGCCAGCTGGTGCGCGGCGAGATCCCGATGTACCGGCGCCACAAGCGCTACATCTCCAAGCATGGCGCCACGGTGTGGGTGCAGGCGACGGTCTCGCTGCTGCGTTATGCCGACGGCAAGCCGCGCAGCATCGTCGGCGTCGTCGAAGACATCACCGAGCACCTGAAGCTCGAAGAAGCCGAGCGCGCGCGCGAAGCCGCCGAGGCGTCGAACCGGGCGAAGAGCGATTTCCTGTCGCGCATGAGCCATGAGCTGCGCACGCCGCTGAACGCGATGCTCGGCTTCGCGCAGCTGCTCGAGCTCGATCAGCGGCATCCGCTCGCGCCCGAGCAGCAGCCCTGGGTCAGCCAGATCCAGCAAGCCGGCTGGCACCTGCTCGAGATGATCAACGACGTGCTCGACCTGTCGCGCATCGAGTCGGGCAACCTGCGCCTGCAGGTCGAGACCCTGAACCTCGCCGAGCTGATCAATGCGACGGTCGGCATGGTCGACGGCGAGGCGCAGCAGCGAAGCATCCGCATCACGCAAGACCTGGCGCCCGGCACCTCGACCGTGCTCGGCGACGCGACGCGCGTGAAGCAGATCCTCACCAACCTGCTGAGCAATGCGGTCAAGTACAACGCCGAAGGCGGCCGCGTACACATCGCCTGCCGGCCGCTGAACGGCGACGCGGTCGAGATCGCCGTGACCGACACCGGCCTGGGCATGACGCCGGATCAACTGGCCGAACTGTTCCAGCCCTTCAATCGCCTCGGGCGCGAGCGCTCGTCGCAGCAGGGCACGGGCATCGGGCTGGTGATCAGCCAGCGCCTGGCCGAGCTGATGGGCGGTGCGCTGCGCGCACACAGCGTCGCCGGCCAGGGCTCGGCGTTCGTGCTGAGGCTGCCGTGCTCCAGCGACCCGGACACGGTGCGCTCCGACCTCGACGCGCTCGCGCCGGTGCCGGCCGACTACCACCGCCGGCTGGTGCACTATGTCGAGGACAACGAGACAAACATCGAGGTCATGCGCGGCATCCTCGCGCAGCGGCCGCAGGTCGAGCTGCAGGTGTCGGTGACCGGGCTCGACGGCCTGGCGGCGATCCGGGCGCGCCGCCCGGACCTGATCCTGCTCGACATGCACCTGCCGGACATCAACGGGATGGAGCTGCTGCGCCACCTGAAGAGCGATGCGCACACCGGTGGCATCCCGGTCGTGGTGGTCTCGGCCGATGCATTGACGCAGCAGATCGACGCCGCGTTCGAAGCCGGCTGCGTGCGCTACCTGACCAAGCCGGTCAGCGTTGCCGAGCTGCTCGCGGTCATCGACGACCTGCTCGAGCAGATCGAGTCGCGCTTCGGCACCTGAGTGCCCTGCCCGCGGCGCCGCCGCTACGTCTCACCCTCTTCAGAGCGCGCTGCCGCGCGCCGGCAGCAGCGCCGCGCCGCCGCGCGGCCGAGGCGCCGCTTCATGCAGCAGCGCGACGACGAGGCCGAGCGCGGCGCCGGCCAGCAGGTCGAGCGCGACATGCTGGCGCGTGGCCAGGGTCGAATACAGGATCCCGAGGCACCAGGCCCAGTTCAGCGCGCGCAACGCCGCGCCGGACCGCATCTCGGCCAGCAGCCGGCCGAGCCAGACCGCGGTGAACACCGCGAACGCCGCGTGCAGCGACGGGCAGGCGTTCGCGCCAGCATCGACGTGCTTCATGAAGGCGACGCCGGGATGCAGCGACCAGTCGATCGCCGCGGGCGGCACCGCGGTCGGCAGGAACAGAAAGATCGCCATGCCGACCCCGCTGAGCGCGAGCGCCGCGAGGCCGCAGGCGCGCAGCTCGCGCTTGGTCCTCAGGAGCGCAATCGGCAGCCCGAGGTAGAGCCACAGCGACGCATAGAGCGGCATCGCCGCCGGCGCGAAGTCGAACCAGCCGTCGACCGCGGTGAGCGGCATGACGGCCACCTCGGCCTGCGGATGACGCATGACCCAGAAATAGGCGACGAAGAACAGCGCCAGCCCGAGGCTGTTGGCCAGGGCCTTCAGCGGCCACAGCGTCAGCACCCGCAGCCGCACCTCGCGGCACCAGGCGGCATCGGGCAGGCAGGCGGGGATGTCCATCGGGTCGGATCGTGCGATCGCAGTATCCGCCGCCGGTCGGTCGCCGGTGTGTCCGTTTGTCAGGCTGCCAGCGCCAGCGGCATCGCGCCGGGCACCTGCTCGCCACCGAGCGCGTCGATCAGGTCCGGCAGCAGCTGCACCAGTTCGCCGGTGGCGATCGCGGCATCGGCGTCGAAGCCCTCGTCGCGCGAGGCCGCGCTGCGGCCCTCGAACACGACATCGAGAAACGCGATCTTCTTGATCTGCATCGTGTCGGTCAGCAGCAGCGAGACCCGGCTCTGCCATGTCAACGCGAGCTTGGTCGGCAGCTTGCCGGCGGCGATGTGCTGCCGCACCTCTTCGGTGTCGAGCGGATGGCGGGCATAGCGGACCACCGACTTCATCTCGTCCGACGACTTCAGCTCGCATTCGCGATCGACGCTGAAGCCGGCCGGCGGCTCGCCGCTCGTCAGCCATTCGGCCATCGCCGCGGCGGCCGATTGCGCGGTGTGCAGCGGCGCCAGCGCGAGGCCATCTATCGCCTTGACGAGCAGGCTGACGACATCGTCGGCCCTTGCGGGGCTGCTGGCGTCGATCATCAGCAACTGCGCCGCCGGGGCGATCCAGACCCGGATCGACGCCTGCTTCGTGAAGGCCTGCGGCAGCAGCTCGAGCAGCACGTCTTCCTTGATCTCCTTCTTCTGCTTCTTGCCCGGCTTGCGCCCGGTGCTGTGCTCGATCTGCGCGGCGATCTCGTCGATTCGGCGCTTCACGACTGCGCCCGGCAGCACGCGCTGCTCGACCATCAGCTGCAGCAGCCACTGGCCGCCGACCGACTCGACCAGCGGCCCGTGCGCCACGCCGCGCGGGCTGACCCAGCCCGAGGATGCCGGCTGGGTGGCCCCGCAGGGCACAAACGGCGCCTTGTCGAGCGCGGCTTCGATGTCGGTGACCGCGGGGGCCCAGCCCGCGCCGATGCGATAAACGATCAGGTTCTTGAACAACGGAGTCGCCTCTCTTTTCAGGTCGGCGCCGGCGGCTCGCACCAGCGCAAAGGGCGTGATTGTCCATGCAGACGTTGCCCGATCCGGGTTGGCAGACACTAACTTTTACGACGATGTGACGCCTTTCGTGGAAGGATTGACCAGGTGAATCGCCGCGATAGGCCGCCTCGTCAGCACTCTAGAGGGGCGAGTGCTAATATCTGCGGAACCGAAAGGAGCTCGGCGTGTCTGAACTCTCCATGAAAACCTCGACTGCTGCATTGACGATTCGCGACCCCTGGGCCTTGGTGCCTTCGCTGGGCAATCTCGACGCCTACATCTCGGCGGCCAACCGTGTGCCCCTGCTGACCCACGAGGAGGAAGTCGCGTACGCCACCCGGCTGCGCGCGACCGGCGACCTCGACGCGGCCGGCAAGCTCGTGCTCTCGCATCTGCGTCTGGTCGTTTCGATCTCGCGCAAGTACCTGGGTTACGGGCTGCCCCACGGCGACCTGATCCAGGAAGGCAATGTCGGCCTGATGAAGGCCGTGAAGCGCTTCGACCCGGATCAGGGGGTGCGCCTGGTCAGCTATGCGATGCACTGGATCAAGGCCGAGATCCATGAATACATTCTGAAGAACTGGCGCATGGTCAAGGTCGCGACGACCAAGGCCCAGCGCAAGCTGTTCTTCAACCTGCGCTCGATGAAGCAGAGCATGAAGGACGACGCCGAAGACATCGACACGCACCGCTCGACGCTGACGCAGGGCGAGGTCGAGACGCTGGCGAAGACGCTGAACGTCAAGCGCGAGGAAGTCCTCGAGATGGAGACGCGCCTGTCCGGCGGCGATGTCGCGCTGGAGCCGCATACCGACGACAGCGAAGAGAGCTTCGCGCCGATCGCCTATCTCGCCGACGAGTCGAGCGAGCCGACCCGCGTGATCGAGGCGCGCAACCGCGACTGGCTGGCCGGCGACGGCATCGCGCTGGCGCTCGATTCGCTGGACCAGCGCAGCCGCCGGATCGTCGAAGAGCGCTGGCTCAAGGTCAACGACGACAGCTCGGGCGGCATGACCTTGCACCAGCTGGCCGATGAGTACGGCGTCAGCGCCGAACGCATCCGCCAGATCGAGGTCGCGGCGATGAAGAAGATGCGCAAGGCGCTGGCCGAGACGGCCTGAGTGCGCGCCAGCTGACGAGACAAACGGCCCTTCGGGGCCGTTTTGCATGCGACCGCGACCGCCGCCGGTCAGCCGCTCGCGAGCAGCGCCTTGACGTCTGACAGCAGCGCCTGCGCGCCGGCGCCGTAGCGCTCGAACAGGCGCGGATTGCCGTCGCGGTCGATGACGAACGCGCCGGCGGTGTGGTCCATCGTGTAGCTGCCTTCGACCTTGCCGGGCACCTTGGCATAGAAGATCTTGAACTCCTTCGCCGCGGCCTGCGTCTGCTCGGTCGTGCCGCGCAGCGCGATGAAGCTCGGGTCGAAGCTCGCCAGGTACGACTGCAAGACTTGCGGCGTATCGCGCTCCGGGTCGATCGTCACGAACAGGCCCTGCAGCTTGTCGCCGTCGGCGCCGAGCGACTTCTTGACCTGCGCCAGCTCGGCCATGGTCGTCGGGCACACATCGGGGCATTGCGTGTAGCCGAAGAACACGACCGTGACCTTGCCCTTGAAGTCGGCCAGGCTGCGCGGCTGGCCGCTGATGTCGGGCAGCGACAGGCTGCGCGCGTAGTCGGCGCCGGTGATGTCGGCGCCGCGGAACGCCGCCTTCGGCCCGCCCGGCGCGTCGCAGGCGGCCAGCGCCGCACTCGACACCGCGGCCAAGAGCAGGGATCGTCGAACACGGTTCATGGCCACAGTCTCAGGTAGTGATCCACCAGCAGCGCGGCGAACAGCAGCGACAGATAGATGATCGAATAGCGAAAGGTCTTGCGCGCGAGTTGATCCGAATAGCGGCGCCAGAGTTTCCAGGCATAGCCGACGAAGCCCGCGTTCAGCGCCAGTGCCGCGGCCAGATAGATCACGCCGCTCATCCCTGAGACGAACGGCAGCAAGGTGCCGGCGAACAGCACCAGCGTGTACAGCAGCACGTGCAGCCGCGTGAACTCCGAGCCATGCGTGATCGGCAGCATCGGCAGCCCGCTCTTGCGGTAGTCCTCGGCGCGGTACAGCGCCAGCGCCCAGAAGTGCGGCGGCGTCCACAAGAAAATGATCAGGCACATGATCAGCGCTTCGGCATCGACATCGCCGCGCATCGCGGCCCAGCCCAGCACCGGCGGCATCGCGCCCGAGGCGCCGCCGATCACGATGTTCTGCGGCGTCATCGGCTTGAGCACCACGGTGTAGACGACCGCATAGCCGACGAAGGTCGCGAAGGTCAGCCACATCGTCAGCGGGTTCACCGCAAAGTACAGCAGCGCGCTGCCGGCCGCGCACAGCAGCGACGAGAACGTCAGCGTCTGGGCGTTGGTCAGCTGGCCGCGCGCCGTCGGGCGCCACGCGGTGCGGGCCATGCGCGCGTCGATGCGCTGCTCGACCAGGCAGTTGAACGCCGCGGCCGCCGCGGCGACCAGCCAGATGCCCACAGTCGCAGCCAGCGCCAGCCCGAGGTCGGCGGCGCTGGGCATGCCGGGCGTGGCCATCAGCATGCCGATCACCGCGCAGAACACGATCAATTGCACCACGCGCGGCTTGGTCAGCGCATAGAACTGGCGCACGCGCGACGGCAGCGAGGTGCTCGCGGGCGCGGCAGGGGCGATGGTGTCGGTCGTCATGATGGCGCGAAAGGCGTGCATTTTACGGAGCCGGCTGCCACGACCGCGCCGGGGCCCGTTGGGTCCGGGCCGGGCGCGCCAGTGCGGCCCGCGTGATCAGCAAGGCGAGCAGGGTGACCCAGGCCGCCGCGCCGCCGGTGTGGGCGACGGCGCCGAGCAGCGGCCAGCCGAGCACGACATTGGACAGGCCGCTGGCGAGCTGCCACAGCGCGATCGCCGCGCTGGCGATCGCCCACGGCCGCAACGCCGGATCGCCGCTGGCGTGAAGCCGCCACGCGAACCAGACCATCGCGGCGAGCACGAGATAGGCGCCGAGCCGGTGCATGTAGTGGATGGCGGTCAGCGCGGCGAACGGCAGCGCGCCGCCATCCTTGCCGGCGCCGAGCTCGCGCAGCAGCGCGAAGCCGTGCGCGAAATCCATCGCCGGCCACCAGCTGCCCTGGCAGGTCGGAAAGTCGCTGCAGGCCAGCACCGCGTAGTTGGTGCTGACCCAGCCGCCGAGCGCGATCTGCAGCGCGCTGAGTGCAGCGACGCCGATCGCGCCGCGGACCAGCGTTTGCGGGAGGGCCAGCGGCGCGCGGCGCTGCAGCTGCGTCTGCACCGCGAGCAACGCCAGCAGGACCATGCCACCGAGCAGGTGCGCGGTCACGACTGCCGGGTAGAGCTTCATCGTCACGGTCAATGCGCCGAACGCACCCTGCAGGCAGACCCAGACGAGCGTCGCGCCGGCCCACCACGGCGTCGCCGATGCCCGGTGCCTGCGGCGCCAGTTCAGCGCCGCGAGCACGACGATCAGCGCACCGACGCCGGTTGCGAGATAGCGGTGGATCATCTCGATCCAGGCCTTGTGGTGGGTGACCGGGCCGTCGGGCAATGCGCTCTGCGCGGCTTCGATCTGCACCTGCGCGCCGTGGGGACTGGCGTTCGCGTAGCAGCCCGGCCAGTCGGGGCAGCCCAGGCCCGAATCGGTGAGCCGCGTGAAGGCGCCGAACAGGACCAGATCGAAGGTCAGGCACAAGGTCAGCACCGTGAGCGCGCGCAGCCGTGCGGCCGTCCGCTCGGCCGGACCCGACGCGCGATGCCGCCACACGACCCACAACACCGGCACGGTCGCGAGCAGCGCACCGACCAGCGCAATGCCAGCCAGCGGCGCGAGGTCGTAAGCGGCGGTCGGGTTGCTCACGGCCGCCCCGGCTTGTCCCAGCCGGCCGACGCGCGCAGCAGCTTCTCGACGTCGCGCTTGAGCCGCGCCGGCTCGGGGTCGGGCGGCGAGCGCATCATCCAGTTGCCCAGCGGATCGACGATGTACAGATGATCAGGCAGTGCATGCCCGGGCGCCGGCGCGAGCCACGTGCCGAGCTCCCGCGCCGACACGCGCAGCACGGTGATCTCGGTGTGGGTGCGGATCGCGTCCAGCGTCTGCGCGCGCGGCGCGGCGTCGTCGACGATCAGCCACACCTTGTCGACGCGGTCCTTGTCGCGCCCCAGGGTCTCGCGCAGCTGGCGCTGCAGCCACAGGTGTTTCTCGCAGGTCGCGTCGCAGGCACCACCAGAGACGACGACCAACAGCCACTGGCCGCGCAGCGCCGCGGGCAGCACCGGCGCAGCCTGCAGATTGGCCAGCGGCAACGCGTCGGGTATCGGCCGCAACGGCGTGATGAGCGTGCTGTAGTTGGTGCGGCCCTCGGGCCGGATCACGTAGTAGGCCAGGTAGGACGCGACCACCGGCGCGGCGCACACCAGCAGCACCAGCAGCATCTTCAAGCGCCCGTGGCGGGTGCGGCGCGCGCTGTCGTCATCGAGCGCGGGCGGCTGCATCGAATGCACCGCCAGGCTCAACGGCGACGCCGGCTCAGAGGCTGCGCTTGCCGAGCCGTGGACGGACGAGTTGGAACCAGACATACAGACCTGCCATCAGCGCACCCAGCGCGAACCACTGGAACGCATAGCCGTAGTGCTTTTGAACATCCACCGCGGGTCGCGGCCACGCGCGCGCCAGGCCGTCGGCTGCGCCCGCTGCCGGGCTGCCCGCGGGCACGTCCTGCAGCACCGAGAGCGGCGCCAGCCGCAGACCGGTCTCGGCGGCGAAACCATCGAGGTCGAGATTCTGCCGGATCGGGCCGCTGCCACTCGGCGCAAACTCGTACAGCCGTGCCGGCGGCGGGGCGATGTGGCCGTCGACCTCGACCACGCCGCCGGGTGTCGGCACGGCGGGCAGCAGCGTGCGGTCGCGCAGGTCGCGCGGCACCCAGCCACGCTGGACCAGCACGGCCTCGGCGCGCGATTCGAGCTGCAGCGGCGTGACGACATAGAAGCCGACGCGGCCATGCATCTGGCGGTTCTCGAGGAACACCGTGCGCTCGCCGAGCCAGCGCCCGCGCAGGTGCACCGCGCGGAAGTGCTGCGCCGCGGCCTGCGCCACACTGCCTGCGAGCTCGGCGGCCGACAGCGGCGGCAAGGTCGAACGCGACTCGAGCGCGTCCTGCAGCGCGACCTTCTGCGCGGCGCGGCGCAGTTGCCAGGCGCCGAGGTTCGCGGTCAGCACGACCCCGCTGACCGCGGCCACCAGGACCAGCGCGGCGCGGCGCGATGCGCGCCCGGTCATTGCCGAATGAGCGGCGGATAATCCGCGGCCATGAAGTACCTCATCGCATTCGCGTTCGTCGGCATCCTCGGCGCGCTCGCCATGGCGGGCGTCTTCATGATGCGCGACGGCCGCGACGGCAAGCCCAAGAGCGGCAACATGATGCGCGCGCTGGCGCTGCGGGTCACGCTGTCGGTGCTGCTGTTCGCGTGCATCCTGTTCGCCTACTGGGCCGGCTGGATCCAGCCGACCGGCATCCCGATCGGCCGCTGATCGATCCAAAAACAAACGCCGCGTTCAGCGGCGTTTCAACGATGGCGGCCGCGCAGTGGGCCGAGCGCCGGGCCGTTCCCAAGCCAGCCTACATCCCCTTGGGGGGGTCGCCCGGCGTACCCGCCGGGCGAGGGGTCCACTACAACCAGTAGACGACCACGTACAGGCCGAGCCAGACCACGTCGACGAAGTGCCAGTACCAGGCCGCGCCTTCGAAGCCGAAGTGACGCTGCGGCGTGAAGTGACCCTTCATCAGACGGATCGTGATGAACAGCAGCATCAGCATCCCGACGAACACATGGAAGCCGTGGAAGCCGGTGAGCATGAAGAAAGTCGACCCGTAGGCGCCCGACGACAGCTTCAGGTTCAGCTCGGTGTACGCATGGTGGTATTCGTAGACCTGCAGCGTCAGGAACAGGATGCCCAGCAGCACCGTGATCCACATGAACGCGATCGTGCGCGCGCGGTGGCCGGCCACGAGCGCGTGGTGCGCGATCGTCAGCGTCACGCCCGAGGTCAGCAGCAGCAGCGTGTTGATCGTCGGGATCGGCCAAGGGCCCATCGTCGTGAACGGATCGACGATGCCGGCCGGCGAGCCGGTGCCGCCGCCGGCGCTCGGCCAGACGGCGCGGAAGTCGGGCCACAGCACCGCGTTCTCGAGGCTGCCCAGGCTCGGCAGGGCGTGCAGTCGGGTCCAGAACAGCGCGCCGAAGAAGGCGCCGAAGAACATCACCTCCGAGAAGATGAACCAGCTCATGCTCCAGCGGAACGACACGTCGATGCGCTCGCTGTACAGGCCCCCCTCGCTCTCGCCGATCGCCTCGCGGAACCATTGCTGCAACACGAAGGCCCACAGCACGAAGCCCGCGATCAGCGAGTACATGCCCCATTCGTGGCCGTTGATCCACTGACCCGCACCGAGGATCACGAACAGCAGCCCGGTAGCCGCCAGCACCGGATGCCGCGAGGGCGCCGGAACGAAGTAATAAGGCGTTTGCCCGTGGGGTGTCGCAGCCGACATGTCTTCTCCTAGAACTTCCTGAAATTCATTTTGCGGCGCCGCTGGCCAGGACCCAGTTCACCAGCAGCAACAGCGCGCCGATGAACAGCGCGACGCCGATCACGGCCGCGATGATCACATGGACCGGGTTGAGCTGGCTCACGTCCTTCTCGTAGTCGCTGCCCTTGCGCACGCCGAAGAACGACCACGCGACGGCCTTCATCGTGCGCAGGAACGAGCCCTTGCGGCGCGCCGGCGAGCTCGGCTCGTTCATTGGGCTACCCTTCGCGCTACGCGCTGCGGGATGAGCGCTTCGGAGCGGCCAGGCGCGCTCATGACCGCGGCCCCGGGCGCGCGGGCAGCGCGGCCGCGCTCGCGTCGGGCGCCGGCGGCACCTTGCCGCCGACCTCGAAGAAGGTGTACGACAAGGTG
>Ga0070676_10001898_pt1 | contig 10623 bp, 9 predicted proteins | sample KBSM53metaG_FD_64667 | JGI IMG/M metagenome (GOLD analysis project Ga0070676, IMG submission 64667) | Miscanthus rhizosphere microbial communities from Kellogg Biological Station, Michigan, USA - KBS M5-3 metaG | ecosystem: Host-associated > Plants > Roots > Rhizosphere > Soil ...
AACGGCAAGCAGGACTACATCAAGATGATCAACGCCCGCGACGGCGGCGTGAACGGCGTCAAGCTGACCTTCGAGGAATGCGAGACCGGCTACGCCACCGACCGCGGCGTCGAGTGCTACGAGCGGCTGAAGACGCGGCCCGGCGTGACCTTGTTCGAGCCGCAGTCGACCGGCATCACCTTCGCCCTCACCGACAAGGCGCCCGGCGACAAGATTCCGCTGCTGACCGTGGGCTACGGTCTGTCGGCGGCGCAGGACGGCTTTTCGTTCGCCTGGAATTTCCCGATCATGGGCAGCTACTGGACCGGCGCCGACATCCTGGTCCAGCACCTGACGAAGAAGGACGGCAGTCTCAAGGGCAAGAAGATCGCCCTCGTCTATCACGACTCGCCGTTCGGCAAGGAACCGATCCCGCTGCTGCAGGAGCGCGCCAAGCTGAACGGCTTCGAGCTGCAGCTGATTCCGGTCGCCGCTCCCGGCGCCGAGCAGAAAGCGGCGTGGCTGCAGATCCGGCAGAGCCGGCCCGACTACGTCTTCCTCTGGGGCTGGGGAATCATGAACTCGACCGCGCTGAAGGAAGCGCAGGCGACCGGCTATCCGCGCGAGAAGATGTACGGGGTCTGGTGGGCCGGTGCCGAGCCCGATGTCAGGGACTCCGGCGAAGGCGCGAAGGGCTACAACTCGCTCGCGCTGCACACCGCCGGGCAGCAGCCGAAGGTGATCCAGGACATCCTCAAATACGTGCACGAGAAGGGCCAGGGCTCGGGCCCGAAGGACGAGGTCGGCGCGGTCCTCTACACGCGCGGCGTCGTCATCCAGATGCTTGCGATCGAGGGCGTGCGGCGCGCGCAGGAGCGCTTCGGCAAGGGCAAGGTCATGACCGCCGAGCAGGTGCGCTGGGGCCTCGAGAACCTGTCGCTCGACCAGAAGAAGCTCGATGCGCTCGGCTTCGCCGGCGTGCTGCGGCCGATCTCGACCTCGTGCGCCGACCACATGGGCTCGACCTGGGCACGCATCCAGACGTGGGACGGCTCGAAGTGGGGGATGTCGTCCGACTTCTTCCAAGCCGACGAGCAGATCATCAAGCCGATGGTGAAGTCCGCGGCGGACAAATACGTCGCCGAGAAGAAGCTGACTCGGCGCAGCCCCGCCGATTGCCAAACCTGAGCCGCGGAGCGGCTCACGTCTTCGCCTGAAAGGATTGCTCCCTCCCTGCTTCGCTCCCCTCCCTCCGAGGGGGAGGGGCGGGCCCCGATGGGGCCCCTCCTCGAAGCGTCGCGTGCGGCGCTTCGAAGAGTCGATCGACACATGAACGCGCCCGCTTCCATCCTCCTCGATGTCAATGGCATCGAAGTGATCTACAACCACGTCATCCTCGTGCTGAAAGGGGTGTCATTGCAGGTGCCGGAAGGAAAGATCGTCGCACTGATGGGCGGCAACGGAGCGGGCAAGACGACGACGCTGCGCGCGGTGAGCAACCTGCTCGCGGGCGAGCGCGGCGCGGTGACCAAGGGCTCGATCGAGCTGCGCGGCGAGCGGATCGAGAACCTCAGCACCGCGGCGATGGTCGAGCGCGGCGTCATCCAGGTGATGGAAGGGAGGCGCTGCTTCGCCCACCTGACGATCGAGGAAAACCTGATGACCGGCGCCTACACGCGGCGCGACGGCGCCGCGAAGGTCGCCGAGACGCTCGAGAAGGTCTATCGCTACTTCCCGCGCCTGAAGGAGCGCCGCACGTCGCAGGCCGCCTACACGTCCGGCGGCGAGCAGCAGATGTGCGCGATCGGCCGCGCCCTGATGGCGGTGCCCAAGATGGTCTTGCTCGACGAGCCGTCGATGGGGCTCGCGCCACAGGTCGTCGAGGAGGTGTTCGAGATCGTCCGCGACCTCAACGCCAAGGAAGGCGTGACGTTTTTGCTCGCCGAGCAGAACACGAGCATGGCGCTGCGCTACGCCGACTACGGCTACATCCTCGAGAGCGGCCGCATCGTCATGGACGGCGCCGCGGCGATGCTGCGCGAGAACGAGGACGTGCGCGAGTTCTATCTCGGCACCGGCGGCAGCGGCAGCGAGCGCAAGAGCTACCGCGCCGTCAAGAGCTACAAGCGGCGCAAGCGCTGGCTTGCCTGAAAGGAGAAACGCGATGGCCCGTGCCGACGCCGAAGCGCTGCGCTCGCTGCTGCCCGTGCTGCGCCAGCTGCGCGAGATCAAGGGCGTGAAGGAAACCCAGCCGGGCACGTTCTACGCCCGCCGCGACGCCTTCATCCAGTTCCACGACGAAGGCGGCGTCCTCCACGCCGACTTGAAGAAGCCCGGCGGCTCGGGCTTCGACCGCTTCGCGCTGGCGACGCCCGCCGACCAGCGCAAGCTCGTCGACGAGGCGAAGCTGCGCGCGCGCAAGCTCGACGACGAGTAGCCAGGCGACATCCGATGAATTCTGCCGCGCCGGCCGACGCGCACTTCGACGCGCTCGAGACCCGCTCCGCCGACGAGCGCGGCGCTGCCCTGCGGCGCGCCCTGCCCGCGCAGATCGCCCACGCGGCAGCGCGCGCGCCCGCGTTCGCGGCCCGGTTGCGCGACGTCGATCCGGCGGCGGTGACGTCGCGCGCCGCGCTCGCTGCCGTGCCGGTGCTGCGCAAGAGCGACCTGCTCGCGCACCAGAACGCGGCCGACACGCCCGACGCCTTCGGCGGCTTCGCGACCGTCGGCTGGGGTGCGACGAGGCCGCCGGCGCAGCGCGCCGTCCGCGTCTTCGCGTCGCCGGGCCCGATCCGCGAACCCGAGACCGCACGTCCCGACTACTGGCGCATGGCACGGGCCCTGTTCGCCGCCGGCTTTCGCGCCGGCGACCTCGTCCACAACAGCTTCAGCTATCACCTCACGCCGGCCGGATCGATGATGGAAACCGGCGCGCACGCCATCGGCTGCACGGTCTTGCCCGCCGGCACCGGGCAGACCGAGCTGCAAGTGCAGGCGATGGCCGCGCTCGCGCCCGACGCGTATGCGGGAACGCCGAGCTTCCTGCGCCTTCTCCTCGAGAAGGCCGACGAGACCGGCGTCGCGTTGCCCTCCTTGACCAAGGCAGCGCTGAGCGGCGAGGCGGTGCCGCTGGCGGTGCGCGAATGGCTCGGCACGCGCGGCATCGCCGCCTACCAGTCGTACGGCACCGCCGACCTCGGTCTCGTCGCCTACGAGACGATGGCGCGCGAGGGGCTCGTCGTCGATGAAGGCGTCGTCGTCGAGATCGTTCGCCCTGGAACGGGCGACCCCGTGGCCGACGGCGAGGTCGGCGAGATCGTCGTGACGACGCTCAATCCGGACTACCCGCTCATCCGCTATGCGACCGGCGACCTCTCGGCAGTCCTCGCCGGCACCTGCCCGACCGGGCGCACGAACCAGCGCATCCGCGGCTGGCTTGGGCGTGCCGACCAGTCGACCAAGGTGCGCGGGATGTTCGTCCACCCGTCGGACGTCGCCGAGATCTTGCGTCGCCATCCCGAGATCGCGCGGGCGCGGCTGGTCGTCGAGGGCGGCGGCCGCGCTGACGACCGCATGACACTGCGGGTCGAGACCGGCACGGCGGTCGAGGGCCTGGTCGAGCATGTCGCTCGGACGATCCGCGACGTCACCCGGCTGCGCGGTGACGTCGAACTCGTCGTCCCCGGCCGCCTTCCCAACGACGGCAAGGTGATCGAGGACCTGCGACCCCCCCGCTGAGGGGGCTCGCGTCGCGGATGTCGGGGGTTCCACGCTGGCGCTGGCGACGCCGGTCGGGACAATGGCTGATCGACCCAATGGACCGCACCATGAATTCGCTCCGCACCACCCTCGGCCTCGTTCTGCTCGCTCTCGCGGCGCCTGTCCTCGCCGACTATCCCGACAAGCCGATCACGATCGTCGTTCCTTTCGCCGCTGGCGGCCCGACCGACAAGGTGGCGCGCGACCTCGCCGAGGCGATGAGAAAGCCCCTCGGCGGCCAGACCGTGATCATCGAGAACGTCGGCGGCGCCGGTGGCACGCTCGGCGCCGCCAAGGTCGCGCGGGCCGCGCCCGACGGCTACACGCTGCTGCTGCACCACATCGGCATGAGCACGGCACCGGCGCTCTATCGCACCCTGCCCTACAAGACGCTCGACGACTTCGAATACGTCGGCATGATCAACGAGGTGCCGATGACGCTGATCGGCAAGCCGACCTTGCCGGCGAACAACTACGCCGAGCTGCTCAAGTGGATGGAGGCGAACAAGGGCAAGATCAACCTCGCCAATGCCGGGCTCGGCGCTGCTTCGCATCTGTGCGGCCTGCTGCTGCAAAGCACCCTCAAGATCGACATGCAGACGGTGCCCTACAAGGGCACGGCGCCGGCGATGAACGACCTGCTCGGCGGCCAGGTCGACATCATGTGCGACCAGACGACCAACACCACCGGCCAGATCGAGGCGGGCAAGGTGAAGGCGTACGCGGTGACCTCGACCAAGCGGCTGACGACACCGGCGCTGAAGAACCTGCCGACGCTCGACGAGGCCGGCCTGAAGGGATTCAACGTCAACATCTGGCACGGGGTCTACGCGCCCAAGGGAACGGCGAAGGCGGTGACCGACAAGATCAACGCGGCGCTGCGCACGGCGCTGAAGGATCCCGACTTCATCAAGCGCGAAGAGGCGCTCGGCGCGGTGATCATCACCGACGCCCGCCTCGGCGGCGCCGAGCACAAGAAGTTCGTCGCCGACGAGATCGCCAAGTGGAGCCCGGTGATCAAGGCGGCCGGCCAATACGCCGACTGAACGACGCCGGCGCGCGCACTCACGCGCGCAGCGTGATCGGGATCGTCACCGGCCCGTCGTTGACCAGGCTGACCTGCATGTCGGCGCCGAACTCGCCGCTGGCGACGTCGCCGTGCAGCCGGCGCGCCGTCGCGAGCGCGCGCTCGTAGAGGCGGCGGCCGAGCTCGGGCCCCGCCGCGCCCGAAAAACCGGGCCGATGGCCGCGCGAGGTGTCGGCCGCCAGCGTGAACTGGCTGATGACGAGCAGGCCGCCGCCGACTGTCGCGAGGTCCAGGTTCATCTTGCCCGCGGCGTCGGCGAAGATGCGCAGGCCGAGCACCTTGGCGATAAGCCGGTCGGCAATCGCCTCGCTGTCGTCGGGCTCGGCGCACACGAACAGCAGCGCGCCGCGGCCGATCGCGCCGACGACGCGGTCGCCGATCGCGACGCGCGCCTCGGCGACGCGCTGGACGAGCGCGATCACTGCGCCGGCCGGACCGCGTTGAACTGCGGCTCGACGTTCGATGGCAGGAGCTGGATCGACGCGCGCAGCCCCGCGACCTCGTCCATCAACGCCTGCTCGACCTCGCCGCGCAGCGCCGCCGCGCGGCCGAGCGTCCAGCTCGCCGGAACGTGCATGTGGACGTCGAGGAAGCGCCGGCTGCCGGCGCGCCGCGTCACCATGTCGTCGAAGCGGACCGAGCTTTCGGCGAAGCGCGCGAGGGTGCGATCGATGCTCGCCTGCACTTCCGGCTCGACCGCCTTGTCCATCAGGCCGTCGACCGAGCCCCAGACCACCCGCGCGCCCTCGCGGATGATGTTGGCGGCGACGCCGATCGCGACCACCGGGTCGAGCCACAGCAAGCCGGTCGCCTCGACCAGCGCCACGCCGACGACGACGCCCGCGGACGTCCAGACGTCGGTATAGAGGTGGCGCGCATCAGCCTCCAGGGCGACGGACCGGTGCTGGCGCGACGCGGCCATCATCTTGTGGGCGAGCAGCCAGTTCAGCAGCGAGCTCGCGACGGTGAGCGCGAGGCCGATGCGCACGCCCTCGAGCGGCTGCAGGTTCATGAAGCGATGCAACGCCGACCAGACGATGGCGATCGCCGCCGCGGCGATCATCAGTCCCTCGAACGCACTCGAGAAGTACTCGGCCTTGGTGTGACCGAACGGATGGTCTGCGTCGGCGGGCCGCGCGGCGATCGTCACCATCGCCAGGGCGAACAGCGCTGACGCGAGGTTGACGAACGATTCGAGCGCGTCGGAGAGGAGCCCGACCGAACCGGTGATCCACCAGGCGGCCGTCTTCATGACGATGGTCAGCGCCGCCACCGCGACGGACAGGCGCAGCAGCGTCGTGACCTGCATCGGGCGTCGCGTCAGCGCAAGGTCACGCGGGCGAACTTGCGCTTGCCGACCTGGACGACGAAGGTCCCGGCGGGTACCTTCAACGCGCGATCCGAGACAACGGTGCCGTCGATGCGGACCCCGCCGCCTTCGAGAAGGCGAAGGGCCTCGCTCGTCGAGGGGGCCAGGCGCGCTTGTTTCAGGACCGCGCCGATCCCGAGCGGCGCGCCGTCGAAGCTGACTTCGGGGATGTCGTCGGGGATGCCGCCGCGGGCGCGAAGGGCAAAGTCCGCCGCCCCGGCCTCGGCACCGGCAGCGCCGTGGAAACGACCGGTGATTTCCTTCGCCAGCTCGACCTTCGCGTCGCGCGGGTTGCGGCCCGCGGCCGTTTTCGCACGCAGCGCCGCAATCTCGGCTTCCGAACGCGTACTCAGAAGATCGTAGTATTTCCACATCAGTTCGTCGCTGATGGACATCAGTTTGGCGAACATGTCGTTCGGCGGGTCGGAGATGGCGATGTAGTTGCCCTTCGATTTCGACATCTTCTCGACGCCGTCGAGCCCCTCGAGCAAGGGCATCGTCATGATGCATTGGGACTCCTGGCCGTACTCGGCCTGAAGCGCCCGCCCGACCAGCAGATTGAACTTCTGATCCGTCCCGCCCAGCTCCAGATCCGACCGGAGAGCCACCGAGTCATAGCCCTGCATCAGCGGATAGAGAAATTCGTGGACGCTGATCGGCGTTCCCGCCTTGAATCGCTTGCTGAAGTCGTCGCGCTCCATCATCCGCGCGACGGTGTAGCGGGCGGCCAGCTGGATCATCCCGCGCGCGCCGAGCGGGTCGCTCCATTCGGAGTTGTAGCGAATCTCGGTCCGCGCCGGGTCGAGAACCAGGCTCGCTTGCGCATAGTAAGTACTAGCGTTTTCTTCGATCTGCTCGCGCGTCAGGGGCGGACGTGTGGTGTTGCGCCCCGACGGGTCGCCGATCATCGACGTGAAGTCGCCGATCAGGAAGATGACCGTGTGGCCCAGATCCTGCAGTTCCCGAAGCTTGTTCAGCACGACCGTGTGGCCGAGATGGATGTCGGGGGCAGTGGGATCCAGGCCTAGCTTGACGCGCAACGGAACGCCGGTTGCTTCCGAACGCGCCAGCTTGGCGAGCCATTCGTGCTCCGGGATGAGCTCGCTGCTGCGTCGTTTCGATCGCTCGAAGGCGTCTCGGACGGAGTCTGTGACGGGGTATTTCAGGGGCGCCGCCGGCGCCGGAAAAGAGGCAGACATCACTGGCTGTTACGGGAAAAGGGGCTCCGACGGCCGGTATACTGCGGCGGCGTCCTACGGGGCGGCGGGATCATTCCCGACGCAGAGCGGACGAGCGTCACGATTCTAGTGGCGCCCCGCTCACGACGATCAACCGAGGTGCAGACCGCAAGGCGGCACCCACCGAACTGAGCGCCGAGCTCCGCAGAATTTTGAAATCGTTGACTTCCCTCGATGTCGCCTGGGACTACACCTCGGCGCACATCGCCAGCTTCGCTTCCCGCTACCCCCGCACGCTGACGGCGACCGTTTCGCTCAGCCTGGCCGGCTTCGCCGCGACCGCCTTCGGCATCGCGCCGCAAGTGCCCGACGCGGCCGACCTGCCGCAGCGGACCGTCGTGGAAAGCATCGCCACCGTCGACCTGCGGGCGCAGCTCGACGCCCTCGCCGAGCACGACCTCGATCTCTACCGCAGCGACGTGACGCGCGTCAGCGATACCGCCGATTCGCTGCTCGCCCGCCTCAACGTCGCCGACCCCCGCGCGGCAGCGTTCCTGCGCAGCGACTCGGTGGCGAGAAAGCTCCTCGACGGTCGCGCCGGCAAGCGCGTCCAGGCGCGCGTGGATTCGCGCGGTGCGCTCGAGGAACTGGTGGCGCGTTACGCTGCCCCCGGGACCGACAAGGTGCCGACGCACTTCACCCGCCTGCGCATCCAGCGCATCGCCGACAAGCTGGTCTCCGACACGACGACGTTGCCGCTGACGGCGCAGGCCGTGATGGCGGGCGGGACGATCCGCTCTTCGCTCTTCAACGCCACCGACGACGCCGGCATCCCCGACAGCGTCGCCACGCAGCTCGCCGAGATCTTCGCCAACGACATCGACTTCCGGCGCGAGCTGAAGCGAGGCGCCAGCTTCTCCGTGGTCTACGAGGCGCTCACCGCCGACGGCGAGCCGATCACCTGGGGTCCGGTCAACGGGCGCGTTCTCGCCGCCGAGTTCGTCAACAAGGGGCAGACGTTCTCGGCGATGTGGTTCAAGGAAGGCGACGGCAAAGGCGCCTACTTCGGCCTCGACGGCCAGAGCAAGCAGCGCGCGTTCCTCGCCAGCCCGCTCGAGTTCTCGCGCGTGACGTCCGGCTTCGCGATGCGCATGCATCCGATCTTCAACAACTGGAAGCAGCACAACGGCGTCGACTACGGCGCGCCCGTCGGCACGCCGGTGCGCACCGTCGGCGAGGGCGTCATCGAGTTCGCCGGATGGCAGAACGGCTACGGCAACGTGGTCCAGGTCCGCCACGGCAACGAACGCCTGACGGTTTACGCGCACCTCAGCCGCGTCGATGTCGCCAAGGGCCAGCGAGTCGACCAAGGCGCGATCATCGGCGCCGTCGGCCAGACCGGCTGGGCGACCGGACCGCATCTGCACTTCGAGGTCAAGATCGACGGCCTCCAGCAGGATCCGCTGCTGGTCGCCCAGGCCTCGGAAGCGGCGGTCGTCGCGCCGACATCGAAAGCGCGCTTCGGCCAGCTGGCGGAGAGCGTTCGCGTCCAGCTGGGCGTCGCCGAGACGCTGCCGCGGGCACCGCTCCTCGGCGAGTAGTCGACCGGGTCCGGGGCGATCGCCGCCCGGCCTCGATGCGACGCCACGTCGCCGACCGGACGACCTCCCGATCGCCTGACACCTCCCGATGGGCTCGCTCTTCATCGGCCTGATGTCGGGCACCTCGCTCGACGGCATCGACGGCGTCGCGGTCGACTTCGCCGCGACCAGCGCGCCGGCGCGCGTCCAGGTCGTCAGCCACGCCAAACGCGCGCTTTCGCCCGACCTGCGCGCCCGCCTCGCTGCGCTGAATCGCTCCGGTGACGACGAGATCCACCGTGCCGCGCTCGCCGCCAATGCGCTCGCCCGCGACTACGCCGCGCTCGTCGAGACGCTTCGCACCAGCGCCGCGGTGGCGAACGCGCCGATCGTCGCCATCGGCTGTCACGGCCAGACCATTCGCCATCGCCCGCGCGAATTCGACGGCGTCGGCTACACGATTCAATTGAACGCGCCGGCGCTGCTCGCCGAGCTGACGGGGATCGACGTCATCGCCGACTTCCGCAGCCGCGACGTCGCCGCCGGGGGCCAGGGCGCACCGCTCGTGCCGGCGTTCCATCGCGCGATCTTCGGGCGCGCCGGTGCGACGGTCGCCGTCCTCAACCTCGGCGGCATCGCCAACCTGACGGTGCTCGGGCCGGGAGAAGCGGTGATCGGCTTCGATTGCGGCCCGGCCAACACCCTGCTCGACCTCTGGTGCGAGCGCTCGTCCGGCCGCGCCTTCGACAGCGACGGCGCGACGGCGGCCCGCGGCATCGTCGATCCGCGCCTGCTCGACGCGTTGCTCGCCGAGCCTTATTTCGCGCTGGCGCCGCCGAAGAGCACGGGGCTCGATCTCTTCAACGCCTCCTGGCTCGACGCGCGACTCGACGCCGCCGACGCACGCGCGCGCTTGCGCCCGGAAGACGTTCAGGCGACGCTCGCCCAGCTCAGCGCCGAGGTCGTCGCGGCGGCCTGCCGGCGTCACGCGCCTTCGGCCGGCGAATTGGTGGTCTGCGGCGGCGGTGCCTTCAACGCCGACTTGATGGCGCGCCTCGGCCGGGCGCTGGCACCGATCGCGGTCGTCGCGAGCGGGGCCCGCGGGCTGCCTCCCGATCAGGTCGAGGCGTCGGCCTTTGCCTGGCTGGCCCGCGCCTTCGTCGAGCGCCAGGCGGGGAACGTCGCGACCGCCACCGGGGCTGCCGGTCCGCGCATTCTCGGCGCGCTGTATCCGGCGCACTGATCGAGTCGCGAGCCCGGAAGCCGCCGCGAAGACGCGAGCCGCGTCCGCGACGGCACCGGTCAAGAAAAAGCCGCCCGTCGGGCGGCTTGTTGTCGGCCTTGCGGCGACTCAGGCGGAGAAGCTCGACCCGCAACCGCAGGTCGTCGTCGCGTTCGGATTCTTGATCACGAACTGGGCGCCTTGCAGGTCGTCCTTGTAGTCGATCTCGGCGCCAGCCAAGTACTGCAGGCTCATCGCGTCGATCAGCAAGGTCACGCCGTTCTTCGCCATCTGCGTGTCGTCGTCATTGACGATCTCGTCGAACGTGAAGCCGTACTGGAAGCCAGAGCAACCGCCGCCTTGCACGAAGACGCGCAACTTCAGCTCCGGATTGCCTTCTTCATCGACCAGTTCCTTGACCTTGTTGGCCGCACTGTCGGTGAAGACCA
>Ga0070676_10001903_pt1 | contig 10608 bp, 5 predicted proteins | sample KBSM53metaG_FD_64667 | JGI IMG/M metagenome (GOLD analysis project Ga0070676, IMG submission 64667) | Miscanthus rhizosphere microbial communities from Kellogg Biological Station, Michigan, USA - KBS M5-3 metaG | ecosystem: Host-associated > Plants > Roots > Rhizosphere > Soil ...
GACTGGAACAGGGCCAGACGCTTGTTCGCGTTGAGATAAGCCCCCGGCTTCGCTAGCGCAAGCGTTGCCACCTGCCCCCCCAGCATGGCAGACGCCTGGTTCCAAGCCGGGTACCAGGCAATCGCCCCGTTCCAGTCCTGCGGCCAGCGCTGGATGCTCTGCAAGGCCTCGCGACCGCCGGTGGAACCGCCAGCGAAGTACGACTTCAGCGGCGCTGCGCCGTAACGGGCCATGATGACGTACATCGCCGCGTCCCGCGTCTTCTTCAACGCGTCGCCGCCCCAGTTGGCCAGCGACTCGTCATTCAGGCCGAAAGAGCCGTCGAGCGAGCCTCTCGCGCCGGCCTGGTGACCGGAATCGCTGCCGAAAACCGCATAGCCGCGCGTCACGGGCAGGACCTTGTCGGTCGCGCCGGCCGGAACGTTGCCGGTGACATTGGGAATGCTGCCGTCGAAGCCGCCGCCGCCGTACATCAGCGCCTTTTGATTCCAGCTGCTGGGCAGGGCGACGCGGAAGAGGATGTTGGGCGCCGAGGGGTCCACGGGGGAGATCCGAGCGTTCACGCGACAGTATTCAGCCACCAACGCGGCCCCGGCGCCGGCGGCGGGCACGACGGTGGCGCTGATCACCGCACCGCCCGTGGTCGGCAGCCCGATGGCGCTGGCGGGGATCGCCATGCCGGCCAGATCGGCGCAGGACGCGGGCGTCTGCGCTGCCGCGATGGGCGCAGCGCAAGCCATCAGAATCAGTAGGGCCAAGCCGCGGCCCGACAAGCGGTCCGCTCCCAGATCGTGCGGGGAGTGCATATCGTCTCCTTGGGTGCAACTTACACCCCCGACGCGCAAGTCGCGCGCGGGATCGCTGGGGGGCAGCCACCAAGACCCAAGCGCGGTCGAAACGTCAGCCCCACCCTCGCCGGGTAGTCTCCATCGACGAATGGGTCGCTTCAATGTCGACCCGATATACAGCCAGGCGCAGCAAAGTGTTCTTTGCGCCCACCGCACAAACCCTACTGCGTGCCGAGCTGCACGGATGCGGTCGCAATTGACCGCAGGAACCCGAACGCGCCGGGGTCAGGACGCGGGCGTGCTGAGGCTCCAGAGGCGCAGCGCGATGTGGATCTCGAGCGCGCGCGACGCCTGGCCCCAATGGCCGAGCAGGTCCTCGACCGTCGCCAGGCGCTGTCGGACGGTGTTGACGTGAATTCCCATGCGCTGCGCGGTCGTCCTCGCGTTCTGGTTGCAGTCGAAGTACGCCAGCAGCGTGGCCGCGAGTGCCGAGCCGCGCTTCTGGTCGTGCGCCAGCAGCGGCCCGATCGTCGCCTCGAGGAAGTTGTGGAGGCTCGCCTGATCGTGCGTCTCGAACAGGGTCGAGTAGATCGCCAGTTCGTCCTGGCCGACGACACGCCCCTGCATGCCGAGTCGGCCGAGCACCACGAGCGACCGACGCAGCGTCGCGTACAACGCGGGAATTTCCGCTGGCCGCGCGACCGGTCGCGACAACACGCCGCGATGCACGCCCTTCAGTTCCTCCCCGAGCCAGCTCGAAACCGCCTGACGCACCTCATACGCGCCGCTCGCCCCACAGAGGATGACGAGCGCACCGTCGATGTCGTCTGCGAGCGCATGGCAGGGCAGCGCCTGGCCGAAGCGGCGTGCGGCGTAGTCGGCGCGCGGGCTGTCCATCTCGACGACCACGAGCGACAGCGGCTTCGTCAGGTCGAGCCCGTGCTGCCCCGCACGGTCGGCGAGCACGGCGGGGTCGTCCTGACGCGGCGAGACAAGCGAGCGCAGCAACACCGACGCGCTTCGATTGCGTGTCGCCTCCGCGCGGTGCTGCGACAGCAGGACGACGGCGATGACGCTGCAGCTGCGCTCGAACGTGCGCACGGCGACTTCTTGGAGCGTGCCGCGATGAAAGAGCAGTGCCGTACCGAGAGTGTCGTCGCCGCCGGTGATCGACAGTGCACGGCAGGTCTCGCCGTCCGCCTCGTAGGCACCGACCGAGCGGCCCGTTGCTCGGCTCGCGCGCGCCGCGCGTGCCAGCGCGCTGGCATGCTCGCCGCTCGGGACGCACGCGAGCGCGGCGGTACCGTCGTATCCAGTCGCGACGCCGCGGCTGACGATGACGTTCGTCTCGTCGAGCACCAGCACGCTGCCCCCGAGAAGCTGCGCGACTTCCTCGCAGAGCGTCGCCAGCGACGCCCCGCGCGCGAGCAGCGACGTGACCTTCTCGTGCGCGTCGGTCGCCGCCTGGATGCTCTGTACGTGCTTCTCGAGCTCGGCGCGCGCCTGGTCCGCCTTGGCCCGCGCCGTGTTCGCGCGCTCGAAATCGCGCGCGTTGCGCAGCGCGACCGCGGCGTGGGTTGCGAGCGTGCAGAGAAATGACGTGCTTTGCGCGGTGTGCGTGCGAGGGTAGCGGTCGGCGACGAACAGCAGGCCGATCACCTCGCCGTCCCAGATCAGCGGGACGCCGATGAGCGCCGCGATGCCTTCCTGGCGGAACGTGTCGTCGAGCTCGGCATCGTGCGCGAAGCGGTTGTCGTGCAGATAGTCGGGGGTCGTGAATGGCAGCCGGGTCGTCATGACCACGCCGGCGACGCCGCGGTCACGCCGCGCGACCATGCCCGCGGGCCGCTGCGAAAGCGCGCCATCGACGACGAGCACGTGGAACTCGCCGAGATCGGCATCGTACGTCGAGAGCCACGCAATGTCGGAGCCGACCAGGTTGCGCGCGCGCGAGACGATCGTGCGCAGGAGCTCCTGCAGGTCGAGCCGGCTCGACAGGTCCTGCGCCGACGCGATGACCGCCAGCAGGCCGCGCTCGCGTTGCTCCTGCAGCTCGAGTCGGTTGCGCACGGCCATCGCCATCCGGACCGTCTCGACCAGAGCGGACTTGCCCGGATAGCTCGCTGGCAGCGCGTCGATGTCGGCGAGGCGGCGCGCGAACTCGTCGGCCGACGCACCCTGGTGAAGCATCGCGACAAGGTCGCGCACCGTCTGCTCGCCGCTGTCGACGTGGATTGCGCGCCTCATGCCCGTCTATTCTCCTCACATTCAATCGTCCGTGCCGGTGTGCGCGAAGCACATTGGGTTTCGCCGCCGTGCCGGCCAGACTGCCGCTCGTGTCGATCCTCGATTCGCTCCGCCCGGCACGCGGCCTGCGCGTTCTGGTCACCGCAGGCGCCCGCGGTGTCGGCGCTGCGATCGCCCGGGCGTTCCACGTGGCCGGCTCCCGAGTTCACATCTGCGACGTCGATCGCAGTGCACTCGACCGCCTGCGCTCGGAAGTGCCGAGCATCACTCACAGCATGGCCGACGTCTCGCTTCCTGCGGACGTCGTCTCGGTGTTCGACGACGTGCAAGGCACGCTCGGTGGCCTCGACGTACTGGTCGGCAACGGCAGCATCGCCGGGCCGACGGGGCCCGTCGAGACGATCGACGGCGCCGGCTGGGAGCGCACCATCGCTGTCAATCTGCACAGCCAGTTCCATTTCGCGCGTCGCGCGGTGCCGCTGCTCAAGCGATCTCCTGCAGGCGGATGCGTGGTCATGACGGCATCGTCCCCCGACGAGACCGGCGACGCGTTTCGCGCCGCCGCAGCCTCGAGCACTTGGGCGGTCCTCGGCCTGATGCGATCGCTCGCGGTCGAGCTCGGTCCGGACGGCATCCGCGTCAACACGATCCTGCTCGGCGCCGGCCCGGCGCGCATTCATGACAAGGGCGGCAGCGCGATGGTGCACGACCCGGAGCTCGACAACGCCGCTGCGCTGGCACTTTTCCTGTGCTCGCCGGCGGCGCGCAACTTGACCGGGCAGGCTGTCAGGATCGACGGGTTGGTGTGCCCTTCAGCGCTCCGCGGTAGTCCTTGAAGCTCTTTGGCCTCTACTCTTCAGAAATCGTCGCTTGATCCAAGCTCGCGTCGAAGACCAATCGACGCGGCGCGGTCGGCGTCCACGGGTCCCACGTCACGCCGAGGCTTGCGTTGTTCGGGTCACCGGTGCGGATGAACGCCGCGACGCTTTGCTGCATCGCATTGGAAAGCGCTACCCTGCCCGGCTTGTTGGCGTCGCTCCAGCCGAACGCCTCGAGATTCAAGGTGAAGTTGCCGAAGATGAAGGCCAGATCTTCGGCGTGCCATGCGCCGTAGACGTCGTTCCACGGCGCCGGTTCCTTGTTCCACTTGAAGTCGTAGGCGTACAGCGGAACCTGCGGGTAGTACGCTGTGTTGCTCGCGTTCGACAGAGCCCAGAAAGCCGCCGTCGTGATGCTCGGCGCCGGCGTGACGCGGTTCGCGTTGTTGTAGGTGTAGATGATGTAGTTGTCGACGGTGAGTGGCGAGACGATGGTGGCGTCGACGATGTCTTGCAGCTGCAGGCCGCTGGCGGTACCGAGGTAGGTCCCGTTCATCCACTTGACCCGGGTGTAGTCGTCGATCTTGAAGGCGGACGAGAAGAGCTTGCCTTCTTCCGCCGTGTTCCCGATCAGTTGCGGCACCTTGTTGAAGTTGCCGGCCCTGATGGCAGTCGTCGCGTTGGTCGGCAGCACGGTACCGTCCGCGATCGGCGCGACAGTGCCCCAGAGCGTCGCCGTCGTCGAACCGGGCTCGAAGGTGCGCGATCCGGTGCCCCATTTTCCGCCCGTCGGATCCACCTGGATGCCGTAGAGGTCGGCGGCCGTCTTGGTCATGAGGTAGTTCCTGATCCACTCGTCGCTTTGAGCGGTTCGATACGCGTCCGCCGAGGCCTTGTCGGTTGCAAGCCGATCCTTGATCAGCATTGCATTGATGATCGCGTTCGCCTTGTTCACCGCTGCCGTGGGCGAGCTGCCACCGACCCCGCCGCTGAGAGAGATCGCCTTGTGGAAGAGGCCGGCGGCGAGCGGCGAGACGATCAAGGCATTGACGTTCGTCGAGCCGGCCGACTGACCCATGATCGTCACGTTGCCGGGGTCGCCGCCGAAGCTCGCGATGTTGTTCTTGACGAATTTCAGCGACTGGATCAGATCCAGCACGGCGAAATCGCCGGAATCCCGGAGCGGATCGCCGGTGTTGAACGCCGGATGGGCGAACCAGCCGAAGAGCCCGAGCCGATAAGCGACCGTCACGACGACTGCGTTCGCGTTCTTCGCCAGATTGCCGCCGAGAAGCAGCGGATCGAAGGAAGCGCCGACGACGTTGCTGCCGCCGTGGATGTAGACGATGACGGGCAACTTCGATGCGTCGGTCGCGGCCGTGGGACTCCAGATGTTCAGATAGAGGCAATCTTCAGAGCCGATCTGCTTGTAGAACGTCTCCCAGACCGCGCTGTAGTCCTTCCCCTTCGGCGGCGGGCCGAAGAGGCCGCCGATCTGGCTGCAGGCATCGGCATAGTCCTTGGCCGATCGGATTCCGGTCCACGCATCCGGCGCTTTCGGCGGCTGCCACCGAAGCGTGCCCACCGGCGGCTTGGCGAAGGGAACGCCGCGCCACGAGATGGTGTTTCCGTCCGTCTCCACCACGCCCTCGATCTGGCCGAATTCGGTGGAGCGAACCGGGCTGGCGGTCGCAGTGGAGTCGATGCTGTCGCTGCCTCCGCAACCCGCCAGGCCAAGGTTCAGGATTGCCGATGCTATCAACGCGACGGCCGCTCGGCTCATGTTCCTGCTGTTCAAGTCTCTCTCCGTTCAGTCGTGCCGGCGCCCGGTTACACCCGCCCGGCGTGGCGTCGCGAACGCCTCGCAGGGAGGCGTCTCCTGAGGAGCAGCTTCGACCATTGCTCGCGCGACGGCAATGTGCGGCCAACACACAAGCGCGCCGATCTCTGTGGTGACGGACACCACGGTGAGAAGCGGTGCTCTCGATGGACCCCCGACGCGGCGCGGGGGCGCCGCAGGGATCGCAATGGTTTCAGCGCTCAGCCGAAGTCCTTGACGTTTCTTTGGCCTCGAGGCCGTCGGCACGTGATGACGCTACCCTTCACGCATCTGGCGCCTACGGCATTCCGATGCGCAACGCCAGCGACGTTGCCTGCGCTTCAGCCAGCCGCGCTCCCTCGTCGGTCAGCTTCTTGCGGGCAACCTCCGGTATTTGGCTGTCGATCCTGCCCGTGACCTCCTCGATCGCGCGAAGCAGGACGTCACGCTCAATCCCCTCGCGCGTGAGAATCGATTCGGCGTAGCCGACAACACGTGCCGCATCCTCGACGCGTCCTTCCGCCAAGGCGATCGACGCGAGTCCTGTGAACGCTTCACATGCGCCATTGCATTGCCTCAACACACGCAATGCGTGGCGGGCGTACTCGCGCGACTCCGCGGTCCGGTTTCTTGTCGCGAGCGCCTCGCTCAGAGTCAGGAGAACGTCGCCAAGGCGCTCGCCGGCGAGCAAGCCTGCGTCGACGATGTTGCGAGCGAGGTCGATGGCCTCGTCGGTCCGCCCCAGCCTCTTGATTGCTCCCAACAGATTGACTTGCGCAGTCAGTGCGCGCTCGGTCGCCCCGACCGAGTGCGCCAGCTCGTGCATCGCACGAAGCGGGGCCAACCGGCCGGCGACGTCGTCGCCAAGGTTGGTCGTGCGCGCGACGGCGGCCCAGCATCGCAGGCGCGCCGGCCATTCCGGCCGCTCCAGCCGATCGAGTTCGGCCAGCGCAACCCGCGCCTCCTCTTCGGCGTCGCTGCCCGGGTCGCTGAATACCGCCCCCGCATACGCGAGAGTACATAACGCCATGTAAAGTCCGCGCTGATCGTCGAGCTGGCGATAGCGGTGCACGGCGTCGCGCGCGGCCGCGATGGCACGCGGCCCGCCGCGACCGCCGAATACGAAGACGATCGCCGCAACCGCGCGTGCAGCGCGTGCGGAGGAGGCGTGCCGGATCAGCGGCTCTGCCACGTTCATCCACGCCTGGCCCTCGTATTGCCGATCGATCATCCGAAACAGGTGCCACGTGTTGCCGACGATCGACGCCGCCGAATCGGCATCCGAGTGCGCAACAGCCCAGTGCAACGCGGTACGCAGGTTGTCGATCTCTGGCCTCATGCGCGCGATGGCTACGCGGTCCGGCTCGGTCCAATGGTCGTCGAAGGCTTGTTGCGCGAACTTCGCCATGGCCTGCGCGTGACGTCGATATGCCGCTTCATGCTCACCTGTTTCGGTGAGTCGCTCCAACGCATACAGGCGCGTCGTTTCCAGCAGCGAATAACGCGGCTCTCCGGCGTCGGGAGGCGGCACCGTCTGCACCATCGACTTCTCGATCAGACCTTCGAGCGCTTCGACCGTCTCCCACTCGTCGACTGCCGGGGACGCAGGATGTTGGTCGGCGAACGCAACGACGTCCTGCGCAAGCTCCAGCGTGAAGCCGCCTGCGAATACGCCAAGTCGGCGCAGGACGACGCGTTCGCTTGCGGTGAGGAGCGAATGGCTCCAATCGAGCGCTGCGTGCAATGTCTTCTGCCGAGCGAGGGGCGTCCGATGGCCGGAGGACAGAAAGCGCAGCCGCTCGGTCAGCAGCGTGCGCACGCGGTCCAGCCCGAGTGTCGGGATTCGCGCGGCCGCCATCTCGATCGCGAGCGGGATGCCATCAAGTTTCGCGCAAAGATCGATGGCGGCCTCGGCGTTGGCGTCGGTGATCGCGAACCGACGGTCCGCAGCGCTGACCTGCTGTGCGAGGAGCGCGACCGCGCCGAATTCCAGGGCAGCCTTGGCGCTGGTCGCCTGGGGCGGGACGGCGAGTGGACCGAGACGATAGACCTGCTCGTCGGCCAATTTCAGCGGCTGCTGCGACGTCGTGAGCCAGTGCGCCCCGGCGGCGATCGGGAGTGCATCACAGATGAAGTCGGCAACCGCGTCGAGCACGATCTCGCAGTTGTCCATGACGATGAGTGATCGTCGAGTGCTCAGGCTCTGGATCACATTCGAGCGCGCGTTGTCGGTGAGTTGCGACCCGATGCCCAGAGTTGCGCCGATGGCAGCGACGAGGCTGGGGGTGTCCGCCACCGAGGTGAGGTCGACCCACCAGATTCCGTCGTCGTAGCGACCCTGCTCGGAATGCGCGAAGGCTCTCGCAAGACGCGTCTTGCCAATGCCGCCGGCACCGACGATGGTTACGAGCCTGTGCTCGCCGACGAGGCCCCGCAGCGCATGCAAATCGTCGATGCGGCCATGGAGCGGTGGTAGTCCGGTGGGCAGGATGGCAAGCCCTGCCGCCGTCGCCGTCGACGAGACCGGCGCCTCGCGCGGAACCTGTGCCGGCATCGAGCCCTGCACAGTCGCCGCTGCATCGACTGCGGCGATGAAGCGGTAGCCGCGTCCCGGAACGGTCAGGATGACCCGCGGCCCCAGCAACTTGCGCAAGGCGCTGACCTGCACCTGCAAGTTGTTTTCCTCGACGACCAGGCCGGGCCAGACAGCGTCGAGCAACTCATCCTTGGCGACGAGTCGCTCGCGGTGCTCGATGAGACAGCGCAGGACGTCGAACGCACGCCCGCCCATGGGCAATGCCTGCCCATCCAAGCGCAGTTCGCGGCTGTCCGGGAGCCATTCGAAGCGGCCGAAACGCAGGGTGGCAGTCACGCTGAGAACGATCGATGCGGGCAATAGCGCGGGTTCGATTTCGACACGGCGCGGAGTCGAGTTTTCACAGGACGCTGCAGGTGCATCCACCGCTCAGCGGGTCGCCCATGCGCTGTACTGTGCCAGAAGCAAGGCCACATCAGATCGCTGCAGGGCCAGCTCGTCGATCCACTGGTCATACTTCGGGAACAGCGAGGCTTCTTCAGTCTGATTTGTCGCGTGCTGTCGAGAGAGGAGGCAACGTGATCTTTCATAGCCCGTACCCGCCGGTGGCGATTCCGGCGATGCCTTTCAGCGAATTCATATTCGCCAATGTCGCCCACTGGCGTGACCAGCCGGCCTTCGTCGACGGGCCGACGGGTCGCACGCTCACACACGGACAGATGTATCGCGCCGCGCGAAACGTCGGCGCCGCCCTCCAGCAGCGCCGCATGCGCAAGGGTGATGTGTTTGCGATCGTGTGTCCGAATGTCCCGGAGTACGGCATCGCCTTTCATGGAGCGGCGATCGCCGGCGGCGTGGTCACCACCGCCAATCCACTGGCAACTGTCGAGGAACTGGCCAGCCAGTTCAAGGACTCCCAAGCCAGGTTTGCGTTGACGACTGAAACGTTGGTGGCCAAGGTCCGCGAGGCAGCTGCGGGCACGCGCGTTGAGGAACTCTTCGTGCTCGGGGAGTCCGAGGACGCGACCCCGTTCGCCGGGCTGATGGATACGGATGCCGCGGCCCCGGTCGTTCAGATCGATCCGCGCGCCGATTTGCTGATGCTGCCGTACTCGAGCGGAACGACCGGTCGGCCCAAGGGCGTGATGTTGACCCACTACAACGCGGTGGCCATGCTGACGCAGATCGAGTCGCTGGCGCCCGATGTCACCGGCCGCATCTCGCTTGCGGCGCTGCCGTTCTTCCATTCGTATGGATTGCAAATTCTCCTGAACGGCACGTTGCGGCGGGGGACCACTTGCGTCACCATGCCGCGATTCGACTTCGCCCAGTTCCTGCAGCTCATACAAGATCGGCGCGTCACCTCGCTGGCTCTGGTGCCGCCCATCGTGCTGGCGTTGGCCAAGCACCCGCTGGTCGATGAGTTCGACCTGTCTTCCCTGAGCTTGGTGGGATCAGGCGCCGCACCCCTCGGCGCAGCGCTGCAGGCGGACGCGAGCAAGCGTCTCAAGGTGTCCGTACGTCAGGGCTACGGCATGACCGAAGTCGTTGTCGCCGTGACGGGATTGCCTCTTGAAGATGCCGTCATCAAACCCGGCTCGGTAGGACCTCTCTTGCCCAATGTGGAGGCGCGCATCGTCGACGTCGCATCCGGAACGGACCTCGGTCACGACGAGCGCGGCGAGCTCCTGGTGCGCGGGCCCAACGTGATGCGCGGATATCTCAACCGTCCTGCCGAGTCGCAGGCCATGATTCAGTCCGACGGGTGGATGCACACCGGCGATGTGGGGTACTTCGACAGCGACGGTCATCTGTACATCGTCGACAGGCTGAAGGAGCTCATCAAGTACAAGGGTTACCAGATCGCTCCCGCCCATCTCGAGGGAATCCTGCTCGAGCATCCGGCGATTTCCGACGCGGCGGTGATCGGCGTCGCGAACGATGAAGCCGGCGAGATACCGAAGGCATTTGTGGTCCTACGAGGATCTGCGACGGCAGAAGAGATCATCGCTTACGTCGCCACACGCGTCGCGCCGCACGCCAAGATCCGCGCAGTCGAATTCGTCGACGCCATCCCGAAGTCGCCTTCCGGCAAGATCTTGAGGCGAGAGCTGAGGGAACGCTCGAACACCTGAAGACGGATGTCGAAGATCGGGAACCTCGTGTGAGCAACCGGTATACCCCCATGGTCCGGTCCCCGGTTGCACGCATAACATTCCGATCGTTCGAGTGACGGGAGAACGCCATGTCGATCGGCCGAAGGTTGCTTGCGGCACTCGCGCTGTGGGCGTTCGCGATCCCCGCGGTCGCGCAGCAGATCGAAGTGCTCTGGCTCGGCCACGCCGCGTTCCGCATCACGAGCGTGACGGGCAAGGTGATCGTCATCGATCCCTTCCTCAC
>Ga0070676_10001906_pt1 | contig 10597 bp, 7 predicted proteins | sample KBSM53metaG_FD_64667 | JGI IMG/M metagenome (GOLD analysis project Ga0070676, IMG submission 64667) | Miscanthus rhizosphere microbial communities from Kellogg Biological Station, Michigan, USA - KBS M5-3 metaG | ecosystem: Host-associated > Plants > Roots > Rhizosphere > Soil ...
ATTCGAACCAGCGTACGCTTGCGCGGGCAGATTTACAGTCTGCTGCCTTTAACCACTCGGCCACCTCTCCACGAGGTGAAGGCGCGCCATGTGGCGGGCCGGTCTTTATGTGTCAACGCGGGAGAACGCGCTCCACAAACGAAGGTGCCAGGCGCCCCTTCGCTGCGCTTCGGTCGCTTCAATTTCGAAGCTGCCCCCGGCAGCTCCCAAATTGGAGCGGGTGAAGGGAATCGAACCCTCGTCGTAAGCTTGGAAGGCTTCTGCTCTACCATTGAGCTACACCCGCCCGCTCGGAAGCGGTGGTGCCAAATGGCGGCTTAGCTTGCCATCGTCAACTGACGCGGCCGCTTGACCGACCGCGATTCTGTGGCTTAGCAGGGCCGCGATGATGCACCTGACCGCCATCGCTGCAACCTCGACCGTCCGCTTCTGGTGGCGCGGCGCGACGCTTGCGGCGCGATGGCGCGACTGATCGAATAGCCAATCGATCATCGACTGCCCGCCCGCCAACCGGCGGGCTTTTTTTGTTTCAGGTGACGTCCAATGACCCAGCTTCTGACCTTTCCGACCGACAATCCCGTTGAGCATTCCGCCGGCCCTCTTCCGGCCGACATTCCGGTTGCCAACCCCCTGCCCAAGCTCCTGACCGGCGAAGATCTGCCGATCGACGACGCCCAGCATTTGTTCGAGCGGCTGGTACTCGGCCGGCTCGAGCCCGCCGAGATCGCCGGCATGCTGATTGCCCTGCGAATGAAGGGCGAGACCGCGGACGAGATGATCGGCGCGGCGCATGCTTTGTCCGCCGCCGCGGAGCCGTTCGATCGACCCGATTATCTGTTCGCCGATTGCTGTGGGACCGGCGGCGACGGCTCCGGCCTGATCAATGTCTCGACCGCCACCGCTTTCGTTGCCGCAGCCGCGGACCTGCCGATCGCCAAGCACGGTAACCGTAGCGTCAGTTCGAAGTGCGGCTCGGCGGACGTGCTCGAAGCGCTCGGCGCGAAGATCGACGTCCCGGGCGCAAGGGCGCGGCAATTGCTCGACGAGACCGGCTTCTGTTTTCTGTTCGCGCCGGCCTACCATCCGGGGATGAAACACGCGGCGCTGGTTCGACGGCAACTGTCGGTGCGGACCGTGATGAACCTGCTCGGGCCGTGCATCAATCCGGCTCGGCCACCGGTGCAGCTGCTCGGCGTGGCCGATCCCAAAATGCTGCGACGGATTGCCGAGACGCTCGATGCGTTGGGTGTAGAGGAGGCGCTCGTCGCGCACGGATCGGGCCTCGACGAAGTCGCCCTGCACGGAGAGACTCGCGCGATCCGCCTGTCCAGCGGCGAAATCACCGAGCTAGAGATCGCGCCAGAAGATGCGGGCCTCGACCGGGCGCCGCTAGACGTCGTCACCGGCGGCGATCCCGCCGAGAATGCAGCCCGGCTGAGGGAGCTGCTCGCCGGTCGAGGCGGCCGGGCCGAGAAAGACATCGTGATCCTGAACACTGCTGCGCTCCTTCACACCGCCGGCAAGGCCGCAACCTTGAAGGAAGCCGCTGATCATGCGCGTGAGGTCCTGCTGTCGGGCCTGGCAGGAAGGGTGCTCGACCGCTTCATCGAGGCAAGCCGTGGCTGAACCTGTCGGAGTGCTTGGCCGGATCGCCGCAGCGAAGCGCGAAGAGCTCGTGCGGCGCTTCGATGGCATTTCGGTTGAGGCGCTGCGTGCGAAAGCAACGCCGACGCAGCGCAGTCTCTCTGCAACGCTCGGCCAACCGGGCGCCCGCTTCATTCTCGAAATCAAGAAGGCGTCTCCGTCTGGCGGCACAATTCGGCCGGGCGCAGACCCGCCAAGGCTGGCGCGAGGCTATGCCGGGGTCGCCGATGCGCTCAGCGTGCTTTGCGACCGCCAGTTCTTCGGCGGGTCACTCTCCGACCTCACCGCCGCGCACGCCGAGTTCGACGGACCCATCCTCGCGAAGGACTTCTTCGTCGACCTGCGCCAGGTCGCCGAGGCTCGCATCGCGGGCGCCGACGCGATCCTGGTCATGCTGTCACTCCTCAATAACGCCGCTGCACAGGCGATGATCGACGAGGCGCGGCGGTTGGGCATGGATGCGCTGGTGGAAGTTCACGACGAGGCCGAGATGCGTCGCGCACTCGCTCTTGGGGCGCCGCTGATCGGCATCAACAATCGCGACCTCCGCGACCTGTCCATCGACCTGACAACGACCGAGCGGCTCGCGTCGATGGCGCCCGATTGCGTGCTCGTGTCGGAATCCGGGATTGCGGAGCGCTCCGACGTCGCGCGCCTGGCACCTTTCGTCGATGGCTTCTTGATCGGTTCCTCGCTGATGCGCTCTGCCGAGCCGGCGCAAGCGGCCCGGGAGCTGATCTTCGGACGCGTCAAAGTTTGCGGATTGAATGGCGGCGAGTCCCTTCACGCCGCCCGGCCAGCGGCATTCGCCGGCTTCGTTTTCGCTCCCGGCAGCCCCCGCTGTGTGACCGCGGACGAAGCCGGACCGCTGGCCGAAACCGTTCGCCAATCGGGAAGCCGGCCGGTCGGGGTGTTCCGCGATGTCGCGCTCAATGCAGTGGCGGAGACGATCGCGGCGGTCGGCCTGCGCGCGGTTCAGCTTCATGGCGATTATGGCATCGACGATGTCCGTGCCCTTCGGAGCCAATTACCCACCGATTGCGAGCTGTGGACCGCGCTCAGCGTCGGGCGTGACTCGCTCGTCGGCCGCGGTGGCGACCGATTGCTGTTCGACAATGGCGACGGTGGCACCGGCCGCAGCTTCGACTGGTCGCTGATCGAGAATCATCCGGATTTGCCTCGCGCCATCGTCGCCGGCGGCATCGGTCCCGAAAACGCGCACGCCGCGCAGAACCTCGGCGCCTTTGCCATCGACCTCTGTTCATCGGTCGAGGTCAGGCCCGGGCTTAAATCGATCGATAGGATTGAAGCGCTGTTCCAGACGCTTCGTCCTACTGCCCGCGAGCGGGTGCTTGAATGCACCTGACCGGCCGCTTTGGCCGCTTCGGCGGCTGCTACGTTCCCGAGATCCTCGTGCCCGCGCTCGAGCAGCTCGAAGCCGCGTTTCTCGATGCGCAGGACGATACAGCCTTCGCAACTGAGCTTAACGACCTGCTTGCAAATTACGCGGGCCGTCCGACGCCGCTGACCAAGTGCCGCAACCTGACCGGCAATATCTATCTGAAACGCGAAGACCTGCTCCACGGCGGCGCGCACAAGACCAACCAGGTGCTCGGCCAAGGGTTGCTCGCGAAGCGCATGGGGAAGGCCCGGCTGATCGCCGAGACCGGCGCCGGTCAGCACGGCGTCGCCACCGCCATCGTCGGGGCGCTGCTCGGCTTCGAGACCGTCATCTACATGGGCGCCGAGGACGTCGAGCGGCAGAAGCTCAATGTCTTCCGGATGGAACTGATGGGCGCGCGGGTCGTGCCGGTGACGAGCGGTGGGCAGACGCTCAAAGATGCGATCAACGAGGCGCTACGCGATTGGGCGGCGAGCTTCGAGACGACGCACTATCTGCTCGGCACCGCCGCCGGCCCCCACCCCTTCCCGATCATGGTCCGGGAATTCCAGCGGATCATCGGTCGCGAGGCTCGGGCGCAGACCCAGGAGCAGCTCGGCAAGCTACCGGACGCGGTCGTCGCCTGCGTCGGCGGGGGATCGAATGCGATCGGCCTGTTCGCGGATTTCATCGACGATCCGGTCCGGCTGATCGGTGTAGAGGCCGCCGGCAAGGGCCTCGACGGCGAAGAGCATGGCGCGACGCTGCTGCGTGGAACGCCGGGCATCCTGCACGGCGCCGAAACCTACATCCTGCAGGACAACGACGGGCAGATCGCCGACACCTGGTCGGTGTCCGCGGGACTCGATTACCCGGCGGTCGGACCCGAGCACTCGCATCTGAGGGACAGCGGCCGCGCGACTTACGTCGGCGCGACCGACGCGGAAGCGCTCGCCGCGTTCAAACTGCTCGCCGAGAAGGAAGGCATTATCTGCGCCTTCGAATCCGCCCACGCGCTCGCGCATGCGTTGGAGCTCGCCGAGGTCGAGCCGGACAGCGCGATTCTCGTTGGACTCTCTGGCCGCGGCGACAAGGATGTCGCGCAGGCGCAGGTGCTGCTCGCATGAGCCGCTACGCCGCCACGTTCGAGCGCCTGAACGGCGACGGCGCGTTCGGTGCCTTCCTGATGCTTGGCGATCCGGATCTCGAAATCAGCGCCCGCCTGCTCGATGAAGTCATCGCCGCCGGCGCGGACATGATCGAAGTGGGGATTCCCTTCTCCGATCCCGTCGCCGACGGGCCGGTGATTCAGGCCGCTGCTCAGCGCGCTTTGGCCGCCGGAGTCCGAGTCGGCGACTGTCTGGACCTGATTCGGGCGTTGCGCAGGCGCAACAATGACGTGCCGATCGGAATCTTGACCTACGCGAATATCGTCGCCGCGCGTCCCGACTTCATTCGTGATTCGGCTGAGGCGGGAGCCGACAGCCTGTTGATCGCGGACGTCCCCGCGCTCGAAGCCGAGCCGTTCACCCGCGAGATGGAGCAGGCAGGGATCGAGCCGGTGCTGATCGCCGCGCCCAACACGCCGGAGGCGACTATCCAGCGCATCGCAAGCCTTTCGAAAGCCTACACTTATTGCGTCAGCCGTGCCGGCATTACCGGAACCCACGCCGCGGGCAAGTTCGACAAAGGCCTCATTGATCGGCTCGAAGCAGCCGGCGCTCCTCCGCCCGTCTTCGGGTTCGGAATCTCCAAGCCGGACCACGTCAAAGCGGCGCTCGCCACCGGTGCCAAAGGCGTCATCTCCGGATCGGCGATCGTCGACCGTGTGTCCCGCGGTAGGTCGGCCAAAGAGCTGGTGGGCTTGCTAAAAAGCGCGACTTTCAACGACAAAGTGAGGAACGACTCGCGGGCGCAACGATTGAATCGCCCTTACTAGGAGAGTGCGTGATGGCTGCGCGTCCCATTTGGCGAGGCCAGATTAGGCTCGCTTTGGTCTCGATTCCGGTCGAGATTTTCCCGGCGACCAAGAGCGGCGCCCAGATCCAGTTTCACCAAGTGCACGAGCCTTCGGGCAAGCGCATCAAATATGAGAAGGTCGTGCCCGGAATCGGTCCGGTCGACCGCGACGAGATCGTCAAAGGCTATGAAGTGTCGAAGGGTCATTACGTCCTGCTCGACCCAGAAGAGATCGAGAGCGTGAAGCTCGAAAGCCGCAAGACGCTCGACCTCGTTCAGTTCGTCGACAACGACGGCATCGACTCGATGTATTTCGAGAAGCCCTATTACGTGGTTCCGGCGGACGACCTCGCCGAAGAAGCCTATGTGGTGCTTCGCGACGCACTGAAGGATGCGAAAAAGATCGGCGTTGGCCAGCTGGCGATGCGCGGGCAGGAATATGTGGTCTCGCTGAAGCCGATGGGGCGCGGGATGCTGCTCGAGACGCTTCGCTATGCCGACGAGGTCAACAAGGCATCGGGCTTCTTCCGCGACATTGGGGAGCACAAGCCCGATGCGGATCTGCTCGACATGGCCTCGATGCTAATTGAGCGCAAAGCCGGTGAGTTCAACCCGAACGAGTTCCACAACCGCTACGTCGACGCGCTACACAAGCTGATCGAGAAGAAGCAGAAGGCGAAGGGCGAGAAGATCATCGAGCAGCCCGAAGAGGCGCCCGCAAAGGGATCGAACGTCATCGACCTGATGGCGGCGCTCAAGAAGAGCCTCGGCGACGAGAAGAAAGGCGGCGCGGCCAAGAAACCGGCGAAGGCAACCGCGAAGAAGGAACCGGCGAAGGCGCGCGAACGTAAAAGGGCCTAGCCATGGCCAAGCGCGTTCCGCTCGATATCGAGACCTACAACCGGAAGCGCGATTTTACGAAAACCAAGGAGCCCAAGGGCCGCAAGCTCAAGGGCAAAGGCGACAGCTTCGTCGTCCAGAAGCATGCGGCGTCGCGGCTGCATTGGGATTTCCGCCTAGAGCTCGACGGAGTCCTGAAAAGTTGGGCCGTGCCCAAGGGACCAAGCCTCGACCCAGGCGAGAACCGCCTCGCCATGCGCACCGAAGACCATCCGCTAGACTATGGCGGGTTCGAGGGCACGATCCCCAAGGGCGAATATGGCGGCGGCACGGTGATGCTGTGGGATCAGGGGCGCTGGATCCCCGACCCGCGCAAGGACCCGAGCAAGACTATCGAGGAAGGTCACCTGCATTTCACGCTCGAGGGCGAGCGGATGAAGGGGCAGTGGGTGATGTTCCGCCTGAAGCCCAAGCCCGGCGACAAGGCCGAACCATGGATGCTGAAGAAGGTCACCGACGATTTCGCCGATGCAGGTGACGGCGACGCCCTGGTCGACAATTGCGTCACCAGCGTCACCACCGGCCGCACCATGGCCGAAATCGCATCGGGCGAAGACGTGTGGAAGTCCAACCGCGGCGGCCAGAAGGGCGGGCGAGCGAAGCAGAAAGCATCGAAAGCACCACCGCCGTTCATGAACCCGCAGCTGGCGACTTTGGTGGACGACGTGCCGACCGGCACCGGTTGGATCCACGAGATCAAATATGATGGCTATCGGTTACTGATCAGCGTCGGTGATGGCGTGGCGACGACCTACACACGCAACGGCCTCGACTGGAGCGACAAGTTCAAATCGTTGGTGAAGGCTGCAGCGCGGCTGCCGTCTGGATGCCTGATCGACGGGGAGGCGGTCGCGCTCGACGACGAGGGACGGCCGAGCTTCCAGTTGCTCCAGTCCACGTTGAAGGGTGAAAGTGCCCCGCTCGCCTTCTACGCCTTCGACCTGCTAGTCGATCGCGGCGAGGACATCCGCAAGCTTCCCAACATCGAGCGCAAGGAGCGCCTCGCGGCGTTGCTCGAAGGCGTGTCCCCAGCGATCCTCTACGGTGATCACATCATTGGTCGCGGCGTGGAGATGTTCGACGCCGTCTGCAAGACCGGCGGCGAAGGCATCATCAGCAAGAAAGCCAGCGCGACCTACCAGGGCACCCGCACCCGCAACTGGCTGAAGGTCAAATGCATCCAGCGGCAGGAATTCGTAATCATCGGCTGGTCAGAAAGCGACAAACGCCGCGGATTCCGTTCGCTGCTGCTTGCAGCGAAGGATGGGCGCAATCTGACCTATGCTGGGAAGGTTGGGACGGGCTTCAACGCCAAACTGATCGAAGACCTCATGGAGCGGATGCAACCGCTCGCGACGGGACAAGCGACGGTAGAGGTGCCGCGTGCGGACCGGAAAGGGGCGCACTGGATCGAGCCGAAGCTGGTTGCGGAGGTGAATTTCGCCCAATTCACGGACGACGGCATCCTGCGGCACCCGAGCTTCGTTGGGCTTCGGCAGGACAAGCCGGCGGAGGATGTGGTGCGCGAAGTGCCCAAGCCGGCGCGGAAATCGACGAAAGCGGCGACAGCGGCGGACTTCGGCATCGAAATCAGCAGTCCGGACCGCGTCATTTATCCCGAACTTGGCCTAACGAAGGGTCAACTCGCGGATTATTACGCGACGATCGCGCCGCTGATCATGATCGATGCGGCCGACCGGCCGATGACTCTCGTTCGCTATCCCAGCGGCCGCACCGGTGAGAGCTTCTTCCAGAAGCACGACAAGGGCACGTTCGGACCCCACGTGAAGCACATCCCCATTAAGGAGAAGGATGGCCACAAGGAGGATTATCTCTACGTCGATGACATCCAGGGCCTGCTCGCCTGCGTGCAGATGGGGACGATTGAGTTCCACGGCTGGGGCAGCAAGATCGACAGGGTTGAATATCCCGATCGGCTGGTATTCGACCTCGACCCCGACGTCGGCCTCGACTTCGGTAACGTCAAAGAGGCGGCGGTGCTCCTCTGTGAACTGCTCAAGGGATTGGGACTGGAGAGCTGGCCGCTGCTATCCGGCGGCAAGGGACTGCACGTCGTCGTGCCGCTTGATGCCTCCGAAGACTGGCCAAGGGTGAAGAGCTTTGCCGAGCGGTTCAGCCGCGCCATCTCCGAAGCCGAGCCGAAGATGTTCACCGCCAACATCCGCAAGGAGCAGCGAAAGGGACGGATCTTCCTCGACTGGCTGCGCAACCAGCGCGGGGCGACGGCTGTCCTGCCCTATTCGGCGCGCGGCCGCGAAGGTGCGCCGGTGTCCGCGCCGGTCACTTGGGAAGAGCTCGATAAATATGGCAGCGGGCACCACTTCAGCATCCAGGACGCGGACGAGCTATTGAAGCGCTCAAACTCAAAGGCGCTTGCGGCTTGGGGCAAGGCGAAGCAAGCCTTGCCGGATGCATAAGACCAGCGCCGCCGCACTCCTCCCCTTCCTGTTCCTGCTCACTGCCGCCGCTCCGCCGGAGCTGGCGCGACTGAAGTCGGAAGCATCGCGAGTGACGATCACGCGCGACGATTGGGGCATCGCCCACGTTCACGGCCCGACTGACGCCGATGCTGTGTTCGGGATGATCTACGCGCAGGCCGAGGACGACTTCCCGCGCATCGAGGCGAACTATTTGACTGCGCTCGGTCGCACCGCTGAGGCCGATGGCGGGAAGCGTATCTGGCAGGATCTGCGGGCGCGGCTTTACGTCAGCGAAGCGGAGCTGAAATCCGATTACGCTCGCAGCCCGGTGCAGATGCAAAAGCTGATGAACGCCTGGGCCGACGGGCTAAATTACTTCCTGGCGACGCACCCCGAGGTGAAACCACGCGTCCTGAAGCATTTCGAGCCGTGGATGGCGCTGAGCTTCACCGAAGGCAGCATCGGCGGCGACATCGAGCGCATCGATCTCGACCAGCTGAAGGCCTTATATTTAAACAAACCAATCGCGGCCGCACTCACGCCGTGGGTCGAGCGACAGGGATCGAACGGCATCGCCATCGCGCCCGGGCTGACGGCAAACGGCGCGGCGCTGTTGCTGATCAACCCGCACACCAGTTGGTACTTCCGGTCTGAGCTGCAGATGTCGAGCGACGAGGGCCTCGATGTCTATGGCGCGGCGACCTGGGGCCAGTTCTTCATCTATCAGGGCTTCAACCCGCATGCCGGCTGGATGCACACGTCGAGCAGCGTCGATAGCGTCGACGAGTTCGCGGAGACGATCGAACGTCACGGCAAAATCCAATGCTACCGCTACGGCGCGGATTGCCGTGCGCTGATAGCCCGTCCGATCACCATCCGCTACCGGCTCGCCAACGGGAAACTCGGATCGCGCAGCTTTACGACCTACCGCACGCATCACGGCCCGATCGTCCGTGCAGACAATGGCCGCTGGATCGCCTTTTCGATGATGGACCGGCCGGTCGAAGCGCTCCAGCAGAGCTTCCTCAGGACCAAGTCCAGCGACTACGCGTCCTTCATCCGGGTCGCCGAGCTCAAGGCTAACAGCTCGAACGACACGATCTTCGCCGACGACAAGGGCGAGGTCGCTTACCTCCACCCGCAATTCGTGCCGCGCCGCGACGATCGCTTCGATTACACGAAGCCGGTCGATGGCAGCGATCCCGCGACCGACTGGGGCTCGCTCCATCGCCTGACGGAATTACCCAACGTCTACAGTCCGCCCAACGGCTGGGTGCAGAACACAAATACTTGGCCGTACAAGGCGGCGGGCGCGTTCAGCCCCGACCCTAAAAACTTCCCCAAGTATATGGATACGGACGGCGAGAATTATCGCGGGCTACATGCGCAAAAGCTGCTGACGAGCAGCCGCGGCTGGACGCTCGACAAGCTGCAGGTCGCTGCGTTCGACAGCTACCAGCCCGGCTTTGCGGTGCTGATCCCGTCCCTGCTCCAGGCCTATGACACGCTGCCCCAGTCGGATCCGCATCGCGCCCAGCTCGCCGAGCCGATCGCCCTGCTTCGATCCTGGGATTACCGCTGGAGCGCGGATTCCGTCGCTGAGGCGCTGGCGGTGAGGTGGGGACTTGCGCTCAAGGAGGCGCTACATGCGCCCGCAAGCGAGCCGGGCAACAAGGTGATGATGCGCCTCACGGCCGACACGCCACCGGAGCTCAAGCTGCGCGTGCTGCAGGAGACGATCACCCAATTGCAGCGTGACTTTGGGCGCTGGCAGGTGCCGTGGGGCGAAATCAATCGGTTCCAGCGCATCTCGAACGACGTCAACAATCCGACCTTCAGCGATGCGGCGCTGAGTGTCCCGGTGCCGTTTGCCGAAGGCAATTTCGGCTCGCTCGCCTCGATAAGGTCAAAGCCGAAGGCGGGCACCAAGCGCTGGTACGGCGACTACGGGAATAGCTTCGTCGCTGTGGTTGAGTTCGGAAAACGCGTTCGCGCTCGCGCCGTGACAGCGGGCGGCGAAAGCGGCCACCCGGATTCACCGCATTTCGCCGATCAGGCGCAGCGTTACGCTTCAGGCAATCTGCGCGATGTTTATTTCTATCCCGACCAGCTCAACGGCCACACGGAGCGGACCTATCACCCGGGCGAGAGTGGCAGCGGCGGCGCCTTGCCCGAGCGAGGCTAAGCTCAGCGGAACTTCACGCCCAGTTCGACGCCGATGATCCGCGGTTCGTTGACCATCGCCGTTAGGTTATTGAAGTCGATTCCGGAC
>Ga0070676_10001909_pt1 | contig 10596 bp, 10 predicted proteins | sample KBSM53metaG_FD_64667 | JGI IMG/M metagenome (GOLD analysis project Ga0070676, IMG submission 64667) | Miscanthus rhizosphere microbial communities from Kellogg Biological Station, Michigan, USA - KBS M5-3 metaG | ecosystem: Host-associated > Plants > Roots > Rhizosphere > Soil ...
GGCTTGGCCAGCGGTCGCGCTGGCTCAAAGGCTGGATGCGCCTGTCAAGAAATTGTTTTGTTATGTAGTTTCAAGATCTTAAACCTGCGTCGGCTCCCCATCGCAACGTGATCGCAACAATATAGTTCGTGCGCCGATGTTCGTGCACGTCCGCAACGACCATACCAATGGGGCGATATCTGAGGACAACGCCCAAGGCGACTTTGGCCTTCGGCTTGGAACGTCCGCCGCCCGCTTCCATTTCCGCTTTTGACCCAAAGCAACATCGCCAATTTCTGCTGAATTGGACCTCCGTCCAACTCGCCACCTTCTTGTCAATCGACGAAAATCGCAAATGTGAACGCCCCGAATGTCGCCGTCCTCGGACTTGTAGCGGCCGCGTCAACGGCGCTGACGGCGTTGCCTTGCAAAACTGCTTAGAGGCTCGCAATGAAAACAATCATACCCATTATTTCTGCCGTTGTGCTTGCACTCGCACTAATGTCGGCCAGCGCGGAGCCTACGCACCGTAAGCGTCACACGAAGGCTGCCACCGCTGCACAGCCACAGATTGCTTGCACCGTTGTCGGCTGCATACCGGTTCCGCGTGGCTGCCATCCCGAGATGGGCTACACGCCGGGCGGAACGCCAACCGGTTTTGATGTGGCGGTATGTCCGAACTACACGCTTTACGGAAACGCGCGGTGCCCGAACTGCTGATCCGGCGCGGTGACCAGTGGTCGCTTGGCTTTGCTTATAAACGTCACCATTCGGGGTAAAGCGACATCGGCTTTTGCACCGCACATTCTCGCGGGTAAAGCAGACGTGACCGGTTGCGGATGTCCGCTTTCGCAGTCGCTATTGGGGGCAAAGCGGACGCGATCTGTTGCACTGCATATGTCCGTTAATGACCCAAAGCGGACATTCAGCTCCAGTTGTCTTCCAAGATTACGGAGCGACGCTGCGCAGCCCTTTCAATTCGCCCTGCCCAATCTTTGTTTCCAAAGTTTGATTACTCCGGGCGGAAATTCACGCCTTCCGACTCCTGTGCGTCGGCAGGCTTCCGGCCACATCTCAAGCAAGGAGTGATCTTCACGGAGCAGGTCGCTTTGCGAAACCTGGTCAGCTTCAGAACGCGGCCACCGTTCGGCCGCCATTTTCAAGAGCTCGATCAGTGTGGCGACATCTTGTTTGTGGGTGTCCATGACAACCCCCTTCGCAATGGAACTTACACATAACAACACCGGATGCGGCTGTATCGGCCATCACGAAAAGACGCATTAGCGCGGGCGGTGACGAACTACCTCAGCCTATTCCGAATCTACCTTATAACGGTAACGGGCACGGGGGGTTTTCGGGGGACCCTTGATGAAATCCTCGGTCGTTAAACGTTCCATCGTAATTGATGGACACAAGACCAGCGTCAGCCTTGAAGATCCCTTCTGGACTGACCTGAAAAAAATCGCGCATACCCAGCAAGTCACGCTGTCGGAATTGGTCACTAAGATCGACGGTACGCGCGAACAGAGCAATCTATCCTCGGCGATCCGCCTGTTTGTTCTTCACCACTATGAAGACAAGCGAATGGACGTAGCGAAAGCTCATCCCTCCGCGATGGCTGCTGAATGACGCATTGCCCCCGGACCGAACGCATGCGAGGCCGCACGATCCCAACGCGGCATTGAGTACCTGGGCAATGCCATACGCCGTTTGCCGCTCGCTCAGTGCGTGCGTGCCGACTACGAGTGCGACTATCATCCTGTCGGGAGCGAGAAATTGCGCAGCCTATACGTCGGCAAGCCGTTGCCGCCGAGTTAATCGCAACTCGCTCGCCTACTCGAGGAATGACGTACGGGGCTATTCGGCTGCTACTGACAGTTCGAGTGGAAGTAGCGGCTCGGTTTGGCTATCGGCCTTTTCATATGGCGCATTGGGTGCAGAAAAACTTAACCGTCGCAAATCGATGATTAGGTCTTGCAAGCATTCGACAGGAACAGAGTATATTCTTTCAGCCGTCGAATATTTCGTACGTAATGAAATAACGATACTGTCGTCCGCGGCCGAGTAACTTTCGGCCCTTACCGCTACAACACTCACAGAAACTCGTTGCTCTACTTTTTCACTCATGGTGCCCGCCAGTTTAGCACCAGACGAAGCCATTGGCACTGTGAGGAAAAATGGCCGATTTCAGTGGATTTCCGAAGCCGAAGGCGTTAGCGAGTGCCGCAGCCGCAGAGCCAATTGATTGAGGACCGCCTCAGTCGGCGGCCTCTTTCATCTCAAAACAATCGTGCAATGTCCGCTATTGGCCCAAAGCGGACATGGCTTGCTTCGTGGCGCAGCGGACAGTCTCATGGGCAACCTGAAGCGTTTAGCTTCCTAGCTTGAGCGATATCCTCATTACCGCTTGCGTCGTCGTTTTTCAGCTTAGCCCTCCCTCGATTGCAAAAAGCGAGTGCAAATTTGGGATTGCGCAGGATAGCCTCACCGTAGTCCGCAATGGCTCGGTCCTTGTCGCCTTTGCGCGCATAAGCAACGCCCCTATTGAGATAAGAACTAGGCTCCTCCGGATTGAGTCGAATGGCCTCGTTGTAATCGGCAATGGCTCGATCTTGGCCGCCTTTCTTCGAATAAGCGAGGCCCCGATTGTTAAAGGCTTTGGCGCTCATAGGATCGAGTCGGATGGCCTCGTTGCAGTCGGTTATTGCTCGGTCGTTGTCGCCTTTTTTCAAATAACTGAGACATCGGTAGCTAAAGGCGATAGCGCTCTTAGGATCTATTCGGATGGCCTCGTCGAAATCGGTAATGCCTCGGTCGTTGTCGCCTTTGTTTGCATAAGCACTCCCTCGGGTTACAAAGGCGTTGCTGTACTCAGGATCGAGTCGGATGGCCTCGTTGAAATCGGTAATGGCCCGATCGTTGTCACCTTTGCTCGCATAAGTGAGGCCCCGGTTGGTGAAGGCTTTAGCGCTCTTGGGATCGAGACGGATGGCCTCGTTGCAGTCGGTTATTGCTCGGGCGTTGTCGCCTTTCTTCCAATAACTCAGGCACCGGTTGGTAAAGGCGATAGCGCTCTTAGGATCTATTCGGACGGCCTCGCTGTAGTCGGATATGGCTCGGTCGGTGTCGCCTTTTCTTTCATAAATGATGCCGCGGTCAATAAAAGCGACGGCGTACTCGGGGTTGAGTCGAATGGCCTCGTTGCAATCGGCAATAGCTCGATTATTGTCGCCCTTGCCCCCATAAGCAACGCAGCGGATTACAAAAGCGCGAGCGTTGTTGGAGTCGGATTGAACCGTTTCGTTAACAAGACGAATCGCCTCGTTGTAGTTGTCCATGGCCTGGTCGAGGTTCCCTTTCCTGGTAAGGGCGATGCCACGATATAAAAATGCACCAGCATATTTGGGATCTATGGAGACGGCCCTGTCGTAATCAGCCATAGCTCGCTTGTGGTCGGCCCCCCTCGTAAGAGCAACGCCGCGGTCGGTAAAGGCGCTTGCATTATTTGGGTCTAGTCGAATTGCTTTATTACAGTCAACAATGGCGTTGTCATATTCGCTTACGCTGCGATACGCGAAACACCTTTCATTAAAAGCGCGGGCATTCATTGGATCGAGTCTAATGGCTTCGTTATAGTCAGCGATAGCTTTGTCGTAATTACTCTTATTACGGTAAGCGGTGCCACGCTCATAGAAGGCAGCAGAGGTGCCAGGATCGAGCCGGATGGCCTTGCTAAATGTCGCGATAGCTTTGTCATTGGCGTTGATCTTGAAGTCATTTGCGCCTTCGTTGAGCAGTGCAGAGTAACGTGCTCGCATCTCGCCTTCCACTCGTTTGCGCTCATTCTCAGCAGCGAGCCGCTCGTCCACCTGGGGTTTCGAAGTCACCGTAGCTGTGGTGTGCGAAACGGGGCTGATGCTTGCAGTAGGTGGCGCCAACATCCAGGCGTACCCAATCCACCCGATCAAGAGCACCACCGCTACTGCCGCACCTGCCACCGCCACCGCCATCACTCGCCGTTTGCGCGGTTCAACAGAATCACCACCGAACACCGAGCGGATGTGTCCAATGAGCGCGTCGACGTCCCGACCGAAGTGAAGATGGCGCACCTCAACGGCGTTGCGGCGCGCAAGTAATTTTATCGGGTCAGGCAGCTGGTCTGCCTTAGGCATTCGTGCCTCATCGACTAAAACGGGGATGACACGAATGTCGCGAGCTAGCGCCGCCTCGATTTCGACAGCGACGAAGTCATCTGGACTGTCTAGGCGTCGCTTGCCGCTTTCGTCTTTGGAGTGCAGCCAATTTTGGCCGATGACGACCAGAAGAACATCGCAGGCAGCGACTTGGTTATTCAGATACGTCTGGAAGTCGACCCCTGCCGGGATGCTGTCGACGTCCATGAATAGGTTGTTCTTACCGAATGCCTGTGCAAGCCGATCGTGCAATCGACCGGCTGTGCCGATCGAATCTTCTCGGCGGTAATTAATGAAAATTGTACCTGCCATGGCTGCCGAGGATAGAAATCCAGATCTTACCGCAGAACCGGTCAAACCACTATGAGATCCGGACCCTCGGCGGGACGGACCTCTAGCCGCTGCAGGGACGGTCCTCCATCGCAGAATTTGAAAAAGTCTACTTTGGCCATGCGCCGATCTCTAAGTCTCGGATCGGCCAAGATCTCACTCAGGTATTCAAGCCGCACCAACGCACGCTTCGCCAAGGTGTGTGGATGTCAGTCCGTCCGATCACCAGACGAAACGAACGCCAGCCCTACCGCCATAGCCGAAATAATCGGATCCGCCGCGGACATCGGCTTGGACAAAGCTCGATAGGCCGTTGCCATAGTCAAATTTGACCGCGCCGATGCCCTGGCCGCGCACTTTGCCCTCTGTCGCCGCCGACGCGACGCCGCCAGCCGCGCCTATGAAAGCTGCGTCGGTTAGTGCCAAGCCGGATACGATTGGGTCGCCGTAAACGAGCCCGGTCAAGACCGGGGTGACCAGGACATTGTTCCAAAAGAACTGTGTACCCAGACGCGCACCGGCCTGCAGCCGAAGAACGTGGCCGTCCGCCAAGCCGAGTGCGGCGGCATCGGAATCGTAATCGGCGATGTAATACCTGATGCCAGCAGTTGGCTCGATCCACGTTGCGTTCGACAGAAAGAATTTTTGCTGGATGTTCCAGGCAATCCCGTAATTGATCAGATTTGTTGAGCCGGTACCCGTATTGACTTTTGTTCCAACAGGATTGTTGGGATTGCCATCAAGGGGGCTAAATGCCAGGGCGTCTGTAAACGTCTCATTGAGGTGAAGGAAATCGACCTTCAGCGTCAGATCGGTCGAGAACCCATTAAAGACATACGTTGCATAGGCCCCAACAGACGGTCCCGATAGGTGACCGCTAAGGGTACCAGTCCCCGGGCCTATACCGGCAGCCGCCGAGCCTGCACTCGTTGTCGATGAGCTGAGATTTGACCATAGGTACCCAGTCAAAACTCCCGTTATTAGCGTACCGCCTCCAGGTCCGAAATTTCGAAAGGTGCGATCGGCGCCCGCGACAAATCCACCAGTCGTGGCCTTAGTGGTGAAACTGAGGTTCATCGGGGTAGTAAGCCCAATTGGGACAATGGCGGTGGAGGAGACTCCTTCCCCTGTCAATCTGTCATATTCGCCGAAACCCTCGGCCCAAACTCCCCACTGTGGTCCATATGGGACGGGTGCTATCGGCTCCGCTTTCGTGGGCATTTGGCTTGGTTCGCGCGGCGGCAATTTTCGCACGCGCGGCGCGGAAGGCGGCGTCTCCTGCTGCACTTGCTCGGTTCTGCGACGCGCGGACACCGCCTGGACCACGGTATCCGTTGATTGCTGGGACGACGCCTGGGTCACATCGCTCAGGGCCTGGCTCGCGAGTGCCGCGTTGGAAAATGCCCCAGTCCCAGGACCACCACCATTAGGGACATTCGTACAAAATCCACCACTGAGTGTTATACCCGTAGTACCGGAGCCGACGCTGGACGGGCAAAATATTCCTTGCGCTTGTGCAGGTGCGCCCAGTCCCACTAAAGCGACAGGCGCGACCCCAAGCCAAAGCGCCCGAAAGCGGAGCGCAGTCCTCAATTTCGCCTCCCCAACCTCCGCAACCTAGGATGGTAAGCGAAAAAGAGCATTCTGCGGCAGTAGAATTGCACCAGTGACGTTTTTTTTGCTTCGGTTAATCGAACTGCGCGCCGTGTCCGAGACACCGGGCTAACAACACGTTGCCATCGAAAGAATATAGACGTACCGGCGTACCGGCGGGGCAAATCGGAATGCCGATCTGTGGAAAAATCCCACAAGCAATCAACTTCCTTTTCAGCCTCACTGAAATAAAATTGCCACCTCGGAGCGCGAGCAGCGTTGGCAAATGACGACACTGTTAAACGTGGCCCGATTTCTTGCAGCCCTTTTGGTAGGCGCCACCTCAATAGCGAATGGGACGGTGGCCGCCGACGACACCGAATTGTGCAACACGTCAGCCAAGAATCCGGACGAGGCGATTCCCGCTTGCACGCGACTGATTGACCAGGTAGGGCGCGTTGGCGGCTTGTCAGCGATTTACACCAATCGGGGGACAGCTTGGTACCGCAAGGGGCAACTCGATAATGCAATTTCGGATTTCAGCCAGGCCATACAACGCGATCCCAACAATGTTATCGCATACCGCAATCGAGGTCTGTCGTGGCATCGCAAGCGGCAATTCGATTCCGCGATTGTTGATTTCAGCGAAGTTATTCGCCTCGATCCGAATTCCGCTTCCGGCTATACTGACCGCAGCGCTTCGCTGATTAGTAAAGGCGAATTTGACAGCGCAATTTCCGACTGCAATCAGGCGATCAAAATCGACAACCGTTCGGTTGCAGCCTATCAAAACCGCGGCTTGGCGTGGCATGCCAAGGGCGCACTTGATCGCGCGCTACAGGATTTCGACAAAGTCGTCGCGTTGGCGCAGCAGTCGGACGCCGCCCGCAATAATCGCGCCGCTGTTTTCATCGACAAGGGCAATTTCGACCGCGCCATTGAAGACTACAATGAGGCGATCCGGTTAGCTCCGAAAGATTGGCGAGCCTTGAGCAGCCGCGGCGAAGCATGGCGATTAAAAGGTGACATGAATCGAGCGCTCGCGGACCATGATGCAGCAATTCGGCTCGACCCCCATTCCGCCGACGCCTATAACAACCGCGCGTTGGTCTGGAGAGACAGGGGCGAGTTGCAAAAGGCCATCGACGATTACAGTCAAGCGATCCTGGTCAATCCACTTTATGCACTAGCATATGGGAATCGCGGCGAGATTTGGCGCCTGACGGGCGACTTCGACCGCTCACTGATTGACCTTAACAAGGCCGCTGAACTCGCGCCTAAAGACCCGATGATCTTGACGATGCGAGGTGAAACTCTTCGCGATCGGGGGCAATTCGAGCAAGCCCTCAAGGATTTCGACAAAGCGCTGGAAATTTCTCCAGATGGCGCGGTCGTCTATACCGATCGTGCGCTGACATTGGAAAAGATGGGCGATCTGGCACGCGCCCACGCAGATTTTAAAAAGGCTTTGTCGCTGCCTTCCGCGAAGGACCCAGCGACGACCCGGACTGCCCAGGAAACAGCGCGAGCGCGACTTGCCGCGCTCGAGGCTAAGCTCAGCGAGGAAAACGCTGTAGTTGAACTACGATTCGACTCAGCATTTGGGCCGCTATTCGAGACTGCGCCATAATATTGTTCTTTCTGTCATAACGCTTGCGCGAACACGCTCCTCTTGATGTCCGCTTGTGGCCCATAGCGGACATTCCTGTTTGCACTGCACATGTCTGCTTTCGGGGGTAAAGCGGACATGACCTTCGGCCGAGACGAGTATTTAGGTTAACCGCAACGATTGCTGGTGTTTTTTATTCAGTATGAGAGTTTTCAATCGGCTGGTGCAAAGCGCCCATAGAGAAGTGCGTTCCTGATAGCAGGCGAGGCCATCAAAATATTGAAGCAGTAATTTTCGTCCTTGGCCCCGCAGCCGCGCGGGCCAGTTTTTCTCAAGCGCGCAATTCATGACAATCAAAACGAAGAGCCATTTAAGCACAGAAGCAATCCATCTCCTAAGAGATCATGGGTTGGATGTGCTTACCCTTGTCGGCATCGTTGCGACCTTTGGAATTGCCAGTCTAATCGGCTGCGCGATTTGGCTGCTCATCTGGTGACCGTGTTGGAGTGATACTACTAGTTGGTTTTGCAAAATGAAGACGATTCCCCCGGAAACAATCAAGCTATTGCAAACCGTTTTGGATGAGACGTGGGAGACCCTGCGACCAGAGGAACGATCACGAACGAGCAAGAAACAGATTGCTACGCGCCTTTTCGACAAGGCTAGCGCCGGCGAAAGAGATCCCTTTCGTCTGCGGATCGCAGCGGTGGATGGGATTGTTAAGTTTCCACTCTAGACAAAATAGTGGGCCGCACCAAAAAGCCAGAAATTGAGTAGAGACCCCCGCGAGGGGGTCTTCTATTTTTCGCTTGAGCATGTCCGCTATTGGCCCTTAGCGGACCTGACGGTTTGCACCGCACATGTCCGCTTTCAGGTGTAAAGCAGACATGACTATTTGCGCATGTCTGCTTTTGCGGTCGCTATGGGGGATAAAGCGGACATGCCTTCTTGCACTGCATATGTCCGCTAATGACCCAAAGCGGACATCCACCCCTTCCGGAATGCGCGCAAGAGTTGCTACGATGTGCTGTCCAGGCCTCGGGGGCGGCAATGAAGAGGCGGGAATTCATAGGTTTTATAGCCTGCAGCGCGGCCCTCGCGTGGCCGCTTCGCGTGCGCGCACAGCAAGCAGCGAGGCCGGTGATCGGGTTCATGAGCGCGCGCTCCCCCGACGATACTGGGCTGGTCTTGCAGGCGTTTCTCAAAGGTCTGGGAGAAGCTGGCTTTTTCGACGGCCAGAACGTCACCATCGACTACCGCTGGGCTCGCGGCGACTACAACCGGCTGCCTGCGTTCGCTGCCGAATTTGTGCAGCGTCACGTCAATGTACTCGCAACAACTGGAGGCGAGGCTTCGGCCGTGGCAGCGAAGCAAGCTACATCGACGATCCCGATCGTGTTTGTGGCGGGTGATCCAGTCAAGGCCGGTTTGGTCGAGAGCCTAAACCGACCCGGCGGGAATGCGACAGGTTCCTACATAGCCACCTCTGAGATGGAGCAGAAGCGGCTCAGCTTGCTGCACGAACTCACGCCGGGTGTCCCGCTCATCGGCGTCCTTCTAAATCCAAACTTCGTAGATGCCGCACGACAATTGGCAGAGCTTCAGCAGGCCGCGCGGATGATCGGGCGACGCCTTCTCATAGCGAAAGCTAGCAATGACGAGGAATTAAATGCGGCCTTCGCGCTTCTCGTCCAGCAGGGGATCGGCGCGTTGCAGGTTGCAACCGACCCATACTTCGATACGCGACGCGATCGTATTATTGCGTTCGCGGCACAAAATCGTTTGCCGGCCGTGTATCAGTTTCGAGAGTACGCCCTCGCGGGCGGCCTGGTCAGCTACGCCCCCAGCATCACCGAAGCGTATCGGCAGGCAGGCAATTACACCGGACGAATCCTCAAAGGTGAAAAGCCTGCCGATCTTCCAGTTTTGCAGCCAACTAAATTTGATTTCGTCATCAACCTGAAGACCGCGAAGGCGCTCGGCCTCACGGTGCCTTTTGGTCTACTAAATGCCGCCGACGAGGTGATCGAATAGGTGGCTCGATGTCCGCTTTTTGGCCCTTAGCAGACATAGCCTCTTGCACTGCACATGTCCGCTTTGAGGGGTAAAGCAGACGCAAGGAGGATATTTTGTTCGAACGTATTCAATTTTTTCTACTTGCCGGTGCTGCCACGGTTGCGGGCGGGTGCGTGGTTGTTCAACAGGCGTTAAATGCCACGTTGCGCTCAGAATTGAGCAGCTCCGCTTTTTGGGCAGCATTTGTAAGCTATACGACTGGTATGCTGACGTTGCTATTTGTTCTTGTGGTCACTCGCGAGCCTTGGCCTGCATTGTCCACGGTTGCAAAAAGTTCGCCACTATCTTGGATCGGCGGAGTTTTCGGCACCGTCTACATCGTGGCTTCGATCATGCTGCTTCCACGCCTCGGGGCAATGACCGTGATTGCCTTATTAATTACGGGTCAGATGCTCACCTCAGTGGCATTCGATCATTTTGGCTTATTCGGGCTCGCACAACGTCCAATTGATTTGTATCGCGCCGGAGGAGCAGTTCTACTTGTTATGGGCGTGCTGCTGGTACGTAGCTGAGATTTTCAGTAGTACGTTTTGCACTGCATATGTCCGCTATTGGCCCTTAGCTGACATTGCTCATTGCACTGCACACGTCCGCTCTTGCGGGTAAAGCGGACATGACGGTTTGCCGAAGTCCGCTTTCGTGGTCGCTGTTGGGGGTAAAGCGGACATGCCTTTTTGCGCTGCAAATGTCTGCTAATGACCCAAAGCGGACTGCTCGGGTCTTTTCTGGTGCAGGCTCGGGCCGCTAAGATGGCGTCTCGAGCCACGGCGGTCGACAATGAGGCGACGAGAGTTCATCAGGCTTGTTGGTGGTGCG